>Ga0193743_1003097_pt1 | contig 11294 bp, 10 predicted proteins | sample L2c2metaG_FD_143038 | JGI IMG/M metagenome (GOLD analysis project Ga0193743, IMG submission 143038) | Soil microbial communities from a riparian zone of the East river system, Colorado, United States - L2c2 | ecosystem: Environmental > Terrestrial > Soil > Riparian zone | place: USA: East River...
GGCTGTTCAACGCCGACTGGAAGGAACGCCGCCATATCCACCCCAGTGAGCACCTCGCCACGACGTGAGCAGCTCCTCGACGCTTGTTACGCCTACGTCGTCGACCGGGGACTCAACGGGCTTTCGCTTCGTCCGCTCGCGGCCGCCACAGGAACCAGCCCCCGGGTGTTGCTGTACCTGTTCGGTAGTAAGGAGGGGCTGGTTCGCGAGCTGCTGGCTCGAGCCCGCCGCGAACAGCAGTCCTTGGTCGCCGGCGCTCTCGCTACCGACGGGGTGGCCGAACACGACGATTTCGACCTGCTGGTCTCTCGACTGTGGGCGACGTTGTCGGCCCCGGAACAACGTCCGATGGTGCGATTGACCTACGAAGCGTTCCTGCAATCACTGAGCCACGAGCCCGGCCCGTGGACCGGGTTTGCCGCTGAAACGGCACGGGACTGGCTAGATCTGCTCATTGCGGCGCAACCCTCGACGCCACGCCGGCTTGCCGAAGCGCGGGCCACCCGCGAACTCGCCCTGGTTCGTGGTCTGCTGCTCGATCTGCTCGCCTGCGACGACCCCGACCGAGTGGCCTCGGCCGCACCGGCGGGCCGGAGCGCAGCGACCCGGGGATAAAGACCGATGGGTCCGCATCACTAGGCCGAAGATCAAGGGACCTCGATGATGTCACCCAAGTGCGCCGAAGAGTTCAAGAACGACTTCGCTAGTGTGGCAAAGGATTTGACTAGCAAGAACGTCTCGGCCCAGGCCACCACGGTGTCGGCGGGAATCGAGGCGATCGGGCCGACCGCCGCCAGCGTCGCGGTGATCATGCGCGCAACGCAGAGCACGCCTGGCAAGCCGTCCGACACGGCGGTGCTCGCACTCCGGGTTCAGCGGGGATGTCTTGAATTCGATTACCGAAGCTTGGTCGATTTCGTAGACGACAGTGCGCGGGCCACGCCGGCCGGTATCCGCGGGAATCCAGACCGGAGGCCAAGATGACCGCCTGCGGGACACCGCCGCGCAGGCCGCCATGAAGTAGTCGTCGATAAACCGGCTTTCACCAGCGGCTCGGCAAACGGATCGTTGATGAGCGCGAGCGGGTTCCTGCTGGATATCGTGCGTATCGCAGCAATCATTGTGGCCGTTGCTCCTACACCCGATGCCGCATCCCATGTGTCGTGGCACTACGAGTCATCGAGCTTCCTCACTGACGAAAGGTGGTATCGGCAACAGATTTTCGCAACGGAAGACGCCGCCATCGAGCGTTTGCAGACCAGCTAGCGGTGAACAGATCCCAAGCGCTCCCTGATTCGGCACGAGGACGCCGGGGGAATCGAATGCCCATGAGTAGCAATCATGTCCGCAGTCGTGGAAGTTCGCGGAACATCGGAGGAAATGAACGGACGACGGCGACAGGCGGTGGAGGCCAGCACAATTCGACACTAGATTTGATCCCCGCGATGCGGTACGACATTAGCCATGCCCCGGCTACACGTCTGGCTGGCAGCCACCATCGGTTGTGCCCTGCTTTCTGTCCCGGGCACGGCCAGCGCAGCCAGCCCGTACCCGCCTGGCAGCCTTGGAGTGGACTTGAGCTGGCCGGACTGTGCGGTGCAAGTCCCCGCCTCCGCGACGTTCGGGATCGTCGGAGTGACCGACGGCAAGGACTATTCGATCACCAATCCGTGCATTGCCGCACAGGCGGCTCACTTTTCGGAGCACTTGAGCCTGTACGCGAACAGCGGGTGGGACGATCAGTCCCCCAAGCTGAACGCGTCGAGCCCGAAGGCCTGCGAGGCCGGGAACGCCGAATGCCTGGCCTACAACTACGGCTACAACGCCGGCCTGGCTGCCCACGACGCCGCCACGGCGGCCGGCGTGGTCAGCGACGTGTGGTGGCTCGACGTCGAGGTGGCCAACACCTGGAACGACGACGTGAACCAGAACCGCAACAGCCTGCAAGGCGAATACGACGCCCTCACCTCACGCGGCGTCCTGACTGTCGGCGTCTACAGCACAAATCCGTATGGGCAGACGATCACCGGCAGCTGGCACAACGGCTGGCCCAACTGGCTGGCAACCGCAGATGCTGCCAGCTCCCAGGGCAGACAGGCGTGCACGGCATATGAATTCACAGGCGGACCGACGCTGATCGTGCAATTCGACCCACACCGAATCGACCGTGATGTCGCCTGTTGACGAACACTTGCACGACTCGTGGTTTATGCGCGTCGGGGAACTAGCGGGGGCGACGTGAGTCGATCACGCCGGTGTTGAACCCGGCCAGGTGAAGCCCGCCGTGGAAGCGGGCGTGCTCGATCTTCAGGCACCGGTCCATCACCACCTGCAGGCCCGCGGCCTCGGCGTCGCGGGCGACCTGTTCGTGCCACAGCCCCAACTGCAGCCAGATGGTCTTCGCCCCGACCGCGACGGTGTCGTCGAGCACCGACGGCAGTTCGTCGTGGCGACGGAACACGTCGACCAGATCGGGCACCACCGGCAGCTCGGCCAGGCTCGGATACACCGGTGTGCCGTCGACCTCTGTGATGGTCGGATTGACCAGGTACACCTCGTAGTCACTGGTCGACTTCAGGTACGTCCACACGAAATAGCTTGCCCGCGAAGGGTTCGCCGAGGCCCCGACGATCGCCACGGTGCGGGTCTCACGAAGGATCCGCTGCCGCTGCAGCGCGTCGGGCCCCGTCCAAGTGCGTGCCTCAGACATCTTTGGCCGCTTCCGTCAGGGCCTGATCGAGGTCCCACAGGATGTCGTCGACGTCCTCGATGCCGACGCTGATCCGGATGAGTTCGGGGCCGACGCCGCCCGTGCGCAACTGGTCGTCGGTGAGTTGGCGGTGCGTGGTGCTGGCAGGATGGATGACGAGCGTGCGCACGTCGCCGATGTTGGCCAGATGGCTGGCGAGTTGGACGGCGTTGATGAACCGCTCTCCCGCGGCCCGGCCGCCGCGGACGCCGAATGCGAACACCGCCCCCGGTCCGTCGGGGAGGTAGTGCGCGGCGCGGTCGTGATGCGGGTGCGACGGGAGTCCGGCCCAGCGCACGTACTCCACCCGAGGGTCGGCCTCCAGCCAGCGGGCCACCCGGGCTGCGTTGGCCACGTGCGCGGCCATCCGCTGCGGCAGCGTCTGCACTCCTTGCAACAACTGGAACGCAGACTGCGGTGCCAGGCTCGCGCCAAGGTCGCGCAGTTGCTCACTGCGCAGCTTGGTCAGGAAGCCGAACTCGCCGAAGTTGCCCCACCAGCTCAGCCCGCCGTAGGACGCGACGGGCTCGGTGAGTTGAGGGAATCGCCCTGCGCCCCAGTCGAATCTGCCGGAGTCGACGACGACGCCGCCCAACGTCGTGCCGTGGCCGCCGATGAACTTGGTCGCAGAATGCACCACGATGTCGGCACCGTGTTCGATCGGCCTGCACAACACCGGCGTCGCGACGGTGGCGTCCACCACCAGCGGCACATCGGCGGCGTGGGCGACCTCCGCCAACCCGGCCAGGTCGGCGATCTCGCCGGACGGGTTGGCGATCACCTCGGCGTACACCAACCGGGTGCGGTCGGTGATCGCGGCGGCGTAGTCGGCCGGGTCGGTTCCCGTGACGAACGTGGTGTGCACGCCAAAGCGCCGCAACGACACGTCCAGTTGGGTGACGGTGCCGCCGTACAGGCTGCCCGCCGCGACGATGTGCTCACCGGCGCCCGCCAACGCTGCGAACACCGCGAACTGGGCCGCCAGCCCGCTCGCTGTGGCCACCGCTCCAAGGCCACCCTCGAGGCTGGCGATGCACTCCTCGAACGCGGCGACCGTCGGGTTCCCGATGCGGCTGTAGACGTTGCCGTACTTCTGGAGTGCGAACAGGTTGGCCGCGTCGTCGGTGTCGTTGAACACGAAGCTCGCGTTCTGGTAGATCGGGACGACGCGGGCGCCGGTGCCTGCGTCCGGGCGCTGGCCGGCATGGATCGCGCGGGTGGCCAGTCCGTAGATTCGGTCAGTCACGGGTGTGCAGCCTAGGTGCTCGTCGAGGTTGCGCACAGGGTTGTGATCAGCCCGAATCTCACAGCCCCTAGCGCAATTTCAACAGGTAGTCGGCCAGCTCGCGCGGCCGACTCAACGCCATCAGGTGCCCACCGGGCAGCACGTCGACGTCCAGACCAAGGCGTTCGCGGACCACCCTGCGCTGGAACTCCAGCGGAAAGAACCGGTCGTCGCTGCCGGCCACCACCCGGGTGGGCACGTCCGGCCACCCGCCCAGCGGCCACGGCTGGCCGAACGGGGTGTCGGACTGACGGGGTTCGGGCTGGCTGAACGCGTCCTCGCGAACCGGTGCAGGCACGTCGTGGAAGAAGTCCTCGACCGGGTCGAAGTCCTTGTCGGGCAGGCCGATTCGACGGAAGTAGTCCGCCATCGCCCGGTCCTGTCCGGTCGCGTCCCACCATTGTCCCGGCGACTCGCCCGCCGTCGGCACCATCGGGTTGACCAGCACGATCAGGGTTGCGGCGACCCGGTCGGCCACCATCGGCGCGGTGAAGGCGCCCATCGACTGTCCGACCAGCACCAGCGGCCCGCCGACACCGGCGACGGCTTCACAGACGACGTCGGCGTACGTGGTGAGGTCCGCGGAGTCGTCAGCCGCAGGGAGGTCGACGGCGAGGCTGTCCACGCCGGCCGCTGCCAGAAGCGAGGTGACACGATGCCAGTACCACGCGCTACCACCGGCCCCGGGGATCAGGACGAACGTGGCGTGCACGGTGGGACCGTCAGCCGGACCGGTCGGCTCGCTCGCTGCGCATCTTGGCGAACCGGTCGGACAGCCGGCGGATGCGGATCATCAGCGATGCCGATGGACTGGTCGAGCCGTCGAGGTACGCGGTGAACTGGTCGGCCGGAACGCCGATGCGCGACGCGAACTCTTGCGGACCCAGACCGGAACGTTCCAGCAGCAGCCGCACGTGGCGGCCCACTTCGGCGCGTTCGTTGGCCTCCAGGTGCTCGCGGGTGCGGAGGAGCACCTCGGCCAGTGCCTTCGAAACGCCGTACGGCTGTGCGGATTCCAGCACCTCCTCGACCTGGCGGGCAGTGCGGCCGTACGGGTCGCGCTTGATCGCGACGACGATGCGCTGCCAGACCGTGAGGTCGTCGGTCTCCAGGGCGGCGCGGATCGACGACGTCGGCCAGAACTCGACCGGCCGGTTGTCGACCTCCACACGGCGGCGCGCCGCGGCAGCCGGGCGGCCGGCGTCAGAGTCGCGACGTGCGTCGGCAGCCAACGTCACCTCGCCTCCTCCAGCATCGCTACTGCTACTGACAGGCAACGCTGCCTGACTCTTGCCCAATCGGCCTCTGCGTCCGGGCCCGACATCGAAGCGTCGTCCACGTCCGAAGGGTGCGGGTCGGCCAGCCGGCGCACCAGCTGTGTGGCCACCCACTGGTTTCTCGGGTGCTGACCAGAGTAGTACCGGTCCATCCGGGCCAGCACCACCGCCGCCGTCTGAGTTTCCATCGAGTCGACGAGATCGGCAAGCTCGGCGAAATCCTTGGCGCTGTTGCGGCACATGATCAGGTAGCTCTTCAGTCGCAGCGTCTCCGCACCGGTCGGGATCTGCAACCTGTCCCCGGTCGGCAGTTGCACGTTGGTGGTCTCCATGGGGCTGCGACGTTCCACCACCGGCCGGTCGGTATCCGCGGCCGCGGTGGCCAGCGCGTCGAGCGCAACCGAGAGCCGACCGCGCCACATGGTCACCGGATGCACGGCCCGGCATGGAATCGCCTTGGTCGAGCCGTTGCCGTTGCCGTTGCGGGTGCCGTTCGTCCGGTGGAACCGGCCTGACGTCCGGCCCGTCGTCGGACGCCCCGGCATCGGCTTGTCGCCGACCTTGACGAGGACACCGAGTGCGCGGCCGGTCTGCACGCAACCGCTGAATGCCAGTGGATCGGCGACGGTGATGGTCTGGGGCGCAAGGTGCTTGAGCTTGGCCGCCGACTTGACCACCATCCGGATGTCGGAGCCCGATGGGCCCAGCGCGGAGATGTCGTCGGGGATGATGACGAGGTCCCCGATGTCCACCTTCGGCAGCGGCTTCTCGAAGTCCACCGACGGCAGGATCCGGTCCAGCCAGCGCGGCAGCCACCAATTCCACTGCGCGAACATCGCCATCAGCGCGGGCACCAGGATGAGTCGTACGACGGTGGCGTCCACGGCGATCGCCACCGCGCACGCCACGCCGAGTTCGGCCACCAGCGGCATGCCCGCGAACGCGAAACCGATGAACACCGCGATCATGATCAGCGCCGCGCTGGTGATGGTGCGGGCGCTCGTGCTCACCCCGTAGGCGACGGCGTCGCGGGTGTTGTTGGTCTGCAGGAACCGCTCGCGGATGCGGGTCAGCAGGAAGATCTCGTAGTCCATCGACAACCCGAAGGTCATCGCAAGGACGAGGGGCGGGATCGTGCTGTCGATCGACGTCAACGGTTTGAAACCGAGCGCTTCGAACCAGCCCCACTCGAAGACCACGACCAGGCTGCCGTAGGCCGCCGCCACCGACAGCACCGTCATCAACACGCCCTTGAGGGCCAGGAACACCGACCTGATCGAGATCAGCAGCATCACGAAGGCGATCAGCGCGACGAATCCGAACACCGCGGGCTGGGTGGCGGCCACCCGGTCGTCGAAGTCCTTGATCAGCGCGGTGGGTCCGCCGACGTCGACGTTCACCCGCTCACCGGGCGCTCCGGGTAGGTGCTCGCGCAACCAGTCGATGCTCATCCGCGCGCCCATGTCCTCGGGATCAACCGACAGCACCGCGGAGAACAACGCACTGTGGTTGTCGTCGCTGAACACCGGGGGCATCACCGAGATCACGTGCGGCGCCTGCGTAATCTCCTGCCGGACGGCGTCGAGTGCCGCGGCGTTCTGGGGTTCGTTGGCGGTGAGGGTCGGGAACGTCACCAGCACCCGCACCGGCCCGAGCGCGCCCGGCCCGAGCGCCTCGGCGGCGGCGTTGACGCCGCCCCGGATCTCGTGGGTGGGCTCGAACTGCCGCTGCAGGCTGTTGCCCAGCGTCATGTCGAACGCCGGCGCGGCGAGCGTGAGCAGGAACGCCGCCGCTGCCACCGAGGACAGCCAGGGGCGCCGCATCACCCAGCCGACCCAGCGGGTCCAGAACCGGGACTGCGTCGTATCGGGTCGCCGGGAGAAGTGCAGCCACGACGAGCGCTTGGCGGCCGCCTTGCCGAAGGTGGCCAGCACTGCCGGGGTGAGCGTGGTCGACGTCAGCACCGCGATCGCGACGGCCAGGATGGCGCCGGTGGCCATGGAGGCGAGCACCGGGGTGTTGATCAGGTAGATGCCGGTCATCGAGGCGATCACGGTCAACCCGGACAGCAGCACCGCCAGCCCCGAGGTCGCCATCGCGGCGTCGGCGGCCTGAGCCGGTTCCCGGCCGGACCGCAACTCCTCGCGGAACCGCATCAGGATGAACAGGGAATAGTCGACTGCGAGCGCGATGCCGAACATGGAGACGGTGGACGTGACGAACACCGACATCTCGGTGTACATGGAGAGCAGATAGACCAGCCCCATCGTCACCACGACGGTGCAGATGCCCAGCACCAACGGCATTGCCGCCGCCGCGAGCGATCCGAAGACCGCCAGCAAGACGATCAGGACGATCGGAAGGTTCCACTTCTCGGCCTGGGCGATGTCGTGCTTGGTGGCCTCGCTGGCGGCGGCGCCCAGCGCGCCCTGCCCGATGACGTAGAGCCTGACCTTGCCATTCTCGATGTGCCCCGGCTGGTCACCGTCGATGCCGACCTTGGTGCGCAACTGCTTTGCCACGTCGACGCTGCCGCTGTCGAAGTCCGTTTGCAGGGTGACGACATAGGGCCGGTCGGGCTGCGGCGGCGGCTGCTGCGGCGTGGGGCTGACCTTGACGTTGGGTACCTCCGCGGCGATGCGCTCCAACTGCGCCACGGCCGCGTTCATGTCCTCGAACGAGGCATCCGCGCGTGGAGCTGCGACCAACGCCAGCGGGGAGGCGCCTTGGTCGGGGTAGTGGTCCTCGGTCTCGTACTCGACGTGCAGCGACTGCGAGCCGGCGACCTCGAAGCCGCCGCCGGTCAGGTTGCCCGACTGGTTCAACGCCAGGTACACCGAAGGGACCAGCAATAGCAGCCACGCCGCGAAGACCAGCCAGCGGAATCTGCGCAGGTTGCTGCTCAACCGCATCATGAACTGCTGGATGACGAACCCTGCCTTCTCCCCGGCGTTGCGTAGCGTAACGGTACAACAGCACGAGGTAGAGTCCGCAGCCCTTCGACGTGGCGCGACAGTCCGCCCGGGTTGGCCCCGGCCCGGCTCAGGCCACAGACGCGCCTGGCATCCCTCTTGATGTGACCTGGGTGTTTGCTGGACGACTTGCGCGGGTGGACCGCGGTGATGGCAAGATGGCGCCTGGACGCTTCCGGGCCGGGACTGGATAGCCGCCGATCGGAAGCCGTTTGCGACCCGTCGGCCGATTGTGAATCGTAAGGAGTCAACCCATGACCGCGGCTCTCAAGACCGTCGGGACCGCACGGCGCGCACTCTGTGCGGTGTTCGCTGTAACCGCAGCCGGTGGTGTGGCGGTGGCCGCGCTGTCGGCCGGGTCGCCGTCGGCGACGGCCGCGCTGGATCCCTGTGCCGCCAGCGAGGTTGCCAAGACCGTGGGCTCGGTGGCCACCTCGACCGGCGGCTACCTCGACTCCCACCCCGAGACCAACACCGCGCTGACCACAATCTCCCAGCAGCAGGGTGGCCCGCAGTCGTTGGTGGCGATCAAGACGTACTTCGACGCCAACCCGCAGGCGGGCAAAGACATGCAGCAGTTGCAGCAGCCACTCGTCAACCTGTCCACCAAATGCAGGTTGCCGTTGACACTGCCGCAGTTGATGGGTCTCATGCAGTCCGCGCAGTCGCAGGCGGGCACGCTGCAGGGCGGTGCGTTGCCAGGCGGGGCGTCGCCAGGCGGTTTGCCGGGCGCGCTGCCCGCGGCGCAGGCGGTGGGCACGCCGGGGGCCGTGTTGCCCGCGCAGCCGTCACCGGCATCGGCCGTCACCCAGGGCGTCGGGCCGCTTCCCGGGCCCTCGGCAACCACCACGCGGTAGTCCGCCGCGGCGCGCGAGACGCCGGTCGGCAGTGGCCTGACCTGGATATTCGGGGTTTCTCACGATTGGTTAACCGCAAGGCAAGAAAGTCGTCACAGATTCTGCTTAGCTTTTCGGTGTCGGTAACCGCTCGTGGTTACGGCCTCTCCGCTTTCGATGAAGGAGCTTGACCATGCTGGTCTCGATGCGTACAGGGCGGCGTGCGGTTGCTGGCGCCCTGGGCGCCGGTGCGATCGCCGGCGCGATGCTGTTCGGCGCGATCCCGTCCGCCTTGGCCGATGACCCGGCCCTCAACCCCCCCAACTGCACGGCCGGCGACCTTTCGCAGGTCGCGTCCGGCGTCTCGGCGGGGACCTCGGTGTACCTGTTCACCCACCCGGACGTGAACTGGTTCTTCACCAGCCTCGAGGGTCTGCCGCGCGACGAGGTCCGGACCGAGGTGGCCAACTACCTCGGAGACAACCCGGGAGTGAAGGCCGACCTGACGGGCATCCGTCAGCCGTTGGTCGATCTGAAGAATCGCTGCGGCTCGGCACCTGCGCCTGATCTGCCGTAGTCCCCGTGCCGGTTCGGCAGGGGGCACCTCCGAGTAATCAGGGGGACGTTGGGCAAGACGCGCCCGAGCACGAGGGCGCGGGTCGAATGGTCCTGATGGTCGACGACGACCCGGACGTCAGAACGTCGGTGGCGCGCGGATTGCGCCATTCGGGGTTCGACGTACGGGTCGCCGCATCCGGCAAGGAAGCGCTGCGGCTGCTGTCCAACGAAACGCACGACGCGCTGGTGTTGGACGTGCAGATGCCCGAACTCGACGGAGTCGCGGTGGTGACGGCGCTGCGTGCGTTGGGCAACGACATCCCGATCTGCGTGCTTTCCGCGCGTGACACGGTCAACGACCGCATCGCCGGGCTGGAGGCGGGCGCGGACGACTACCTGACCAAGCCGTTCGACCTCGGCGAACTGGTGGCCCGATTGCACGCGCTGCTACGCCGGTCGAGTCACTCCGATCAGCCGTCGGACACGATGACGGTCGGGCCGTTGACCATCGACACCGCTCGGCGTCTGGTCTTCGTCGACGGTGAGCGGGTCGAGTTGACCAAACGTGAATTCGACCTGCTGGCGGTGCTGGCGGAGAACAGCGGCGTGGTGCTGTCCCGGCAGCGGCTCCTCGAGCTGGTGTGGGGCTACGACTTCGACGTCGACACCAACGTCGCCGACGTGTTCATCAGCTACCTGCGGCGCAAGCTCGAACGGGACGGCCATCCGCGGGTGATCCACACCGTGCGCGGAATCGGCTACGTGCTGCGTGACGATCCTTAAGTGCGATTCCCTCGATTCGGCCGGTCGGCCTCGCTTCGAACGCGGGTGGCGCTGGCGTCCGCCGCCGCGGCGGCGGCAGTCGTCGCGGTGTTCACCGTCCTGACGTCGGTGGTGTTGGCCAACAACGACGCCGCGCAGTTGGACCGGCGGCTCGACTCCATCGTCGACGCCAGCATGTACCCCGAGCAGCTCAGCGATCCGAGCCGCGGCGTGCTCACCACCGGTCGGTCGCAATCGTCGGGCCAGGTGGTGTTCCAACGCGGTCTTCAGTTGCCGCAGTTGGAGCCTGGCACCGAGAACGTCTTGGTCAACGGCGTCGACTACCGGGTGCGCACCATCCCGATGGATCAGCAAGGCGGCGTGATGATGTCGGTCGGCATCCGCGCCGACAGCATCTTGCTGAGCCGGGCACGGATACCTCTCTATACGGCGGTCGGCGTGGCGACGGTACTGATCGCCGCGGGGTTGGGCTGGCTGCTGGCCGGGCCTGCGATCCGGCCGCTGCGTCGGCTGACTGCGCAGACCATGCGGCTGGGCCAGGGCACCGACACGATGGAGGCCGTGACGGGAGCGCGGGAGGCGCAGGAGTTGTCCGAGGCCATGGCCGGGATGCTCAGCCGGCTGGCGGCCGCGCAGCAGGCGACGACCAACTCGCTGCAGGCGGCGCAGGACTTCGCGGCCAACGCCGCCCACGAGCTGCGCACCCCGCTGACCGCGATGCGCGCCGACCTGGACACCCTGCGGATCCACGACCTGCCCCCCGAGGAGCGCGAGGAGGTGGTTGGCGACCTGCTGCGCGCACAGCGTCGCGTCGAGGCGATCATCACCGCGCTT
>Ga0193743_1003098_pt1 | contig 11285 bp, 11 predicted proteins | sample L2c2metaG_FD_143038 | JGI IMG/M metagenome (GOLD analysis project Ga0193743, IMG submission 143038) | Soil microbial communities from a riparian zone of the East river system, Colorado, United States - L2c2 | ecosystem: Environmental > Terrestrial > Soil > Riparian zone | place: USA: East River...
TTGAGTAGCTGCGGGATGCCGCAGGCGAACTCCACCACCTCGATGCCCCTGGCCACCTCGCCGAGGGCGTCGGCGTGCACCTTGCCGTGCTCGGCGGTGATCAGCCGGGCGATCTCGTCGCGGCGGCGGTCCAGCAGCTCGCGGTAGGCGAACAGCACCCGGGTGCGGGCGGACAGCGAGGACCTTCCCCAGACCCGCGCGGCCTCGGTGGCGGCCGCCACCGCGATGTCGACCTCGGCGGCGCTGGCCAGCGCGACCTCGGCGGTCCGCTCCCCGGTGGCCGGGTTGGTGACCGGGCCGGTGCGGCCGGACTCGCCGTCGACGTACTTGCCGCCGATCCAGTGCCCAACGGTTTTCATGCAGCCCCTTCTCAGAGGTAGTCGCAGGTGGAACGGGTCAGGTAGCTGCCCCGGCCGGGGCGCCCGAAGTACTCGCCGCCGTCGACGACCACCTCGCCCCGGGACAGCACGGTGCGCACCTTCCCGGTGATCCGCTTGCCCTCGTAGGCGGAGTAGTCCACCGCCATGTGGTGCGTCTCGGCGGAGATGACCTGCTCGGCGGCCGGGTCGTAGATCACGATGTCGGCGTCCGAGCCGGGCGCGATGGTGCCCTTGCGCGGGTGCAGGCCGAACATCCGGGCCGGCGCGGTGGCGGCCAGCTCCACCCAGCGGCGGCGGCTGATGTGCCCGTCCACCACGGCCTGGTGCAGCAGGTCCATCCGGTTCTCCACGCCCGGCATGCCGTTCGGGATCTTGGAGAAGTCGCCCCGGCCCATCTCCTTCTGCCCCTTGAAGCAGAACGGGCAGTGGTCGGTGGACACCACGGACAGGTCATCGGTGCGCAGCGCCCGCCACAGCGCCTCCTGGTGCTCCTTCGGCCGCAGCGGGGTGGAGCAGACGTACTTGGCGCCCTCGAAGTCCGGCTTGGCCAGGTCGTCGGTGGACAGGAACAGGTATTGCGGGCAGGTCTCGGCAAACACCGGGAGCCCGGCATCGCGCGCCGCGGCGAGCTGCTCGACCGCCTGCTGCGCGGACACGTGCACCACGTACAGCGGCGCGCCGGCCACCCTGGCCAGCTGGATGGCCCGGTGGGTGGCCTCCGACTCGAGCAGCGCGTGCCGCACGTCGCCGTGGTAGCGCGGGTCGGTCCGGCCGGCCGCCAGCGCCTGCTGGACCAGCACGTCGATGGCGATGCCGTTCTCCGCGTGCATCATGGCCAGCGCGCCGTTGCCGGCCGCCTGCTGCATGGCGCGCAGGATCTTGCCGTCGTCGGAGTAGAACACCCCCGGGTAGGCCATGAACATCTTGAAGCTGGTCACGCCCTCGCCGACCAGCATGTCCATTTCCTTGAGCGACTGGTCATTCACGTCCGCCAAGATCATGTGGAAGCCGTAGTCCACCGCGCACTGGCCCTCGGCCTTGGCGTGCCAGGCGTCCAGCCCCTCGCGCAGGCTCTTGCCCACGGACTGGATGGCGAAGTCGATGATGGTGGTGGTGCCGCCCCACGCCGCGGCGGCGGTGCCGGTCTCGAACGTGTCGCTGGCGTAGGTGCCGCCGAACGGCATCTCCATGTGGGTGTGCGCGTCCACCCCACCTGGGATCACGTAGGTGCCGGTGGCGTCGATGACCCGGTCGGCGTTCTCCACCAGCCCCGAGCCCGGCGCCAGCAGCGCCACCACCCGCTCCCCGTCCACCAGCACGTCCGCGGTCACCTCAGCCGTCGCCGAGACAACCAGCCCACCCTTGATCAACGTCGTACTCATGCGGCATCTCCGCTGGTCACGACCCGTGAGTGGTAAGTGGTCCCATAGGACCACTTACCACTCACGGGGTCTGAGCTGCAGTTTTGAGGGCGGTGAGGAGGATGGCGGCGCCGTGCTCGGCCTCGTCGGCGGTGAGGGTGAGCGGCGGGGCGATGCGCAGGATGTTGCCGTGCAGGCCGCCCTTGCCGACCAGCAGGCCGGCCGCCTTGGTCAGCTCGAGGACCTCGGTGGCGGCTTGCGGACTGGGCTGGCCCTCGCCGTCCACCAGCTCGATGCCGATCATCAGCCCCTTGCCGCGGATGTCGACCACCCCGGGCAACCCGGCGGCCTTGTCCAGCGCGGCGCGCAGTACCGCGCCGATCCGGGCGGCGTTGCCCTGCAGGTCGTGGTCCAGGGCGTAGCGCAGGTTGGCCAGCGCTCCGGCGGCGGTGACCGGGCTGCCGCCGAAGGTGGAGATGGAGTTCGCCGGGACGCTGTCCATGATCTCCGCGCGGGCCACCACCCCGCCGATGGACAGCCCGTTGCCCAGCCCCTTGGCGAAGGTGACCATGTCCGGGGTAGCGCCGTCGGTGGTGTGTGCCTGCCAGCCCCAGAAGTGCTCGCCGGTGCGCCCCCACCCGGTCTGCACCTCGTCGGAGATCCACAGGATGCCGTGCCGGTCGAGCACCTTTTTGAACTCGCCGAGCAGCCCGTCCGGCGGCATGGCGAAGCCGCCCACGCCCTGGATCGGCTCGGCGATCAGGCAGGCCACGTTGTCCTTGACCTGGCCCAGCACGTCCTCCAGGTCGGCCACGCAGGCGGCGGTGAACGCGGCGTCGTCCAAGCCGTGCAGCCCGCCGAGCGGTCCGTTCAGCCGGCGGCTGCCGTGCACGTAGTAGGTCTGCACCGGCGACAGGCTGGTCGGCGACCACCCCGAGTTGCCGGTGATGCCGATGGAGGAGAAGGACCGGCCGTGGTAGCTGTTGCGCAGCGCCAGCACCTGGTTGGACGCCCGGTAGCCGGTGGCCAGCAGCAGCGCGGTGTCGGTGGCCTCGGTGCCGCTGGAGGTGAAGAACACCTTCGGCTCCGGGATCCCGGACACCTCGGCCACCTGCTCGGCCAGCTCCACCATCGGCCGGTTCAGGTACAGCGTGGAGCTGTGCAGGATCTTCCCGGCCTGCTCGGACACCGCCGCGGTGACCTCGGGCAGCGCGTGCGCGGTCATCGTGGTGAGGATGCCGCCGAAGAAGTCCAGGTAGCGGTTGCCCTCGGCGTCCACCACATGCCGGCCCTCGCCGTGATCGAGGTCGATCGGCTCGGCGTAGAAGGTGGACAGCCAGCTGGGCAGCACGGCCTGGCGGCGCTTGAGCAGCTCGGCGTGGACGCCGGTCATCTGTGTCTCCGTCTTCGTCGGATGATCTGGGCCGGGTGGGTTCAGGGCTGGACCAGCGGCTGGTAGGCGTCCGGGCGGCGGTCCCGGTAGAACGCCCACTGCTGGCGGACCTCGTCGATCACGTCCAGGTCCAGGTCGCGGACCACCAGCTCCTCATCGGTGCCGCTGGCCGGCTCGCCGACGAACTGGCCGCGCGGGTCCACGAAGTAGCTGGTGCCGTAGAAGTCGTTGTCGCCGTATTCCTCCACGCCGACCCGGTTGATCGCCGCGATGTAGTACTCGTTGGCCACCGCGGCGGCCGGCTGCTCCAGCTTCCACAGGTAGGAGGACAGGCCCCGACTGGTCGCCGAGGGGTTGTAGACGATCTGCGCGCCGGCCAGCCCGAGCGCGCGCCAGCCTTCTGGGAAGTGCCGGTCGTAGCAGATGTAGACGCCGACCCGGCCGACGGCGGTGTCGAACACCGGCCAGCCCAGGTTGCCCGGCTTGAAGTAGTACTTCTCCCAGAAGCCCTTGACCTGCGGAATGTGGTGCTTGCGGTACTTGCCCAGGTAGCTGCCGTCGGCGTCGATCACCGCGGCGGTGTTGTAGTAGAACCCGGAGCTCTCCACCTCGTAGACCGGCACCACCAGCACCATGCCCAGCTCTTTGGCCAGGGCTTGCATGCGCTGCACGGTGGGCCCGTCGGGCACCGGCTCGGCCCACCGGTAGTGCTCGGCCTCCTGCACCTGGCAGAAGTACGGCGCGTTGAAGACCTCCTGGAACCCCATGATCTTCGCGCCCTCCTGGGCGGCCTCCCTGGCGTACTTCTCGTGGAGGTCGATCATCGAGGCGGAGTCCCCGGTCCACTTGGTCTGGACCAGAGCGGCGCGGACGAGGTTCGGCATGCCCAACTCCCCGATTGAGGTGTGCGACTAGAGGGAGGACGATATTGTTCCTCTTGTACTGGGGCAATACAGGTTTTGTTACAGGACAATTCGACTCCGGCAGTGTCGCCGAATGGGAGTAGTGGATGGAGCCCGAGGTCGCCCGGATAGCGCAGGCGGCGTCCAGCCGTTCCGCCGCCGGCATCGCGGCCGCGGTGAACCGGCTGATCAAGTCCGGCGAGCTGCCGGCCGGTTCCCGGCTACCCACCGTGCGTACCTTGGCCAAGGCGCTGGGCACCAGTCCGACCACGGTGAACGAGGCGTGGCGGTCCCTGGTCCGGATCGGCGCGGTGCGCACCGAGGGCCGCAACGGCTCGTTCGTCGCGCAGACCTCGCACGCCGGCTGGCCGACCCGGTTCTGGCGGATCGCCAGCGCGGCCGGTGGGTTCGCCATGGACCTGTCCGCCGGGGTGCCCGACCCGGAGCTGCTGCCCAGTCCGCACGACGTGCTGGCCGGGCTGCGCCGGGGCCCCCACCTGTCCGGCTACCTGGACCCGCCGGTGCTGCCCGAGCTGGAACTGGTCATCCGGCGGACCTGGAAGGACATCTGCGACCCCGAGTGCCTCACCGTGGTGGACGGCTCGCTCGACGCGGTGGACCGGGTGCTGACCAGCCTGGTCCGCCTGGGTGACCGGGTGCTGGTGGAGAACCCCACCTTCCCGCCGTTCCTCGACCTGCTGGAGCTGCTCGGCGCGCAGCCGGTGCCGGTGCCGATCGACGCCGAGGGCATGCGGCCGGACGCGCTGCGCGCGGTGCTGCACAACGGGGGTACCGCGGACGCCGGAGGGGCTGGGGACGCCGCCGTGCTGCTGCTGCAACCGAGGGCGCACAACCCCACCGGCGCCAGCATGACCCCGGCCAGAGCCGCCGAGCTGGCGCAGGTGCTGCGCGAGGGCGCGCCGTCCTGCGTGGTGGTGGAGGACGACCACGTCGGGGAGATCGCGGTGGCTCCCCCGGTCAGCCTGGCCACCGATCTGCCGGAGCGGACGGTGGCCATCCGCAGCTTCTCCAAGTCGCACGGACCTGACCTGCGGCTCGCCGCGGTGGGCGGTCCGGCCGACCTGATCGAGCCGGTGATCGCCCGCCGCAACCTGGGCCCGGCCTGGTCGTCGCGGCTGCTGCAGCAACTGCTCGCCGAGATGCTCACCGACGAGCGCTGCGCCGCCACCGTGGCCAAGGCCAGGGACGCGTATGTGCAGCGGCGGGTCGCGCTCACCGACGCGCTGGCTCAGCGCGGAATCCCGGTGCTGGCCCGCGACGGGTTCAACGTGTGGGTGCCGGTGGCCAACGAACGCGACGCGATGGTGTTGCTGGCCGCGCAGGGCATCGGCGCCGCGCCCGGTCGGCCGTTCCTGGCCGCCCCGATCGACGGCGACCACCTGCGCATCACCACGGCGCTGCTGGCGGTGACCGATGCCGAGCAGGTGGCCGACGCCCTGGCCGGCGCGGCCACCCGGCGGCATGGCGCCCTGCACCGCTAGCCGGGATCGCTCGACACCCGTGGCAGGCTGATCAAGCATCTCCCGGCCGTGCCGTACCTGGCCGACTCGCGGCGGAAGGAAACTGCTGATGACCACACCGGACACCACCCCCGCTGACGTGCTCCAGCGCTTCAATCGGATCACCGTGGTGGGGGCGGGCACGATCGGGATCTCCTGGGCGGCGCTGTTCCTCGGGCACGGGTTGACGGTGACGATCAACGATCCGGCGCCTGACATCGAGACCAGGGTGCGCGCCGAGCTGGCCGACCTGGCCCCGATGCTGGCCGAGCTCGGCCTGTCCACGGAGGGTCTCGCCGACCGGTTGCGGTTCGAGGCCGACCTGGAACGGGCCGTCGCCGGTGCCGACGCGGTGGTGGAGAACGGGCCGGAGAACCTGGCGTTCAAGCGCGAGCTGTTCGGCCGCATCGAGAAGGTCGTCGGGCCGGACGCGCTGCTGCTGACCTCGACGTCTGGCATCCGGGCCACCGACATCGCCCGGGACCTGACCCGGCCGGGGCGGCTGCTGGTCGGCCACCCGTTCAACCCGCCGCACCTGGTCCCGCTGGTGGAGGTGGTGCCGGGCGAGCGCACCGACCCGGCGGCGGTGGACGACGCGGTGCGGTTCTACCAGGCGCTGGGCAAACGGCCGTTGGTGCTGCGCAAGGAGGTGCCCGGGTTCGTCGGTAACCGGCTGCAGGCGGCGCTGTTCCGGGAGGCGGTCCACCTGGTCGAGCAGGGTGTGGTGGACATCGCCGAGCTGGACGAGGTGGTGACCAGTTCGATCGGCATGCGGTGGGCGGCGTCCGGGCCGTTCCGCACCTTCCACCTGGCCGGCGGTCCGGGCGGGCTGCCGCATTTCCTGGCTCACCTGGGCCCCGGCCTGGAACTGCGCTGGACCCAGCTCGGCGACCCCCACTTCGACGAGCCGACCGTGGCCACGCTGACCGAGCAGGCCGAAAGCGCCTTCGGAGCGACGCCGTACCAGGAGCTGCAACGCCAGCGCGACCACGACCAGCTGGCCATCCAGCGCGCGCTCGGCGACCGCGCCTGACCGAGCGTGGCCACGCTGTACGTCTCCGACCTGGACGGCACGCTGCTGCTGCCGGACGGCACGCTCGGCGATCGCACGGTCGCCGTGGTGAACGCGCTGATCGCGGGCGGCGGGTTGTTCACCTATGCCACGGCGCGCGGGTACGAGTCGTCGTCCCGGGTGACCGACCGCCTGCGGCTCGAACTCCCGGTGATCACTTACGGCGGGGCGGTGCTCGCCGATCCGGGCACCGGGGCGCCGAGCCGGGTCGCCCGGGTGCCGAGGGAGGCGGTGGCCGCGGTGCTGCGCGCCACCGACGGGCCCGGCCCGTGCCAGCCGGTCTTGTTCGTCAGCCACAGCGGGCGGGACCGGGTGTGCTGGCTGCCCGGGTACAGCACGCCCCCGGTGGAGTCGTACCTGCACAGGCGGGCTGGTGACCCCCGGCTGCTGCCGCTGCGTGGCTGGCACGAGATCGACCCGGGTGAGGTGTTCTCCCTGGCGGTGCTCGGCCCGAAGGAACCGTTGGAGCGGTTGTCCGACACCCTCGCCGAGCCGCTGGGCGCTTGCCATGTGACGGTGTCCGAAGAGATCTACGCCCCCGGCCAGTACTGGCTCGAGGTGGGTTCGCTGGACGGCACCAAGGCCGCCGCGCTGGAGGCGGTCGTCGCCGCGGTGGCCGCCGACCGGCTGGTCTGCTTCGGCGACAACATGAACGACCTGCCGATGTTCGCCATGGCCGACGAATCGCTGGCGGTCGCGAACGCCACCGACGAGGTTCAGCGCAGTGCCACCGGCGTGATCGGGCCCAACACCGCCGAAGGCGTCGCGGAATGGCTGAGCGTTCACGCGCTTTCCTGATCTGCGACAGCCTGGCAGCGGGCTCACGGGGCGGGGCGGCGCCCGATCGCAAGAAAGCCCGCCACATGCCCCCACGGCCGAGGCTGCGCCCGGTCCAGGCGGTCGAAGGCTCGCTCCCAGCGGAGCAGGTCCGCCGCGTCGGCGAACCCCGCCACCACCAGCGCGTCCCTGGCGGCCCAGCCCGCCGGCCGCAGTCCGGGCGGTATCCGCATGAGCGGGCCGATGTGCCGGAACACCTCAACGGCCAGGCCGGCCTGCTCCAGCAGCCAGCCGAGCTGCATGCCGGCGAGCAGGTGGTTCCCCCGGGCCCGGTGAAAGGCCAGGTAGCGGTCGGTGAGGTCGGCCAGGTCCGGGTCGTCGGGGTGCATCCGGGTGGCCGTGCCGTCGACGTCGACCAGCACCACCGCGCCGCCCGGACGGCTCAACGCGGCCAGGTGCGAGACGATCTCCAGTTCCGCTCCGCCGTTGTGCCCAAGCACGTGCCGGCACATCACCGCGTCGTAGCTGCCCTGCTCGAGCCCGGTGGCGGCCGCCGCGCCCGGTTGCGCCGAGGCATGCCCGAGCCCGGCGACGGCCCCGGTGGCGGCGGCCACCGCGTCGAGGTCCTGGTCCACGCCGTGCGCCGCACCAGCCGGGCCGACGATCTCGGCGAGCACCCGCAGCATCGCCCCGGGGCCACAGCCGACATCAGCGACCCTGGCGCCCGAGCTGATCCCCGCCGCCGCCCAGTCCGTGCTCTCGGTGTCCCGGGCGTACTCGGCCATCAAGCGATAGCGGCCCAGCTCGCCCGCGCTCAGTTTCAACGTGTAGCCCATCGCTGGTCCCCCTGCCGGCCGCGGTCCGACCCGGATCTCAGCATCAGCGCGGGCGGGTGACCTACCGCATTTCGTCGTGGGCTCGACCGGGCGGCCGGTCAGGTCGTCAGCATGCCGCCGTCCACCGGCAGGGTGACGCCGGTGATGTAGCCGCTGGCGTCGCTGGCCAGGAAGATCAACGCTGCGCCGATCTCCCCGGGGCTGCCGAGCCGCCCGAACAGGGTGCGCGGCAGGACCTGATCGTCGATGTAGGCCCCCTCGTACTGCTCGGTCATCTCCGAGGCGAAGAAGCCGGGGGCGAGTGCGTTGACCCGGATCCCCTTGCGGCCGGTCCACTGCTGGGCGAGGTCTCGGGTCAGCCCGATCAGCCCCGCCTTGCTGGAGGCGTAGGCGGCCTGGGGCATCCCGGCGGTGGTCAGCCCGAGCACACTGGAGATGTTGATGATGCTGCTGCCCGGCCCCATCACCCGCCCGCAGGCCTGCGCCATCCAGTAGCAGGCGTTCAGGTTCAGCTCGATCACCGACCGGAACTGCTCCGGCGTCTCTCTGGTGGCCGGGACCGCGGTACCTACTCCGGCGTTGTTGACCAGGATGTCCACCCGGCCGAACTCCGCCATCGCGGCCGCGACCAGCGCGTCGCAGTCCGCCGGCACGGTGACGTCGGTGCGCACCGCGATGGCCCGCCCGCCGGCCTTCTCCACCGCCGCCCTGGTGTCCTGCAGCCGGTCCTCCCGCCGGGCCCCGAGGGCGACATCGGCCCCGGCCTCGGCCAGCGCGGTGGCGAAGGTGACGCCCAGCCCGGAGGACGCGCCGGTGACCACCGCGACCCGGCCATCCACTCGGAAAAGATCAAGAACCGTCATCCTCAGAGCCCTCCTAGTTCGTCAGCCAGGCCGACCGCGGTCATGGCCTCCCGGGTCGCCTCCACGTGGTGCGCCAGCATGACCAGGTCGCGCAGCCCGCCGTCCCGATCCCGGATGTGGTCGCGCAGCAGCGCCTCGCCGGTGAAGCCGAGCTTCAGGAACATCTCCAGTGCGTGCTCCTGGTCGGCGACCAGCTCGACGATCACCTTGGTCAGGCCCGTTCGCAGGGCATGGGTGAGGCCGAGGCGGGCCAGCTCCCTGCCCAGCCCGGTACCCCGGCGCTCCGGATGCACCACCAACCGCAGCTCACCGACGTGGTTCGACCACCCCGGCAGCCGGTACAGGGCGAGGTAGCCGGTGACTCTGTTGTCGTCGTTGTCGTCCAGCGCGACCCAGCGGGTGGCCGCGCCGGGGCTGTCCACCCAGCTCCGGATGGTCGCCGGGTCGGTGACGGCCTCCTTGATGAAGGTGACGTCACCCTCGGGCAGCTGGAGGAAGAACTCGGTCAGTGCCTCGACGTGCTTCGCGTCCAGCTCACTGATGCTCACCGGGCCACCTCACTGCGGGTCAGCAGGAACTCGATGATCTTCGGCACGGTGGTCTTCGCGGCGGTGCGCCCCACCACCAAGCCGATGTGCCCGGCGTCCAGCCGCAGCTCGTGCTTGTCCACCGAGCCGATCAGGTCGATCAGTGGGCTGGCGGCCGCTTCGGGCACGATGTGGTCGCGGGCGGCCAGCACCGACAGGAACGGCAGGGTCACGTCGGCCAGGTGCACCGGATCACCGCCCACACTCAGCGTGTCGTTGATCAGGCCGTTGTTCCGCAACAGCATGTCCACGGTCTCCCGGGCGGCCGCCCCGGGGAACGGGATGTGGTCGGTGGACCAGCTGGTCATCGCCTGGTAGGCGGCGACGTACTCGTCGCTCCACAGCTTCTCCCAGAGGTTGACGTACCGGGTCACCTCGGCGATCGGGGTCAGCGCGCGGAAGCCCTGCAGGATGACCCTCGGGGGCAGGTTCCCGTTCTCGTCCAGTACCGAGTCGACCTCCAGCCCGCCGGTGGTGAAGATCTCGCCCAGCGGGCCCATGTGCCGGAAGTCCACCGGGGTGGCCATCACCGTCAGGCTGCGCAGCGGAGAGTCCGGATGGTGGGCGGCGTGCAGCAGGGTCAGCACGCCGCCGAAGCAGTAGCCCAGCAGGTTGACCTCGCCGGCGCCGCTGAGCTCGCGGACCCGCTCCACCGCCGTCGGGATGTAGCCGTCGACGTAGTCCTCCAACCGGTTCTGCGCGTCGCGCTCGTCGGGCACCCCCCAGTCCAGCAGGTAGACGTCGAACCCGGCCGCGAGCAGCCGCTCCACGAAGCTGTTGCCCGGGGTGAGGTCGAGGATGTAGCTGCGGCTGATCAGGCTGAACACGATCAGCAGCGGCGGGGAGACGGTGGCGTTGGGGTTGCGGTAGTGCCACAGCTCGCAGCGGCCGGCCCGCCAGACCACGTCCTTCGGCGCCTGTCCCACCCCCACCCGCTCGGTCCCGGTGGCCAGCCGGATCCCGTTACGAGTCCGCAGCGCGTTGCGTTCCACCTCGTGGCGGATGCGGTCCAGGACGGCCATCGGGTTGGTCGGGGGCATCGTCGGTCCTCTCCTCGACCCGGTGCGCCTGCTGTTCCTGTTCGAGCCGGAGCGTGAGGCGGCGTACCTCCCGATCGAGCGCACCGACCTGCGCGCGCAGCCGCAGCACGTCGGTCCCGGCCGGCAGGTTCACCAGGTGCCACAGCTTCGCGGTGACGCCGTTCAGCCGGCGGGTGAGCGCGGCCTGCGCCTGGAAACTCAACGCGGTGGCCCTGGCGAACTCGTCGGTGCGCACCACCGACTCCAGCTTGGGTCCGACGAACTTCTCGGCGCTGTCGAACGCCTGCCGCCACAGCGGGCGCGGGTCAGCCATCGACGTCCTCCCCCGGGCCGCGTTGGTCGCAAGGCGCGATCTCACCGCTACTCCTAGCCCCACCGGCCGCGCCGCGCAACCCGAGCCACCCAACCCACCGAGGAATCTTGGCTGCCGTCTGCCTAGCAGGACACTACGTTTCGCTCGCACAGACAGGCCGCGGCTGGCGCAGACCCTGCAGGCGCTGTGTGAGCGGGACGGGGTCTGTGTGAGCGGGGCGAACGGGGCGGGCGGGGTAGAC
>Ga0193743_1003099_pt1 | contig 11284 bp, 12 predicted proteins | sample L2c2metaG_FD_143038 | JGI IMG/M metagenome (GOLD analysis project Ga0193743, IMG submission 143038) | Soil microbial communities from a riparian zone of the East river system, Colorado, United States - L2c2 | ecosystem: Environmental > Terrestrial > Soil > Riparian zone | place: USA: East River...
GGGAGTTGATGAATATAGGGTCTGAGAGGTTTCACACTCTCTATCCTTTTGCTTATCGTCTCCCCAGGTCAGTATTTGTGAACTTAGGTCTCGATGCATTTGCTTATCGTCTCCCTAGAGACGAGTCGGTGTTTTTTACTTACCCTCCCTCCTCTCCCTCTTTCTCATACGACGTACACTACACTAGCTATCTCGTTAGCACTACCTGTACTCTAGCACTACCTGTACTCGAAGCTGTAAGCACTACCTGTACTTGAAGCTGTAATATTATTCGGAAACTCATTCTGGCGCCTTGCCGATCGAGTTTTCCGCCCACTATTATCCTCTCCAGCGTGAGGTTTAGGCTCCGATTCATTGGTTTAAAACAACTCGAAGTTTCGATGACTAAGCTTCCTTGGCACCACGTGACCACGTCTAGACCCCTATGCAATGGGTTTCGACCGTAACGAGTGTGGGGGGGAAGAAAGAAACCAAAAACCTCTTGTAAATACATTTCCCCTCCTCTTTATATACAAATAAAATATTACAAATGCGGAATAACTATAAAATAAAATGAAGAACCATGTGGTATATTTTACTAAGCCAGGGGTAGAGTTACCGACCACATGTACACTCAAAAACCCCTATTTTGTGTGATTTTCGATGTTTTTCATCATTTCCAGCCCTTTCCGGCCATTTAAAAACATCCGACAGGCATGACAAAGTGCCGGATTATTCCGTCGTTTTTCCCACGCTCCAGAAAATCATCGTTTTCTGTCACTACGCACTACGCATGCTGCCGCTACGCATCAAAACATTCCCATGCTCCGCTATAATCATTACCTGAGCATCTGTGACCTCTGCCCCCTGTAGTATATGCATATTTCTGTATGGTAATAATAGGACTGTCACAGCATTCATGGTTTTAGTCCCAGGACACTTTATAATATTTTTCATAAGAGTGAATAATAATCTGCTGATCAAATTCACTACCTACTACTTGATCATTTAGTCTTATCAGTTGTATCTTACAGATTGGTGCATTTATCTTAATACAGTCGAACCTGTCATAACCCATACCTGTGAAAACCCATAACCTGTAATACCCCATAGCTCAGCCAGTCCACTGACTTGGTGGGCGGAGAAATGCATACCATAACCCATAGGTCCGCCATAACCCATAACCCATACCCCCCTGCTGGAAAAACCCATAGGTTTGACCCCCTAATTAGACCATATAAGACTAGTTCCAGCCAAGTAATTAGTTTACCAGTAGACTCATCACAGTGATGCGCCACTCCCACTCACTGGCCACCTCAGAAATTAATTTGTTCATTTTTTTTGTCTGAAATTTCTTACTTCTATGGCACTGAAGCCGCTCGATATTCTTAAGAAAGGCCTCTCTAAATTTACAAACACAATCAAGGCTCGTAGAGATGAGCTAAATACAAAACTAGCTCGGAAGGAAACCATTTCATCAGCAGATGAGCACTGGTTGGACCACCAAGCAAACACCATTGATGAACAACGCATTCTCGAGATTGGAATCAGCTTCTGACTATGACCAAGGGTTTGACCAGCTAGATGAAAAGGGAAGGGCCATTGTCAAGACACTGAGAGAGTGGGCAGGTGATCTTGTGAAGGCCACAGGAAAGAAACGGAAATGTACAGCTTTTTTTTTAGAATGAGGCACATCATTGACTTCCGATGTTGTAAAGGTTTGGAGTACGAGAAGGCAACCAAAGCACCTAAAAAGAAACCAGATCAGCCAGCAGCTCCCGAACCTCCAGTTTTCACAAAGAAGGAAAACTCTACCTTGAAACAGCGAATAAAGATCCTGAATTGGTACCACAAGAACGGCCGAAATCAGTCAGCAACTGCCCGGCATTTCACACCCATTTACCCAAACCTTAAGCTTAAACAGCCCCTTGTTTCGACTTGGGTCAAAGAAGAAGCCAAGTTACGTGAACAATGGGAACAGGCAGGCCACGAATGCAGCCACACATCGAAGCGAGTTCGACAGACTGAGCATCCCGAGGTTACGGAGATGATGGATTTATGGGTTTCGAAGGCTATGGGCGATGGAATTTTGTTGACAGGTGAGGTCCTTTGTCAGAAATGGAATGCATTCGCAAAGTTGGTTGGAATTCCTAAGGAGGACCAACTGAAACTGAGTAATGGCTGGCTGGAATCCTTCAAGGACAGACATGGTTTGAAGGAGGTGAAGCGGCATGGGGAAGCAGCATCAGCAAGTGCAGATACCATGGAGAAGGAGAGAAAAATGGTTCAAGAGCTCATCATGAAGTATGGGTATGAGCTATGTGACATATTTAACATGGATGAAACAGGTTTATTTTATGGGTACACACCTACTATCCCCTCGTTTCCAACTTTGTACTGACTCCAGAACTAGAATGGTGCCAGACAGAGGTCTATCAGATCATAAGCAATCTGGAGTCAAAGGGAAGAAAATCAGATTAACGTATGCCTTCACATCAAATGCCAATGGATCTGAGAAGCTCCAACCTTTTATCATTGGGAAAGCAGCATGGCCACGAGCATTCAACAAGCAGTCAGGTGCGCAACTTGGGTTCTACTACCGAAATAACGCGAAGGCTTGGATGACCGCTCATCTATATCAAGATTGGATTGAGCAATGGGATCGAAAACTTCAAGCGGAGGGACAAAAAATACTTCTCCTTCAAGACAATTTCTCTGGCCACATCGTTCCTTCCAACCTCCAGAGTATACATGTTGAAAACTTCGAGCCAAATCTCACTGTGCATGTCCAGCCGAAAGACCAAGGCATTATCCGATGCTTCAAAGCCCACTACCGTGCCAAATTTATCCAACAAGCCGTTGATCGATATGATGAAGGAATAACACCTGCTAACATTTATGACATCAATCAATTGCAGGCAATGCAAATGGCAGACGAGGCATGGGGTGAAGTCGACACCACAACCATTCGGAACTGCTGGCGCAAGGCAGGAATCTTACCTGATTTGACTTCCCCTTCGTCTCATACAACCCAGCCTTCCATCCCCATTTCTTCTCTGGTCCATGACACCTTGTTGCAAACCGATCCAATTGTTGAAGCAGAGAGGCAAGTTCAGATTGCACTTGATGGCTTGGTTGCAATGGGGATGCTCCAGACACAGAATCAAATGGACATCAATGCTCTTCTTAACCCAGAAGGTGAATCTCACGTCTTGACAGAAACATCTGACAAAGAAATCTATCACGCTGTGATGGATTCAATCAAAGCACGTGAAAACATTGACATAAATGGTAGAGACGATGTCGACGACAACTCCCCTATGGAACCTCATCCAACTTGCCATGAGGTCCTCAGAGCGCTATTGACTATCGGCAAGTGCATTGAAGCCTCAAATGACCCAATTTCACGCAAACTTGATGCACTTATGGGGACATTCAGTCGGCAACTTCACCTCAAGGAGACACAGAGTATGCGAGCCACTCTTGTAACTGATTTTTTTCAAAAATCATAGGTTTTCTTTTTTTATTTTAGCATACAGTCAATTAAGAACATATATAGTACAAATCACCAGTCCTAATATTTTAATCAATTTTACCGATTTTTTTGGGATTTTTCGAGCCTATTTTTAGCATACCTCTCCAAACCCATAACCTGTAATAACCCATAGCCTGGGCCGTCCACCAAGGGGTATGGGTTATGACAGGTTCGACTGTAAAATGCTGAAATAATAAGTCAAAATTGCCATATCTGTGCCTATGCAATTTTAAACCTTATCAGCGGGGCCCATAACCTGTTAGAATAATTTCACAGCTAGAACAAATTTCAAATAGAAAGTTATATTATAGATATACCTAGAACAGATTTCTAGGTAACAATTAGCATATGTATGAATGAATGAATCTATACTACTCACGTCTCAACTTCAAATAGAAAGTTGAGACTCCTAAATAAAATAGTGATGGTTTTGACAACATGATTACATAACCGATGATATGAATTGTTTTTAAGCTTGGTGGTGCTTGGAGTTGTCTACAACAAATCCAACAACCAACAACCAAAAACACAATTTTATTGTGCAAGTCAGGGCTTCCTTGAAAGTATAGCCACCTCTCTGAATCTCCTCCAAATACTAGTTTATAGTCCAATTGCTTAGACTATATAAAATATAGTTTTTGTTTTGTAGTCCAAATGACTATGAGTCCAACAATTATAGTACAAGGATTTCTCCTTAGACTCTGACAAGAGATTTAATATTCCTGCTCCCAAAGACAAGTCCCTATAGGATTTAATATTCTTTGGTTTTTATAGAACAAAGACAAGTCCCTTTAGGATTTAATATTCTTTGAACTAAAAGAAGTAGGACAAGTCCACTTGTAATTCCAATCTAACTTGTGCCAATTCAGAGCACTGAAACTTGGAAAAGAAAGGAAGAGTGCAAATTCACTAATTTTACATGGTGCTTTCAGCTACCTTTATACATAAATGAGAGACAGAATTAGGTAAGAGTCTGATAATAAAAGTGATGTAACTATGATATCATAATGATGTAATGTCTGGTTTTTGGATGACTGATCCTATGTCTAAGTCATCTATTTCTAGGACTAAAAACTTGTATTTTTACTTTTTTTTCGTGTGGTTTAGAGAAGATTGTAAAACCTGTTGAGCCAATAAGATATAAATATGTTTGATACCCTAGACCTTATTTTAATTTTACATGATATCATGTCTGTTTTTGGATGACTGATGTTGCCTTTTTAAAGGGTAAATGATGTCATGCCTTGATTTTGTCTTGTTTTATGACCTCATGCCATGTCTCATGATGTCATGCCATGTTTCAAAAATGAAACATGATGTCATTTCTGACAAATATTTTGTTTCAGTATTGGTAAGTTGTGTTTCAACTTCCACTCCTGACTCCTATCTTTTATCTTCCCCTTCTTCTCATTCTCAGACTACCCCTTTAGCCTGTCTCCTATTTTCAACATTTGTTTCACTTTCGTCTGAAACCCCCTATTGACTTTTATATGATATTTTCCCAAGGATTTTATGACAATTTTCCTCCATATATTTGACTTGATAGTTACTTTAGATTGCAAGTAGTTCATATGACCATCATGGATTTTTATGTGGTTATAGCCTGAACTTTATAAGTTGGTAACAGTATGATAAATAGATCAATTCAGATCGTAGTTATCTGCTGCTTCCTATTAAACATTGCAATGGCCAGTTTAATCAACAAGTGTAGTCAACACCTTTGACCCTTATAGCATCAACTTGTAGATTAATTCAAGGTTTGTTTATTGATCATATTGATTCAATTTTTGAGTATAATAGTCTGAACCGTGCAGATGCGCGTTGCCTCCAGGGGGATGGGAAGACCCTATGCAGCTTTACTGTAGTTAGTTATCATATGAATCTAGAACAATCTAGTGTATTTTTAGCATTTTGTTTAAATATGAAAGAATTACATAATAATCCTTAATTCTTTAAATAGTTCAAACCTAGAATTTAATATTGATTATTAATTTTATGTCTTATTATTCCTTATTAAATAATACTTTTTTTAAGCATTTTATTTTTCTAGCTCTGTTCTTAATCTTAAGATCTTCTGGAGGGTTTACCCCTACCTAACTAAACTGTTCTTTATATTTCATCCTTCCTCTGTGGAGCAAGGAGCAAGGAGCAATTGCAGAGCTAGTCCTTACAGAGAGAGACCCATTAAGTCCAAATCCAAATGTTCATAAAACTTTATTTAATTTAAAAAATAAGGTAATAAATATGATATGAACCATGTTATAGAAAAAAGGGAAAACATTGAATAATCCATGGGTATTCAATTTCCAGTCCTATCACCGAATCAAAACAAATAAACAAAAGAGATAAAACATATAAAGATAATATAAACAGCTAAACTCATATATATTCAACAGGTTTGCAAGAACCTTTTGCCTTCGCAATGGATTCCTTGGTAGTTGCAATGACCATATAGAGTTTGAAGTCCAAAGTGTCTTGGCTCTCTTTGGTATAGGCTCAAGGAGAGCTGTAAGAAGCATCCAAATAGGGATTTCAATCCAGTCTGAAAGACCATACTGTTGGGCCAGGCAGAGGTGGAGGCGGTGAGTGGGGTGAAGGTCAGCCTTGAGCAGTTCAGTGGTAGCAAACTGGACACCTGGAACATTCTCCCACATGTGGGATACATGGAGAATGTCCAAAAGTTGTTTGGTATGTTCAGCCTTGAGTGGCACCCATGCACTGGTTGTCACAACCCATTATCTATCAGTATTAAATCATAAAAGAAGTATTCTAGATGTACTCATGGTTCAGCCACCTAAGAAAGTTTGTGAAGGTCTCCACAGTGCACCCTTGGACAATAATAGGATATTTGAGAGTGCCTTCCTTTGTTAGTCTGAAGTTTCCGCTGTCATCAAATGACATATCACAGAGAAATTTAGAGGTGGTTGGACAATTGTGCAGCATCAACTTTGAATCCTTGCCCTTTGACCTTAGAAAGTCTGATTATGGGTTATCCAGATAAGCTAATAATAGCACACACAGAGAACACAATCATAAAGACTTCTTTCTTGTTCATAATCAGGATGGAAAGATTGCGGCCATTGACTGTTTGATGGAGTGGCCATGACAGCTGTTTTTGGAGAAAGAGGGCCACTTCTGGTTCTTAGAATGGTGGAAGAAAGGGTTATATATATGCTGATAACAATAATAATAGCTCATTCCAGATTGATACATCAACATCTATGCCTCTCTTCCCTCTTCCACAGTCTGAAAGACCCTGGTCAATTGCTGTTCACACTGCCTATCAGAAACTATACCAAATTTACAACATTGGATTGTCTTACATTGATGTGGGAAATGTTGAGGCTCACTGGTTTCAACAATATGGAAATGCAATAATTGTGGACACATACCTTCTTCTCCTTTTGTTAACTGAGTCAGCAGAGTCTGAATCAATACCCCTTGAATGGATTGAGCAACTTGCTACTGAATTTACTGCCCTCTTGGAGCTCATCGATGAACAATGGATGTTGGTAAAAGATGAGTATGTATCAAGCATCATGGCTAAAATTAATCTAAACTGCATCATTTCCAACCTAAAAAATGTGTTGATCCCAAGTTTCTCCATGAGGCTTTCCAGAAAGGGAGGCGGATTCCTATCACAGTCCTCACAAGTATTTTAGGTATAGATCGAAAGACTCTCTGAACAAGGATGCAGGATGTGGATATAGACTCTGGCTATGATGAAATCAGTGATGAGGAGCTTGATACCTTGGTTCGGCAATACCACCAAGAAAATCCTGGTGGAGGCCATGCTTATATTTTTGGTTGTCTGTGTGCTGTGCATTCCTTACATGTATAACGCCACCATGTGATAGTCTCTACGACACATGTTGATGGCCCAGGACAAAGGTTGCAAGAACAGATTGGAAAGAAGAAGGAACACTGTCACACAAGTGATCATGTCCTGCAACCAAATCACCTTTGGCATATTGATGGCCACCACAAGATGATTGCATGGGGAATTGTCATCCATGGTGTAGCGGATGGATACCTGCATAAAGTTTCTACACATAATATTGGAATCCTTGCATGATCAGACTAATGTTTCATACTCTCTAAATAGGTAAAAGGGCTCCATGTGAGTACAAATAACATGGCAGAAACAGTCCTGGACATGTTAATTGATGCAATCCTGGAGCATGGTGTTGCTTACAGAGTGCACGGTGATAGAGGAGGAGAAAACAGGGATGTGTCAATTCTCATGATCTTGCTTTGTGGACTCAAGCATGTCAGCTTTATGTGGGGTCCATTGGTGTTCAATACTGTTAAGCTTGGAATTCGGACGGAGATGTCGGGTCCGAAGTCGTGCGAGGCGTTGGCTTCAACTTGTAAGTTGCGCCGCTCTCTTGCTGGATGCCTCAAATTTTGGAGGTCCGGACGGAGTAGGAGAGTCTGGAGTCGAGCCAAGAAGAAGCTTAAGAGGACGAGAGCGAGTTAAGGAGAAGTAGGTTGCTAAGTTGATATTTGAACTAGAAAAATACATACAACAAACTGGAGTATTTATACAGAGACAAAACATAAACATATAAGGAGTTAACGTGAAGAGCATATGGTAGTAGAATGAACATGTAACAAGGAGACTCGTATTCCGGATGGTGCCAAAGGATGCCGATGTAAATCCTCGCAGGTCCTTGTGGTGACCGCAACTCATGACCTCGAGACTGGTGCATGCATGATGTGATTGGCCTGGAACATGGAACAGGTGTGGAGCATGGTGGGGCTCTGGTTGTGCTGCGGTAGAAAGCACATGGTGCTGGTTGGTAATGACAATGATAAGAATGCAGGTTGTGTTGGTGGTAATGGAGTGGAGGAAGTATTCTGACGGAGCTCCGATATAAGTCCGACGAGGGTGGCCGGTGGTAATGGTGGCACTGAACAATGGTGAGGCGGCCATCATCGGAGACTCCATCAGAGCCATCCTTTGATTGTTCTTCAGAAAGAACGTGACCGAGCATGGACCATGACAAATACCCAAATTGAGCATCTTTGGGTTGAGGTTGGGAAGCAATTTGTATGCCGGTGGTGTGCATTCTTCATCTGGCTAGAGAGTTCCCATCTTTTAGAAAGGAAGAATCAACACCATTGCTGGCTACTGCATTACTTATTCCTTGACATGATTAATGATGATTGTCAAAGATTTTGTGAGGAATGGAATGCCCATCCAATTTCTGGGGTAGGAGGAGGACAGTCTCCAAATGTGAGTGATCATTTAATTATTACCTCATGTTGAATGTGTTAGTTAATTATTACATTAAAACCTTGCATTTTTGGGAGAATTACAACATGGCATCTATGATGATGAATGTGAGGGTCTTACCGAGGAAGAAATCAATGCCTTCTATGGCTTTGAGGAAGATGGAGAATTGCAAGTCCTTGATGAAAGCCCTGATCAATCAGATGAGGATGACAGTGGTAATGACGGAAATTTGGAGGAACTTGAAATGGATGAAGAACAGATTAAATCTGAAGACAATGTAATTAATCTCCCTTTTATTAATCATTGATATAAACTGACTCCTGAATAGGTGCACATGCAACTAGCCAAACAAGGGTCTGAGGATGCCATCAACTCAGATCATGACTTTGACACAAAGGTCTGTCCCTTATGGAACATTGGCATAAACTGGCTCTGTGTTTAAGGGAATTGATGCTAATATACAACCTGAGGCCATTCCCATTCCATCTGGACCTTGCCTATTTAGTCAAGAAGGCTGGAATTGTTTGAATCTGGTTTCAGATTATTGACAGAGAGTGGCAAGCTTCCTAGCGGCTATGGTGTGACCCTTGATGAATTAGATGGAAACATATTTGATGAGCAGGAGGAAATAAAAACAGAAATGCCTTTCCAATTGCACTTCCCAGCCAAATTTGGAAACCTCAAACAGAATTATGGGCACAAGGATTGTATGTAATGAGTAGTGTTTTATCTGTATCACTCTAAATTTATATTTTTACTGTGGGGTTTCTGGTATATAAACTGGGTACTAGCATTGAGTATTGGTATCAACTCCCCCTCTTTTTTCATTCCTTTACAATGAAAGCTTCCTCCAGTCTCTTCTGCCTGCTCTAATGTCTCATCGTTTGACTCATTCCTCAAAGGGGAAAAGGAAGGCCAGCCCAATAATATGGCGCTCCGAGTGGGGAAGTATTAAATACACATAAATAATGGTGCACAGAAATGTTTTCACCCTACAATATGTATATTAGAGGTGCCCCAAAACATTTATATGAGTGCGCAAATATTTATGTGCCTGCCCAGATATTCTTGAAAGCTTGTGTGGAATATTTTAGGTTGTGCAGAAATATTTAGTCTACCCGCAGAAATTTATGTGCTGCATGGAAATATTTTCAAGTCGTGTGCAAACCAAGGGGGTGGCAGAACGTGGAAAAGAGACCAACACTGTTAGGGCAACTGCGGAATGACTTAGTTGAGATCTAGCAGGAAATCCTAAACATATATATAAACATAAAATACAACAGGAAGGCGCACCTAGCAGGGGATCCTAAAAGAAAAGGATAAAGCCCTGCTAAGGTGGGATGCATGTCTATATACCAAAAATTGGAGTCGAAATAATAAAATGATGAAAAATAATGAAATGATGAGAAAAGATGGAGAATGGTGAAAAGGTGATAGGAATGCTATGTCATGTGATCATCGGACTCTGGTCTCGGAGCCACAAGTGCACTCCAGCTTGGGCTAGTGACGATGAGGAGGAATATACAGAGGTGACGGAGAAATATTGGAGGAAATGTCGGATGAAGCGGAGCGTCCCTTAACAAACACTCACTTTTTTTTTTTCAGAGCCCTGCCTGACCCCCCTCCCCCTCCTCCCCCTACCTTCCTAAAAAAGTATTTTTTTCCACATATATGTTTTCAGCAATGTTTTTTGGAGCCAAAACATAGTTTTTAACATAAGTAACTTACATGGAGCCAATTAATACTGATTCTATACTATCTACAGTGCTTTGTGGAGTTATATCTGCAGCTAGGGCCTGCTAGGGCATGTCCAGTTATGGGGCATGAATTGGAAATTGCGATGTGAAACTCCCATTAGAACACCGCTTGCGAGACATGAGTAACTTGAAGTACACACCCGCTGAGCCCGTTTTGCAACCTTGCACTTTGCACCTCAGGCCTCATCACTTGAGTTCCCTTTTCTTTTTCTTCATTTGTTATTTTGGTATCACATTCACACCTTCCATTGACCTGGGTCCTTGTTTGAACTTGTCCAGAGGTTCGTCGGCTGGTGTTGCTGTCCTCGGGCTCATATTCATTGGTTTCAGTCAGCTGCTGAATTGTCGACTCGGATTCCTGTTGGCCATTGGAAATCACTGCTGGTGAAGGCATAGATGTTGTTTGTGGACAAGAAACCAATTCAGGCTCGCAGGTTTCTTGTAGGGCAGACATTTCTGTGTCTTGAAGGTCCGGTATGCAGTCTTCATTCTTGATTCCCTCCGAGTCTGATTTACTATACTATCAGAGTCGACAATCATCTGCGAGCGACTAACCATCCAAAGTTCCATTGGGAACATCACGACCACTTCCGCCATCAAAATTGGTGAGGTCACAATAATTTTTTCAGCCTTCGGCCGGACCCACCCCCCTCCAACCCTTGGTTCGGATCCTCCTTCTGCCACCCCCTTGGTGCAAACTTTTTATTTGCACATGGAAATTATTATGTCCCAACCATTTTAGGAATGCCATCATGCTATGATTAGCTAATTGAT
>Ga0193743_1003101_pt1 | contig 11281 bp, 11 predicted proteins | sample L2c2metaG_FD_143038 | JGI IMG/M metagenome (GOLD analysis project Ga0193743, IMG submission 143038) | Soil microbial communities from a riparian zone of the East river system, Colorado, United States - L2c2 | ecosystem: Environmental > Terrestrial > Soil > Riparian zone | place: USA: East River...
TTCAAAAAATTTCATCAATTTCTATCCGGATAGAAATTGATGAAATTTTTTGAAACCCCCACACTGTCCGGATAGATTTTTCAACAATTTGGCAAAATCCTGAAGTAGTTTTTCCGGATAGAAATTGAGCCGATTAATCTGAACCCCGAGCCGAATCCGGATAAAAAATGAACCCAGGTCAAGGTAGTTGGAACACCAGACTACACGGGACTTCAAGCTTCAGGCCCAGGATGAGACTGACCAACAACATTGGCTAACACTGAATTCTAGTACTGGATTACATCTCTTGTAGATGATGTATAACCTCTATGCTGAAAATTCCCACCGGAAGGAAGAAGCCTGCAGAAGATGACGAGTTGGCCCCAACATTATGGAAATTTGATGCATATAATATAAATTTTACATTCTCTTGCTCTAACTTAACTTCCAAGAACGAAGTGTGCGTATATACTCCAGAGAGCCCACCGAGCGAAAAATCACTAAAAAAAAGAATAAAATTGGTGACTTTTAGCATGCTGGATCTGAGGCCGAAACCGCCATCCGGATAAAATTGGGCCAAACCGTCCAGATGATAAAAACCGAGGCATTTTTTCGACTTTTCGGTAACGGCATTATAGGGAGCTTTCAGGGGTCCTGTGATCACCTGATCAAGCTTCGATCAAGGCTAGTCGAAAGGCTGTTAACGTGATTCGGCTATCGGTTATCCGGGATATCGGACCACTGTCGTACTTATGAGTACCAGCAGTTAAAACATTCAATATTCAGGCCTCAGGCTTTGAAAAACCGATGAATCGAAGGAGTGGTTGAAGTGATACATGTACGTAAGTTATTTTTCTGGTTTTTCGGAAGAGAAAAAAAAAAAAAAAAAAAACATCGAACAATCTCAGCAAATGTCGGAGGAAGTCAAATGTCGGCCATTACTTATAGACACCAGTACATAAAGCGAGTAAAGTAACCTTGTCAGAAATCTTGAATGTGGCGCCTAACGTTAGATGTACATAAGTAGTATCCTGGGCCGTGGGGTCGAGGAAACGCTGATCAGCTAGAGGCTCGAGGGGAAGGGCTATAAGGGCAAAACCTTCCTGTTGGGGCTACCATCATAATCCTGTAGTACTGAGAATATTACTCACGTACACATTTATTACATAGTAGCATGAATAGTTTGTTCCAGAATTCGGACTAGAGACCCTGTTCCCGTGGAACTTTTGGTCTCGCAGCCAGAAATGAATCTTTTTATTCGACATTTACCATTGCTACTGTGTATGGCTTGTTTCGACTGTGCGCAGATTGATTGAAAAAAGGTAAGAACGAAGCTATCCTCGAGGTCGAAGCCTGTGTGAGAAAGGGAAGGGCAGAAGTAGTAAAGCATGGCGCGCGATGGATTAGATTGGGTGGGGAAAAAAATTAGATTCAAATTGACTACGATGAGATGCGTAAACATTTTGCATGATCTAGCCACTCATCTGATTTCTTTGCGAGATAATAGGCGATAGCAGCGCTCTGATTTGCGAAGCACATCGGGGTACCGTATAATCATTTTATCCCCAACTAAGCGTAATCTGAACTAAAAACGTAAGGAGCAATCTGGATCAGCAAAATGAGCCCTTTGTATATAGCCTTGACGCGATGACGCGATGATGCTCCAGCTAGTGTGATACGTCTTGTACGCAAAGCCTATGAGAAGCACCGACACCAACACTATGGCGGCCAGCCATCCAGATATCCAAAGTTTATATGCGGACAACGTGGTTGAACCAATGTCAAATTGAAAAAGTTAACTCAAATTTCTTTGGACGTGGCCTTCACTTCAACTCCATGCCTCACAAACTCTGACTCTAACTTTTCCTACGTTTGCTAATGCTCAATTATGGGGATGGAGGCAATGATGAAGGGGTGGATAAGGTTGTATGATTGGTCCCATGGACTACTGTACTTACGCGGGATGGATATATGTCAAAGCGTGGTGAACGAGGCTACAACGATGATCCACTTACATCATGGAATGTCTTGTTCTGGCGAAGGTAGATTGAAACCGAGGACTTTACACAATCTACTTTGAACAATCTAGAACGTGGCCGAGAGTAAAGCGGGGAGGGTCCGCACAGCATACCCTGCCTCCGAAGTCCAAACACAGCACGCTGTCTTCTCCTACCATGACTAGACTGTCCAGTTGAAACCCGTCCGTCCACCATAACAGCTCATCTGCAAGCAAACGCACAGCTCAGTAAACAAGCAGCCCATCCGTTATCTCGTCAAAATGAATGGAATGGATGATTCGCCGATGCCAATTTGAACACGATGAAGCCCCATGGAAATGACCTCCAGCTCCCGGGAGATAGATAGCAAATAAGCGCAGAACACTAGTAGGCACTGTGACTGTGTAACCGTACAATGTCCAAACAGCATTGATCCACCGCAAGCAGTTCCTTCCGAGGTTCCAAGGGTAGTTGAACGAGAGAAACCAAAATAGGCTTCTTATGAGTTCAAAGAACCAGTATTCATCTGTTCGAGTGAGAACCCGGAGCAGTGGCGGGAAAATTTTCAGCCACAAGAATATCTTTTGTCTCATTTCTTTGACTCAGATAAGCTAGTCAAGCTCTCCTACCTTTCTCCCTTGGTTTCCTTTGTTCCCCGGGCCTGAAAATAAACCTGACAGATCTAGAGATGAAAGAGGGACCCTCGACTCGACGGAATGACAGCAACAATGGCATGCGTCCGCCGTTCCCGACGCAGCACGCAGCACTCGGATGAAACCTTCGAAGGGTTCGGAGGGGGGATAATAATAGGGCAAAGCCGAATTCGGAAAGGCTCGAGCGGGACTGGAGCAGGTCCGGGAATGCCCCAGAGCTTTGATAGACCTTGGATCCTCGAAGCGCCGCCTGAGTCCGCCAGATGCAGTGCTTTGGGCAGATCAAGTTGGACTTCTGCAACGCCGATATCCGTGGGAAAGACTTCCTTTTTACGAACCTTGGGAAAATCCACGGATATAAATAGATTCAATCCACATATTTTACTATGTTGTTACATAGAAGCCTGAACAATCGATGCTTTACCATAGTTTCTGGATGTCGAAATGATGAATGAGTGTCAGAAATTCGATGCGTATGAGGGTGAGCATACGATATGTAACTTCTAGGGAAGAACCCATACCTGTCCGAAAGTGTTAACTTACGGATGGAGGTATACTTATCATCCAAACTCAACTATCCTTTTCCATATCAACGCATCGCCATTACCATATGGACATTATCCATGCCATCTCAATTTATCTATCCGATTAATTCAAATCCAAGGTGGCAACCGCACTCGAAATATGAAACGAAGAGAACGGCAACAAGGTACACGAAAAAAAATGAACAAAAAAAAAAAAAGAACACGTGAAGGATCTATATTTGTAAGGCCATTGTTTTAAATATGGGTTGGTCTGCTCTGGAGTTAATTTGAAAGAGAATTCGAAGCAAGAGAATGTCATCCAAAGGAAAGGAAAGGTTGTACCAGACGAAGCTCAAAATGGATTGAGTGGTGCCAGTGAATGAAAAACGAAGAGTTCTTTTTGCTTTGAGGTTGGGGGTGTTCCTTGCCTCCTTCCATGAGAATTATATGACGATGCGGTAGGTAAGCAATCGAGTGACTAAATACTCCATTGTAACGCTGGACTGGATCCAAATAATGTCAGGTAGAGGGCAGATCAAGTAAGGGCAAAGTATTTCGCAATGGCGCGCAATCGGCCGTAAATTACCCACTATATGTGACGTCAGTGGAAACCTTACTAGAAAGCTACGCATATCTGCCTGGTATCTTCCTTTCGACGTGATTGTCGATTGATTCTGAGTATGAGAGGAATTAAAAAAAATTATGAGAGACTTGCGTCATTCAAATTGACTCGAAATTTACGTTAGCAGACAGAAGAGAGAATCGTAACAGATATGTCAGTAAACTTAAAAGGCAGATAGGAAGACCAAAAGGCGCAAGCTTGCACCCTCCTTCCATCTTTCCGCTTCCGCTTCCACCAGTCGAGTCCACTTTAGGGACAAAGGTCTACGAGTTATTTTTCTGAACGTAGCCTAGATGGGGATCAGAAATTCGGACCGACTTTGGATTGTTCAATATACAACACTGATTCATTCCATCTAAGTACACGTATACGCCGGCCCAATGCTTGAAAAATCACGACGTCTACTATATACGTAGATAGAGTTCGACTCGAGTGGGTGGGGGGAAAGAGATGGCTATAGTCGAGAGAGCTCAGGACGCGCTCGCGTCGTACTATACTACTATCCATCGAGCTATTCCATCCATCCACTATTTGATTGATTGATCAGACCCTGATGGTATCGTTAGATTCTCTTTTCTTTCTGGCCATGAACGCCGGATCAAGAAAAAGGTTAAGGTTAGTAGTATACAGCACGCCTTGAGCACGTCAGTGGGTGGATTTTAGAGTAGATACTAGGTTATCGATATCGATGGGGATGCGCACAAGTCCGACGAGTAGAATCACGCGCCAAACTCCCTATGTATGGTCAGTGTCTATAAAAATGGACACATGGCTATCGATATCCTAAGTACGTCGGTAGGCTGTCTGATGTGCTAAAATAAAAAAAACCCCGAAAAAGGAAACGTTTGATTGGCACTTCACAGGCTATCACAGTAAGTACTTTTTATTCATAAATTAGAATATGTAACCAAAGTCAACGCAATCGAGTAATTACATGACGCACGCAGTGGGTAGAGAGCGCTTATAGTTCTGTTTGGACACCTAGAGTCTACCAAGAATTGTCTGTGGCTTACCTTGTACGAACTCAAACACTTATCCAAGTTAAGTAAAGCGCTGGCAGGGTCCTTGTCAAAACTCAAAACGATTTGACACCACACATGTGGTAAAAACATGGTTCGGGATCGTTTGAAATGTCAAAAATCTTGATATCGTTGACAAGTGAATCTGTTGTTTCAATGATAATATTGGGTTAAAGTGGATGTGGAAAGTGGATATTGTATATTTTTGTTTTATTCTCCGGACGTGTAATATACGGTCGAAGGCAACAACATGACTATTATGTGATGTGGTGTAGCTTGGACATTATGTCCCCAAGTCATGTGTAGTGGACACGTTCCAGAAATAAACACAAGACAATGCCAGCATAATGAGGCACGATTGACCAACCTTTTCATTCCCTACAAGGAGGTAGAAACTGTTATGACGACGAAGGACAGGTCGATCAAAAGCTTGAGGCGTAAAGTATGACCATGGAAATATCATCAGAAACATAATGCCTCGACCAGAGAAAGCTCATGATCATCATAGTACTCGATAATCTTAAAATGGGCGGTGATTCAGTAAGGCGAGGCGAAAAACCAGAAACGTTAGGATCCTGAAAAAAAAAAGGTGGTGAACAGAGATATCAGAGGATCAAAGTTGGCGGCATTCCGCTTTCGCATTCCCCCTTCTCGTGTCTGATGGGTGGCATAACAGCCAGTTGTGATCTCGGGTTTGCTTCAGCCAGACACTATAATAGCATCAATTTTGATGACTGATTTCTTTCTATTCGTTATCTACTGTTTCAGAGTTGAGCGGTGTTAGGTGGTCATGCATTGATCATGGGTGCTATGGACATGGAGATTAGCATATCGAGAAGCATAGGACTTTGGACTATGGATAGTAGCCGGCCACTCACATATCCTTGTTGACTGCGGCCATCATTTGATTTGGAATGAATTGGCTTTTGCAACCCATATTATAGGAAAGAAATAAAAAGAGCATTCGGCGCCTAAAAGATTAGAGGGCGTGCGTGTGAAGCGCTAAAGTGGGATCCGAGTGATATGGACATATATACAGCTAATAGTACGTGCAATGAGGCCGATACTAGCAGTGTGCGGTCAGTGACCAAAAGTTAGTAAAAAGTCATGGTCAGAGACAATCGACTTAGAAGTCCAATCTAATTTGGTAACTCGGTCAAACTCATGACTTTGACCGCTTTTTGATGGCATCTTGGCATTGATATGAACGGCATATCACTGGTCGATTGGAGAGACACGCGCAACGAACGTGAGGGAAATTGGGAGAAATATATGACATCTCCATTGATGAAAAAAAAAAAAAAAAAAAAAAAAAAAAAAAAAATGAAAGGAGAAAAAAAAAAAAAAAAAAAAGGGAAAAAAAAAAAAAAATACAAATAAAAAAAAAAAAAAAAAAAAAAAAAAGACGGTCATGTGCGGTGAGGCAACGATGAGTAGTGTGGGATGACCAAATAAAAATGATGGCCGGCCGAGGTGAAGAACCGGGAAAGGAAAAATGATTAAGCAGGAATTTTAAATTTGAGCAGATCTGTAGATTTATTGAATAAAGAATGGACAGGCGGGAGATACTGAAAATGGGTGTGACAATGGATATTGTAGATCCTTCAGTAGATCGGCAGCTCGAACTTTTTGGATCGAAAGAAATAACAGAGAGGACTATGCCATTCGAGATCTTAAATCCCATCTCTCTCTCTTCTCTCTTCACTTATCCATGGAACCTCCTCTCTACGACTACGACAATTTCTTCTATCCAACCGATACCCAAAAGCTCCTCATGATCACTCGTCCATATTACGACCTCAAAAATTACACACCACATCCCACTCACCAACACCGTCCTCAACCACCACTGGTCTTCGCCAACGAATGGAACCACCTCTACACCCACTCTCCACCCCACAACCACCACAACAACAACACCTTTCTACCTGATCATAATCCTCCGAGGATCAAGCAAGAGGAATTAGGCGGCTTCCCGACCTATCCTCTCACCCATCACCAACATCAATCAAGAAACCATGACTTACCTCAGCTTCCCCTCGTATCATCTCATGCTAATACCAATAGCCCTTACCCAACCCTTTTCTCGCCACTTCAGACCGCAGTTTCCATTTCTCAACAACCGACATATCACTCTTCTCAGTTCCTGCAGCACCGTCGATTTCCCCAACAGCACCAGCAGCAACCGGCTTATCACCCTCAGGCCTATTCCGGAGGCACTGTTCACGCAGCAGAAGTCAAGGCACATACACTCGAAGGATGGCATGAAGACAAACAAAGTTCCTTGTCCAGCTTGGTAGAGAATGAGTTGGAGATGGTGGATATGGATATGGATGGGATGACTGTTATGGTTGGTGGCGTTGTGGAAGATACCGTGGGAGATGAAGACGCAGAGGGGGAGGACGAGTGGGTTGAGCAACCGTATCATCCACAGTACGTCAGTGCTGAGGTCATGGTAGCGGAGAAGAGCGAAGGCGATGCCCACGTGCAAGTGAAGGTGAATGATGAAGGCGGCGGTGATAGTTTAGAAGAGGTAGAATCTGAGGAGTCGGAAGAAGAAGACGACGATGACGAGTTCGTGTTGAAGACAAGGAGAAAGACGACTGTGCATTCACCATTGTATGCCAGGGACTCTGGCCTCGCATATCTTACAAGCCAAGGAAGGTCTCCTTCTGCAGCTTCCTATCCGATCACGAAACGTAGTTCTGGTAATTGCAGACGGCGTTCCCAACCTGGTCCTAGCTCCAGTACTTCTTTGCTCCCCATTCCTGTTCCCGTACCCAATCTGACCAAGAAATCGCGCGGTCGAAGGGTACCTACGATGGCCTCGCTGGAAGATATACGCAGCGCAGCCAGTGGTGCTGGTAGAAAACGCCAAAGTGTGGGTGGCAAAAGCGCACGCATGTATTTGTGTGAAGTGGAAGGATGTGGTAAATGCTTTGCTAGAGGGGAACATCTCAAGAGGCATGTCAGGAGTATACATACTTATGAGAAACGTGAGGTTTTTCTCCTATCTCTCTTTCTTTGAAGCGCATATACTCACCTGTTTTTTTTGCACATATAGCTCATAGATGCCCGTACCCTGCATGTGGCAAAGATTTTAGCAGGCATGATAACCTCGTGCAGCATCTGCGCGTGCACAAAGATTATGTGCCCCCTCATTCGTCGCCATCGTCGTCTCCTCCCTTGTCAACTTCGGTCGCAGCGCAGAAGGGTGTGCATTGATTTTTAGATTGTCAATGAACTTTTCCTTTTGAACCAAGGAGGCATAGGGGAAGGTTTCTCCTGAGCTCCTTTTTTCGTTGATCCTCATGTGGCCGTCCCCCTTTCCTTCAATTTTCTTATTCCCGATTTCTTAGTGCGTGTGCTGCTTTGTAACGAAATGTATGATGACACTTGCCAACATTGTGGATTTCCTTTTTTTCGTATGTCTTCTTCTCTTCTTCCCCTCGCCAGGGACGGGGCTTAGTTGTTTCGTTCTTTTTTTCTTCCACTTCTTTGTATTCCATCACCTTCGATCGCTTTTCGATGTCCCCTCGTCGTTCACTCTCACCATTACGACGCGGCTGGAACGATTCCAAGCCATCGACGAACCTAATCATCGACTCACCGAGGGCTGGACGGGGCCCCTATGTCGATACTCAAAATTCCGTCCAACTCTTTCAATGGTCTCACGGCCTTGCATACGCCTTCATTGAAGGATAGCCGTCCAACCTCCATGCGTCCTCAAGCTTTCAAGTTCTAAATTCCAAGTTACCCAACTCACCTGTATGTACAACTAAGTATGTACAATCAATCTCTCTCCTTCCGAGTTATCTCCATGCATTTTCTATCCATCATCTCCTCCACATGCATAGTACCCATGACCATTCCGTAACCACGGCACAATCTGATTCATGATTTTACGATGAACGGTTTTACTGGCAGAATCCTTCTCTACATTAGTTCCTTTTTTTTAGCATGAGCACTCGACTTTCTTGCACCATTACCATATCCTCATATCCTCTCATTGTATACTTTATATACTATCCTACCTATCGCCGTTGTTGTTGTTGTTTTCTTCTGTGTATGTTTTTTTTTTTTGTTTTTTTTTATTTTTTTTTTTTTGTTTTTTTTTTTTCTGTTTTTTTTTTTTTTTTTTTGGTTGCTATACATATATATATATACGGGATGTAAAGCAATGATGGTATGTTGTCTTCGTCGTTGTAACGGTATAGGTCATGGACATTACTATAGATACGTTACGCTTTCGAATAGAGCAGTTTCCCCTAAAGAAAACAAAAAGGAAATTTCTATTCTTCTCTACGTATTTTGCCATTTCATTGTTTAGTGTGCCTTGATCCTGATGATGAGTTTCATCTGGCATCAGGGACCCACCAGGTCACACGCTAGCTAATGCTTCTTCGGTATCTCATATATTGCACCTCAACACAACAAAGACAACCGAATCAAACTGAAATACATTTACTTAGAAAAAGATTTCTTTGCGCGCAAGTTGTCGTTGGGATAGAACGAGCTCGAATGTAAACATATTTCCAATAATTAGGTGAGTACTCTCAGTGACTCCAAATCGAAATCCAATTGCAACCGACTCTCTTCTACCTATAATTGAACCCTCGCAAAGTCTAGGGATCAGTCACAGTGACCTAAGTATATGACGGATTTCCAAAATTGGATGACGGAAAACAAAACTGAGGTAATTGAATCAAAATTTATTCAAATTTCCATTTGATGACACCAGAAATCCTGAGAATTCTCAAGCGGTGAGATGCCGAAAGCGTGAGTGAGGGAAGTATAGTGAGACGACGCCCGCAGTGAACGCGCTGGTGATGCACGGTGATTCTTAGTATCAAACGTATCATCAAAATCAAGGCACGGCGTCGTCTCTGAGAAAGAATACAAAAGAATTGAGTAGGACTTACTATTATTGTCTTTTATTGCCTTTAAGGTCAATCAGAAAGAGCTGCAATGTTACTGCCTCCGTATCCATAATTCATGGTCGACTGTCGCCAAGGAGCGCCAAGGCAGTGCCCACTAGTGGGCGGTGGCCATACGTATTCTGACGAAGACCAAAAAAAAGGCTCAACTATTAGAATCTTAGTAGAGACCAGGGTTTCTTCAATTGATGATCACAATTAAGAGTAGGGCTTATAATGTTTATATTGATTAGTCAAGTTTCACTGACTGAGTCTGACATCAACAACTTACATCAGAGTCGAGTGAAGAGTCTAGAAATCTCGAGGTAACCTCGGCTGTTCGGAGGGTCTTCTAGAAGGCGCACAGGTGACAGAAGTATCGCACTGATTCAAACAGGATTTTTTAGCACTATCTGTTCTGTAGCCCTGCTGCGGTCAATTCCTAGCTTACGAGGAATACGTCCCCTTAGACTCCCTTTAGATGTTTTAATAAACTTTCCAAACTGCTATCTTCCCTGAAACAGCAGCAGAGATATCATACAGCAGTACTAGTATGCACCGGTCGCCATACCGCTAACACATTTAGATCTATAATAGCTTATTAAACCTCATTGAGGTTGGGTATTGATTGTATGACTTGGCTCAGACCTGAAATTCTGGTATGCACAAGATAAGTACAGCGAACGAAGCCAAAGTTTGTTTTTGAAGTTTTTCAATTACTATATAGGGACTGGTTATCGTTAAATTATCACACGTGGAGCCATTTGAATAAGTAAAGTGTTTTGAAACAATCAATTCGGGCGGCCTTTTACAAATCGCATTATCGACCACTTAAAAGCATCAGGTTCCGGCATCTTTGCTGATAATTTCTCAAAAATTACGAGAGGTTAATCAGGTTATCCTACATTTCCGACGAGCTCAAGGGAAGGAACTTCGACATATTGGCTACATTGGCTTGAGAACGGCCCATTCCGGATGAATTTCAGGCTTATGCTTAGAGTCAGTCCAGATAAACTTGTCAGGCGACAAACAGGTTGAGGACAAGTTCAGACCCCGTTTTTCAGCGGTGGGGGCGTGACAAATTTGGGTTCGGGGGTTTCGAAGTTCGCCGAACTTTGTTCCCAGTGAATGAGATGCCCTCCAAACGTGAAACAACAAGTTTCTTGAGGCTAAGAGGACGGAAATACTCAGCGACCGATTTTAGGGTTGGAGGTATCAATAGACAAAACCAGCATTTTTGGTGCTTTCAGGACAGATTTTGGGTGAAATTGAGCTTTTTGGTGGACTCCGAGCTAGCACGACATCAATTGATTAATGCAAATTTAAAAGGGACCAAAACTCATGTCACATACTACTTGATGAAGGTTCAAAACGTTCAAATTGTATTGTTCTGAGTCCCCTTGGTTTTTGTTTTGGATTTACAGCAACCAGATAGTACGGATGACCAGCTGATCAGCCTTCGGACGACAGCGCCGAAATGACTGGGAAATTGGGAACAAATTCTTCACCGAAATTATACCTTGGGCCCTCGAAGATTGAAAAAAAAAAAAACCACGGGTGTTGAGCGTATG
>Ga0193743_1003104_pt1 | contig 11274 bp, 6 predicted proteins | sample L2c2metaG_FD_143038 | JGI IMG/M metagenome (GOLD analysis project Ga0193743, IMG submission 143038) | Soil microbial communities from a riparian zone of the East river system, Colorado, United States - L2c2 | ecosystem: Environmental > Terrestrial > Soil > Riparian zone | place: USA: East River...
GTTCGTTGAAACAAATATAGCCATTCTCTCCATGGGTTTTCGTCCTGGTAAAAAATGATACTTTTTGACTAATAATTGATATGATTTGGTTAATAAACAGCAAACAAAATCCTTTTTCTTTACAGTATAATTTAAATCTGTCAATCGTACATTTTTAAATTAAAACTTAACCAATTAATAAATTATTTATGAGAAAATTTTTACTACTCAGGCAAGTGGGGTATTTCCGCTTGCAGTGGCCGCCCAGTAAATGGTGCCAAAAAGTAACATTAATTATTTTTTCCTGCATGATTTACCTGCTTGTTTCGTTTCCGGCATCGGCCCAAAACAAAATACAGGTAAGTGGTACCGTTGCCGACACCACGGGCGAGGTACTTACCGGTGTAGCGATCAGGGTAAAAGGAACCCAGACCGGTACAGCAACTGATGTTAAAGGAAAATTTAATATTACTGCTCCCGATGCCAACGGGACTTTGGTAGTTAGCTATATTGGTTTTACTACCCAGGAAGTGCCTATAATCGGCCGCTCAGTTATCCAGATCCGCCTTAAATCTGCAAACTCCTCCTTGCAGGAGATCGTGGTAACAGGATACGGTACACAGCGGCGGGAGTCAATAACAGGTGCCATATCCAGCGTAACCAGTAAGGATCTGGAGCGTGTACATGCCGGTTCAACGGTAAGTACCGGCTTGGCGGGAAAAATTCCGGGCGTAACATTCAGGCAATCTGAAGGCCGGCCGGGAGCAAGCGCCAGCATCCAGATCCGTAACATGGGTTCACCATTGTATGTAATTGATGGCATACAGCAGGATGAAGGCCAGTTTAACAACCTTTCGCCAAATGATGTGGAAAGCATTACCGTGTTAAAGGATGGTTCGGCTGCCATATATGGTGTGCGCGCGGCCAATGGCGTGGTTGTGGTAACTACCAAAAAAGGATCGGGCGAAAGCCGCATTAATATTGATGCTTATACCGGTTATCAAAACTGGACAAGGTTCCCTAACGTGCTTACCAGCTCCTATGATTATATGCGCTACAGGGCCGAAGCTGAGGTGAATACCAATGGTTCAACCAGTATAACCCCGGCCGAGCTTGATAAATACAAAGCAGGTACCGACCCGGCTTACCGGAGCTTTAACTGGCGCGATTATGTTTTGAAAAGCAATAACAATGCTCCTCAAAATTCGGTTAACGCCAACTTCACCGGCGGTACAGACAAAGTTAACTATTATGTATCGGCAACTAACCTGTTTCAGAACTCGCAACTGGGTAAGGAGTATAAATTTAACCGCTCCAATATCCAGTCGAATGTTTCCGTTAAGGTTGCTAATGGGTTAAAAGTGAGCCTGGATATTAACGGCCGTATTGAAACCCGCGAAAACCCGGGTGTACCGGGCGGCGATGATTACTTTTTAGCCAAGTTTGCCGTATTAAGGAACACGCCGTTAGAGCGGCCGTATGCCAATGATAACCCAGCGTATCTGAATGATATTGGCCATACCGAATCAAATTACGCGTTTTTAAATAAAAACCTGTCGGGTTTATATCATAGCGACTGGCGAGTTCTGCAAACCAACTTTAATGCCGAATATCAGATACCCGGCGTTAAGGGCTTATCACTTAAAGGATTATACTCCTATTATATTGCCGATTATTTGCTTAACAACCAGGAGTATACGTACAATGCCTACACCTACAGGCCCGCAACCGACACTTATGACGTAACCGGCGGCAGCACCAACCCATGGCGCGAGCGCGAACAAAGAAAAGAGTTTGCAAAAACTATGCAGGCCCAGTTAAACTACAATAATACGTTTGGCAAAAGCACCTTAGGTGCCACCTTCGTTGCAGAACGTATTGAGCTTAACCACTTAAGAAACTGGATCCATGCTTCGCCAATTTCAAATAATTTACCGCTCATTTATTTCCCTACTACTGATCAGTATCAGGATAGTGATAATAAAGAAGCCCGTATTGGCTACATAGGCCGTGTAAACTATAACTACGATAATAAATACTATTTAGAGGCTTCGGCCAGGAGGGATGCATCTTATTTGTTTGCTCCCGATAGGCGGGTAGGTTACTTCCCTGGTGTATCTGCCGGTTGGAGAATAACCCAGGAAGGTTTTATGAAAAGCCTTTTGGGCGAAAATAGCGTGCTTAATGACTTAAAGATCAGAGGCTCATACGGTGTGCTGGGTGATGACAGGGACCCTAACAATACAGCTAACCCTATAGTTCCGGCTTATGCCTATTTACCCGGATATAACTACAACCAGGGCACCGCGATATTGGATGGTAATGCCATAACTGTATCAAGGGATAAAGGTATCCCGGTTAACCGAATCTCGTGGTTAAAAAGCAAGATCACCGATGTAGGTATGGATTTTAGCTTGCTGAACAATAAGTTAACAGGAACGGTTGATTATTTTTACAGGAAACGTACCGGCCTGCTGGGCACTAAAAATGATGTCATAGTACCTATTGAAATCGGTTACTCCCTGCCGCAGGAAAACGCTAACAGCGATGCCCAATATGGCGAGGAAATTTCCCTGAGCTATAACAATAAAATTGGGCAGGTAAGCTTTAATGTGGGTGGTAATTTTTCATTTACCCGCTCTAAAGATCTTACGCAATACAATCCGCTATTCTATAACTCGTGGGATCAATACCGCAATTCCACCCAAAACAGATACTCACACATCGACTGGGGATACGAGGTAATTGGTCAGTTCACATCACAGGAGCAAATTAATAATTACACCATAAACAATGATACCAAGGGTAACCGGACACTGCTTCCTGGCGATTTGATGTACAAGGATCAGAACGGCGACGGTAAGATAGACCAGTATGACGAACGCCCGGTAGGCTTTGGTGCCGGTAAACAGCCTAATATTAACTTTGGCTTTACCATTGGCGCGGCATATAAGGGTTTTGATTTTCACGCTGACTTTTCCGGCGGTGCCGGTTATACCTGGGTGCAAAACTTTGAGTCAAGATGGGCTTTCCAGAATAATGGAAACTTAAACAGCATTTTTGAAGACAGGTGGCACCATTTAGATCCGTTTAATGTGAACAGTGCGTGGGTACCCGGCAAATATCCGGCAAACAGGGTTAATCCTGGCTTTGGACATGCTGATTATGGGCTAAACCCAACCCAGGATATGCCTAACGGACAAACAAACTCCACCTTTTGGTTACATAGTGTAAAATACCTGAGGGCCAGAACTATAGAGTTGGGTTATTCACTGCCATCGCAATGGTTAACCAGGGTGAAGATCAAAAGAGCAAGATTTTATGTTAATGCGTATAACCTGTTCTCATTTGATAACCTTAAAGATTACTCCGTTGATCCAGAGACTAATGACGATAACGGGCTTCAATTCCCTCAAAGTAAGGTGCTCAACTTTGGTGTTAATTTAACTTTTTAATTGATCCCCTAAGTTTAAATTTCAATGAAAAAAATATCATTAATCACAATAATTGCAACCCTGTTAATTACGGGATCATGCAAAAAAGATAGTTCATTTTTAGATGTTCCGCCCAAGCAGGTGTTACCCACCGAGCTTGCCTTTTCAGACCCTGCGCTGGTATTGTCTATACTGGGCGATTTATATAACAGGCAACGGGACTTTTCAAGTCTGGATGGCTATCCAACAAGGGAATATCCCTTATCTCCTTCAGGTGATGTGGAGCCCGGATGGCGCACTTTTGCTGATTTCAGCGAAGCTTTCCCATCAGAGAATGGCAGTTCTTTTATAGTACAAAGAACCGGCTGGGGCTATGGCGAATGGTATATTTGGGATTACGGCTACATCCGCGATCTTAACCTGTTTATTCAAAGAGCTACGGCGGCAACCAAACTTACCGATGGCGATAAAACCCGCTTTATAGCCGAAGCAAGGTTTTTGCGGGCCAATTATTATTTTGAAATGGTTAAAAGGATGGGAGGCGTACCGCTTATTACCGATCCGCTTGCTTATGATTATTCAGGTGATGTTACACCGCTGCAAAAGCCACGCGCCAAAGAATCAGAGTTATATGATTTTGTGATCAGCGAGGCCGAGGCCATTAAGGATCTGTTACCGGCCGATGTTAATGAAAAGTCAAGGGCAACTAAAGCTGCTACGTTAGCAATGGAGGCAAGGGCGGCTTTGTATGCAGGTTCTATAGCCAAATACGGCGCCACTACACCACAGGTTTCCCTGTCTGGCGGCGAAGTTGGTATACCTGCAGGCATGGCCAGCGGATATTATACTAAAGCTTTAACCGCGGCGCAGGCCATTATTAATGGCAGCGCGGGTACCTACCAGCTTTATAAAATTTTGCCTGATCTGGCTGATAACTTTGCTGCCGTTTTTCTGGATAAAAGCAGCGTAAACCAGGAATCAATATTTGTAGAAGATTTTAAAGTAAACAGCGGCAGGGTGCATGGCTTTACTACCAACGATCAGCCATTTTCCATATCTGACGAAGGTTTGGATGCGGGGCGTTTAAACCCATCGCTAAACCTGGTTGAAGCCTTTGAAAAACTGGATAATACTTACGCGCCCATGGCAACCAAAGATGGCTCCGGTAACCCAATATACTACGCGAACCAGCTGGATATTTTTGCCGGCCGCGATGCAAGGCTTGCCGGTACAGTACTTTTGCCAAGCGGTTCATTTAAGGGTAAAAAAACCGATGTTTGGGCTGGTTATCAGTTAGCTGATGGCAGCATATTGACCAGCGATGATGCAGGGCACCTGAAACCACTGCCCGGTACTACAACTCCTGTACAGGTAGTGGGTAAGGATGGCGTGGTTAACGGCCAGGAGTTTAGGTCGCAAACTGGTTTTTATATCCGCAAATACCTTGACCCAACAGTAGGATCAGGGCGCAGGGGACGTGGCAGCGATGTTGCCTTTATCCGTTACCGCTATGCCGAAGTTTTATTAAATGCCGCCGAAGCTGCTTTTGAACTGGGCCAGACATCAGTAGCTGCCGGTTATATGAACCAGGTAAGGGCTCGTGCAGGTTTAACCACCCTGCTAACGCCTGCCAATATTACGTTCGACAGGATTGTTCATGAACGCCGTGTGGAACTGGTATTTGAAGGACATACCCTGTTTGATATGAAACGCTGGCGGCTGGCAACCTCCGTTTGGGACGGTATCCCTATGACCGTTACAGACCTGGTTAGCAACATAGGCAACGCCAAAAAACGTAACACGCAGCCTTATGGTTTATGGCCATATAAATATTACAATCCCGGTAACGCCAATAATGGTAAGTGGATATTTAAAGAAGTGTTACCGGCCCCTGTAACCGGAAGTAACAGGTTTCAGTTAGGTAATTATTACTCACAAATTGGTAATGATGTACTATCGGCCAATCCTAAAATTGTTAAACAACCAAATCAATAAGATCATGAAAATGAAATTTCATTATATCATACTGGCGCTCTTGCTGGCAACCGTGGGTTGTAAGAAAGATAATTATGACGCGCCTTCATTAAAGCTTACCGGCAGGTTGGTGTACAAGGGCGAAGCCATAGGAGTTGAATACAACCAGGTGCCTTATGAGCTTTATCAACCGGGTTTTGGTAAAGTAGGCCCCATCGGTCAAACCTTCGGGCAGGATGGTACATACTCGTCCCTGCTGTTTAAGGGCAACTATAAATTCACCATCCCGCCTAATCAGGGCCCGTTCCTGTGGAAAGAATTATCCTCTGGTAAACGGGATTCTGTGGCTATCGCGCTTACCGGCAGTCAAACTATGGATGTGGAGGTGACCCCGTTCTACATGATCAGGGATGCCAAACTTACTGCTGTCAGCGGAAAAGTAACGGCTAATTTCAACATTGAAAAAGTGGTTACCGATGCCAATGCAAAGGATATCGACAGGGTGAGCTTATACATCAACAAAACCCAGTTTGTATCCGGTGGCGATAATATCGCGGCCACTGACCTTGCAGGATCAGCCATCGGCAGCTTAAATAACATCATCATGAACGTGAATATTCCCGGTATTTCGCCCTCACAAAACTATGTTTTTGCCCGTGTCGGCATCAAGATAGCCGGGGTGGAGGATATGATATTTTCGCCGCTGGTGAAGTTGTCCTACTAAATGCAGTAAATTAGGGTCATACTTTGGTATGACCCTGATTTTAAAATGTAACTCTTTACTATTCTATTACTGACCCCGTTAACACCTGATGAAAAAACGTAATCTTTATTTATCGCTCTTAATCTCAGCGACATTATCAGCCAATGCTCAAGAAAGTAACTGGCATCTTCTAAAGGATAAGATCACCACGCCCTGGGCCGAAAAGGTTGATCCAAAGGCACCACTGCCCGAATACCCCCGGCCGCAACTGGTTAGGGCCAACTGGCAAAACTTAAACGGACTATGGAGTTATGCTATAGTTCCCAAAGCGGTAACCGGACCGGCTAAATACACGGGTGAAATACTGGTTCCTTTCGCGGTAGAATCCGCACTTTCAGGAGTAGGTAAAACAGTGGGTAAGGACAGTATGCTCTGGTACAAAACTACCATCACCCTCAACAAAACCATAAAAGGTAAGGAAGTGCTGCTGCATTTTGGCGCGGTTGACTGGCGTACCGAGGTTTTTGTGAATGGCAAAAGCGCAGGTATACACGAGGGCGGTTTTGATCCCTTTACATTTAACATAACCCCATATTTAAAAGGCGGCTCCAAGCAGGAAATAAAAGTGAGCGTGTGGGATCCGACAGATGATGGTCCGCAGCCGCGCGGCAAACAGGTTAAAAAACCTCAAGGTATCTGGTATACCCCGGTTACCGGTATATGGCAAACGGTTTGGCTGGAAGGTGTAGCTAAAACCCATATTGAAGCCACCAAACAAACCCCCAATATTGACGATCATACGCTTACGGTTTCGGCCGAAGTTAACAATAGCCAACCCGGCGATAAATTGAAGATCACCGCCTGGGATGGCAAAACACAGGTTGACGAAAAAATAATAGACGCGGGCAGCACTGCTGTTCTGAATATTAAAGATCAGAAACTATGGTCAACAACCAGTCCTTTCCTGTATGATCTGCAGGTGGCTGTCATCAGGAATAATAAACCGGTTGATGAAGTGAAAAGTTATTTCGCCATGCGCAAAATATCATTAGGTCCCGATGCTAATGGTGTACAGCGCATGTTGCTGAACAATAAGTTCGTATTTGAATACGGTCCGCTTGATCAGGGTTGGTGGCCCGATGGTTTGTACACCCCGCCAACGGACGAGGCCATGAACTTTGATATTGATAAGCTTAAGGCAATGGGCTTCAACATGATCCGCAAGCACATTAAGGTAGAGCCTGCCCGTTATTACACTTATTGTGATAAAACAGGTATGCTGCTATGGCAGGACATGCCCAGCGGGGACCTGGGTAACCATTGGGAAAATAGACCCGGCGTACTGGATAAAGCTACCGATCAGCAGCGTACGCCCGAATCTGAAGGCTATTACCGCAAAGAGTGGAACGCTATCATCAACTCATTGTATAATTACCCATGCATTATAGTTTGGACGCCATTTAACGAAGCCTGGGGACAATTTAAAACCGTAGAGATCACAGAATGGACTATGAAAAAAGATCCGTCGAGATTGGTGAACAGCGCCAGTGGCGGTAACTTTTATGCTACCGGTAATATAGTCGACCTGCATAATTACCCGCATCCGGCTATGCCGCGGCCCGAAATATTTGGCAAAACACAAGCTGTAGTTTTAGGCGAGTTTGGCGGTTTAGGCTGGCCTGTTGACGGGCATACCTGGCAGGCCAATAAAAACTGGGGTTATCAGAACTTTAAAAATGCCGATGATCTGTTTAAAAGGTACAGCTCCTTTACCGATAGGTTGCAGGAGTTAATTAAATTAGGTCTGTCCGCAGCGGTATACACCCAAACAACCGACGTGGAAGGTGAAGTGAACGGTTTTATGACCTATGACCGTAAGGTGATTAAAATGCCCGTTGAACAGTTACAAAAGGTGAACGTTAAACTGTATGATCCATCGTTAGTAAAATAATACACCAGCCAGTTATGCATTTTAAAAACAAAATAAGCCACATTAAAAACGGAATCTGCTTAATCACCGCTTTTGCATGTTCAGGTATGTATACAGCATCTGCTCAAACAGGTGTAAAAGCTACCACCGTATCTAAAGTTAATAACCAGCAGTTAAATGCTTTTTATGTGAACAATCGCGCACCGCTGCAAAAGCAATATTTTACCAAACTACCTGTAGGAAGTATAAAGGCCGGTGGCTGGTTAAAAAAAGTGCTGGAACTGCAGCGCGATGGCCTTACCGGTAATTTAGGTGAGATCAGCGTATGGCTATCCAAAACAGATAATGCCTGGCTGAATAAAGAGGGCAAAGGCAAATATGGCTGGGAAGAGTTGCCTTACTGGTTAAAGGGTTATGCTAATATAGGTTATATGCTGGGCGATAGAAAAATGATCGCCGAAGCAAAGTTTTGGATTGACGCGGTAGTGAACAACCAGCGTGATAACGGTGATTTTGGCCCGGACAGAACAAATAAAGGGAACCGAGACCTGTGGACAAACATGCCAATGTTATGGTGTCTGCAATCTTATTATGAATACACCAAAGATCCACGGGTAATCCCTTTCATGACCAAATATTTTAAGTACGAGCTATCCGTGCCTGATAATAAGTTTTTAGAAGATTACTGGGAAAACAGTCGTGGCGGTGATAACATGACCAGTGTATATTGGCTATACAACCGTACCGGCGATAAATTCCTGCTTGACCTTGCTGCCAAGCTCGATAAAAATACAGCCAACTGGCGCCAGGCCAACGACCTGCCCAACTGGCATAATGTAAACGTGGCTCAATGTTTTAGGGAGCCGGCAACGTTTTACCTGCAAAGCCATGATCAAAAAGATCTGGATGCTACGTATAACGATTTTAAACTGATCCGCGCCATATACGGCCAGGTTCCGGGAGGTATGTTTGGTGCCGATGAAAATGCCCGTAAGGGATATGATGACCCGCGTCAGGCGGTTGAAACCTGTGGCATGGTGGAGCAAATGACATCAGACCAAATGTTGCTGGCCAATACCGGCGACCGCTCCTGGGCCGAGAACTGTGAGGATGTGGCATTTAACACCTTTTCGGCTGCCTTTATGCCTGACTACCGGTCATTACGCTATTTAACGGCGCCTAATATGGTGGTGAGTGATAGCAAAAACCATAATCCGGGTATAGCTAACGAGGGCCCGTTTTTAATGATGAACCCCTTTAGCAGCCGCTGCTGCCAGCATAACCACGCCGCTGGCTGGGTTTACTATGCCGAAAATAGCTGGATGGCCACACCTGATAATGGTATAGCAGCACAGTTGTATACGCAAGGGCAGGTTAATGTCAAAGTGGGTAATGGTATAGCCGTAACTTTAACTGAAACTACTAAATACCCTTTTGAGGATCAGGTAAACTTTACGGTAAATGCAGCTAAGGCTGTATATTTTCCACTTTACCTGCGCATCCCTGAATGGTGTAAGGGTGCAACCGTAAAAGTAAATGGTGTGCCTGTGCAAGTAAATACAAGTACCGGTGATTATATAAAACTGGCCAGAACCTGGAAAAGCGGCGACAAAATAACCCTGCATTTACCTATGCAATTAAAAGTACGCCAATGGACTGCCAACAAAAACAGCGTGAGCGTAAATTATGGTCCGCTTACTTATTCACTGAAAATTGATGAGCAGTACACCGAAAAAGATGGCAGGGAGTCAACCCAGGGCGATTCGCATTGGCAACCAACTGCCGATCCGGGCAAATGGCCATCGTATGAGATTCACCCAGCTTCAGCCTGGAACTATGGTTTGGTGATCGACGAACAGCATCCTGAAAATTCTATTGAGATCATTCACCGGAGCTGGCCAAAGGATGATAACCCTTTTACCAATGCCAATGCACCGATAGAGCTCAAGGCAAAAGGCAAAAAAATTCCCGGTTGGACAATTGATCAATACGGACTTTGCGGCGTATTGCCTCAAAGCCCGGTAAAAACCGACCAGCCTGTATCCGAATTAATACTCGTTCCAATGGGAGGGGCAAGGTTAAGGATCTCGTCATTTCCGGTAGCCGAATAAATGGATTTTAAACTTATAATTAGATAAAATTGAAAGGTATTATCAAGTGTTTAACCCTGTTGCTGTTATGTAATAATATACAGGCAAAGGCGCAAACTCCGGAAGCAATAACCCATCAGCCGCCATCGCCGCTTTACCGTGATCCCATTTATGATGGCGCGGCCGATCCTGTATTGGCTTATAACCATGCCGAAAAGGAGTGGACGATGTTGTATACCCAGCGTAGGGCAAATGTGCAATCGCCGGGTGTGGCATATTGTTATGGCTCGGCAATAGGTGTGGCTACGTCGAAGGATCATGGGCATAGCTGGGTGTATAAAGGAGCTTTGAATTTAGAGTTTGAGCAAGGTCAAAATACTTTTTGGGCGCCAGATGTGGTGTATGATAAAGGTGTTTACCACATGTTTGTGGTTTACATTCGTGGCGTTTACACGCAATGGGGGGGCAACGCGCACCTGGTACATTATACCAGTAAAAACCTCTGGAACTGGAAGTATCAGGGACGGTTGAACCTGCCCGATCATAATATTATCGACCCCACACTAATGAAATTTCCTGATGGTAAGTGGCACATGTGGTACAAAGACCAAAAATTGGGCAGTATCACCATGACCGGCGAAAGTACCGACCTGGTAAATTGGAAAGTTGCCGATAAACCCGCTATCGGTGGCAAGGCACATGAAGGCCCAAAGATATTCCGGTTTAAAAATTATTACTGGATGATAACCGATGAATGGCATGGCCAGCGGGTTTACCGCTCCAAAGATGCCCAAACATGGGAGCAGCAAGGTTTAGTACTGGATACACCCGGCCATCGCCGCGATGATACCCCGACCGGCGCTCATGCCGATGTAGTAGTGAGCGGTGATCACGCATATATCATTTACTTTACCCATCCCGGCCGCAAAACGCACCAGGATAGTGGGGAATTGGATAAGGATGGCTGCTATTCCTATTCAACCAAACGTACATCCATACACGCAGCCGAACTGGAGCTTAATAACGGAACGCTAACCTGCGACCGGGATAAATCTATTAACTTTTGGCTTGCCGATGTGGAATATAAATAATTGCTGATGAAACGAATGGTGATATGGTTAGTTTGTGCTTTGGCCTCGCATTTGGTAATGGGACAGCGTGGAT
>Ga0193743_1003106_pt1 | contig 11271 bp, 15 predicted proteins | sample L2c2metaG_FD_143038 | JGI IMG/M metagenome (GOLD analysis project Ga0193743, IMG submission 143038) | Soil microbial communities from a riparian zone of the East river system, Colorado, United States - L2c2 | ecosystem: Environmental > Terrestrial > Soil > Riparian zone | place: USA: East River...
CGATCCGCCCCCCGGAAATACTGTCATGTGGCGCGGACTGTCTCGCCTCACTGACATCGCGTTGGGCGCAACAGTCGGAGTGAAACTTGCGGGTAATTGAAAGCTACGCCGGACGCGTACATGAAAACTCGGCTTGCGCGAGCGTTAGTCTGTAAGGCAACCAGCTTGGCGGAGGAATGCGATGCCCGACGACGCGGCGCCCGACGGCTGTCCACCGCCGGCAGCCTTGCTTCAGATGATGACCGGCTACTGGGTTTCGCAGGCCCTCTATGTCGCCGCCAAGCTGGGCGTGGCCGACCTCCTCATAGACGGGCCGCGATCGATCGAGCATCTGGCCGTGGCAAGTCAGGCCCACCCCGCCTCGCTCCGGCGCGTACTGCGGGCGCTCGCGAGCGTGGGGGGTTTTCACCGAAACGAGCCCTGGCGCCTACGCACTGACGCCTCTGGCGGCGCTCCTGCGGACCGGGACACCCGACTCAATGCGTGCGCTCGCCATCATGTACGCGGAAGAGCAGTACCGCGCGTGGGGCAACGTGTTGCACAGCGTGCGGACGGGGGAGACCGCGTTCGACCAGCAATTTGGCCAGAGTTATTTCGAGTACCTCGCCCAGCATCCCGAGGCTGACCGTGGGGGGCAGCTACGGAACACTGCTTGCCGCGGTTCTGCGGAGCAACCAAACGGCAAACGGGATACTTTTTGACCAGCCGCATGTGGCGGCCGCGGCCAAGGCCCATCTGGTATCTGCCGGTGTGGCGGAGCGCTGCCAAACCGTCGGCGGCGATTTCTTCGTCGAGGTCCCGCCGGGTGGGGACGTATACCAGCTCGCCCAAATCCTGCATGACTGGGACGACGAGCGCAGCACGGGCATCCTTCGGCAATGCCGCCGTGCGATGCCGGTGCACGGGAAACTGTTGGTGATAGAACTTGTACTGCCGACGGGCGAGGAGCCGTTTTTTGGAAAGTGGCTCGACTTGCATATGCTCGTGTTGCTGGGAGCACGCGAGCGAACAGCTGAGGAGTATAGGGCGCTGTTAGACTCGGCAGGCTTTGAACTCACTCGCGTGATCCCTACGCGTGCCGGTCCAGGTATCGTCGAGGCCCTGCCCACGCCACTGACATCAGCCCCTTGATGGCGGCGTTCAATGCCATTGCGTTGATGTCCACGAACCCCTGGTCCTCGCGACCGAGCATCTTCGTAATCTGAGTCGCTATCCTTAGACGGCTTTCGGATCTGCTAAACCCAATGGTTCGCGCACAGCGCCTAACGCGAGATCTGCTAAGGGTCCGAGTCGGGCCACGTGCGGCGGTGCTGCCACAATCGCGCCACGGAAGCGGGCTGAGATAAGCTGACCCGCCGCGGAGGACACCCTGACGGGGCCTTGTGACCAGGAACCACGTGAGCCGCGACAGCGTCCTAGAAGGTCACGGAGCAAGCACAGTAGAGTTTGACGTGCTGTACGCTCCAGCCTTGCTCGACGATTTGCCTGACCGGACTTAGTCAACCGCGCAAGAGCTGAAGTGGGCGGCCGTCATCGAGCCACAGCAGGATCAGAAGCCACGGATCGCCTCGACTATGAGAATCGGCATTATTTCGGATACGCATGGTCTTCTTCGCCCTGAGGTCACCGAACGACTCGCGGGCATCCACTACGTCATTCATGCTGGCGATATTGGCCGCCCTGAGGTGATTTCAGAACTACGTAAAATCGCACCGATAACGGCAATAAGGGGAAACACCGATAGAGGTGAGTGGGCCGCTGAGTACCCGCACACTGCACTCGTGAAGCTCGGCGGCCGGTCCATTTATGTGCTTCACAACCTCAAAGAGCTCGGTCTCGATCCCACGGCGGCCGGGATCGATGTGGTAGTATCAGGTCATTCGCATCGGCCGAAAATCGAGACCGTCGGCGGCGTGGTCTACCTCAATCCAGGAAGCGCCGGGCCACGCCGTTTCAGCTTGCCCATTGCACTCGCGACGCTTGAGCTAACCGGCGACGCGATTCGGCCGTGCATCCATGAAGTTGCCAAGATGGCCCCTCGGCGATAGCGACGTTTCCCAAGCTCGCGGGAATGCTCGCAGGGATGGAGCTGACTCGTGCCGCCAATAAGAGCTTGCGGCACGGTGGTCCGGGACTGATGTCCTGGGCTGTGGCCAACGCCCGCGTGGCTGGATCGTCACCCGCGCGGGCGAGAAGGTCGCCGGCATGGCAAGGCCCAGTGTCTTGACCGATCCGTAACGGTGTGGCGCTCATCGTGAATGCTCTCGACCAGCCGGGCATTGGCGGGCAGGGCAGGGTGGGTGGCATCACACAGGGCTGGAAGCTGCTTGATTCGATGTAGGTTTGATGCACCGTCGACACCGCAGGTTGATTGGGCTTTGTGCGAGCGGCGCACATAGGTGGAGGAGCAACCATGAGCGGAAAGGGAACAGTGCTGGTGACCGGCGGGTCGGGCTTCATCGGCAGCTGGTGCGTCATCGAGCTGCTGCGGCAAGGCTATGCCGTGCGCACGACCTTGCGAAGTCTTGGTCGCGAGAGCGCAACTCGCGCTGCCATCGGCAAGCAGGTGGATGCACAGGATCGTCTGCGTTTCTATGCCGCGGAACTCACAACAGATGCTGGTTGGGACGCGGCCGCCAGCGGCTGCGACTACATCCTCCATGTCGCGTCACCGGTTGTTGTGTCCGAACCGAAGAACCCCGACGAGCTCATCGTTCCTGCCCGCGACGGCACTCGACGTGCTATAGCCGCTGGGCTCAAGGCAGGTGTGAAGCGCGTGGTCCTGACCTCATCTGTGGCGGCGGCCAGCCCGCGTGCCAGCGCACGCGAGAGCGTTAGCGACGAAACGGTGTGGACCGATCTCGACGATCCCAAGGTAAGTGCCTATGCCCGCTCCAAGACCTTGGCCGAGCGCGCCGCCTGGGATCAAGTTGGAGCTTCAGGTGGTGCTACGACGCTGGCTACCGTGAATCCCGTCGTAGTGCTCGGGCCGGTCCTCAGTCGCGACTATTCCGCATCCGTCCAGCTCGTAGAACGCCTGCTGTCCGGCAGAGCACCTGGTTTGCCACGGCTGGGCTTTGGCATCGTCGATGTGCGCGACGTCGCCGATCTTCATATCCGCGCGATGATCGCGCCGGAGGCGGCGGGCCAGCGGTTCATCGCGGCCAGCGACTTTGCGTGGCTGGCCGATGTGGCGGCCCTATTGCGGGCCCGCCTTGGCGAGGCGGCTAACAAAGTCCCGACGCGTAAGGTCCCTGACTTTGTCTTGCGGCTTGCCGCGCTGTTCGACAGGAGCCTGGCGGCCGTGGCGCCGCGCCTGGGTGAAAAGCGGGCGTTCAACTCGGCGAAGGCGCAAATAATGCTTGGCTGGCGGCCGCGTCCGTTGGAAGAAACGGTCTTAGACTGCGCCAGGAGCTTGATCGCTACCGGCGCAGTCTGAAGCGAAATCATCAACTTGTTCGGCATCAAAGAACCCCCAAGTTGGCCTTGAGCGATTTCGACTATGCGGCCGCTGATTGGTCAATGTCTGGCCGGCATCGCCAAGGCCTGGGAGGCAGCGGGCGAGGTTGCTACCGCCGCGGACTATAGCGAACAAGCCCAGCACACCTTCGATGAGCTGAGGCAGCCGTCGAACCCATCTCACGGGCAGCATCTCATGACTTGTTTTCGCGTGGGGCCACGCGGTAGCGCCACGTGCAACCTCTGCTTCGGCGGGGATTTACTTACAACAGGCAGTTAAGGCGGGCCGGCGGGCTTCGTGGAGAGACCGATGCCGATGGAACGACCGAGTATACTCGTCGGTAAGTGCTATCGAGACACGTTCGGTGCCATTTATAGAGTTGACGGATATGACAGCAAGGAAGTTCGCTATGCCGTCTATGACTTCACTAGCCGCGGAAGGTTAACCGAGCGGCATAATTCCGACACGTGGGCCGACTTCCTCGCAGACCTGCAAAGCGAGGTTGAATGCCCACAACCGGATGCTTCGACCGACTAGCAGGGCGTTGCGAACGCCCTACTAAGCTGGAATTGTGATTCGAGATGCTGGTCGGGCTGGAGGCCAGCATCGATGACCAAGGCCTATTCGGAAAGATCTTCGTATTCGTGCGGTTGTTGAGGAGGTATCTGGTGGCATGAGTCGCCGCCAGCTACTTCAGGGCTGCAGGTCATTTCCCATCGTGAACGGACTACGCTCTAGCGGGGCGGCGCGGGAGTCGGCCTGGCCGGCGGAACGGTGGCCGTTTCCGGCGGCGCGGTCTTGCGACGCTCGGTCTTGGTGTAGTCCGGCAGGGCCATCAGCGCGTCTTGGGTAAGCGACGTGGTCAGCACCACCGACGTGTCTTCCTGGCCGAACGTCAGGTCGCTCCACTTCACCCCGACGTCTTTGGACCCGACGCCGAGGAAGCCGCCGACCGAAATGACGACGACAGTGATTTTGGAGTCCTTGTCGACGTAGATCTCATTGATCTTGCCGATCGATTCCTTGTTCGCGTTGCGCACCTTGGTGCCGAGCAGCGCGCTGGCCCCCATATCGCCGCTGGCGTTGAAGTCACCGGTCGACATCGTGCGCTCGACAGGTGCGACCTCCCGCACCGGAGCTCCTGGCGACGGTGGAGTCGGTTGCGTCGGCGCGGTTTGGGCGTAGGCGCCGGCCGCGGCACAGCTCAGAAAGGCTGCGAGGACGATAGGTTTGAGCATGTCTTAGCTCCCTGTAAGAGGCAGACAAAACCCCAACGGCCCTGCTGGGAGCGAGTTGCTCAAGAAAAGAGCAAAATATGATGCCCTCACGCGGTCGGCAGGCAGGCATCGGTATGGAATCGTTCCAGATCGGACCTGTTTCGACCGGCTTCATCTTTATCTTTCCCGACTTTGGTATTCCCTGCTTCCCAGCCGCCGCCCTTAGATCAGTTGCGCCGCCTCGGCCACGTCGCTGACCTCGATGAACGGCCGGCCGCCCGCAATCAGATCGTCGTCGGTGTTGGAGATCGCCGCCACCGGTGCTTCCACAGCGGCGTGTCGGGGTGGCCGTCGTCCCTCGGCGTGGAAGGCATGGATCAGCGGTGCGCGCAGCGCGCTTCCGGCCGGCCATGCCGCGCGAGAATCCCGCGGAACGCTGCCTCAATGCCTTCGTTTGTTACTGCACGAGCGTGCCGTAGAAACGTGATAACTGTCCCCCTGGGCAGCGGCTCTCCCACATGGTTTGCCAGCCAAGTGTAGACAGCTTGCGCCGGCTTGGTCGCGCGCAGCCTGCCCGCTAAATGATCGCGCCATGGAGCTCAATGACCTGATCGAGGCCTTCTTCGTCATTGCCTTTCTCGCGAGCGCGATCCTGCTCGCCCTCGGGCTCTGGCGGCGCCGGAAGTGACGCGGGGACTGGCGGAATCGCGTATTTTTGTTGCTGCGATTCTCTGAGCGGCGGTCGGGGTCGGCCTGCATCCATCATCATATTGTGGATGCGGGCCGGCTTCCGCTCAGGCCTTAGCCTCGCTGCACCACCGGGCACGGTGTTCAAATGCAACGGGGAGCCGCTTCGGAGCAAGCAATGGCTGACCGCCTCCGCGTGCAGGCGATTAACGCTGTGGGCCAACGAAGAGGCCGTATCATCGAGATCGAACACGTCGCAACAGGCGGGCGTTTCCATGGCTCTGCCCAACGACTGGAGCGCATGCTCCAGCGGATCGATGGTGAGTCGGATCAGGGTCGGGCGTGGGCGCCAGACAGGACTTCTTAACGTCAACGTTTGTCTCGGCGGCCGTTGCGAAGGTGCATGCGCTCATTCTTCTTGAAAGTCGCGAAGGCTTTCTACGGCTTCCTTCCAATACTCTTCCGCCACCTTGATGACCTCGTCGGTCGCCGGACACGTTCGGCTGAGACGATCCAGGCGAGCATGCGCTGCCCGTTCCGCGGCTTTCAGTCGGTTCAGTTCTTCATTCGCAGGGAACATCGCTTTGATCTCCCTGACAGGCCACTTAGGCACAACGAGCAAGCATGGGCAGCGGTTGCTCAACAATGGGCGCGTCTTTACGATCCATCCGAGCAGCTCCTACGATGGAGCAGCTACCAACGCATTGCGGCGCCGGAACACTCGGCGCCGCTATTTACTGGCCGGGCTACCACGGGCAGTCCAAACCTAAGATTTAGAGACGTCCCATCAGCAACAGGACCACGACGATAATCAGGATTAGGCCCGCGCCGCCGCTGGGGTAGTAACCCCACCCGGTACTATACGGCCATCTCGGCAGAGCACCGATCAGAATCAGGATCAGAATGATCAGCAGAATGGTGCCCAGCATGACCTGTCCTCCCTAGTGAGATCTTTCTCGACCAATTCGCTCGTTCGTCGAGGCACGCTTTTCCTCGGGCTGCCCCGACCTGGCGGCCGGGTAGTCTGTTTGGCGACTAGTGAACGTTTAGGATGCAACGGCGTTGCGACCGGCAACCTGGCCCTGTGCGAAGTCGGATAGGGGAAGTGGGTAGAATGACGCTACCTACGTTGGGCACTTCTAAAACGAGCGGTAGGCACGTCGGCTGCCTGTCCCCAGGCCGGGGCTCTCGACCCAAGCCTGGCGACGCAACCATAGGACGGCTCCGGTATTCCCTTAATTGTGCTGGAGAGATTGCTGCGGGAATTGGCGTTCCCCGGCTGCGGGTGCCTGGCGCGGGCCAGCAAGGTCGCCACTCTGGCACCTAAGCGGGGCCTTGTTGGCCCCAGCCTCTCCGCCCCGCAATGGGGGTCCAACATGGTGCATCCATCGCAGACGGGCTTACGACAGCCGAGCGATCACCGCCCCGGAAACTGGCGCGACGTCGTGGGCCTTCTCATAGCTCTGATCGGGTTTGCCCTGGTGATCGGGGCCATCACACTGACGATCTAGCCAGCTTCGCTGAGCGCCTAGCGGCGGTGCCTGGCGGCGGGGTGTCTCTCTCGCGCTGGCGCAAGAGCACAACAGAAAGCCCCCGCAGTGTCACCCGCGAGCGCCTTCAGTGTCATCTTACGATTGCCTTAGGCCGCCTGAGCAAGCTACTCGCTGCACCAGTGCCCAACCATATCGATTGTCCCTCGCTGGGGAGCCTCCGAAGGCTTCGCGCGTTACTCTCTCCAGTGTGGGTGAGGCTTCACTGGGAGGAAAACAATGAGAGCGGCGTTTGCGGCGCTCTGCCTTGCCGCCTTGGCCGCGTGCGATAGCAATACGTTCGCACGCCCGCCGAACGGCTCAATCTCTGATGCTTTGCAGCGGGGGATGACGGAACAGCAGGTGGCCGAACTAAGCAATAATCGGGTGCCCGACAGGGTGGTAATGAAGACCTGTGGCACCGAGACGCCGGCGCCATTTCCTTGCAAGGTTTACATGTACGATAGGGGGCTACGGGCCGGTCACTATGACCCGAAGCTCTCGGTCGTTTTCGAGGATGCCAGGGGTCAGTGGGTGGTCAGCCAGTGGCTCTGACACTATGTGCCGCTGGCGCTCCTAGCTCGCATCACCGTCTGCCGGCTCACGCCCTGCTCTCTCGCCACAGCCGATACGCTGGCCCCGGCCTCTAGCTTGTCCACCAGGTCCTGATGCACATCCTGGCACAATATGTGCGCCTGTCGGAGCTGCCGGCGGACCTGTTGCCGACGCTGCGCTTCTGACCGCCCCGCCACGGGGAACCTCCCTCGCCATCCGGCGTTCACCGGCTCGAATCCAAACAGCCCAGGGAGTGACGCCATGCGCAACTCTGCCACCCACAGCAGCAAGGACCCGGCCAAGGAAATCGCCCTCCTGAAGACCCAGCTCGAACAGCTGTCCGAGGCCGTCAACGGCACGGGCAGCTCGATCCTGGCGCGCGGCGAGGAGGCGCTCGAGGAAAGCCTGCGGTCGGCGCGCCAGCTGATCGCCAAGTACGGCGACACCGCCAAGGCGATCGCCCAAGATACAGTGAAGCTCAAGGACAAGGCCGCCGACACGCTGATCGAGCAGACCGAAGCAAGGCCGCTGACCACGCTGACGGCAATCCTCGGCATCGGGTTCCTGGCCGGCTGGCTTTGTCGTCGCCGCTGAGCGGCCGGCCGGAGACGTGCCGCGACTGGATCTTCCGCAAGATCGGACAACTGGCACCGTCGGGCGCCTATGCCATCACTATTGTGCACGGAGGGGGCCAGGCGGAAATCCATTGCGCATTCGCCAACGAAGCCGACGCCACGGCCTTTGCGACAGCCATGGACGCAGAAGTCGTCGGGCGATACCCAGGGTACGCCAGCCAGCGCCTCCTTCCGCTTCGATCATGCGGCCGCTTCGACACTCGAAGGTGCGCTCCCCCGCCACCACGTTTGAGTGCAAAACGTAGCCAGCGGGACAGGCTAGACACCGCGGTAAAATCGCGAAGGCTCGTCTGAGGCGCGGCCGATTTGTTTCGACCGGAAGTAAAGGTCACCCCGCGATCGCTTGGTCCATCTACCTAGCGGGTGGTGTAGACAGTCGTCGTCGCTGGCGCCGGCTGAGTGTAAACGACTGAGCCGGCAGGCGCTGGCGTCACCACCGTGGCTGCAGGGGCCGGTGCAGGCTGCACGATTCGCTCTTGCCTAACGCTGCACGCCGCCAGTCCGACGCTGCAAACAGCAGCGACAATAATTGGAAAGCATTTCATATGAAGCTCCCTGTAGCTCTCGATCGGCAACGGCAGCGAAGCCTCGCGGTTGCCCCGATCGCGCTGCGGCGTCAAAAGGCCCGCCAGTCGGCAAAGACGGGCGGGCCAGTTGGAGATCCGGAATCACCAGTAGGTAGGCGCGTTGTAGTACTTATCGACTTGTCGGCCGTCAGGGGAAGCCTTCGTTCACACCATAGGTGGGTGCATTCTCGAGCATTTCCTTGTCGAGATTGACGACGTAGCGCGCAGCCGGTCATCGCTGACCGCGCGCGCTACGCGCCGCTCGCCCGTGCCTTGGCGGTTTGAGCCCGTCGTCGCGCCTCGCCGGCTTGTGCCAACGCCTCGCGGTTATCGTCACCCACCCACATGAATCGTTCCCGCCATCGTTCGTCGGCGGCGCCTTGCGCCCAGGTCTCCGGCCGCTGCACCGTCGTCCGAGGCAACCAGGCACGCTCAAGGAGCTCCAGCGCCCCACCGACGATCTTGTATTGCATCTCCACGTCCCAGGGCTTGCCGCAGGGATTGCCGAGGGGAAAATCCACGAACAGGAAGCGCGGCACGCCGCACTCCTCGACGATATCCCGGGCGGAGCCGACGATGACCGTCGGGATGCCGGCGGCCTCGAGGTGGCGTGCGGCCAGACTCACGGTCTGGTGGCAGACGGGTCAAAGCGGGACGAGGAAAGCGATATCGACGCCATCCTCACGCATCCAGGCTTCGATCCGAGGGGCGTCCTGCTCGAGCGTCAGCCGCTGGCTGTAGTCCGTCGGGACTCCGTAGAACCTTGGGCTGAGCGAACCCACGTGCCCGGCCTCGACATGTTCCGCGAGGCGCGCCAGGGGCAGATAGGTTTCCGGGTCGTCGGTGTGGGTCGCTTCGCGGTCCCACGACTTCTCGGTGAAAAGTCGCCCGCTCTCGCCATTCGGTGCAGCGAACAGCTTGGTGGCGCGCGGTGCGCCGCTCGGCGCCTGGTCCGCCGTCGTCACCACCCCGATACGGGATCGGGACAGCGGTTTGGTCAGCCGCGAGAAGGGTACGTCCTTGTAATGTGCCCAACGATACGGCCGGTCGTAACCGGCGGCGCTGTAGTACTCGCGGCTCTTGTCGATGTAGCTGACATGGCTCCGGTGACTTATGCCTGGTGCCATCGGACGTTCCCCCTGCCAGGAAGGTCAGCCCCCGGAAGCGCCTCGAGCTCAAGCGCGCCCGCGGAAAACTCGGCAGCCCTCCTGATCGCCCTCAACTTAGGCGAACCTCTGCAGGGCGCCAAGTCTGGGGGCGCCAAGTCTGTGCCGCCAAGCCGTCTGGACCGATCCGAATAATCTGCGTCGCGGATCGAGTCGTGAACGGACCTTTCCGCTAAAATGGGTTAAAGCCTGGGTAATCGGGGGGCGAGACGGCGTCCGGTGGCCAGAGAGGCCACAGGGACTGCACGTATTGGGGGAATTCCAAATGTCAGGTCATTCCGGGCGCGGCTTGCGTCCGTCCAAATGGGGCTTTTCGCGCCGTGGCCTGCTCAGGAGCGGCGCCGGGCTCGGTGCATTCTTATGGGTGCCGCGCATCGCTCGCGCCGCCGACCCCCATCAAGAGCATATGAGTCCGAGGCTCGGCATCGTGCCGCGCAAGCTGCCGCCGGCCATGGATGCGCCGCTCATCGAGCCGGACGTGCGGCGCTCCGCCGACGGTGTCCTGCAGACATCGCTGCGTTGCGCCTACACCTACCGCGACGTGGGCGGCGTGCGCCTCTACGTCCGCACCTACGAAGGCTCCTCTCCCGGTCCGACCTTGCGCATGAAACCGGGCGAGACCCTGAAGATCCGGCTGGCCAACGATTTCTCGCCCAATCGCGACCTGGTGCCGGCGGACATCAGCAATCCGCATCAGTTCAACAACACCAACTTCCATTTCCACGGCTCGCATACCAGCCCGAGCGGCATCTCCGACAATGTCATGCGCTCCATGGTGCCGGGCGAGAGCTACGACATCGAGATCACGCTGCCCAAGGACCACACCAGGGGCACCTACTGGTACCATCCGCATCACCACGGCAGCGCCGACATCCAGATGGCGAGCGGCATGGCCGGCGCCATCATCGTCGAAGGCGACTTCGCCGACGTGCCGGAGATCGCCAGCGCCAAGGAGCGGGTGCTCGTGCTCGCTCAGGTCGTCTACGACGCCCGCGGCATGATCGAGAATTTCGAGACGCTGTTTCCCGAGACCGCGACGCGTTTTCTGACCGTGAACGGCCAGCGCCGCCCGCTGATCCAGATGCGGCCCGGCGAGGTGCAGCGCTGGCGCATCCTGAATGCCGCCTACCAGGACGACATGCTGCTCGACCTGGAGAAGCATGACCTGCACGCCGTCGCCTATGACGGCATCCCGCTCGGCGCCCTGGAGACGATGAAGCAGCATCTGATCCTGCCCGGGCAGCGCGCCGACATGCTGGTGCAGGCGGGTGCGCCGGGCACCTACGAGCTGCGCGCCCTGCCGTATGACCAGGGCCACCCTTCGCCGGTCGGGCCGCTGGCGCGCGTCGTGGTCTCGGGCGAGCCGATGAACATGACGTTGCCGACGGCTCTGCCCAAGCCGCCGCTCGAGGCGATCGGGGATTCGGAGCTCACCGGAAAGCGCACCGTGGTCTTC
>Ga0193743_1003108_pt1 | contig 11269 bp, 9 predicted proteins | sample L2c2metaG_FD_143038 | JGI IMG/M metagenome (GOLD analysis project Ga0193743, IMG submission 143038) | Soil microbial communities from a riparian zone of the East river system, Colorado, United States - L2c2 | ecosystem: Environmental > Terrestrial > Soil > Riparian zone | place: USA: East River...
GTGCTCGGCTCAAAGGCCGCCGTGCCCACCGCGCTGATCTTCTGCTGCGACAGCATCTTTCTGTTTTCGATCGTGCCGCTGTTGATCGCGTTCACCGATGGCAAACGCCGGTCGTTGTTCCACACGCTGGGTCTCGTGGTGCGGCAGATCGTTTTGAACCCGCTGATCATGTCGGCTTGCGCTGGAGCGCTCGCGGCGGCATTCCACATCCATCCGCCGGTCGCGATCGACAATACGCTGCTGTTTCTGCAGAACGCCGCAGCGCCGGTGGCGCTGTTTGTGCTCGGCGTGACGGTCGCGCTGCGGCCATTTGGTCGCATGCCTTGGGAAGTGCCCGGTGTCATCGCGGTAAAACTCATGATCCATCCGCTGATCGTTTTCGGATTGATGTTGCTGCTCGGGCCATTCGCGCAGCCATGGGCGGCCACGGCGGTACTGATGGCGTCGCTGCCGCCGGCGCTGAATGTGTTTGTGATCGCGCGGCAAAACGATACCTGGATTGAGCCCGCATCTGTCGCCGTGCTGATCGGAACGTTCGCGTCGGTGATTACCTTGACCAGCGTGATGTGGCTGATCCAGAGCGGCCGGCTTGCGTTTCCGTGATTATGTGGCGCGGCGTGTCGGCCGCCACGAAGGCGCCAGCCCTTCGCGCATGGCAATGCGGCGAAGCGGCCCAATCGAACCGATCAGATGCAGACCGGCGGCGCGCAGCGATTGCATCGGCAAGAAATCGCTGAGCAACGAACGGTTCGCCATATCGATGGCGAAAGTCCGGCTGGCGACATCGGCGCGCCGAGCCGAAGCATAACGATCCAGCACTTGCGGCGAGCCTGGGTCTTCGCCGGACAGCATCGCGTCGCGCGCGGTATCGGCAATATCGGCGGCATCGCGCAGTCCCATGTTCAGACCTTGGGCGCCGATCGGCGGCAGCACATGTGCGGCCTCGCCGACCAGTGCGATGCGATGGCGTGCCAATTGTCTCGGCTGCTCGATCGCAAGCGGAAACAAATGACGGCCCGGTTCGACATGGATGCGGCCAAGAATGGAGTGCGATTGCCTCTCCGTGGCCTCGGACAGTTCGTCATCGCTCAGCGCGAGCAGCCGTTCGGCTTCCCTTGGTGCCGCAACCCACACCACGCTGCAGCGGTCGCCCGGCAGCGGCACAAATACGCACGGACCTTGCGGCGTGTGAAACTCGGTGGAAATATTTCGATGCGGCCGCGCATGGCCGATGTTGAAGGTCAGCGCTGCCTGATTGAGATTGCGGCGCTTGACCTCGATGCCGGCAGCTTCGCGGCAGAGCGATTGCCGGCCGTCCGCCCCGATCACAAGGCGCGCGGATAGCGACTTTCCGTGGCCGGTACCGACTGCAACAATCGCGTCTTCGGGGAAGACGGTCTCCGCCTCATCGTCGAACCGCGTCAGACCGGAAAGCTCCGCGGCGCGTTCTTCCAGCGCGATCATCAGCGCCCGGTTCTCGATGTTGTAGCCAAACGCGTCGAGGCCGATTTCGTCGCAGCAAAACCGGACCTCGGGTGCACGGATCAGGCGGCCGGTATCGTCGACCAGGCGCATCGCCTGCAATGCCGCCGCCTTGTCCTTGCAGCGTGGCCAGACCTCCAACCGTTCCAGAAAATCGACGGAACCGCCCAGCAGGGCGGTGGTGCGATTGTCGGCATATGGCGCACGGCGGGCGATCAATGCCGTGCTTGCGCCGGTTTGCGCCACCGCGATTGCTGCAGCAAGTCCTGCGGGGCCGCCGCCGATCACGACCGCGTCGTATGCACCCGATATATGGTTCATGACGGGACAATCGACGTTCCCGGCGGCATTTTCAAGTCTGCATCACGGTCGAATATTTCCGCTGATTTGCGCGGCCGAACGCCGCAACCGCGGGTGTGCAAATCGAGACGATTCCTGATAGCACTGCCGGGCAAATGGACCAGGCAAACCAGCAGGATTCTTCGTCAGCATCGCCGGGAACGCGGGCCGCTGCGTTTTCCGTGCATATCTTTACGGCGATGGGCGCGGGCATCGCCCTGATCGCGCTGCTCGAGGCCGTGCGCGAGCACTGGGCGGCGATGTTTGCATGGCTTGGGGCCGCATTGGTGATCGACGCGCTCGATGGTCCGCTGGCGCGGCGGCTGGATGTCGCACGCGTGCAGCCGGACTGGTCTGGCGATGTACTCGATCTCGTGGTCGATTTCGTGACCTACGTCTTTGTGCCGGCCTATGCCATTACCGCAAGCGGCCTGCTGTTGCCGCTGGCGGCACCGATTCTGGGTGCGGGCATCGTCGTGTCAGGCGCGCTCTATTTCGCGGATCGCCGCATGAAGACCGCGGACAATCATTTCCGCGGATTTCCGGCGCTGTGGAATGCCGTGGCATTCTATTTGTTCCTGCTGCATTTGCCGCCGGCACTCTCGACCCTCGTGGTCGCTGTTCTGATCGCGCTGACATTTATTCCTTTCAACGTCGTTCATCCGATACGCGTGGTACGCCTGCGCGGGCTCACATTGTCGCTGATCGTCGTTTGGGCGGTGCTTGCGGTCATCGTGCTGATAAGCGATTTCGAGGTGGGTGTCCCCGTCACTACAGGACTTTGTCTGATCGCCGCCTATATCGTGGGAAGCGATGCAGCGATCCGGCTTGCAAGGTCGTTTAAGCATGATTGAGTTGTTGACCAGCCCTGAAGCATGGGCAGCACTGTTGACCCTGACGGCGCTGGAAATCGTCCTCGGCATCGACAATGTTATTTTCCTGTCGGTGATCGTTTCGCGCATCCCGGAGCCGCAGGCGAAGCGAGCGCGGCAAATCGGGTTGGCACTGGCGCTGGTGTTCCGCATTCTGCTGCTCAGTCTGCTGGTGTGGCTGATCGGCCTGACCGAAGCCGTTTTCACCGTGAGAGGCGTCGACTTGTCGTGGCGCGATATGATCCTGATCGGTGGCGGGCTGTTTCTAATTGCGAAAGCGACCCATGAAATTCATGCCGAAGTGGAGGCGCGCGACCAAGGCAATGATGAGGCGCCAAGGGCGAGCGCCTTCTTCTGGGTGATTATCCAGATCATCGTCATCGATATGGTGTTCTCGCTGGATTCGATCATCACCGCCATCGGCATGTCGCAGGATCTCGAAATCATGATCGCTGCGGTCGTGATCGCTTGCATCGTCATGTACGTGTCGTCGGGCCCGGTCGCGAGATTCGTGGCGGAGCATCCGACCACCAAGATGCTGGCGCTGGCGTTCCTGGTGTTGATTGGCCTGGCGCTGGTCGCCGACGGATTCAAATTTCACATTCCGCGTGGTTACATCTATTTTGCCATCACGTTTTCGGCCGCGGTCGAAGCCTTCAACGTGCTTGCCAGACGCAATCGCAGAAAAACCGTAGCACGTCCCCGCGGCCATTGAGTTGACAACGCAGCCTCGATAGCTTTCGCTGATTCAAAGAACGTTGCAGGAGGAATAGCAATGACCAAGGCCGTGCGTGTACACAAAGTGGGTGGGCCCGAAGCCCTGATTTACGAAGCTGTGGACGTGCCCGCGCCGGGAGCCGGCGAGGTTCGTATCCGCCAGCACGCGGTCGGCCTGAACTTCATCGACGTGTATTACCGCACCGGCCTCTACAAGGCGCCGGCACTGCCGTTCATCGCCGGCAATGAAGCTGCCGGAGAGGTTCTGGCGGTGGGACCGGGCGTGACCAATTTTCATCCCGGCGACCGTGTCGCCTATTATTTCAATCTCGGCGGCTATGCCAGCGAGCGGAACATCCCCTGGGAGAAATTGGTCAAGCTGCCCGACCATATCACCTATGAGCAGGGCGCAGTCCTGATGCTGAAGGGGCTGACGGTCTGGTACCTCCTGCACAAGACATTCAAGGTCGAGCCCGGACATCGGGTTTTGATTCACGCGGCGGCAGGCGGCATCGGCTTGCTGGCGTGCCAATGGGCCAAGGCGCTTGGCGCGCATGTCATCGGCACCGTCGGCACCAAGGCGAAAGCCGACCTCGCGCTCGCCAACGGTTGCGATCATGTCATCCTGTATAACGACGAGGATTTCGTGGCCCGCGTGAAGCAGATCAGCCGCAACGAGCTTTGCGACGTCGTGTACGACGGCGTCGGCAAAACCACGTTTCCGGGCTCGCTGTCCTGCCTCAAGCCACGCGGATTATTCGTGAGTTTCGGCAACGCGTCGGGTCCGGTGCCGCCATTCTCGATTGCCGAACTCAACAATCATGGCTCGCTGTTTGCGACCCGGCCGAAACTCAACGACTACGTTGGCAAGCGCTCGGAATTACTCGAGGGCGCCGACACGTTGTTTGCGGCCGTCATCAACGGCAAACTGCACGTGCCGATCAATCACGCCTACGCGCTGAAAGATGTCGCCAAAGCCCATATCGATCTCGAAGGGCGGGCGACGACAGGTGCCGCGATTTTGAGGCCGTAAGAGGTTTATCGCAACCGTGATCTCCTCGTCATTGCGAGGAGCGGAGCGACGAAGCAATCCAGTAACCGGGGCCTCTGGATTGCTTCGCTGCACTCGCAATGACGATCTAGATGCTACGCGACACGCCTCGCCGCGCCCATCTTGGTCAGGATCGCATCCAGGCCATCGATCATGCCAGCGATTTCGTCGCGCGTGACGTTGAGCGCCGGCATGAAACGCAACGCATCCGGTTGCGGCGAGTTAAGCAGCACGCCGTCTTCAAGCGCTTGCGCGACGATTGAGGCGCCGATCGGGTGTTTCAGGTCGAGCGCCAGCAGCAATCCGTTGCCGCGGACCTCGCCGAGACCATGCCGTGCAGAGATCCGCTGCAACTCGCTCGCCAGCAACAGCCCGGTATCAACAACCGATTTCAGAAAATCCGGCGCACCGACGCGCTCGAGGACGGCGAGCCCGGCCGCGCACATCAAAGGATTGCCGTTGAACGTTCCGCCCTGGTCGCCATGTTCGAAACAGGAAGCCGCTTCGGTTGCCAGCAGCGCGGCCAGCGGCACGCCTCCGCCGATTCCTTTTCCAAGGGTCATGATGTCAGGCTCGATTCCAGCATGCTCGTAATGGAAGAGTTTTCCGGTGCGGCCCATGCCGGTCTGGATCTCGTCGAGGATGAGCAGCAGGCCATGCTCCTTCGTAAGCGTCCGTAGCTCGCGCAGGAATTGATCCGTTGCGGGCCAGACACCGGATTCGCCCTGGATCGGCTCCAGCATCACGCCGATGGTCTTGTCATTGATCAACTGCTTCACCGATGCGAGATCGTTCAGCCGTGCCTTGGGAAAGCCCGGTACCTTGGGCTCGAACAGCGGCTCAAAAGCTTTCTTGCCGGATGCCGACATGGTCGCCAGCGTCCGGCCGTGGAAGCCGCCTTCAAACGTGATGATCTCGTAAGCGCCTTTCCGGTGCAGCGCACCGTATTTACGGGCCAGCTTGATGGCGCCCTCGTTGGCTTCCGCGCCCGAATTGGTGAAGAATACCCGGTCGAAGCAACTGCGATCGACCAAAGCCTTTGCCAGCTTGAGGCTGGGTGCGTTGTAGAAGGCCGGACTCGGCGTCAGCAGCAGCTTTGCCTGCTCGGCGAGCGCTTCGACCACGACCGGCGGCGAATGGCCCAGACAATTGACCGCCCAACCTTGCACGAAATCGAGATAGCGCTTGCCGTTGTCGTCCCACAGCCATGAGCCTTCGCCCCTGACGAATACGGTCGGCGGGCGCGCCGTGATGTCCATCAGTGCGTCAAACGGATGTGTGACAATGGTCATGTCGAACTCCCTGTGGGGTAAGATGAAAAGGCTGGCCGAAACGCAAGAAGGCCGCACTTTGCGGGTGCGGCCTTCTCGAAAACGTTGCTGATTTATCTGTTCAGCGGTGTCGTCGGACATGGCGCAGCCCATCATCGTCGAACGAGCGACGACGGAATGCTGCGCGCAGAGTGGTCCGGTTCAGGATCATGACGCGGCCATATATCCGAAGGACAGGCAATGTCAAGAGCGTCAAAAGCCCGCGACGCTGCCGTGCAGGTCGTATTGGTCCGCGCGTTCGATTCTGGCGGTGACGATCTCGCCGACGCGCAGCGGACGCCGGCTCGAGAGATAGACCGCGCCATCGATCTGTGGCGCGTCCGCTTTCGAGCGGCCCTTCGATACGGTGGGACCGACTTCGTCGATGATGACCTGCTGCCGGGTGCCGACCTTGCGCTTCAGCCGGCGCGCGGAAATCTTTTGCTGCCGCGCCATCAGCGCATTCCAGCGCTCCTGCTTGATATCCTCATGCACGGGATGACCGAGCGCATTCGACGAAGCGCCCGCGACCGGCTCATATTTGAAGCAGCCGACGCGGTCGATCTCGGCCTCGTCGAGCCAGTCGAGCAAATAGGCGAAGTCGGAATCGGTTTCGCCGGGAAAACCGACGATGAAGGTGGAGCGCAACGTGAGATCAGGACATTCCTCGCGCCACTTCTTGATCCGCGCCAGCGTCTTGTCCTGCGCCGCCGGGCGTTTCATTGCTTTAAGGATTTCCGGGCTGGCGTGCTGGAACGGAATATCGAGATAGGGCAAAATCTTGCCCTGCGTCATCAGGCCGATCACCTCATCGACATGCGGGTAGGGGTAGACGTATTGCAGGCGAACCCAGGCGCCAAATTCGCCGAGCTCGCGCGCGAGGTCGAAGAATTTCGCGCGGACTTCACGGTCCTTCCACGGGCTGGCGGCATATTTTATATCGACGCCATAGGCTGACGTGTCCTGCGAAATGACCAGCAGTTCCCTGACGCCGGCGGTGACCAGCTTTTCTGCCTCACGCAGCACGTCGTTGGCCGGGCGTGACACCAGATCGCCGCGCAGTTTCGGGATGATGCAGAAGCTGCAGCGATTGTTGCAGCCTTCGGAAATCTTCAGGTAAGCGTAATGGCGCGGCGTCAGCTTGATGCCCTGTGGCGGCACCAGATCGAGATGCGGATTATGGACCGGCGGCAGCACGCGATGCACGGCGGCGAGCACGCTTTCATATTGCTGCGGTCCGGTGATCGACAGCACGCCGGGATAGGCGGCCTCGATCTGCTCGGGTTCCGCGCCCATGCAGCCGGTGACGATGACCTTACCGTTCTCGGCCATCGCTTCGCCGATGGCGCCAAGCGATTCCTGCTTGGCGCTGTCGAGAAAGCCGCAGGTGTTGACGATGACCAGATCGGCACCATCGTGCTTGCGCGCCAATTCATAGCCTTCGGCGCGCAGGCGCGTGATAATGCGCTCGGAATCCACCAACGCCTTGGGACATCCCAGTGAAACAAAGCTGACTTTGGGCGCGGCGGCCTGTTGCATGTTTTGATTTGCCTGATTGATGGGCAGGAGCTAGTCCCAATTGTCCATAATTACAAGGCTTTGAGCCAGCTTGCGGCGTGCTATGGATGTTTTGCCGGAATGCGAGTGATCGATGGGCGCCGAGTCGTCTCCTAAAATTGTCATTGTCGACGAAAGCCCGATCCGTGCCGCTATCCTCGAAGAGGGACTGCGGGAGGCGGGTTTTACCGGCGTGGTCCATATCAGCGAAATGCAGAGTTTGCTGAGCCGGATCTATGCGCTCGATCCCGACGTCATCCTGATCGATCTGGAAAATCCCAGCCGCGACGTTCTGGAACAAATGTTCCAGGTCAGCCGCGCCGTGCGCCGGCCGATCGCGATGTTCGTCGATCAGAGCGACGCGGCGTCGATTCAGGCCTCGGTCGATGCCGGCGTCTCCGCCTATATCGTCGATGGATTGAAGAAAGAGCGCATCAAGCCGATCCTCGACCTCTGCATTTCGCGCTTCAACGCATTCGCGAAGCTGCAGGATGAACTCGATCGCGCCAAATCCGCGCTCGAAGACCGCAAAGTGATCGACCGCGCCAAGGGAATCCTCATGAAGCGGAAAGGCCTGACCGAAGACGAGGCCTACGTATTGCTGCGATCAACGGCAATGCGCGAGAAAAAGAAGATCGGCGAGATCGCACAGTCGATCCTGACCGCGTCGGAGTTACTGAAATGACCACACCGCTTCGCATAGGTTTCATCCCGCTGGTCGATGCCGCAGCCCTGATCGTCGCCGTCGATAAGGGGTTTGCGGCGGCGGAAGGGCTCGATGTCACGCTGGTGCGGGAAGTGTCGTGGTCGAACGTCCGCGACAAGCTCAACATCGGCCTGTTCGACGCCGCGCACCTGCTGGCGCCGGTCGCGATCGCGTCGAGCCTCGGGCTTGGACATGTCAAGCTGCCGATCGTGGCGCCGTTCAATCTCGGCCTCAACGGCAACGCGATTACGGTATCGCCGGCGCTGCATGCGGCGATCATGGGCGAGATATCAGGCGATCCGTTCGATCCCATGGCGACGGCGCTGGCGCTATCTCGGGTGGTCGCGGCGCGGCGAAAAGGTGGCGCCGAGCCACTGACCTTCGGCATGACCTTTCCATTTTCGACCCACAATTATCAGCTGCGGTTCTGGATGGCCGCTGGCGGCGTGGACCCCGACGAGGACGTGCGTCTCGTGGTGCTGCCACCGCCTTACATGGTGGACAGTCTTGCCAATGGTCAGGTCGATGCGTTCTGCGTCGGCGCCCCCTGGAACTCGGTCGCGGTTGATCTCGGCGTCGGCCATATCCTGCATTTCGTTTCGGACATTCTGGTCCGTGCGGCTGAGAAGGTGCTCGCGGTGCGGCAAAGCTGGTCGGAGAAAAATCCGGAGCTTGTTGCCGCGCTGATCCGGGCCGCCTTTCGCGCCGCTGAATTCATCGAGCAGCCGCAAAATCGCGCCGAGGCAGCGCGCATTTTGGCGCAGCCGGAGCGGATCGGCGTCGATGCAGGTGTCATCCAGCGAACGCTCGATGGCCGTCTCAAGATTTCGCCTGACGGTACCATGCGCGAAAGCAGCCGCTATCTGCTGGTGGGGAGGGAAGGCGCAGGGCGACCGGATCCTGTGCAGGCCGTCTGGCTCTATGCGCAGATGCTGCGTTGGGGACAGGCCTCGATCAACCCTGAGGCTCTCAAAACCGCCAAAGCAGTGTTCAGACCGGATCTTTACGACGCGGCGCTGGGGCTGCGCGCGGACACGGACCACGGCGCGGTCGGTTCTATCGGCGCATTCGCCGGGCCGACGTTCGATCCCGCCGACGTCGCCGGATATCTCGCCTCATTCAACGTTTTTCGGCGGGCTCCCTAAGCCCGCAGAAGACGTCAGATTAAATATTGGGCAATCTTACTTTCAGCGTAATTCTTAGGCTGGTGCCGCCTTATAGAGCATGAGGGCGGTATAGCGCCGGCCAAATTGCTGCGACGCACTATACCGTAAGGCCTTGAATACAGGCATGTTTTCCAAAATTGCTGCGTTGGCACACAATTTGAATAGGTCCAGTGTGAGCCAGCCGCCGTAGATGCCCGCTGGCCTCATCCAAGATGGAATTCCGCAGCAACGAGGCTGATCGGATCGCTCTGATATTTCCGATACGGCGCTGCCCTTCGAATCGAATTTCCGAGCGATCACACGTCCTTTTTCTCGTTGTGACCACGCCTGCGCGTGGCAGCTGGAGCTTCGATATGGATTACGCAAAACCTGCCGACGTCGTCGCCTCGATGATCGATGTCAGCTTAAAGAAACTGGCGCTCTCTCCACGAGACCTTCTTATTCGCGGCGCGCTTTCCGGCGCGCTGCTGGGTGCTGCCACCAGTCTTGCCTTTAGCGGCGCTGTCACGACCGGGCAGCCGCTGGTTGGCGCAATCATCTTCCCCGTCAGCCTCATCATCATCGTGCTGCTCGGGCTCGAACTCGTGACCGGAAGTTTCGGGTTGCTGCCGCTGGCGCGACTCGAGCGCAAAGCCACCTGGAATGCCGTCGGGGTAAACTGGTCGTGGGTATTTCTCGGAAACCTTCTCGGCAGCGTGGCCTATGGCATGCTGCTCGCGATTGCCCTGACCAATATGGGGACGATCGAGCCCGCGGGCGTCGCGGCGCGCATCGTCAGCATTGCCGAGGCCAAGACCGTTGCCAACGAGGCGCTCGGGCTGGCCGGAATGGTCAGCGTGTTCGTGAAAGCCATCCTCTGCAACTGGCTGGTTTGTCTCGGCGTCGTCATGGCCATGACGACAAGTTCGACGATCGGAAAAATCGTCGCCACCTGGATGCCCATTTTCATGTTCTTCGCGCTGGGCTTTGAGCACGCCGTCGTCAACATGTTCGTCATTCCGACCGGCATGCTGCTCGGCGCAAAGGTGAGCGTTTACGAGTGGTGGGTGTGGAACCAAATTCCGGTCACGCTCGGCAATCTCGTCGGCGGCTTCGTCTTCACCGGTCTGGCGCTCTACACAACCTTCAAGCCGGCCAAACAACTGATGCCGATGCCATCGGCGTTGGCCCCGCAAGTTCCTGCAGAATAACGGGATCGTTGCGCATCATGAAACTTGAAACCATGAAACTTGAAACATCGACAGCCGATTTCAGTGACGAGCAGAAGCGTTATCTGGAAGGCTTCATGTCTGGCCTCCAGGTTAGCCGTATCGGCCGAGGCGCCGGTCTCGGCGGCGGGGGCGCGGCGCCTGATAAAGCCAATCCGGAGCCAATCGGTCCGGATGCCGCGGGACTCAAGGCTCAGGACAGGCTTCTCCAGGACGGCAAGAAATTATCCGATCCGGAGAAGTTCAAGCGCGAGCAGCATCCCTTCGATGCCTACGAGCGCCTGAAAGAGCAGGCGAAACACAACACGCCGCCGACGCCGCCGGACAATTTCCGGTGGCGCTACTACGGCCTGTTCTATGTGGCACCAACGCAGAACTCCTTCATGTGCCGATTGCGCATTCCGAACGGCATTCTCAAGCATTGGCAATTCGCAAGCGTTGCCGATCTCGCCGAACGCCACGGCGGCGGCTATTCGCACATTACCACCCGCGCCAATATCCAGATCCGGGAGATACTGCCGAAGCACACTGTGGCTTTGATCGAGGGGATTCAGGACATCGGGCTGTGTTCGCGAGGTTCCGGCGCCGACAACATTCGTAACGTCACGGGCACGCCGACCGCAGGGATCGATCCGCAGGAATTGATCGACACCCGCGAATACGCCCGCGAATGGCACTACCACATTCTCAACGACCGCTCGCTGACCGGCCTGCCGCGCAAATTCAACGTCGCCTTCGACGGTGCCGGCAAGATCGCGGTGCTGGAAGACACCAACGACATCGCCTTTGCCGCGGTCGAGGTCAAAGACGGTTTTGATGTCGAGCCTGGCGTCTGGTTCAAGCTCGGCATCGGCGGCATCA
>Ga0193743_1003109_pt1 | contig 11263 bp, 9 predicted proteins | sample L2c2metaG_FD_143038 | JGI IMG/M metagenome (GOLD analysis project Ga0193743, IMG submission 143038) | Soil microbial communities from a riparian zone of the East river system, Colorado, United States - L2c2 | ecosystem: Environmental > Terrestrial > Soil > Riparian zone | place: USA: East River...
GGGGGCAAAGCCGGTCTGCGCGATCTACTCGACCTTCCTCCAGCGCGCCTACGACCAGATCATCCACGACGTCTGCCTGCAGGAGCTCGACGTGACCTTCGCGATGGACCGGGCGGGGCTGGTCGGCGATGACGGCCCGACCCACCACGGTGCCTTCGACGTCTCCTACTTCCGCCCGATCCCGCACGTCGTCGTGATGGCACCCCGCGACGAGGCGATGCTTGTCCACATGCTCCACACCGCGGTCGCCCACGACGGGCCGGCGGCGCTGCGCTATCCGCGGGGCGCCGGCGAGGGGGCAAAGCTGCCGGCGGAGCCGGAGCTGATCCCGATCGGCAAAGGCGAGGTCCTCGCCGAGGGCGAGCGGGTGGCGCTGCTCGGCTACGGCTACGGCGTCGCCGTCGCGCGGGAGGCAGCGGCGATCCTCGCCGGCCACGGCCTCAAGGCAACTGTCGCCGACGCTCGCTTCGCCAAGCCGCTTGACGGCGAGCTGACCGAGCGGCTGGCCCGCGATCACGATCTGGTCGTGACGATCGAGGAGAACGTGCTGCCCGGGGGCTTCGGCTCGGCGGTGCTGGAGCATCTCGAGGACGCTTTCGCCGACGGCCCGGGAGAGCGCGCGCGGGTGCTGCGGGTCGGGCTTCCCGACCGCTACGTGACGCATGGCAAGCCGGCGCTGCTGCGGGGCGAGGCGGGTCTGACCGGCGAGTCGGTGGCCGAGCGCGTCCTGGCCGCAATGCCTTCCGCGCAGCCGATCCTCGGGTAACGAATATTGACGATTGATTCAATCGGCGCAATCGAATAGCCTGCGCCAATCTCTCCGGTGATGGTGAGAGTCGCAAGGTCAATAGACCGCGCTTCTGGGGATCACCACCAAGGGAGGGGAGATACGTATCTCTGTATGTGTAGGTCCGTCGGGGGAATCGGGCCACTCGCGACCGGCCGCCTAGTGCGGCCGGTTTCGCGATGTCCTCACAGGGGCGACCGACCGGGGGGCGAACCTATCCGGAGATGACCGCGCCCCCGCCCAGGAAGCTTCGCCCGGAGCTGCCGCGGGGCCCGTTCCTGGTCGTCGGCCTGGCGCGCTCGGGCGCCGGTGTGGCGCGGCTGCTGGCGGCGCAGCGGGAGGTCGTGCGAGGAGTCGATTCGGGCCGGCCGCAATTGGCGGCAGGGCTGGAGGGGGTCGGCGTCGAAGTGTTCCTGGATACGGATGGCTTGGCTCAGCTTGAGGGGACGCGGACGGTCGTCAAGAGCCCGGGTGTTCCCCGGGAGGCGCCCGTGATCGCCGCCGCCCTGGAGCGCGGGATCGACGTGGTCGGGGAGCTCGAGATCGCTTGGCGGGCGATCCCGAACCGGTTCGTCGCGGTCACCGGGACCAACGGCAAGACGACGACGGTTGAGCTGCTCGGGCACGTCTACCGGAGCGCCGGGGAGCCGGTCGCCGTCGCCGGCAACGTCGGCACGCCGCTCTCGGAGCTGGTCGGCACGGTCGAGCCCGACGCGACCGTGATCTGCGAGGCATCCAGCTTCCAGCTCGAAGACAGCGACCACTTCGCGCCCGAGTGCGCGGTCTTCCTCAACCTCGCCCCCGATCACCTCGACCGCCATCGCGACCTCGAGTCCTACCTGGCGGCGAAGCTGCGGATCTTCGCCAACCAGGGCAACGACGACCTCGCCATCTACAACGCCGACGATCCCGGGCTGGCCGGGGTCGACCTCGGCGGCTGCGCCCGCCGCGTCGCTTTCTGCACCGGCGCCGCTCCCGACTGCGAGGTGGCGCTGGCCGAGGGGACGATCTTCTACGACGGCGAGCCGCTCCTGGCGGTCGCCGAACTGGGTCTGTTCGGCGAGCACAACGTCGCCAACGCGATGGCCGCCGCCGCGGCGGCGCTCTCGATGGGTCTCGACCGCGACGCTGTGCGCGAGGGACTGCGCAGCTTCGCCGGTGTCCCGCACCGGCTCGAGCAGGTCGCCGAGCTTGACGGCGTCCGCTTCGTCAACGACTCGAAGGCGACCAACGTCGCCTCGGCGATGGTCGGCATCCGTGCCTTCGAAGGCGGCGTGCACGCGATTCTCGGCGGCAGCGAGAAGGGCGAGCCGTTCGCTCCCCTGCTCGACCCGATCCGCGAGCGCTGCGCCGGCTGCTACCTGATCGGCGCCTCGGCGGACCGGCTTGCTGTGGAGCTGGCGCCTGCTGTCGAGGCAGGGATCCCGCTGCACCGCTGCGCCGACCTCGAGGACGCCGTTCGCCGCGCCGCCGCCGCGGCCCGGCCCGGCGAGGTCATCCTGCTCTCGCCCGCCTGCGCCAGCTTCGACGCCTTCGAGAACTTCGAGCAGCGCGGCGAGCGTTTTCGCGAGATCGTCGAAGGCCTGCGGTGAGCGCCTTCCCGGCCGCCCTCGGACGGTTCGGCAAGCCGGCCAAGGGCAAGAAGGCGGCAAAAGGCAAGCCGAAGCGGAAAACGCGCAAGCGCTCACGCGGGGCGGCCGCCTCCACCGAGTACAACATGCTGCTGACCGCGACCCTGTGCCTGCTGGCGCTGGGCGCGGTGATGGTCTTCTCGGCCAGCTCGACCACCCGGGTGCTTCAGGACGGCGGCCTCTCCGACAGCGCCTTCTACCTGAAGCGGACGCTGATGTTCGGCGCCGTCGGCCTGGTGATCATGCACCTGACCGCCCGCCACGGCCTGCAACTGGTCCGCAACCTGACGCCGGCGATCCTCGGCGTCTCGCTCTTCCTCCTCGTCGCCGTGCTCGGGATCGGCACGACCGTCAACGGCGCCAGCCGCTGGATCGGCTCCGGCTTCCTGCAGATCCAGCCCTCCGAGCTGGCCAAGGTGGCGCTGGTCCTCTACGGTGCCGACCTGCTCGCCCGCAAGCCCAAACGGGCCCGCTCGATCGAAGGCTTCATGCCGTTCCTGCTCGTCGTCGGCGCTGCCTGCCTGCTGATCATGCTGGAGCCCGACATGGGGACGACGATGGTCGTCACCTTCGCCGTCGGCGCCACCCTGATCGCGGCCGGCGCCCGCCCCCGCGACCTCGGCTTGATTGCCATCTGCATCGGCGCGCTCGCCCTGTTGATGACGATCGTCGAGCCCTACCGGATGGCCCGCCTGACCGGTTTCCTCAATCCCGGCGCCGACGCCGCAGGAGCCGGGTTCCAGGCGGCCCAGGCGAAGATCGCCCTCGGTTCCGGCGGCCTCTTCGGCGTCGGCATCGGCAACGGCGTCCAGAAGGCCTTCTACCTGCCTGAGGCGCATACCGACATGATCTCGGCGGTGATCGGCGAGGAGCTCGGCATGGTCGGGATCGTCGGTGTCGTCGGCCTCTTCGCGATGTTCGGTTACGCCGGGCTCAAAGTCGCCCAGAAAGCCAAGGACAACTACGGCAAGCTGCTGGTCGCCGGGCTGACCTCGCTGGTCCTCGTGCAGGCGACGATCAACCTCTTCGCGGTGATGGGTCTGGCGCCGCTGACCGGCGTGCCGCTGCCCTTCGTCTCCTACGGCAACAGCAGCCTGATGGCGACCCTGTTCGCGGTCGGGTTGATCCTCAACGTCGCCCGTGGCGGCACCGCCAAGGCGGCGCGTGCCTCGACGGGCTCCCGCGCTGGCAAACTGCGCGTCGTCGAAGGCGGGCGCACGCCCAGCCGCGAAAGGAGTCGATCGAGCAGTGCCAGGAAAGCCAAGAGTGGTGGTGGCAGCGGGGGGAACCGCGGGACACGTGGTGCCCGCCATGGCGGTCGCCGCCGAGCTTCGAGCTAGCGGCGCCGAGGTCTCCTTCCTGGGGACGCAGGAGAAGATCGAGGCCGAGCTGGTCCCGGCCGCCGGCTATGAGATCGACTTCGTCAAGGTGCGCGGGATCGACCGCAAGAACCCCGTGCGGGCGGCCCGGGCCGGGTTCGAGGCGCTGGGCGCTGTGGCCGCGGCGCGGACGCTGCTGCGGCAGCGTCGTGCCGACGTCGTGATGGGCGGCGGCGGCTACGTGGCCGGTCCCGCCGGCCTGGCAGCCATCCTGACCCGCACGCCGCTGGTCCTGACCGAGGCCGACAGCCACCTCGGCCTGGCCAACCGCCTGCTGGCCCGCCGCGCCCGCCGTGTCTGTCTCGCCTTCCCGATCGGGGGTCGCGAGGGAGAGCGGTACCTGGTCACCGGCCGGCCGGTCCCGAAAGGGATCCTCGAAGCCGACCGCGTCGCGGCCCGGCGCCGCTTCGGGATCCCGGCCGAGGCCGTCTGCCTGTTGGTGGTCGGTGGGAGCCAGGGCGCCCGCTCGGTCAACTTCGCCGCCGTCGAAGCCTTTGCGGAGCGCGACGGGCGTGACTTCCAGGTACTTCACCTGAGCGGCCGCCGCGACCACGAAGAGCTGGAGCGACGGCTCTCCGCGGCGCCCAACCGCGACGGCTACACGCTGGTCGACTACGACGCCGGCGGCCTCGGCGACTTCCTCGCTGCCGCCGACCTCGTCCTCGGCCGCTCCGGGGGCTCGATTTTCGAGGTGACCGCGGCGGGGAAGCCGGCGATCCTGGTGCCCTATCCCTACGCGACGGCGGACCACCAGAGCGCCAACGCGGCCTGGATGGAGCGGGCGGGCGCGGCGACGGTGCTGCTCGACTCCGCGCTGGGCGGTGAAGCGGGGGCCGAGCGGCTGCGCGCCGAGGTCGCGGCGGTGCTTGGCGAGGCGGGGCGGCTGGAGGCCATGGCAGCGGCCTCACGCGCCCTGGCCAAGCCCGACGCGGCGCGTCGCATCGCCGACGAGGTTCTGGCGGCGGCTAATGACTGAGTCCACCACGCAGCACGACTGGCCGGCGCGTCGACTCCACTTCATCGGCATCGGCGGCGCCGGGATGAGCGGGCTCGCCTTGGTCTGCGCGCGGCTCGGCGCCACCGTCACCGGCAGCGACCGCAGCGACTCCTCTTATATGGAGCGCCTGCGCGAGGCGGGGCTCGAGCCCATCGTCGGCCACGCCGCCGCGAACCTGCCGGAGGGGGCGGAGGTCGTCGTCTCGAGCGCGATCGGCGCCGACAACCCCGAGCTGGCCCTGGCCCGCGAGCGCGGCGTCGAGCCGATCCACCGCGGCGCCCTGCTGGCCGAGCTCTGCGCGGAGAAGCGGCTGATCGCGATCGCCGGCACCCACGGCAAGACGACGACGACTGCGATGGCGGTCTGGGCGCTGCGGGCGATCGGCGCCGACCCGGCCTTCTTCGTCGGCGGCGAGGTCCCCGGCGTCGGCGAGGACGGCGCCGCCGCCAACGCCGGCTGGGGAGAGGGGGAGTGGGTGGTCGCCGAGGCCGACGAGAGCGACGCCAGCTTCCTCGAGCTGAAGCCGGAGATCGCCGTCGTCACCAACGTCGAGATGGACCATCACACCCGTTGGGGCTCGCTGGCCGAGCTGCACCGGGCCTTCGAGGGTTTCGCGGCGCCCGCCGCGGCTGTCGTCCTACCGGCGCCGTCTGCGGCCGACGCTGCAACGGACGCTGCCGAGCCGCTCTACGAGCGGATCGCTGCTGGAAAGGACGTCCTCCGCTTCTCGGATCAGACTCCCGGCCCCCAGCAGCTTGGGCTCGCCGTCCCCGGCCTCCACAACCGCGCCAACGCCCGCGCCGCCCTGGCCGCGATCGAGCTGGCCGGGCTCGACGTCGATGCTGCGGCCGCGGCGCTCGCGGACTTCCCGGGGGTGCGGCGCCGGCTCGAGCTGAAGGGCTCCCGCAACGGCACTCGCATCTACGACGACTACGCGCACCATCCGACCGAGGTCCGCGCCGCGCTCTCCGCTTTGCGCGAACTGGAGCCGGAGCACCTGATCGCCGTCTTCCAGCCGCACCTCTACTCGCGCACGAAGGCTCTTGGCGAGGAGTTCGGCGCCGCTCTGGCTCTCGCCGACGAGGTCGTCGTGCTTGATGTCTACCCCGCCCGCGAGGAGCCGGTCGGCGAGCTGGCTGGCGTCAGCGGCCTGCGGGTCGCCCAGGCGGCGGCGGAGAGGATGGGAGGGAGGACGGTCTGGTGGCTGCCGGATGCCGGTACAGCCCGGCGGGCGTTGATCGACCTCCTGGCAGTGGGCGAGCAGACTCGAACCGGCGACCGCCTGGACCACAATCAGGAGCTCGTCGCGAGCAACCGGGTCCTGGTCACGATCGGGGCCGGTGACGTCTTCAAGCTGGGCGAGTCGCTGCTGGAGGAGGAAGAGTGAGCGAGCGGCCCGAGGGGGTCCAGCGCGATCAGCCGCTGTCCCGCCTGACCACCGTCCGCACCGGCGGCGCCGCCGACTGGTTCGCGCGGCCGGCCGGCCGGGAGCAGTTGGTCGAGATGCTGCGCTGGGCCGAGGCGGAGGGGCTGGCGGTAGGACTGATCGGGTCGGGATCGAACCTGCTGATAGCCGACGATGGATTCCACGGACTCGCAATCAAGCTGGATGGAGACCTCGCGACGATCGAGCGCGACGGCGACGGCATCCTCTGCGGCGGCGGCGCCCGCCTGCCCTCTGCGGCGGCCAAGGCTGCCGGCTGGGGCCTCTCCGGCCTCGAGTTCGGGATCAACATCCCCGGCACCGCCGGCGGGGCGGTGCGGATGAACGCCAACGCCTACGGCGGGCAGCTTGCTCGCGTGCTCGATTGGGTTGAGGTCAGCACCCCGGCCGGGACCGAGCGCCGCACCCCGGACCAGCTCGGCTTCTCCTATCGACGTTCCAACCTGCGTCCCGGCGAAGTCGTCTCGCGCGCCTCCTTCCGGCTGCGCCCCGGCGACCCCGCCGCGATTCGCGCCACACTGGCGACGATGCGCGAACGCCGCCGCGAGGCCCAGCCCTCCGGGATCAAGACCTTCGGCTCGACCTTCAAGAATCCCGACGACGAGCGCGCCGGGGGCCGCTCGGCCGGTCAGTTGCTCGACGCCGCCGGCTGCCGCGGCCTCAGTCACGGTGGCGCCCGCTTCGCTGAGAAGCACGCCAACTTCGTCGAGAACACCGGTGAGGCGAGCACCGAGGACGTCCTCGAGCTGATGGCGGCAGGCAGGCGGCGTGTCCACGAGCGCTTCGGGGTCGAGCTGGAGCCGGAGGTCCAGGTGTTGGGCGAGGTGCGCTGGCCCAGCGGCTGGGAGCTGTGAGGCGGCTGTGGAAGCCGATCGCGGTCATCCTGGCCGTGATCGCCGCGGGGGCGCTCTATCAAGTCGTCTTCGGCGACAAGGTGGTCAGCGGAACCGTGCAGGTGCCCCAGCCGGTGGCGATGATCGGCAGCGGCGCCTCGGCGGTCCCCGTCACCGCCAACGGAGCGATCGTCCGCTGGCTGCAGCTGCCTGACGAACCCGAATTGCCTCAGTTGCCTCTGTCTGAACCGCCTCAGGGCGGGCGACTGGCGGGGCCGATGCTGCAGCAGGCCCGGGTCCTCGGTGCCGCTCCGGCTGCTCTGCGGCCCTACATCGCCAACAGCTATTACGGCGAAAGCGGGGTCGACGTTGAACTCACCTCGGGGATCGAACTGCGCTTCGGCGATGCCTCGATGGCCGCGCAGAAGTGGAAGGCGGCCGCGGCAATACTCGCCGATCCGACGATTACGGCGCTCGATTATGTAGACCTGTACTCGCCGGCCCACCCTGCCTATGGCGGCTCGGAACACTCGCTGCCACCGGCACCTTGAGGTTCTCAGGCCCGCGGAACTTTGATGTGGCCGAGCCGTGAACGCCCGTCCCAGAGCCAGGAAGGACCTGCGAACCGCACCACAAAGCGGTTCGAGCAAAGGCTCGACCTGAGAGTGAGAGTAGCTAAACTCTCAAGTAAGCATCGAGACTCTGGCCTTGCAGGATGCCTGTCGGTCGTTTGACAGAGGCGCGACAATGCCCTACGTTCAGCGGAATTTCCGTACTTGAAGCGAAGGCTAGAACCCTTGAGCCTCGCTAAAGGCTCGGACGGAACAAAGGCTCAACTCAAACGCCGACCCTCGAGTTGGCGAGCTGGAGAAATCGGGAGATGGAATCCACTTACCTCGCGGTCATAAAGGTCGTCGGAGCTGGCGGCGGCGGTACCAATGCGGTCAGCCGCATGATCGATGCCGGCATTCGCGGCGTCGAGTTCGTCGCTGTCAATACTGACGCGCAGGCGCTGCAGGCTTGCGACGCCGACATCAAGCTTTCAATCGGCCAGGAGCTGACGCGCGGTCTCGGCGCCGGCGGCAACCCCGAGGTCGGGGCTGGCGCGGCGGCGGAGAGTCGCGATGAGATCAAGGAGGCGCTGAAGGGCGCCGACATGGTCTTCGTCACCGCCGGCGAGGGTGGTGGCACCGGCACCGGCTCAGCGCCGGTCATCGCCGAGATCGCCAAGGAAGAGATCGGCGCCCTCACCGTTGGCGCGGTCACCAAGCCTTTCGAGTTCGAGGGCAAACGACGCATGCAGCAGGCGCTCGAGGGCATCGAGAAGCTGCGCAACAACGTCGACACCCTGATCATCGTCCCCAACGAGAAGCTGCTGCAGGCGGTTGAGCGGCGCACCAGCGTCCTCGAGGCGTTCCGCCAGGCCGACGACATCCTCCGCCAGGGCGTGCAGGGCATCACCGACCTGATCACGATCCCCGGCCTGATCAACCTCGACTTCGCCGACGTGCGGACGATCATGCGCGACGCCGGCTCTGCTCTGATGGGCGTCGGCTCCGCTTCCGGCGAGACCCGTGCTCTCGACGCCGCCAAGGCGGCGATCACTTCGCCGCTGATCGAGGAGTCGATCAAAGGCGCGACCGGGATGCTGCTGAACATCACCGGCCCCGAGGACCTCGGCCTGTTCGAGGTCAACGAGGCGGCGCAGCTGGTCCAGGCCGAGGCCGACGACAACGCCAACATCATCTTCGGCTCGGTCGTCGACCAGTCGATGAAAGACGAGGTCCGGGTCACCGTCATCGCCACCGGCTTCGAAGGGTTCGAGCTTCTCGCTCGGTCGCCGCAGCGGGTACGCCGTCGCTATGAGGCCAAACCGCGGGTGGCGGCTGACGACACCGACATCCGCAAACTTCGCGTTTCGGACGACGACATCGACGTTCCGGGCTTCCTCAAAGACTAGGCGCGGGTTCCTTCAAATAGCCTGCATCGCGTGAACGAACCCGCGCTCCGACGCACTCCTCTCTTCGACCAGCACGTCGACCTTGGCGCGAAGATCGTTCCCTTTGCCGGCTGGGAGATGCCGGTTACTTATGAGGGGATTCGCGAGGAGCACTCGGCGGTAAGGACGCATGCGGGGATGTTCGACGTCTCGCATATGGGGGAGGTTGAGGTTGAGGGCCCGGGCGCGCTTGCCTTCCTGCAGCTGGTGCTCTCCAATGACGTCGCCAAGCTGGTGATCGGTGGCGCTCAGTATTCGTGTCTCTGCAACGAGGCTGGCGGTGTTCTCGACGACCTCTTCACCTATCGGCTCGGCGGCGATCGGTATCTGATTGTCACCAATGCCGCCAACCACGAGGCCGATCTTGCCTGGCTCGGTCGCTGGAGTCGCGGCTTCGACGTCAGCGTCCGCGACGTCGCCGATCGCTACGCGATGCTCGCCGTGCAGGGGCCGCACGCACGCGCCGTCCTCAGCCGCGCCCTCGGCATCGAGCTGCCGCCGCGGATGCAGGTCTCCCACGTCCGCGTGGGCCGGCGCCCGGCGCTCGTCTGCGGCACCGGCTACACCGGCGAGGACGGGGTCGAGCTGCTGCTGGACCCGGAGGTGGCGCCGCCGATCTGGGCCGAGCTGCTCGACGCCGGCGTCGTCCCCTGTGGGCTCGGCGCTCGCGACACCCTGCGCCTCGAGGTCTGCTTCCCGCTGCACGGCAACGAGCTCAGCCCCGATCGCAACCCGATCGAAGCCGGCCTCGGCTGGTGCTGCGCGGAGGCGACCGGCTTTCTTGGCTCCGAGGCGGTTGCCGTGGCGCGGACGGAGGGCACGCCCGAGCGCCTGGCCCCGTTCCTGATCGAGGGTGCCGGCATCCCCCGCGACGGCAATCCCGTCCTGGTCGGCGAGGAGCAGGTCGGCGTCGTCAGCAGCGGCACCTACTCCCCTTCGCTGGAACGTGGTGCCGGGATGGCCTACGTCCGCACCGATCTGGCCGAGCCGGGGACCGAGCTGGAGATCGACGTGCGTGGCAAGCGTCGCGCCGCCCGAGTAGCTTCCAAGCCCCTCTACAAGAAAGCGAGCTGAGCCTTGTCTGAAGACAACTACCCCGACGACCTCCGCTACCACGACCAGCACGACTGGGCGCGCCTGGAGGGCGACGAGCACGCTGTCTTCGGCATCACCTGGTACGCCCAGGACTCGCTCGGTGAGGTCGTCTTCTACGACCCACCTGAGGTCGGCGCGACGATCCAGAAAGACTCCTCTTACGCGGAGGTTGAGTCCGTCAAGGCGGTCTCCGACGTGATCGCGCCGATGTCGGGCGAGGTCGTCGAGGTCAACGACGCCCTCCAAGACGCGCCGGAGCAGATCAACCAGGATCCCTACGGCGAGGGTTGGCTGGTCAAGGTCCGCCTCACCTCGCCCGAGGAGGCCGGCGCGCTGCTCGGCGCCTCCGAATACCGCAAGTTGCTCGAGGGCTAGCGGCGAGCGCCGCCCGCCCGGTTCCCTAGCCTTACCTCCGTGACCCGCTACACCTCAGCGACCCCCGGCGACCGTGCCGAGATGCTCGACGCGATCGGCGTCGACTCGACGGCGGAGCTGTTCGAGCAGATCCCCGAGCCGCTGCGGCTCGGTCGTCCGCTGGCACTGCCGGATGGGCTCGGCGAGGCCGAGGTCTTCGAGCGCCTGTCGGCCCTGGCCGGGCGCAACGCCGACGCCGAAGAGCAGGTCTGCTTCATCGGCGCGGGGATGTACGACCACTACGTGCCGGCGATCGTCGACGCGATCACCTCGCGGTCGGAGTTCCTGACCCCCTACACGCCCTACCAGCCGGAGATCTCCCAGGGCGGGCTGCAGGTGATGTTTGAGTTCCAGACCGCGATGTCGGAGCTGACCGGGCTGCCGGTCTCCAACGCGGGCCTCTACGAGGGGCCCTCCTCGGTCGCCTCGGCGGGCTACCTGGCGATGGGCGCGACCAAGCGCCGCCGCTTCGTCGTCTCGCGAGGTCTCCATCCGCACAGCCGCGAGACGTTGGCGACCTACTCGGAGGGCTACGGCGCCGAAGTGGTCGAGGTGGGGCTCGAGGAGGGAGTTACCGATGCCGCCGCATTGGCCGCGGCGGTCGACGGCGAGACCGCAGCTGTCTTCTTGCAGAGCCCCAACTTCCTCGGCGCGGTCGAGGACGTCGAGGCGCTGGGTGCGGCG
>Ga0193743_1003110_pt1 | contig 11261 bp, 16 predicted proteins | sample L2c2metaG_FD_143038 | JGI IMG/M metagenome (GOLD analysis project Ga0193743, IMG submission 143038) | Soil microbial communities from a riparian zone of the East river system, Colorado, United States - L2c2 | ecosystem: Environmental > Terrestrial > Soil > Riparian zone | place: USA: East River...
AAACGTCATCGCCGGAGGATCCAAGAGTTCTTCTGCAGCAATACGGGGCGCATAACTCAGCGGTAGAGTGCCACCTTCACACGGTGGAAGTCGTAGGTTCGAATCCTGCTGTGCCCACCATCAAATCAATAACTTACATCAAGAATCTGGGTCCATTGGCCAATGTGCAGGTCCACAAAGGTCCAACCAGACCCATACTCAAGCGGAAACACTCGTTCGCAGTTCGGTTTCTGCAGGGTTGAAGAGATTAGCCACCACAGCCTGTGCCTCTCGCTTCTCAATGTTGACGGCTTGGGCGTAAGTTCCCAGCGTCATCGTGGGTGAGGCGTGCCTCATGAGTTCCTGAGCGGTCTTCACAGTTGCGCCAGACGACAGCAACAACGTTGCAAAGGTGCGCCGGAACGTATGCCAGCTCACCTTCTTTGTGATTCCTGCCCGAATTGCGGCAGGCTTCACGTGGCGCTCAAGTACCGTGTTCGGCCATAGCGGATTACGTCCTCCGCTTTGGGGACTGGCAAATACCCAATCCTCACCTCGTTTGTAAGGAGTAGCTTCTCTCCAGCCACGGAGGGCTGTTGTCATCTCCATGGGCATCGGCAAAGGCCGCTTGGACCCTGTGGTTTTTGTCTCTCCTATAACCTGATCCACGACGGACCGAGTGATGCGTAGCTGATGCTGTTCAAAATCAACCTCGCACCATTTGAGGCCAAACAACTCTCCACGTCGCAATCCAGTAACGACGGCAATCAAGACCATAGTTCTACTCGGCTCGGGAAGCTCTGCCAGCAGTGAGATGACCTCCTCAGGTGACAGAACTTCTGGCTCCTGCTGGCGCTTTGAACTCTGCCTCACTTCACGGATTGGATTGCGAGTAAGCCATCCAAATCGCATTGCGTGCTGATACAACGCGCTGAAGATGTTTCGTGTCTTGGCCTTCGTTCCTGGGGCGTATGACAGAGTCTTGAGCCAAGCCTCAACGGCGAAGGCCCTGATCTCACCAATGTGTTTCGACCCCCACATCGGCAGGATGAAATCGTTCAGATGTTGTCTGTACACGTCTTTGGTCCGTGCCGATTTGTCCGAATCTTCGGCCAACTCAATCAGCTTGTAGTGCTCAACGAGTTGTTCGATGGTCAGAGCCTCGTTGGTGCCTGACGTAGATGTCCTATTGATGTCGAGTCGTAATCCTTCCACTTGGCGCATTGCTGCGGACTTGGAAGGGAACTGCGACTTCGTTCCAACGATCTTCTTGCGTCGGGTACTCTTCCCGTTGATGCCGATCTCTCGCCAACGGTAAACCCAGAGTTCTTCTCCATTCTTTCGCTTCTCGGTTGTCAAAGAGCCTTGCTGATAGCGTGTTCGTGTTGGATTCATGCGCCTTTTCCTTTCGGGTTAGGCGGCACGAACGGCGCTACCAGTGTAGCCGGTCGTAACGAAGAGATTGAGTTCAGACGCACGAAACATTACCTTGCGGCCAAGCCGGTGGTGGGGAACACGTCCTTCTCGTGCCCATCGCAGGAGGGTGACAGGGTGGTGGTTGAGTAATGGCGCTGCCTCTAGCGCAGTCAATAGTGGCTCGAAGTGGAGCGGCCCAGCGTTGCTCAGCATTGGAAGGGACGAGCAGTGAATGACACTCTCCGCCCCCAGTCGATTAGGCAGCATTGGTCTTCATCGCCTCCAAACGTCGCTTTTCCGCACTTGCCAATCCGGCTTCGCGAGCCTGCCTGGTCTTCAGTCCTGCCTCCGTATAGCAATCAGCCATGCGAGGGAAGAAAAGCATTGGTCTACCATCCATCTCCACCCGCTCATATTCCGTGAGCACCAACTCCTTGTGCTTGATGAAGTGTGCCTTAGTACGTGCCCGTGCTGTGCGCCAAAGAAGGTCATCATCATCAGGCAGAAATCCCATGCCCATGAAAGCTGCCATCTCCAAATTCACATACCATCCAGTCTGGAAGTCGGTTAGAGACTGAATGACGGGGTTTGTGGTCCACTCTGCTACGTTGCGTTTGAACCAGTGAATAGAAGCTTCCTTCAAAGAAGTGCCTTTCTCGTATCGGCACGCACTGCGTGCGATCTGTGTGAGTTCTGCCGCTCCCAATGGCGGGCAGCAACTGTGGTTGTAATTCTGCAGTTCGTCAACGATCTGCTGTTGATCGGCGCCTCTTCCGCGTAGCGAGCATGCACGCCTGAAGAGTGCTTCGTTTCGCGATCCCTCAAGGATCAGTGCATCGTCGTGAATCGCTGCCGCGTGCTCTGGACGTTGCCTCACAGCTAGTCCATCGGAGCGTTCCAAGCGTGACCTTAGGAAGTCCGGCAACGTCTCAAGGACTGCGTTCGCTGCCTGCGCCTGATAGCGGACCCCAGAAGCATGCAAAGAGCCTGCTGCGATCACATACTGTCCTTCCGCCCTGACATCGACTCCGATTCCGAGTAGGTCAACCCCTCCTCTTACGTTCCATTCAGGACATAAGAAATAGAGGTGACGCCCTCGTCCGGTCCTGACAACGTAGGTGTCCGGTACCCACCGATGTTCGGCGCACAGTGCAGAGAAGCTGTCATCTCCAGAGCGTTCGTGACCATTGTCTATGTCAATCACAATGAGGTTGGAAGCAGAGCCGGTCGCGATACCGATGTTCGCGCTTTGCCCCTCGTTCCGCTTCCACCACTTGGTGATCTGCTGCGGGTCCGAGGTTGCTCGCTCCTGCCACTTAGTGACTTTGGGGTGCTTCGCAGGGCTGCTGCATCTTTGTCCTTGCCTGCAATCGCACACACCGAGCTTAACGGAATGTATAGGTATAAGCCGCCAGCCCCGCTCTGCATGTGAAAGCGCATGGTGCAGGAGTTCAGTGTGAGGGCTTACACCAAACCCCGTGTGCTGAAGGTATCCACAACTGGGAACCTGACGGACACATAATGAACGCTTATTGGTAATACTCTGTCTCTCTGTCTCTCTATCTCTCTATCTCTCTATCTCTCTATAGTTGAACGTCGGTCCAACGTCCGTTCAGTGGTGAAGGTTAGTTGGCGCTGAGGCTAAACGTGTTAGCCTCAGCGCCGTTTCTTAGTCGTTGCTTCCTTCTTCGATGATCTTGTTGATCTGGTAGTCCGCGTCGTCCCAGTCGTCTGAATAGGCACGCTTCATCTGAAAGTGGTGGATGCTTCCCTCACCACACAAACAACTCCACTCTCCTGTCGCAGTATTGATCCGCACCGATTCAAGATTGTCTGAGTGGAAGGGGCATTCTGTCCTGATCCAACGTTTTTTCCCCGTGCAGGGTAGGGTACGGCCTAGTACAGCCGTGTAATAGGCGATGATCTGCCCTGTTTGTAGCTTCAATGGAACTCCTCATAGATGGAATGAGAACCGGAAGGTCTCACACAACCAATTCGTTGGTTGTGTGCGCTTCTGGCGCTCCAGTGGTCCACGGATGGTCACAGCAAACAACGATCTGTTGCAGACGAACCCTGAACTTCACTATAGATACCGTACACCGCACGATGTTGATTGTCAACTATATCTGTGTATTGAAAAGTAGAGGCTCGACATATTAGCGCTCCGGTAAATTGATCGCACTCGAATAGCCGTATTGTGAATGCACCACTATGCAGATCGCTTCAATGAGCGTGCCTTGCCCTTTGCTTCGGAACGCCTGTTGGTCAGATTGCCCGCCACAAGTGCTCTCACATGACTGAGCACCATTTTTCGTTGGTCTTTCGTCAAAGCTGGTATGAGTTCCTCAAACTCGTAAAGGTCGGGACTGAGTTTCAGGGATTCGAGGTAAGGTTGGCCGTACTTGATTCTGGCTTCGGAGGCTTGGTGGCTCTCCAGGAGCTTTGCATAGGGAATTTCAAGAACTCTAGAGAGGGCCTCAAGAACCCAGGTGCTTGGAATCGTTGTACCCTTCATGATCTTCCGAAGGTGCTCATAACTGAATCCTCGCTGCTTATTGGCACGAGACAACTCAGCGACGTGTCTCATTGACAAACCCTTGGCCGCCATTGTCGTCTCTACTAAGAGTCCAAGTTTGCTACCAATAGGAGAAGCCTTTGTCTTTGATGTCATAGCAGTCTTCGTTCAGATAGGAATTGCAACGGGCTTGTCTGGGGAAGATACAACCAATCAGCACCAATGTCAACTTTACCCGTGTAACCCTACATCATGAAGCCAGCGACGCCGTGTAGGGGCTGCTAGCGGGCAAGAAAGGGCATCCTACGCAAGCTGTGTACGTGGTACTTCCGCTGTGTATCCGTATTAGGTATCGGAAGAAGAGGCAGGGATGTCTAAACCTCTGGTTCTCTTGTTCCAGTCTTGCTGCTCTCTCGCCGCGTATTGATCTCTCATCCGAATCCAAATGATATCCGGGCGTGAAATCTGGGGGAAGATCACCAGAAATGACAATTCCGCCGTCATATTGGCCTTGCAGTGAAGAGAACCAAGCCTAATGAGCAAAATACGACCCCAATCTCGCGGGAGGGAGACAATCTCACCGTCAAATTAGACCGTAGTGGGTCCGAACCCAAGCTAGTTTAGGTTAGGTATAGGCGGAGGCACGCTGGGTTCCGGCAGTGTTCAAGCCTCGTATAATCTCGTATGTGCCAGATACTGCAGAGCTTGCGGGACCAAACCCGTATGGGGAGAAACTCGCGGGTTAGCGAATGGGTATGAACGACATAAGACATGGCCTGCCATGATAAATGACTATGAATCAGTGACTTAGTCGAGGGTGACCCTGTTGTCACGGGGATTCACAGTGTTGGAACATCGTTTCACGATGTCCACGTTGTTCAACTATGTGCCTCCTGCACCTTCCCCTGATGACCAGAATCGCCTTTCCTACCCCATGAGCACGACACCAATCAACAATGACGCAGCACAGCATCTCGCCACAGAAGGCATCCTCGATCCAGAAGCTATTGCACCCGTTCCCGCTGCACCCGTTCCCGCTGTCTCCAAGATTTACTCGAACTTTCCGATAATACGGGCTTTGCGGACAGTACAAATTGCCTCACACTGTACCTGGAAGTAGCGAGGCCGCTCATGCAGCAAAATGGTTCGACGTCTAGTTCTTTTGAGAAATCCGGAAAGACAAGGTTCCACTGCTTCTGGATCTCGACAGTGCTATCTACCTTGATCTTTTTGCTATTTGCTTTTATCTCGATGGTTCCAGGGATGCTACCTAGTGATCAACGATTGCTGTATTCCATCGTTAGCTTGCTGCTCATCAGCTCGTTACTGATCGGTCTCTGGCGATTCGGCACCACGGACGCTCCGATGGCCCAACGACCTCTCGGACCGCTGCTTGGTGTAGTTCTTGGTACTGAACTCGTCATTTGTATCGCCACACTCATCAAAATCACTTCCATCAGTACACGATGAACGGCTGCCATAGTCTACTTGCTGAAAAAACGGTGTCTTTGGCAGGTACGTACGATGGACTGACTGTTGACGAGAAAGTTTTGAGTCGGGTACTCGAAAAATATAGAAATCCAGCACTGTCAACAATCAGTTTTGGCTTGCTCACAAAACTTCCAGACAAGTACCGCGTCATCCTGACCTAACCAGACCTTGGGGTGGCGGGGCACTGTACGGTGCAGGACGGACAGTTGCAGCTGCGCTGGGCCTCTATGTGTAGGGACCTACGCTGCTGGCCGCGCTGATGACGCTACATGGAACGGCGATGCCTGCATCCTTGTCGATTGGAAGCGGAAGCACCCTCTGCTTCGACAGCCTTGGAAGGGTGAGGACTTTTCGATCCAGTGGGAACCGACTACTGCGATGAAGGCGCTATGTGCTGTCCACGCGCTGAATGCAAGGGCAGCTATAAGCGGGAGGAGATGAACTTAGCTGTTGACGCCTCCTCCTGTCATTCGGGATAATTCCCGCGAGATCATATCCACTGGCGGTTCGAACTATCTCCACGAAGGAGTAATCCCGATGAACAGACGCGCATTTCTTACAACCGCTGGAACCGCTGCAGCAGCATACACCACCGGAGCATTTAGCTCACCCGTTAGACTCCACGCACAATCAACTACGCCCTCCCCAAACGCAGACATCTATAGCGGCTCGTGTGCAGCACACTCGATAGCCACTGGCAATGCGTTCTGCACTGCCGCTTCACCGGCTGATTGGTATTCCATTGCCAACTCGCTTCAAGCCGTAACGAATGACTGGCAAGCCAACAACCTCGACTCTTACCTAGCCTATGCTCAGTTGCACCCTGGACTGGTCACACCCGATAACCTCAATCGAAGCCAGATCACCCAGAACATACAGATATTCCAACCGGCGTTCACGTCTGACGATCTCAACGCATTACTCACCCCTTATTACAATCTCCCACCCGACATGGTTGCTGGAGTCATATCTACCCTGCAACAGCAAGGGCTGACACCGTATCTCCAAGCCTCGATCAATAACGCGAACACGATGATAAAGGCGCTGACTCCATCTGGTAGTGGAGGGGAACCAACCGCGCAGTATCGAGGTTCGCTAGCCAATCCCCACCCAAATGTGCTGCAACGACCTCAGCTTCCGCCACCAGAGGGAGGAGGCGGTGGCTATAATTGCCAGACAGACGATCTTGCGATGCTGGCCGTTGGAACTGCTTTCTTGGTGCTCGGGATCATGTCGGGTGGTGTGGCTCCTGGGTTGGTTGTGATAACGGCATCGTTCTGGGCACCAGTTGCGGCTTGGGGCGGCGCAGCAACCGGAGCGTGGGCAATTGGGCATGGCATCTTTTGCTAAGGAGGATTTATGGACTGGATTCTGGAACACATGACCAAGATCGTTATCCCCGGCTTCGTCCTCTTCATGGCGGCGGTCACTTTTTACATGGGACGTTTGACAACGAAGGCTCGTAAGGCGGGACAAGAGCCTCACATACCGAAGACGCTTGGCCGGATCGCTATCCTAACCGTCGTCATTGCGTGCGTGCTCATCGGCATGGTGCTGTTGCGGAATCACCTTGCCTGAACGTAAGACCTCCACACTATAAAGCCACCCTGCTCAGGATGCCACTCATTAGCCTCGCTCCCTCCTGAGTTCTTCCTCACAATCACAAGGCCACTCAGGGACCGTTTCATCAATAGGCAGAGGCCAATGCGCTCATCGAGGGCCGCAAAGGTCACACTCCAAGTTCCGGGTGTGTGGTCGGCAATACGGAAACAATCCTAACGCGGGCGTCTTATCACTTTGTAGTACACGAAAAACGGGGTTTCCGGCAACAACAGAGGCGACACTACTCGTTGTAGCTCCCACCGAACTCTTCGGGGGGTTGCACAGTGTGCGGACGCGATACCGAGCGCATAAAAACTTTCAGACTGCCCACGCTTGGTCTCAGCTAGAATATGCGCCCTACCATCATCCTTCCAAACAGTCCGTACTGCGGAATAAGCCCTGTCCAACCCGATGGGCTTGTATTGCTTCTTGACTCGCGTATCCCGCGACATAGGATATTTAGTGCCTGCGCGTGTTCTGCGGTCTAAGGGGCTTCGGAGCCTTACTTTTGCTAACACACACCTTACGGTGCACTGGATGCCGACAACCCATCTCCCAAAGCTACTAGAACGCGACTCGCGAAGAGGGGATCGGAAGGCTCCAGCATGACCAGCTGACGCTCTCCGTGACCGTCAATGGCAAACACCCCGTAGCGGTTCTCAAGTCGGCAAAGATGGAAGAGCTGATCATCTACCCTCATTTGTGCCGTCGCACCCCGGTCTGTCCATATGAACTTGACCTCCAGCGGGAACATGAGGCGATAGTCCAAAGACTTGACGACGAACTTGGTCAACTCGTCCATCTCTGTCTTGCGTCGTTCCTCATTCAGTTCGTCCGAGTTCAGAGGCAACCCGGAGGCCCGACGGACTTCCCGTCTCGCTTCATCGATGAGTTTTTGGACGGCGGCGTTCATTGATTGCTCCATTCGGGTGGATGGTGGGAACCTTGGAGGACATAGTACGTGTTCCCTCGCCGTAATGCACCATGCCCGAGTTCTTCAACGTCCAGTTGAGCCGTGGTCACCGCTGGCTTCTTCTTCGGATGGGGAATCTTGCCGCCACCTTGTAGCCGCCGATCCGGGTCCACTGCGGGATGGGTAGTCGGCCCTGGAAACCTTGGCAGTACAAATGTTGCAAACAATTCCTTCAATTGGCGACGCTGAAGCGCAATCCGCAGGATTGGGAGCCGCTAGACCGCTGCCAGCTCCGGTTCGATTGCAGCGTTGGTTTGGGCGGAGTGCCTCTGCGCTGTCATTAGTTCATTCGCGGGCCAAAACGCGCAGCTCTTTTGAGCCGGATTCCACCATGCAGGACTCGCATCTGCACGGTCGTGATGCGGTGCCTACGTCGACCCGCGGCGTTCTTTCGGTTTGTAATCGGCCCTGGAAGCCTTCCTTACTTCAGTTACAGGGATTAGAACTCGGCCACGGAAGCGACGAACGCAAAGCTTCTTCTCGGCGATCATGTAATCGATACTTCTCATGCTAATGCCCAAAGCGTATGCCGCCTCTTTGCGCGAATACAGCAGTTTCTCTACATCTGGCATCATCGTTGGAGTAACCACGTTAGTATATGACCTCTCATGAATGCTATAGCATGTAGTGCTTTAGCATTCAAGGGGGAATCATGGCTTCGTATGTCCCCGACTGCGAAGCCCAAAACGAAGACCGTCCGAAGCAGAGAGGCAAAAGCGTTTGGCTCTGTTCTGCAAGGCCTGCGGGCCACCCAGGGACTATCACAAGAAGAACTGGCGTTCCGCAGCGATACAAATCGAACCTACGTCAGCGACTTGGAACGCGGGATCAAGGAACCGTGTTTGGCGATGTTGTTTCGCATCGCGGAAGCATTGGAGACGTCGCCTAGCCTGATGCTCCAACCCGTCGAATTCGCTCTCAGACGTCGGAAGTAAGGGCACAAAAATACGGCAGGGCTAGAACACGTCGCTTTACCTCATTTGGCCAACGCTTCGCTGGGACTCGCTGGAGCAAGCACCCCACTTGTCACCGCGAGGTGGCGGATGCCGTGTGGGGCACGTCAGGTGCCAAGGATGGGCATCGTGGCGAGGGTTCATGCGGAACTACGGCATGGCTACCTAAATCGCGACCGGAAGGTGAGACCGTTGCGTGCGATGACTCCCGGAATGACATGGTCGATGCTTCAGTTGAGCTGAAGATGATCCGAAGACGGTCAAAGCATTTGTGAAGCTGCGGGAGTCGGGCTTGTCTGTGCGGAGGATTGCTCAGGAGTTGAGCGTGTCCCCCACCACGGTCCAGAAACTATCTAAACTAGTCGCGTAATCACTCCCCCAAGCGGGTACATTTCCAGTGGTGACGTACCACACGCTGTGCGGACAGTAGTCACCAACTGGATACGTTTCAACGACGGGTGCAGGTCTGAAGAGAAGTGCGTTAGCCAATCGCCGCAACAGCCGTGTCATCTATTACCACCTCCTCTTTCCTTCCGTTGATTTGGTTGCGGACGATCCTAACCAGATACAGGCAGATAAACATCAGAAGTGACCACATTCGTTTTATTTCTCCTTTGGGTCGTTCCAATTTCTCCTTCGTCAGTATGCAGACTGTTCAGTAGCCTACTCACAACTGCCTTGGGTTGAACGTGATCGTTGTAGTACCACCACGAGTAGTGCCGGTGCTCACGACGCAATCTACCGTTGGACAGGAGGCGTTCACATGCCGCCACGCATTGCTCGTTGGTGTTGAAGATCGAGATATGGTTCAGTGGCGCGTTCAGTTGATTCTGCAGAGGCTCACTCACAATGCACTTCGAGCTGGCCAGGAATTCGGCCATCTTGAAGGCGTATGAGCCGAACAGCCCACGGGAGTAGATGCCAACCGCAGCACTCTTAGCCCACTTGATGTACTGCGGTTGCCGTGTAGCTTGCGGCGTCACCATATCAGGGTAGTGCTTCAGTGCATACGGAGTGGGAACTAGGCCTCCGATGCAACGATGATTGAACTCTGCCTTCAATAACTTCAGCAGCGAAACCCGTTCATCGTTCACGTTCTCATCGCCAGGAGCCTCATTAGCCTCCCAGAGCCGTGTCTGATAGAGGATCGTCTCATCGACGGGAGCATCAGGCCTGTACTCGAAATCCTGCCAGTGGGGTGTTACGACGTACTTGTAGTAGTCGTTCAGGCTGTGCGTCCGTGAGCGAGGCAGAGCATAGGCTAATGCAGCGAACAGCTCAGTCATGCTGCGCTTCGAGCGGCCAGAGCAGTGCAGTCCGAATGGGATGACTCGGACTCCATGTGGTTGGGGTAGGTCTAGGTTGAGGCTACGCTTGGCATAGACCTCAGCCCACGAAAGCAGGTCACGATCCCAGAAGTCTGCGTGGTCACTCAACTCGATCCCGAGTCGCCTCCCGTTGACTTCGATGCCCAAGCTGTTTTCGTACTTCATCCACCTCGCAAGCTTGATGGTGACGTGGATGTTCGTTTGTTCATATAAGCCAGCCAAGACGCGGCCAGCAAAGAAGAGATTCACACGCGGACTTACAAAGCAAGTGACTTTCATACTTGCGACTATCCTCCAGATTGGAACTTTGGCAGTACAAATGTTGCAAACAATTGCTACAATTGGCGACGCTGAAGCGCAATCGGCAGGATGGGGAGCCGCTAGGCCGCTGCCAGCTCCGGTTCGATTGCAGCGTTGGTTTGGGTGGAGTGCTTCCACTCGCCAAGCGAACGACTGAGCAACGCTGCGGCGCACCCTTCGCCACAGAGAACGGTGATGTCTTTGCTGCGCGCCATGTTCGAATCCCACGGCACGAAGCCTACGCCGAATGGTGTGACCTTCGCGAGAACCCAGTGGTTGCTGGTCTTCTTCTGGATGCCACAGACGCATGTAAATGTTGATATGACGGCCATTGTTTTGCTCCCCTCTTGTCCGGCCGGATGTGGCCGTGTGTGCTGCGTTTTGCATAGCTGCAAGTGGGGGGCCAATCCAGGGATATTCAGGATCTCCATTGTTTTTCGATGAAATTCCCTGATTTTGGGTGTTGGGCGGATGGCCCTTGCTTTGGGGAGGGCTGTGGGTGGAAAAAGTCTTCCTATCTACTTTGCTGGAGTTGAAGGAAGCTCACGGATCTTGATGTTGCGGGAAGGCAACGGGGAAGCCGTGGTCCTGGAGAAGGATGTCTGTGCACTGACCGGCGTTGACGTCGAGATTCAGCGTTTTTTCAGCGGGACAGTGAGGCGTCTGTCCCGCCTGCTCATGTTCAAACGGTTCTGGTGCAAACT
>Ga0193743_1003111_pt1 | contig 11258 bp, 7 predicted proteins | sample L2c2metaG_FD_143038 | JGI IMG/M metagenome (GOLD analysis project Ga0193743, IMG submission 143038) | Soil microbial communities from a riparian zone of the East river system, Colorado, United States - L2c2 | ecosystem: Environmental > Terrestrial > Soil > Riparian zone | place: USA: East River...
TCAACCAGCTCCGTACGGAGCTGGTTGAGGGGAGTGGAGCTGGCTATGGAGATCGGTTTGAGGACTTTATCGGGTTTCTACGGCCACGGATCGTAGAGGCTTACCGGGTGCTGAGCGAGACGGGCTCGCTGTTCTTTCACATCGACTACCGGGAGGTTCACTACTGCAAGGTGATGCTGGACGAGATCTTTACCGTGGAGGGCAAGGCTTCGGGGCGAGAGTGTTTTCAGAATGAGATTATCTGGGCATACGACTATGGAGCGCGGTCCACGAAGCGGTGGCCGGCCAAGCACGACAACATCCTCTGGTACACGAAGGACCCGAAGCGCTACACGTTCCATATGAATGACACCGATCGGATTCCCTATATGGCTCCGGGGCTGGTTGGCGCGGTGAAGGCGGCGCGGGGGAAGACTCCGACGGATGTGTGGTGGCACACGATCGTCTCTCCGACAGGCAGAGAGAAGACTGGATATGCGACGCAGAAGCCGCTGGGCGTGTTGGAGCGGATTGTGCGGGTTCACTCGAACGCGGGAGATACGGTGCTGGATTTCTTCGCGGGAAGTGGGACTACGGGCGAGGCTGCGGCAAAGCATGGGAGGCAGTTCGTGATGGTGGATGAGAGTGCGGAGGCGGTGGAGGTAATGAAGAAACGCCTGGAAAAGTACAGCCCCCGGCTGGTGAAGGGGCGACCCTCCAGGATCGTTAAAAAAGCTTAACTGCTGCCAGCCTATTGGCTTAAGTGTTGTTGGGGTCGATGGACTTGAAGCCGTAGGTCTCGTAACGGGTGGTCAGCTTGTTGTTGGCTACGGTGACGACGGTGAAGCCCTCGGGTGTGCCCAGGCGAGTGCCGCGCCACCAGTTGCCGCTGACGGCTCCGCTGGTGATGTAGGGGACGCCCTTCCAGAGAACGGTCTCGTTGATGTGGGTGTGGCCCTGGAGGACACCGAGGACGTTGTGGCCTTCGAAGAGGCGGATGACCTCGTCGGAGTTAATGACGCTGAGGCCGTGGTGGGGTGCAGGGGTGCTGGGTACCGGGACGTAGGAGTTGAAGGCAGTGACGAGCGGGATGTGAACGGAGACGATGATCGGGGTCTTCGCTGGCAGGGCTGCGAGGTCGGCGGCGAGCCATTTGAGCTGATCGGCGTCGATGCGGCCTTCGTAGGCACGGTCTTCGGTGATACCGATGGAGTCGAGGACGATGAAGTGGTGGCCCTTGTGATCGAAGGAGTAGAAGAGCTTGCCTAGGCGATCTTCGAAGAGCTTCTTGCCGTAGAGGGGATCAGTAGGAGCAAGGCCGCTGGCTGGGTAGACGCCTACGACGTCGTGATTGCCGATGGTGTGGTGGACCTTGAGGCCGAGGTCCTGCTCGGTCTTGCCGTAGAGATCGAAGAGCGCGAGGGCGCGCTGTTTGGGGACGGCGAGGGCGTCGAAGACGTGGTCTCCGCCGTTGATGGCGAAGTCGGCTTTGAGGTTGCGGGCTCTCTTGAACGCCATGTCGGTGCCGATGGCGGCGTTGAGTTCGGACTGGATGTGGGCATCGGTGAGGAAGAGGAAGGTGAAGGACTCAGCGGATGGCGCGGCGAAGACAGAGGGGCTGATGGCAGCGGAGAGGCCGGTGTCTCCGAGGAGGGTGAGGAATTGCCTGCGGCTGGTCGGGTTCACGGAATCATGATAGCGCCGAACTGTGGCACGAATATGAAGCGACGTAGAATCAAAGGATGAGATATCTGGTGGCTCTGCTGGCAGTGGTGGGGATCGTGGTGTCGGTGATGGCGTTGCGGGTTCACTATATGGACCCAGCGTTGGCTCCGCCGTGCGCGGTGACGGAGAAGTTCGATTGCGGGGCGGTGAACCATAGCCGGTTCGCGGTGTTTCCGCCGCGGACGTTCGATGAAGACTCCAAGGGCGGACATCATATTCCCGTAGCGACACTGGGAATCCTGGGATATGCTCTGATCGCCGTGCTGGCCCTGATGGGGCGGTGGTGGCTGGTGTTCGAGGCGGCACAGGTGGGATTTCTGTTCGCGGCGTTTCTGAGCTATCTCGAAGCATACGTATTGGAGAAGTGGTGCATCTACTGTTTGTGGTCGCAAGGGATTGTGACGACGATCCTGGTGGTGACGATTGCGGCGCTGGTGATGCGGTGGCGTGCTTCGAAACAGCTAGCGGAAGTAGGAAGGTAAAAAGAGACTATGTGGCCCAAGGTAATTGCCCAGCTGTTTGAGTTGCTTCCGCATGTGACCCGGCTGGTGCCGATGGCGGATCGTTTCCTTACCTCGCGTGCGTCGAGCGACCGCGCGACCGAAGCGGCGATGGTAGCCATGGCCGAGGGGGTTCGCGGAGATTTGGGCCAGGTGACTCAGGCCCATGCGGGACTCTACCGGCAACTGCAGGAGCAGAGTGCGCTGATCGTCGAGGTCAAGGAAGAGGCGAGAGGGGCGCGTCTGGGAGTGGAGTCCATCGAAGCTCGACTTACAGCGCTGGAGCGGACTATGTCGATGCAACGGCTGATCCTGGCTACTGGGTTGATGTTGATGGCCGGGGCTATGATCCTGCTGGTTCTGATCTATTTGAGGTTGGGTCATGTGGGCTGAGAGGCCTCGCTGCACTAGCCCAAGGTGCGAGGAAGCGGCGTAGAATCTTTGTATGGGAATCAGCCGCGAGCAAGCTCTGAATTGCTTCAACAGTGATGATCTGATCGGGATTGGCATGGAGGCCGATGCGGTGCGGCGCCGGCTGCATCCCGAGGGCGTGGTGAGCTACATCATCGACCGGAACATCAACTACACGAACTTCTGCACGGAGTACTGCACGTTCTGCGCGTTCTACCGTCCGCTGAAGGGCAAGATGGCGGCAGAGGGGTACATCCTCGACTTCGAAACGATCTATGACAAGATCCGCGAGACCGAGGAGATGGGCGGCACCGGCGTGCTGATGCAGGGCGGGCTGCATCCCGATCTGAAGATCGACTGGTTCGAGGGGCTGTTTCGCGGGATCAGGGAGCGATTTCCTAACATCTGGCTGCATTGCCTGAGCGCCAGCGAGATTCTGGCGATTGCGGAGTACTCGGAGCTGAGCCTGCGGGATACGATCATGCGGCTGCGGGATGCAGGGTTGCAGTCGATTCCCGGTGGCGGGGCGGAGATCCTGGATGACGAGGTTCGGCACCGGATTGCGCGGCTGAAGTGCAAGACGCAGGACTGGGTGGATGTGCACCGGACTGCTCATGAGCTAGGGATGAGAACAACCGCGACGATGATGTTCGGCGTGGGCGAGACGTTCGAGCATCGGGTGAACCACTTTGAGGTGGTGCGGCAGCTGCAGGAGGAGACGGGCGGGTTTACGGCGTTTATCCCCTGGAGCTTTCAGCCGCAGAACACGGCGCTCGGAGGACGCGGATGGGATGAGGCTACTTCGGTCGAGTACCTGAAGACGCTGGCGATCTCGCGGATGTACCTGGACAACATCGAGAATGTGCAGTCGAGCTGGGTGACGCAGGGGCTGAAGGTGCTCCAGATGGGGCTTCGGTTCGGCGGCAATGATGTCGGTTCGGTGATGCTAGAGGAGAACGTCGTAAAGGCGGCGGGAACCTCGAACTGCACTACGGAGGAAGAGCTGCGCAGGATCATTCGGGATGCGGGGTTCAAGCCGGTACAGCGGGATACACTCTATCGGACTATGTTTTTGAATTAGGTAGAATCGGTTCGATACAGTAAAAACCTTGCCGGAGCAGCAATCTGTCCCCTTATCTTCAATCATTGATAGCCACTCTTGGGCTGCTGCTGGCGCCGAAGGGCCTTGGGCACTACTGGAAGTCGCACTATCTGGATCAGACCTTCAGGGGCCTGTACCGGTGGAATGCGTTCGATACCGCGCTGCTGATTCCCTACTTCATCGTGATGCTGATCCTGGCGTTCTATGGGGTGCATCGCTACCAATTGGTGTGGCTGTACTACAAGAACAGGAAGAATGCTCCGAAGTGGGATGAGCCACCTGCGCGGTTCGCGGAGGGAGAGCTGCCGTTTGTGACGATTCAGCTGCCGATCTTCAATGAGCAGTTCGTGATCGACCGTCTGATCGATGCATGCTGCAGGCTGGAGTATCCGCGAGACCGGTTCGAAATCCAGGTGCTCGACGACTCGACCGACGAGACGACCATGGTGGCGCAGCAGATTGTGGAGCGTTATGCGCGTGGGTTCGCGGGAATGGAGCCGCAGCCGATCGTCTATCTGCATCGCACGAACCGGTATGGGTACAAGGCGGGTGCGCTGGACAAGGGGTTGGATGTGGCGCGGGGAGAGTTCGTCGCGATCTTCGACGCGGACTTCGTGCCTCCGACGCAGTGGGTGATGCAGGTGGTACATCACTTTGCCGAGCCCGAGATCGGCATGGTGCAGACGCGGTGGACCCATCTGAATCGCGACTATAGCTTTCTGACGCAGGTGGAGGCGATCCTGCTGGACGGTCACTTTGTGCTGGAGCATGGCGGGCGCAGCCGGGCGGGAGTGTTCTTCAACTTCAACGGCACAGCCGGGATGTGGCGGCGACAGACGATTGGGGAGGCCGGCGGTTGGCAGCATGACACGCTGACCGAGGACACCGACCTGAGCTACCGGGCGCAGATGGTGGGATGGAAGTTCAAGTATCTGCAGGACGTGGAGTGCCCGGCGGAGCTTCCGATTGAGATGACAGCCTTCAAGACGCAGCAGGCGCGATGGGCGAAGGGCCTGATCCAGACGGGCAAGAAGATCCTGCCGCGGGTGATGAAGAGCGATATGCCCTGGCATACGAAGCTGGAGGCCTGGTATCACTTGACGGCGAACATCAGCTACCCGCTGATGATTGTGCTGAGCGTGCTGCTGATGCCGGCGATGGTGATTCGAAGCTGGCAGGGGCTGTTGCAGATGCTGCTGATCGACCTGCCGCTGTTCATGGCGAGCACGATGTCGGTGTCGTCGTTCTATCTGGTGAGCCAGAAGGAGCTGTTTCCGAAGAGCTGGGGGAGGACGTTCCTTTATCTACCGTTTCTGATGGCGCTGGGCGTTGGGTTGACGATCACCAATACGAAAGCCGTGATGGAGGCGCTGTTCGGGATGCAGAGCGCGTTTGCCCGCACACCGAAGTATGCCGTGAACAAGAAGGGCGAGAAGAGCCAGGCGAAGAAGTACAGGAAACGGTTGGGAGTAATACCGTGGATCGAGCTGGCGATCGGCTGCTACTTCGCCCTGACGGTGTGGTACGCGGTGTCGACGGAGAACTTCTTCACGGTGCCGTTTCTGCTGCTGTTTGTGCTGGGGTACTGGTATACCGGGCTCCTGAGCCTGTTGCAGGGACGCTTTGAGCGGACTGGGACGGCTGGGCAGGAGCTGCACGAAAAGCCTTATCCGATGGGGATCTAGGTGCTCCGTCGTCGTTCGTAGATACGCTTTACTGATTTGCCGAGGTTCCAATGAAGAGACTCTCTTTGCTGCTCCTTCCTGTTGTTGCGTCGTTTCTTTCCGTGGCACATGCCTTGGAGTCCGTTCCGAAGGGTGAGTATCACTCGCGGAGAGTCGCGCTGGCCGGGGAGATACCGGGTGGGGTGGCGGTGTTGTTTGCCGCAACGGAGCCGGTGCTGGACTTTATGCCCTATCGACAGGATGAGGACTTCTACTACCTGACGGGATGGAATGAACCGGGTGCTGCGATGGTGCTGATCGCAGCGGCTCCTGCGGAGGCGGAGGCTCCGGGGACGGGCCTGGGTGGACGACCGGCGCAGGCCTATCGGGAGATTCTGTTTTTGCCTACGCGGAATATGCGGACGGAGAAATATACCGGCGCAAAGATGGATGCGGCGACGTCGGGAGTAGCTGGGTCTACGGGGTTCGACGAGGTGCTGCCGATGACGGAGATGCCTGCGGTGCTGAGCAAGCTCGCTGTGGCGGACCGCGCTCGGATGCGCAATGTGTGGGTGGAGAAGGGGTCGTCGCAGGCTCAGGCTGCGTTGGGATTTACGGCCACTACGCTGGGCGTCGCGGAGATTGCCCCGGCGGGCGATGTGGCGCAGTTGGTGATACCGCTGCGAGCGGTGAAGTCGGCCGCGGAGGTTGCGCTGTTGAAGAAGGCGGCGAATGCCTCGATTGCGGCTCAGATGGCGGAGATGAAGGCGGTGAGGCCGGGGGTATCGGAGCGCAAGGTTACGGGGGTGATCGTCGAGAGGCTGATGGAGGAGGGGTGCGAGCGGGTGTCGTATGCGCCGATCGTTGGGTCGGGGGCGAACTCGACGACGCTGCACTACAGCGAGAACTCGGCCACGATGAAGGCTGGCGACGTTGTGGTCATCGACGCCGCCGGGGAGTACAGCATGTATGCCTCGGACATTACGCGGACGCTGCCGGTGAATGGCAAGTTCACGGCGCGGCAGCGGGAGATCTACGACATCGTACTGGGTGCCCAGAGGGCTGCGGCAGCGGCGTTTGTTGCGGGCAAGTCGAAGATCAACGATCCGATGCACAAGGATGCCGATTCGCTGGATCAGGTCGCGTTTGCCTATGTGAACTCGCATGGCAAGGATCTGCACGGGCAGCCGCTGGGACAGTACATGGTCCATGGGCTGGGACACCAGGTGGGAATCGATGTGCACGATCCGTGGGACTATACGAAGCCGCTGGACAAGGGGATGGTGTTCACGATCGAGCCTGGGATCTATCTCCCGGAAGAGGGGATCGGCGTGCGAATCGAGGATGTTTTCTATGTGGATGGACAGGGAAAACTGGTAGACCTGATCGCCGATCTACCCCATGAGGCTGCGGATGTAGAGGCGGCCATGCGGCGGTAAGACGAGGGCTCGGCGGATGCTAGCCCTCGTCGGGTTTGCTTTGCTCAGAATCGAACGCCAAAGGTGATCGGAATAAACGTGGTTGGAGCACTGTTCTGTGGGAAGACGTTGAAATAGTTAACGTTTGAGGTTGGGTTTGTTCCCGTCGTGTCGTAGTATGGACGCCGCTTGTTCGCGGTGTACACGTACCGTGCCTCAACGAAGAAGCGCTCATTGGCAAAGCGGGAGAACTTATAGGTATAGCCGAGGCCCGCATTCACACCGAAGGCGTTGCTGGTATACCAGTCGATCGGCTGGTTCGCCTGGTATTGGTAGCAGAAGTAATAGCAGGCTATGCCAATCGTCGGGATCGTGAAGGCCGTGTACTTGTGGTAGAAGCCCACCCCTCCCGTCACATAGGCACTCGTCCTGTCTCCCTGCGCGAAGTTATAGATGGGGTCAATCGCAAAAGACCAGATATGGCCATTGCCGCCAAGCTGGGAGAGCGGATTGCCGTTCTGATCCGACGCACCCAGGCTGTTGTACAGAGAGAGCAGGTTGTTCAATGTGTTCGTCTGAATGCCGAAGTTCGCCCAGTTGAAGTCGAGCATCACACCGAAGTTCTTGTTGAAGTTGCGCCCAGCTCCCGCCTGGATGTCCCAGCTTGTCGTGTAGTAGTTATGCGTGCCACCGATCGGAAGTGTAAAGCCGGCGCCTACCGCAAAGGTGTACTTATTGGAGCCATCTGAGTTGTGGGTGCTGTCGTTGTAGGTAGGACGACGACCGTAGCGGCGGCGGGGAGGCGGCTGATTCTCTTCGCTACCACTGAGGTTGAAACGCTCCGCGGCTGCCAGCTCGGGTACACCGACGCTGCTGCTGTAGTTGAGATTGTCCGGCGCGGACAGATTCAGAGGCGCCATAAGGCTAGTCTTCAGATTGATCGAAGGAAGAGGCGCGCTCGTACCCGCCGATTGTTGAGCCTGCAGGCCAAATGTGCTTGCGGCAGCAAAAAAAACAGTGGCGATGACACGGGTGATGGTGGAAAGGCGATTCTTACTGATCGTTGTTTGCATCCTTGAGGCTCCCTTGTGTTGCGAGGTTCTTCTATCGCTTCAACCCTGAAGAAATACTGTTGTTGTGTAGGACGCTGAAAACTGTGTTTTGGATGACACTGGGTGGTTACTTTTATTGAACACACAATAGTTACGGGCATCCTGCGAACGCTGGATGCCCGTATGTGGATTCGATTATCGGTCTAGTGAATGTCAAACTGCTCGGGGTGAAGGGCAGGGTCAGACTTGACGAGGATCGTCTTGCCGACCATCTCCTCCATCTCCTGAAGCCACTTCGTACCGGGAGCCTTGAGTTGCTTGACGACCTCGGGATTGACGCGGAGCATGACATCGCCGCGGTCGAGGTGCTTCTGCATCTTGCGCATCTCGATGTAGATGTCGTTGCAGACGGTGACCGGCGACTTGACCATGCCGGTGCCAACGCAGACGTTGCAGGTGGTCGACAGCGTACGCTCGAGCGACTGCTTGACGCGCTTGCGGGTGATGGCGACGAGACCGAAGTCGTTGAACTGAAGAACCTTCGATGGGGCACGGTCGGTCTTGAGCTCTTCTTCAAGCGCGGCCATGACGCGGTTGCGGTTCTTGCGCTCATCCATGTCGATGAAGTCGATGATGATGATGCCGCCGAGGTCGCGCAGACGGATCTGGCGAACGATCTCGGGGATGGCATCGAGGTTGGTCTTGACGATGGTGTCTTCGAGGCGAGCGGTCTTACCGACGTACTTGCCGGTGTTGATGTCGATCGCGACGAGAGCCTCGGTCTGGTTGATGACGATGGAGCCGCCGGACTTGAGCCACACCTTGCTGCGTAGAGCCTTGTTGATCTCTTCGGTGATGCCGAACTGCTCGAAGAGCGGGGTCTCCTTGGTGTAGAGCTTGACGCGGCGGATAAGCGACGGCTGGAAGCGCTGCAGGAAGCGCAGGACGCGCTCGTACTCGGTCTCGGTATCGACCCAGATCGCCGAGAAGGTGTCGGTGACCTGATCGCGCAGAATACGTTCGACGAGGTTGAGGTCGTGATAGATCAGCGCCGGCGACTTGCTGGACTCGGAGCGCTGCTTGATATCTGCCCAGAGGTTCAGCAGGAAGCGGAGGTCGCTGCGGAGCTCCTCTTCGCTGGCACCCGAGGCTGCAGTGCGGACGATAAAGCCGCCGGAGGCCTCACCCTTCTCGCTGAGCAGGATCTCCTTGAGCCGGCGACGCTCTCCGTCGGACTCGATCTTGCGGGAGACACCGGTGTGGTTGACCGTGGGCATGAAGACGAGGAAGCGGCCGGGAAGCGCGATGTGCGACGTGATGCGCGCGCCCTTCTTGGCGATAGGCTCCTTGGCGATCTGGACGAGAATCTCCTGACCTGGCTTGAGGAGCTCGTTGATGGCGGGCAGATTGGTCGACTGCATGGAGCTGCGGCCACCGCGGCGGTCGCGGCCTCCACTGCGCTCACGATCCCCTGCGCCACCGGTGTGACGGGCACGATCTCCACGACCGCTACGATCTCCGCGGCGACCGTCACGACGGCCATCGCGCCGACCGCGGGTGCGGTCGCCGTCCTGGGAACGATCCTGCGACGGCGCAGCGCCGTGGGTTTCGTCGAAGCCACTGGTCGGGGTCAACTGAGCGCCATTGGCAAACTCGTCATGGACAAACTGATCATCGGATTCATCGGATTCTTCAGATTCATCGGATTCAGTCTCGTCGAGATCGTCTCCCTCGTCCTCAAGATCGTCGAGGCTGCGGTCGTCGATGGAGTCTTCCTCTTCGAGTTCGTCCTCCTCTTCTTCGGTTTGAATACCGGAGCGTGTGATCTGGTCGATGGACATCTCGCGGAGCATGGTGCCTAGATCGGCGGCTCCTTCGAGGGTCTCCTCTTCGTCGAGATCGTCGAGCTCTTCGATAGCGCTGGCGTGGAGCGTGGGTGGGAAGTCCTCTTCGTCGAGGGTCTCCTCCTCGAGTTCGCCTGGGCCGGGAACAAAGTCCTGATGGAAGGCACGGCCGGTATCCTCGATGGCATTCTCGGCTGGATTGAAGATCGCCGTCTCATGCTGGATGGGATCGGCTGGCTCCACGGTCTCCTGCGCCGCGATAGAGGCTACGGGAACTTCAGTGGACATCTCGCCGGTAGCGTGGAGAGTCGTGAGCTCGTGTGGAACGGGAGCGACGTCCGCTGACGCAGAGGAAGCCTCCTCTGTCTGCCAGTCAAACTTTTCGTATGGGGTAGAGGGTGCCTGCGGCTCAACTTCGGACTCCACCTGGGACTCGACGTGGGGCTCGGGCGATGTCTCTACTGGGGGCTCAATCGTGGGAGCGCTCTGACGGAACTCGCTGAGAGCTACAGGGTCTACGCGGTAGGAGGCGGAGGCTTCGGTCGGCTCGTACTCTACCGGCGTTGCAGGCTTCGGCTCCTCCTGATGGGCGGCTGCTACCTCGGGATGCAGGGCCTCGACGACTTCGGGCTGCTCCTCCGGAATTTCGACTACGCTGACGCCGTCAGGCTCCTGAATCACCTGCGCCTGGGGCTGCTGAGGCTCGGGTTTGTTGCGAAACTCCTGACGAGGCTCGGAGCGGCGGTGACGCGAGAGAGACTCGCCGGGCAGGATAGCTCCGCCATCCCATCCTTCGGGAATGGCGTAGCTTGCTACCTGCGGGATGATGATTGCCGCATCGGCCGGTTTGGCGGGTGCTGATGACGCGGGCTCTTCGCCAGCCTTGCGATACTTCGAGAGGGACTCGCCCGGGAGCACGATCGGCTCTGGCGCGGAGCCTTCGGAGTCGGAGCCTTCGTTATACGGGGTGTTGTCGACGCCGTAGAGGGAGGTCTTGGGGGCGAAGCCACGTGGAACCCGAGGAGCGCGACCATCACGATCTCGGCCACGGTCGCGGCCACCACGATCTCGGCGGTTCCGGTCGTCGCGACCATCACGATCACCGCGGTCACGATGCCCTGCGTTGTCCTGGGTAAGGCCCGGGGCTGGATAGGCAGAGGGGATGGGAGCAGTCTCGTTCGCGACGGGGCGCTCCGCTGCTCCATCAATGTCGAAGGCGTCTTCCTCGATGTAGCCCGGAGCGTCATTCGAAACGGAGTCTGACTGGGAGTCCGGGCTGGAGAGCTCCGGGGACTCGTCGCGCTGGCCACGGCCACGACGACGGCCACGACGGCCACGCCAACGGCGGCTGCCATCCGCACCGGGAGCGCCTTCGCCGATGTCAGAGGCATCGGTGCGCTGCGTGGGAGCCTCTTCCGAATCGGAGGAGACGGGACGGTCCAAGTCGGCAAAGCTGGCCTCTGGATTGTCCAAAGGCTGGGCGACGTCGGCGCCGGGCTGACGATTGCCGCTGCGGTCACGGCGGTCGCGGCGGCCACGGCCACCCCGGTCGCGTCCGCGATC
>Ga0193743_1003112_pt1 | contig 11258 bp, 10 predicted proteins | sample L2c2metaG_FD_143038 | JGI IMG/M metagenome (GOLD analysis project Ga0193743, IMG submission 143038) | Soil microbial communities from a riparian zone of the East river system, Colorado, United States - L2c2 | ecosystem: Environmental > Terrestrial > Soil > Riparian zone | place: USA: East River...
GCGGGCGTGGGTTGCCTCCAGCACGACCTCCGGGGCACGCCCGGCGGCCAGCGCCTCCGCCCAGCGCGGCGCGCACAGGCACCACTGGTCCCCCGGCCGCAACCCGGCGAAGCCGTACTCCAGCCGAGGGGTGGACAGGTCGTTGCCCACCTGCCGGCTGAACTCGAGGAACTCCTCGGTCACCCGCACGCACACGGTGTGCACGCCGGCGTCCTCCCCGCCGGTGTCGCAGCAGCCGGTGCGGTAGAACCCGGTGAGCGGATCGGTACTGCAGGACTCCAGCTCACCACCGAGCACATTGCGCGCCACGGCAGCCTCCTCCCCGCCAGCCCGAACGGCCAGCCTGGCACGGCCGGTGCGGACCTTCCTAGAGGGCCACGCCGAGCAGCGCGTCCACCGCGTCGCGGATCAGCCCGGGCGCCTCGCTGTCCCGGCCGCGCCGGTCCCGTGCTTCCCCGGCCCAGGCGTCCACGGCGGCCAGCGCACGGGGGGTGTCCAGGTCATCGGCCAGGTGGGTACGCAGCCGGGCGACCGTGTCGGTGGCCGACGGGCCCGCGTCCAGCCGGGTCGCCTCCCGCCAGGCCGCCATCCGGGCGTTGCCCTGCTCCAGCAGCTCGGGCAGCCAGGCCCGGTCGGCCCGCCAGTGCCCGGACAGCAGGGCCAGCCGGACCGCCATCGGGTCCACCCCGTCCGCGCGCAGCCGGGACACGAACACCAGGTTGCCCCGCGACTTGGACATCTTCTCGCCGTCCAGCGCGATCATCCCGGCATGGCAGTAGTGCCGGGCGAAGGGATGCACCCCGGTGAAGGCTTCCGCGTGCGCGGCACCGAACTCGTGGTGCGGGAAGATCAGGTCGGAGCCGCCGCCCTGCACGTCGATCTGCGCGCCGAGCCGGTTCAGCGAGATCGCGGCGCACTCCACGTGCCAGCCCGGCCGCCCGGTGCCCAGCTCGCTGTCCCAGGACGGCTCCCCCGGCCGGGCCATCCGCCACAGCAGCGCGTCCACCGGGTTGCGCTTGCCCGGCCGGTCCGGGTCGCCGCCCCGCTCGGCGGACAGCTGGCGCATGGTCCGCTCGTCGAGGCCCGACTCGTAGCCGAAGTCCGGCGTGGCGGAGCTGTCGTAGTAGACGTCCGGGTACTCCGGGTCGTCGATCCGGTAGGCGGCGCCGGCGGCGAGCAACTTGCCGACCAGCTCGCTGATCTCCGACATCGCCTCCACCGCGCCGATGTAGTGCGTCGGCGGCAGCACCCGCAGCGAGACCATGTCCTCGCGGAACAGCGCGGTCTCCCGCATGCCCAGCACGACCCAGTCGTCCTGGTCCCGCTGCGCCCGCTCCAGCAGCGGCTCGTCGATGTCGGTGACGTTCTGCACGTAGTGCACGTCGTGCCCGGCGTCCCGCCACACCCGGTTCACCAGGTCGAACGCCAGGTACGTGGCCGCGTGGCCGAGGTGCGTGGCGTCGTAGGGGGTGATCCCACAGACGTACATCCGCGCGGTCGCCGACGGCGCTGTCGGGCGGATCTCCCCGGTTGCGGTGTCGTAGAGCCGCAACGGGGGCGGGGATCCGGGGATCCGGGGCAATGAGCTGGACGACCACGACTGCATACCCGACAAACTACGCGTTGGTAGCCGACTGCGCCGCTGCTCGGGGCGCTGTGGCACGGTGCACGGGGGCCGCCGGGCAGGGCGGGAAACGAGCGGGGGGAGCCGGGATGCGACGAGGCACGCTGGTCATCGTGGTGGGGTTGGTGCTGGTATTCCTGGGCGCCGTCGGGTGTGCCCAGCGCCCGGTTCCACCCGCGCCGCCGGCGCCGCCACCGAGCGCGCTGGACCTGATCAGCCAGCGTGGCGAGCTGCGGGTGTGCAGCACCGGCGACTACCGCCCGTTCACCTACCGGGATCCGGGCACCGACCGGTGGAGCGGCATCGACATCGACATGGCCGGGGATATGGCGGCCAAGCTCGGGGCCCGGCTGACCGTGGTGCCGACCACCTGGACCAACCTGGTGGCGGATCTCACCGCCGGCCGGTGCGACGTGGCCATGGGCGGCATCTCGGTCACCCTGGACCGGGCCAAGAAGGCCTCCTACAGCGATCCGTACCTGATCGACGGCAAGGCTCCGATCACCCGCTGCTCGGACGCCGGCCGGTTCCAGACCCTGGCGGCCATCGACCGGCCCGGGGTGCGCGTGGTGGTCAACCCCGGCGGCACCAACGAGAAGTTCGCCAAGGCCGAGCAGCGGCAGGCCACCATCGTGCCGCACCCGGACAACAACACGATCTTCGATGAGATCCTGACCGACCGGGCCGACGTGATGATCACCGACGCCAGTGAGACGCGCTGGCAGGCCACCCAGCACCCCCAGCTGTGCGCGGTACACCCCGACCGGCCGCTGAACTTCGTACCCAAGGCGTACCTGCTCCCCCGCGGTGACCTGGTATTCCAGCAATGGGTGAACCAGTGGCTGCGACTGGCCCTGGGCGACGGCACCTACCAGCGCTTCGCCCAGCCCTGGACCGGCTGAACCCGGTGTGTAACAACGCTTGCCCTCTCTTGCTCGATCATCGATAATCGATAAAGTCCCCGCGGGAGGAGTTGGCCGCCCGATGACCAGTGCAGATCGGCCGCTGACCCGACCCGTGCTCCGGGAGCAGCTGCGGGAGCGGATCCTCCAGCGGATCCTCGAGGGCACCTATGGGCCGGGCGCCCGCATCGTGGAGAGCCACCTGATGCGGGAGTACGGGGTGAGCCAGGCGCCCATCCGGGAGGCGCTGCGGGATCTGGAGGCGATGCGGTTCGTCGAGAGCGAGCCCCACCGTGGCGTGCGGGTACGCCGGATCTCAGACAAGGAGCTGGGCGAGATGTACCCGGTGCGCGCGGCACTGGAGGAGGTCGCCGGGCGGGCCGCCGCGCCGCTCATCACCGCCGAGACCCTCGGACTGCTCGAGGGAGAGATCGAGGCGATGCGCTCAGCGGTGCACCGCGACGACCTCCATGCCCAGCTCAAGCACGATGCCCGCTTCCACGAGCTGATCGTGGAGGCATCCGGCAACTCCCTGCTGCTCGAGGTCTGGCGATCACTGCACGCCGAGGTCCGGGCGCTGATCACCTTTGCCCGGCTGCACTCCTCGCTCATGGCGATCGCCGATGCCCACCAGCCGATCCTGGAGGCCCTGCGCCTGCGGGACCCGAACCTGGCGGGCAAGGAGATGCGCGAACACATCGAGCACTTCGGCGCACTCGTCATGGGAGACGCGCTCTAGCCGGGGCGACCAGCTCCCGGTCATTCCTGTCCACACAAGGAGGTGTGGCGTGAAACCAGCGGCGTTCGCCTATCTCGCGCCCCGCGGCGTCGAGGAAGCCGTGGATCAGCTTGCCACCCACGGAGCCGAGGCCAGGGTGCTCGCCGGTGGGCAGAGCCTGGTCAGGTTGATGAACACCCGCATGGCCACCCCGTCGGTCCTGGTCGATATCAACCGGATCGCCGAGCTGGACCAGCTGGACTCCGACGGAGACGCGATCCGGATCGGGGCTACCGTCCGTCAGCGCGGCTGCGAGCTCGCGCGACTGGTCCGTGACCACCTGCCACTTCTCGCCGAGGCCGGCGCACAGGTCGCGCATACCGCGATCCGACAGCGCGGCACCGTGGTCGGCAGCATCGCCTTCGCCGACCCATCGGCCGAGCTGCCGGCGGCGTTGCTCGCGCTGGACGGCCAGGTGGTGGTCCGTGGCCAACGCGGCGAACGACTGATCGACGCCGAGGACTTCTTCGTCGGACCGTTCGCCAACAGTCTCGAGCCGGACGAGCTGGCCATTGCGCTGCGCATCCCTCGAACGCCCGCCGGGCGCACCGGGTCGGCCTTCCTCGAGGTCTCCCGCCGCCAAGGGGACCTGCCGGTCTGCGGAGTCGGCGCGATAGTCCAGCTGGACGGGAACGACGCTGTCGCACTGGCCCGTATCGCACTGTGCGGCGTGCACCAACGCCCGATCCGGGTCCACGATGCCGAGGCCGCGCTGCTCGGCGGCGAACTCACCGATGAGCAGCTCGAGCAGGCAGCGCATCTCGCCGCCACCGCCGCGGATCCGATCGACGACTGCCACGGGTCGGCGAACTTCCGCCGGCACCTCGCGCGGGTGCTCACCCGCCGTGCACTGCTGACCGCGCTCGACCGCGCCCGCCGGGAGGACCGCGCCGATGCCTGAGAAGATCCGCATCACGATCACCGTCAACGACGTACTCCATGACGTACTCGTCGAGCCGCGCATGCTGCTGGTCGATTTCCTCCGCGAGTCCCTCGAGCTGCCCGGCACCCACGTGGGGTGCGAGCAGGGCGTCTGCGGCGCCTGCACAGTCCTGGTGGACGGCGGCGCCACCCGCTCCTGCCTGGTGTTCGCGGCCCAGCTGGACGGGGCCACGGTGCGGACTGTCGAGTCGCTGGCCTCCCCCGACGGCACGCTGCACCCCATCCAGCGCGCGTTCCCCGAGAACCACGGCCTGCAGTGCGGCTTCTGCACCCCGGGCATGCTGATGGCCACCTGCGAGCTGCTCGAGCACAGCCCGGCGCCGGAACCCGGCGAGGTCACCGAGGCGCTCGGCGGAAACCTGTGCCGCTGCACCGGCTACCAGAACATCCTGCGCTCGGTCGGCGCGGCGAGCCGGATGCTCGCCGCCGAGGCCGGCACCCCCACCCTGCCGGTGAGCACCGGAGCCAGCGCATGAGCACCATCGAGCGTGGGACACCCACCGATGCGCCCGAGACCGTGTATCGGTGGATCGGCAAGAGCGTGCCGCGTAAGGAGGATCCCAAGCTGCTGACCGGCCGAGGTGGCTACGTCGGCGACCTGACAGTGCCCGGGATGCTGCACGCCGCGGTGCTGCGCAGCCCACACCCGCACGCCCGGATCCGCTCCATCGACACCACCGCGGCCCGCGCGCTGCCCGGCGTGGTGGCGGTGCTGACCGGCGCGGAGGCGCTCGCCCACGTCAACCCGATGACCGCGTTCTGTGCCGAGCCGGTGCCTCAGCACGCGATCGCGGTGGACCAGGTGCGCTACCCCGGCGAAGCCGTCGCCGCCGTGGCCGCCAGAGACCGCTACATCGCCGAAGACGCGTGCGCGCTGATCGAGGTGGACTACGAGCTTCTGCCGCCGGTGGTCGACCCCGTCGAGGCGATGGACGAGGGTGCCGCGCTGGTGCACGACACGCTGGACAGCAACGTGGTGTTCCACCGCTGCCTGGACTTCGGCGACGTCACCGGAGACTTCGCCCGCGCCCACCGGGTGATCCGCCGCGGCGTGCGCTGGCACCGGATGGGCGCGCAGCCGATCGAGACCGCCGGGGCGATCTGCTCGTATGACCCGTTCGACAGGTTCATGACCGTCTGGTCGAACACGAACTTCCACAACTTCCTACCGTGGTCCTACGCCGGCATGCTCGGCGTGCCGAACAACCGGCTGCGGATGATCCCGGCGACCGTCGGGGGCAGCTTCGGCAGCAAGCACCTGATCAACAAAGTGATCAACATCGCCGGCGCGCTGACCAAGGCCACCGGGCGACCGGTGAAGTTCCTGGAGGACCGGCTGGACAACATCGCCGCCAACGACAACGTCGGCTGCGACCGGCTCTACGACGCCGCACTCGCGCTGTCCGAAGACGGCGAGATGCTCGGATTGAGTCTGAAGATCATCGATGACTACGGCGCCTATTTCCAGTTTGCGCACGGCCAGCACGGCAACGCCCTGTCTCAGCCGACCGGCCCGTACCGGATTCGCAGCCTGCGCTACGACGTCTCCTGCGTGCTCACCAACAAGGTCCAGCAGGGCTTCTTCCGCGGCGCCGGGGCCGATCCGGGCAACTTCGTGCTGGAACGGCTGGTGGACGCGGCCGCCGAGGAACTCGGCATGGACCGGGTCGAGTTGCGCCGCCGCAACTTCATCGCCCCCGAGCAGTTCCCGTACAAGGTGCCCACCGGAAACGTCTACGACAGCGGCAACTATCCGGCGGTGCTGGACCGGGCGCTGGCCTTGGCCGACCTGGAGCACTGGCGGGCTGAGCAGGAGCGCCTGCGCGCGGAGGGCCGGTACCTGGGCATCGGCCTGGCCACCTGCCAGGAGCGCAGCGGCTACAACGCCAGCGAGTGGTGGTTCCTCTATGATCAGCCGCCACTGGGCGCCACCAGCACCCCGGAGAGCGTCAAGGTCGACATCGATGCGACCGGAAACGTGCGGGTGGAGATCGGCTGCCCGCTGTGGGGCAACAGCCCGGAGACGGTGGTCAGCCAGGTCGTCGCCGAGGAGCTGGGCATCGATCCGGCGGACGTGGCCGTCGGGTACGCGGACTCCACGACCGGCGCGGTGTCAGCCGGACCGGGCGGCAGCAGGCTGACGATCATGCTGTCCGGCGCGACCCGGGGCGCGGCCACCACGCTGCGGGAGAAGATGATCCGCATCGCGGCGCACGCCATGGAGATCGACGCGAGCGACGTCGAGTGCGCGGACGGCGCGTTCCGGGCCAGGGGCGCGCCGGGCACCTCGATGTCGATGGCCGACGTGGCCATGCGGGCGCACCTGTTCATGCACGACAACCCGGCCGGGGAGAGCAGCGGGCTGGTCGAGACGCACACCTACGATCACCCGTACTCCACTCCCCCGTCGGCGGACCGCACCGACATGGGCGTGTTCTACCCGATGATGTCGCACGCCTGTCATATCCCGATTGTGGAGGTCGACCCGGAGACAGGCGTGGTGACTGTGGTCAAGTACTACGCGGTCAACGACTGCGGCACGCTGATGAACCCCGCGCTGGTCGAGGGCCAGGTGGTCGGCGGCATCGTGCAGGGTATCGGCGCCGCGCTGATGGAGGAGTACCGCTACGGCGAGGACGGCACGCTCGACACGCCGACCTTCCGGGAGTACCTGCTGCCCAGCGTGCACGAGGTCCCGGAGATCGTCCTGGAGCACGTGCAGACCCCGTCGCCGTTCACCGAGTACGGGGTCAAGGGCGCGGGCGAGGGTGGCCGGCTGATCGCGCCGACCGCCATCGCCAGTGCCATCGACGACGCGCTCAAGCCGTTCGGCGCGCGGGTCGAGGAGCTGCCCATGACGCCGGAGCGGGTGGTCGCCGCGGTGCAGAGCGCTCGGGAGGCGCGGCGATGACCACCGCCAAGCCCCGTCCCGCCGGGGTGGGGCCGGCCGGCGACCTGCCCGCCGAGGTCCGGGTTCGCGCCGCCGCCATGGTGCGCACCGGCCGGCAGTACTCACTGGCCGCACCCCGGTTCCCCGGCATGCCGCTGTTCCCCGGGCACCCGCCGTTCCAGGTGCTGTCCTACCGCACCCCGCACGGGCTGCGGGTCCGGGGGGAGAACCTCTGGGCGCCGACGCCGAACGACGCCCAGCTGGGCTGCATGACCGAGATAGTCAGCTCCAGCACCCACTCCGGGGCGCACATCGACGCGCTCGCGCACATCACGATCGGCCAGGACGCGCACTGGTACCAGGGCGCGAACGCCGAGGCGCACCTCGGCGACTTCGGACCGACCGTGGGGGACGCGGCCAGCCTCCCGCCACTGTTCACCCGGGGTGTGCTGCTCGACGTGGCCGGGCACCGGGGGGTGGACTGTCTGCCCGCCGGCAGCGGTGTGGACGCCGCCGAGACGGCTGCGGTCGCCGCCGCACAGGGCGTCGAACTGCGCGAATGGGATGTGGTGCTGTTCCGCACCGGCTACGGCGGCCTGTGGCCGGACGCGGCGCGGATGGCCGAGCACAAGACACCCGGGCCGGACCTGTCCACCGCCGAGCTGCTCGCCGAGCTGGGCGTGGTGGCGGTCGGCAGCGACACGGAGACCTTTGAGGTGCAGCCCGCGCCCGACCCGGGCCGGCCGGCCAACCCGCAACCGGTGCACACCCGGCTGCTCATCGAGGGCGGCATCTACATCATGGAGTGTCTGAACCTGGAGCAGCTCGCCGCCGACCGGGTCGTCGAGTTCCTGTTCGTCGCGCTGCCTCTGAAGATAACCGGCGCCACCGGCTCGATGGTGGACCCGCTGGCGGTGATCTGACCCGCTCATCCGCCCCGGACCTGCTACTTCGCGGCAGCGGCCGCCGCGTCGACGAACCGAGAGGTGTACGTCCGATTCAGATCGATCATGGAGCGGTGCGCGCGCACGTTCTTGGAGAAGCTGGACAGCACGGTCAGCGCGTTCGCCGCCCCGCCCGGATCCATCCGGCCGTCGGCGTTGAACATCCCGACGCTGTCCCGGATCGAGGCCACGTACAGCGCCCGGTCGGCACCGGCAAACGACGGCGGCATGGCGTCGGCGATCTGCTCGGGCGTGTGCTGGCTCATCCAGCCCAGCGTGCCGACCAGCGCGGTCGCCAGTTGCTGCACCACCTCGGGATACCGCTCCACCACTGAGCAGCTCATGTACAGCGAGGTGGCCGGGTAGAGCCCGCCCAGCGCGTCCCGGGTGCCCCGCTCGGTGCGCATGTCGTAGAGCACCTTGCCCTGGCCGGACGCCACCAACTGGGCCACCGTCGGATCGGTGGTCATCCCGGCGTCGATGCCGCCGTTGTTCAGGCTGGCGATGAACGTCTGCCCGGCACCCACCTTCACCGGGGTGAACTCGTCGGTGGCCACCCCCGCCTTGCCGGCCAGCGCCTTGGTGAGGAAGTCGGTGGACGAACCCAGCGAGGTGATGCCCATCTTGCGGCCGCGGAAGTCCGCCGAGCCGCGGATCTGGTCGGCCTTGCCGGTGCCCACCATGATCACCTCGCCGGGAATGTTCGCCATCTGCACCACGCTGGTGATGCACTGGTCCTTGGCCTGCAGGTCGATGGTGTGGTCGTAGAACCCGACCACCCCCTGCACGTCGCCGGAGATCAGCGCGGTCTCCGCGTTCGCCCCGGAGGGCTGGTTGAGCAGCTCCACGTGCACGCCGGCCCGGTTGAACCCGTCCAACTGCTGGGTGAGCATGGCCGGCAGGTAGATCACCTTCTCCAGCCCGCCCACCATCAGCTTGATGGTCGGCTTGCCGTCATCGCCCAGCGAGAGGGTGCGCGAGTCCCGGCATCCGACCAGGCTGAGCACCGCCAGCAGCACCGCGACCGCCAGCCCGGCCGCCCGATAACCTCGGTTCATCGCCGGCCTCAGATCAGCGGCGCCGCAACGGCGCCCACGTTGGGCCGCCAGCGCAGCAGCCGGTTCTCCAACCGGCCGATGCCCCACTCGGCGAGCAGCGCCACCACGGTGATGATGATCATCCCGGCGAACACCCCGGCGGTGTCGAAGGTGCCCTGCGCGTTGGCGATGAGGAACCCGATGCCGGCCTGCGCGCCGGTGTACTCGCCGACCACCGCGCCGATCAGCGCGAAGCCGAACGCGGTGTGCAGCGAGGACAGGATCCACGAGGTGGCGCTGGGCAGCACGATGGTGCCCAGCACCTGGCCGCGGCTGGCGCCCAGGATGCGGGCGTTGTCGATCAGGTTGCGATCCACCTCGCGGGCACCGGTGAACGCGTTGAAGAACACCGCGAAGAACACCAGCACCACCACGGTGGCCACCTTGGAGGTCAGCCCCAGGCCGAACCAGATTACGAACAGCGAGGCCAGCACGATCCTGGGCACCGCGTTCACCGCCTTGATGAACGGCGCCAGCACGTCGGCCAGGTACTGGCTGCGCCCCAGCAGCACGCCGAGCACCACCCCGGCCACGGTGCCGATCGCGAACCCGATCACCGCTTCCTCGACGGTGACCCAGATGTGCAGCCAGATCGTGCCGAAGTCGGTGCCCTGGGTGAACCACTCGACCAGCCGGGACCAGATCCTGGACGGCCGGGAGTAGAAGAAAGCGTCGATCCAGCCGAGGCCGACCACCAGCTCCCAGCTGCCCAGCCAGACCACCACGAGGGCCAGCCGGAGCAGCCAGGTGTTGCGGGTGCGGCGCCGGTGCGCCCGGCGGGCGCCGCTCAGGATGGTCTGTTCGGTTTCCTCGACGGCGGGCCCAGGGATCGGGGCGCCGGGCGCCGGCGCAACGTTCATCGTGTCAGGCATGTGCCACGCTCCGCTGCCGTGTCCTGTCCACCTCGACGCGCAAGGACTCCCAGATCTCCCGGTAGATCCGGACGTACTCGGTGGTCAGCCGCAGCTCCTCCACCGCGCGCGGCCGGGGCAGCGGGATCGGGAACACGTCCTTGATCGTCGCCGGGCTGCTGGTCATAACCACCACCCTGTCGGCCAGCGCGATGGCCTCGTCCAGATCGTGCGTCACAAAGATCACCGCGGCGCCACTGCCCGCCCACAGCCGCAGCAGCTCGTCCTGCATGTTCGCCCTGGTCTGCACGTCCAGCGCGGAGAACGGCTCGTCCATCAGCAGGATGCGTGGGTGGGTGACCAGCGTCTGGGCCAGCGCGACCCGCTTGCGCATGCCGCCGGAGAGCTGGTGCGGGTAGTAGCCCTCGAAGCCGGCCAGCCCGACCCGGTCCACCCAGTCGGCGGCCTGCTCGCGGGCCTCGGCCTTGCCGGCGCCGCGGAACCGAGGCCCGGAGGCCACGTTGTCCAGCACCGAACGCCACGGCATCACCGCGTCGGACTGGAACATGTAGCCCACCCCGTCCGGGATGCCGGCGACCGGGGCGCCGTTCACCAGCACCTGCCCGGCCGAGGCCGGCTGCAGCCCGGAGACCAGCGACAACGTGGTGGACTTGCCACACCCGGTGGGGCCGACCACGGCGACGAACTCGCCGGGGGCCACGGCCATGGTGAGCTCGCGGACGGCGGTGTGCACGGTGCCGCCGGCACCGGGGAACCGCTTGGTTGCTTTGATCAACTCGATCAGCGGGCGATCTGGTGGGGACACGGTGACTCCTTCGTCACGTCACTCGGCGATGCTCAGGGACGGTAGGTCCGGGCCGGCCGCCCTCCGGCGTTTGTCGCGTTCTCCACCCGCTGTGCGCGTTATCCGTCTTTTGCGCGTTGTGCTCAAAGGGCCGGTGAGAGGGGTAGTTTGCTGCCATGTTCGGCAGGCTCCGGTTCAGCCGGCAGATCTTCGTGTTGCAGACCGTGCTCGTGGTGCTGCTGGTCGGGCTGGTCGCGGTGTTGGTCGGCTGGCTGCTGCGCAACACGCTGACCGACGAGTACGGCGAGCGGGCGCTGGCCATCGCGCGGACCGTGGCCGCCGACCCCGAGGTGGTGGCCGCGGTCGCCGCCAAGCAGAGCGGCGGGGCGCTGCAGCGCGAGGTGGTGGACCTGACCGCGCGCACC
>Ga0193743_1003113_pt1 | contig 11257 bp, 13 predicted proteins | sample L2c2metaG_FD_143038 | JGI IMG/M metagenome (GOLD analysis project Ga0193743, IMG submission 143038) | Soil microbial communities from a riparian zone of the East river system, Colorado, United States - L2c2 | ecosystem: Environmental > Terrestrial > Soil > Riparian zone | place: USA: East River...
AGGCAAGCGGCCTGCAATTCGACCTTGACCTGCAGCGCGTTGGCTTCCGCCTTGCTGCCGGCCTGCTGCTGCAGCCGCGTCACGCGCGGCAGGATGCCGAGCAAGTTTTGTATGTGATGTCCTGCTTCATGGGCGATGATATAGGCCGCGGTAAACTTGCAGGCATTGCCCGAACAGCCGCGAAACCGGGTCTCGACCTGACGGAAAAATCCGGTATCGAGAAAAATCTGCCTGTCCGGCGGGCAATAGAACGGCCCCATCGCCGACTGTGCCATGCCGCAGCGCCCGCCATTGGTGGCGTTGCGAAACAGCACGATGCGCGGACCCGAATAGGATTGCCCGCTGGCCTGGAAAATTTCGCTCCAGCGGTCGTCGATCTCGCCGAGCACGCCGGCGATCATGCTGCCCATTTCGTCGGTCGGCGCGCCTTTCTTGGCGGGTGTGGACCTGCGATCGGTTTGATAGCTCGGCGCCTGGCTGCCGCTGCCGGTGAGAATTTCCGCACCGCCGATCAGGATACGTGGATCGATGCCGAAGGCGTAACCGACAAGGCCAAGCACGATGATGGTGCCGATGCCGAGCCCGCCGCCGCCCATTGGAAGGCCGAAGCCGCCGCCGCCACCCATTCCGCCACCATCGTCGCCGCGACGGTCATCGATCTCGTCGCTGCGGCGGAAATCATCGTAGCGCATGGTTGTTTTTCCTCATTACAGCTTGCGGCAGCGCACTCGCCGATACCCAACACGACAACAGAACGTAAAATTTCTATTCCGTTAATCAATAACCCGCCCGGCAAAAATTGCCTAGCGTGAAAGAGTTACCCGGTTAAGTCGATTTTTACTTTGGCTCGTCAATGTATCGCCAGTCGGTTGTTTAGTCCCGCGTCGCCGACAGCGTCGCCTGAGTCAGAGTACTTGAGTCATGGTTGTGTCGCGTCGCGGGGCGTCTGCAAGGGCGCCCCGCACTAAATTTGAGTCCGATCCGAGCACCCGTATCGTCGTAGGCGATTGCGTCGCCGAGATGTCGAAGCTTCCGGCCGCTTCGGTCGACCTGGTGTTCGCAGATCCGCCCTACAACCTGCAGCTCAAGGGCGATCTCAAGCGTCCCGACGAATCGCATGTCGATGCCGTCAACGACGAGTGGGACAAGTTCTCATCCTTCGCTGCCTACGATGATTTCACCCGCGCCTGGCTGCTGGCCTGCCGCCGCATCATGAAACCGTCGGCGACGCTGTGGGTGATCGGCTCCTACCACAATATTTTCCGCGTCGGCGCGATGATGCAGGACCTCGGCTTCTGGGTTCTCAACGATATCGTCTGGCGCAAGACCAATCCGATGCCGAATTTCCGCGGCCGCCGCTTCACTAATGCCCACGAGACCATGATCTGGGCCGCGCGCGACGAGAAGGCCAAGGGCTATACGTTCAACTACGAAGCCCTGAAGGCCGCCAACGAGGACGTCCAGGCGCGCTCCGACTGGCTGATCCCGCTGTGCACCGGCGACGAGCGCCTCAAGGGCAAGGACGGCAAGAAGGTCCACCCGACCCAGAAGCCCGAGGGCCTGCTGGCGCGCGTGCTGCTGTCGTCGTCGAAGCCCGGCGACCTGGTGATCGATCCGTTCAACGGCACCGGCACCACCGGCGCTGTCGCAAAACGTCTCGGCCGCCGCTATATCGGCTTCGAGCGCGATCAGGCCTATGCGACTGCGGCGGAAGCGCGCATCGCCGCCATCGAGCCGCTGCCGGAAGCGACACTGGCGCCGTTCATGACCGCGCGCGATGCGCCGCGGGTGGCGTTCTCCGAACTGATCGAGCGCGGCATGATTTCGCCCGGAACCAAACTGGTCGATTCCAGGAAGCGCCACGGCGCCTTGGTTCGCGCCGACGGCGCCATCATGCTCGGCGACAAGGTCGGCTCGATCCACCGCATGGGCGCGGTGGCGCAGGGCTCCGGTGCCTGCAACGGCTGGACCTTCTGGCACATCGAGACCAACAAGGGCTTGCGGCTGATCGACGAACTGCGCGCCGAAATCCGCTCCGGGATGGCAGCTGTGTAATTTCCGCAGGCCACTGCACCCTGTTTCGCCTTGATTCCTGTGATATCGTTGCCGCTCGCCTTCCCGTGCAGGCCGTCATTTACGGTCGCAAGGAAATCGTCCGATGCGATCAAGAGAACCCGAGACATTGCTGTGGTTACCGCTGTTGCCGATCTTTTTTGCCGGTGTATTTCCGATGTTGCTGTTGGGTTTCCTGGGGTTTGCCGGTCTCGGCATCCTCGGCGTTTTGATGATTTGCGTTGGCCTGACCGACGGGTTGGAGGCGAATAGTAATTTCAACCAGCAGGTCATCGTCCACGGCTATGCGCGTCGATCGGAACGGGCCGTTCATGCGTCGACTATGCATTCGGCAGTTCGTTTCGCGACCGTCATGAACATGGCGGGTGCCGGACTAGTAATTGCGGGATTATTCGGGTTTTTCTACTTCGGCTGATCGACGACTTGTCCGAGATCGCGGCGGGCTAACCTTATTCGTTCCGGAAATCGAGATCGGGCTGGGCAAAGGCGGCTACAGGTCCGCTCACGAACTCGTCGGTTGCGCATTTTGCAAAATTTGCGCATGGACATGGCGTCTGCGGCATTGTGACCGCGTCCCGATTTTTCTCGGCAACATGCAAAGGGGGAATTTTGATGCTGAAATTCTACTTCAACGGGGCGCCGAACCCCAACAAGGTCGCGCTGTTTCTGGAAGAATCCGGCCTGCCTTACGAGCCGGTGCCGGTCGATACCCGCAAAGGCGATCAATTCAAGCCGGAATTTCTCGCCGTCAACCCGAACGGCAAGGTGCCGGCGATCGACGATGACGGCGTGTTCGTTTTCGACAGCAATGCGATCCTGCTTTATTTGGCCGAGAAGACCGGCAAGTTTCTGCCGGCAAATACCCCCGCCAACCGCGCGCAGTTGCTGTCATGGCTGATGTTCGTCGCAACCGGCGTCGGCCCCTATTCGGGCCAGGCGGTACATTTCAAGCATGCCGCGCCGAAAGAACTGGAATATGCGCATAACCGCTACCAGTTTGAAGCGCAGCGTCATTACGAAATTCTCAACGATCATCTCGCCAAAAGCCGCTATATGGTCGGCGACACCTATACCATTGTCGATATGGCGCTCTGGGGCTGGGCACGGCTGGTGCCCTACGTGCTCGGCGATGACGTATTTACAAAATTCCCGAACGTGAAACGGTTGGTCGATGAAGTCTCGGCAAGGCCGGCCGCACCGCGGGCGATCGCGCTGAAGGACAAATTTGTCTTCAAGGCCGAAATGGACGACGAGGCGCGCAGCATCATGTTCCGCCATCTCAAGGTAAAAGCCGCCTGATCGTCTTGAAACGACCTTTGTCATTCCGGGACACGCGTCTTCGCGTGGACCCGGAATCCAGAGATTGTGGCGCGAGATTCAGCGATCACCCTGTCAGCGCTTCTGCCGGATCGCCCAACACGGCATCGACCAGCGCGGTGTCGGCATATTCCTTCACCTCCTTGATTTTTCCGTCAGACAGACGAAACACAAAGCAGTACTCGTTGTTGTATGGTTTTCCCGCCCTGGTGGCGTTGTCGCCGCGCGCTTCGACGACCACGTAATCGCCCTCGGCGATGAAGCGATGCGCGACGGTCCGCGATCTCTCGACAAGCCGTGCCCGCAGCGGCGCCAACAAATCGCGGAGCACGGCCTCTTTGCCGTCGAACGTACCCGACCATTTATTGGTTCCGATGTTGATCCAGCGGAAATCGTCCGACATGCGCTCGACCAGCAGCGTCCCGTTCCGGTTCGCCAAGCCAGCGAAAATCTCTTCCATCAGTTTCTTATTCTCGATCGAATTCATGACGGCTCCGTTCAGTTTGCAGATGTAGAATCTATTTCGCCGATGGGACGCTACTGCTCGGCGTTTCAATCTGGTGTCGGTATCCGGGAGGCCGGAAAATCTTTCAACGCCCGCTCGACCAGCGCCGAGTCGCAATACTCCCTGATCTCGACGATCTTGCCGTTCGTTAGCCGGAACACCATGCAGTACTCGTTGCCGTAGCGGACGCCCGTCTTCGTCATGTTGTCGCCGCGCGCTTCGACCACGACCCAGTCGCCATCCGCGATGAAGCGATGCGCGACCGTCCGCGACCGCTCCACCAGCAGCGACTGAAAATGGCCCTGCAGGTCGTTGAGCACCGATTGCTTGCCCTTGAATGTGCGCGACCACTTGTTCTGGCCGGTCACGCACCAACTCGCGTCGTCAGCGAGACTCTGGACGAACAAGGCGCCATCGCGGCTTGCAGTACCGGCGTAGATTTTTTCAATCAGTTTCTTGTTTTCAGCGGCGCTCATGATGGTCCCCTTGCATAGATGAGAATAGGTGAGTTGGGTCAGGCGGCGGGAAACGGCCGCCCGACGTTGGGTTCGAGCGGCAGGCGCAGGCCGACGGCAAGATAGCCGACGGTGCGGTAGTAGCCGGCCATGACCACCAGTTCGAGAATGGCTTCGTCGCTGAACGCGATCCGCAGCGCGCTCCACAGGTCGTCGCTGATGCTGCAGGTGTCGTGCAACTCATCCGCTAGCCGGATCAAAACCTCATCGCCACTCAGCCAACATGCGCTGCCCGCGTCACCGTGCAGCGTCGCGCGAACTTGCTCCGCATCCAGTCCGGCCTCATCTGCAAAATAATGAACACGCATGCCCCATTCATATTCGCACCGGCATCGGGCCGTTACGCGAAGAAGCAAAACCTCGCGCTGCCGCACGCTGACCTGCGCACCCGGCATGTAGCTTGGCGCGCCGCGGACGAAGCGCTCGAACAGTTCGGCGTGGCGCGCGAGCGTGGTGAAAAGCCGGAACGGCGGCATCCAGGATCGCGGGAAGCGATCGAAGGCGGCCTGGACGTTGGCGGGATAGGGCTGAGGTGCGGGTTCTATTCTTGCGGTCATTCAGGGCCTCGACATTTCGGACGCCGGCACCCTCGCCCAATCCACTGCATTCTTCCAATCGATAGTCTGTATGATATATATTCGGATTATGAATTTAGTCGCCCTTGATCTGAACCTTCTCGTCGCGCTCGATGCGCTGCTGCTGGAAGCGAATGTCAGCCGCGCCGCCATGCGAATCGGCTTGTCGCAGCCGGCCGCGAGCCACGCGTTGCAGCGGCTGCGCGACATGCTCGGCGATCCACTGCTGGTACGTGTCGGCGCGCGAATGGAACTGACGCCCCGGGCTCAGGCGCTGCGCGGGCCATTGGCGCAGGCGCTCGATCAAGTGCGCGGACTTTTTATTCCTGACGATTTCGATGCCGCCAGCAGCGAGCGGCACTTCCGCCTGATGATGCCCGATCTTGCGGTGGAGCTTCTGGTGCCGCCGCTGATGGAGAAGATTGCCGCGCTGGCTCCGAACGTCCGGCTCGACATCGTGCCCTGGCGGGGACCCGCGATCGTAACGGCGGAGTTCGCGCGCACGATCGATCTCGTGATCAGCATCGGCGATGCATTCAAGGGATTCCACCGCCAGCTTCTCTACATCGATCGCGACGCGCTCGCCGTGCGCCGCGGCCACCCCGTCGGTGCGAAGCTGAAGCGGCGCGATGTTTTTCTGAATGCACGGCACGTCGCCGTCGTCATCCGCGGCCAGAATGTGGACTTGATCGACGACTGGCTCCGAACCAAAGGAATCGAGCGGAAGATCGCGCTCGTGGTGCCCGGCTATATCGAGGCACTCCATATCGTGGCGCGCACCGACCTTGTGGCATTCGTCCCAAGTCGCTTAATTGCCGCACTCGCAAAACCACTGTCGCTGATGGCGGTCACGCCGCCGCTCGATCCCGGCATCGACGAACAGTTCATGTTCTACCCAACGCGAGCCCAGTTCGATCCCGGATCGATCTGGCTGCGAACTCTCATGCTGGAAACCGGGCGCGCGCTCGATCGGCCGAAACGGCGAGCGGCTTAAGCGCTGTCGACAGGCCTTTCGCAGTTGCCCCCTGCCACCTCGCATGCCATGACGCCCCCCGGATAACAGAGACATATCATGACCGTTCTTATCGCCGGCGGCGGCATCGGCGGGCTGACGCTGGCGCTCAGCCTGCACCAGATTGGCGTTCCCGCCAAAGTGTTCGAGAGTGTATCCGAACTGAAGCCGCTCGGCGTCGGCATCAACGTGCTGCCGCACGCCGTGCGCGAACTGATCGACCTCGGCCTGCTCAACCAGATCGATGCATCAGGCGTGCGCACCAAGGAACTCGCGTATTTCTCCAAGCACGGCAAGCCGATCTGGAGCGAGCCGCGCGGCATCGAGGCCGGTTACAAGTGGCCACAGTTTTCGATCCATCGCGGCACGCTGCAGCAGATCCTGCTCGACGCCGCGACCGAACGGTTAGGGGCCGAAAACATCCTCACCAGCCATCATCTCAGCGACTGGTCGGAGACCTCGAGCGGCGTCCGCGCTGATTTCATCGACAAGGCCACCGGCAAATCGGCAGGGAGCCATGACGGCGCGCTGCTGATCGCCGCGGACGGCATTCACTCCGCGATCCGCGAAAAACTCTATTCCCTGGAAGGCCCGCCGATCTGGAACGGACGCATCCTCTGGCGCGGCATTACTGCCAGCGATGCGTTTCTCTCAGGCCGCACCATGATCATGGCCGGCCACGAGATCCTGAAATTCGTCTGCTATCCGATTTCGAAAGAACCCGACGCATCAGGTAAATTCTGGATCAATTGGGTGGCCGAGCGTCATATGCCGCCGACCTACCAATGGCGGCGGGAAGATTACAACCGCGCTGCGAGGCTGGAGGAATTCCTGCCGTGGTTCGAGAACTGGAAGTTTGATTGGCTCGACGTGCCCGGATTGATCCGCAACTGTCCGCACGCCTACGAATATCCGCTGGTCGATCGCGATCCGGTTCCGCAATGGACGTTCGGCCGCGTCACCCTGATGGGCGATGCCGCGCATCCGATGTACCCGATCGGCTCCAATGGCGCGTCGCAGGCGATTCTCGACGCCCGCGTCATCACCCGCGAGATTCTGGCGCACGGCCCGACCAATGCCGCGCTGGCCGCGTATGAGGCGGAGCGCCGCCCCGCCACCACCGATCTTGTCATGCTCAACCGCCGCAACGGGCCGGAGCAGGTGATGCAACTGGTCGAAGAGCGCGCGCCTGACGGTTACAACGTCGTCACCGACGTGTTGTCGCTGAAGGAACTGGAAGACATCGCCGCCAACTACAAGCGCGTCGCAGGCTTTCAGGTCGAAGGCCTCAACGCCAAGCCGCCGATCGTAACAATGCCGAAGCCAAGCGAGCTTTTCAGCGCGAGCTGATCTCCACCTCGCCTATCGAATGGCCTTCGCGGTCTCGACTAATCGTGCGCTCGCAGTGGACGTCGCGAGCACGGCACCGTCCTCGGCCATCAATCTCGCCTCCATGAACGCAATCGTCTTGCCGATTTGCGTGACATTGGCCTCGCCGACGATCAGTCCGATTTTTGCGGGAGCAAGAAAATTGACGGTCATGGTGATGGTCGCCGTATAAAGCTTTCCCTCGGTCAGGATGAACACCGCCGGACCCATGGTGTCATCGAGCATGGCGGACAGAATGCCGCCCTGGATGAAGCCGGCCGGATTGCAGAACTCCGGCTTGCCGTCGAAGCCGATCCGGACCCATCCATCTTCGGGCCGCGCATCGAGAATGCGCCAGCCGAGCAGCCGCAAACATGGTGGAACGTCGAAACCATCGAGCGCGGTTCTGATCATGGCAGCCTCCATTTGGTCTTGCCTTTAGCCCAGGCCTGCTGACAGCGTGGTGTCAGGAGGATGCGCATGCGACGCACCCAACGCCTGCTTGATCTTGTGGCGCGGCTCAGGGCCAAGCCGCCGCCCTCTCGACTTCCAATTTTGACAACTTCCAGTTCAAAGAGCGGATTTCGACTGGCGCGGGTGCTACGCCGCCGCTATGCAGTTGCTGCTGCGCCCGTGCGCACCGTAAGCGTCTCACGTCAGGCAACGCATTCACCCGGTCCGCTCGACTCGGGAGGAATGCTTCATGCGCCTTTCGTGATCGACCCGACCGAACTTCAAAGAGTTCCATCATGACTACGTTTCCTGATCCGCGGCTGCGCGGAAAATTGCCCGCGCGCTACGCGGCGATTGTCACACCGTTTGTGTTGTCGATTCTGATGACTTTTGTCGTATCGGCGATTTCGACGTTGAAGAGCCTCGGACTGACGCCCGCTTTCGTCACTACCTGGCCCGCCGCATGGGCGCTATCATGGCTGGTCGCGTTTCCAACTTTGCTCGCGGTGCTTCCGCTCGTGCGCCGGATCGTGGCGCTCGTTGTCGAGGCGCCACAATCGTCCAAATAATAGCGAAAGAAGCGTGCGCCGCCGAACGATGGCACGCACGTTTCATTTATCCAGTCCATGCGCGATCACCTTGCGCATGACATTCGGCAGCGCTTCATCCTTCAACGTCGAGATCGGCACCCAGCGCATTCCCTCCGGCGCGCGGGCGCGGGCGGGAAGGTTCGCGGTGTAAACCACAAGCTGCAGCGGAAAATGCGTGAAGACGTGGGTGACAACGCCTGCCTTGCGATGCCAGCGCGCAATGCCTGTCAGCATGGGTGCCTGCTTCAGCGCCGCTTCGTCGTCCTGTGCATCGAGCCAGCTTGAGCCCGGCACTTCGGTCATACCGCCGAGCAGGCCTTTTTCGTGGCGCGTACGGACCAACAGCTCATCACCGCGCGTGACGACGAACGCCGCACCTCGGCGCAGCGCCCCGGCTTTCTTCGCAGCCTTGCGCGGATAGGTCTCCTGGTCGCCGCGCGCACGCGCCGCGCAGTCATCGTTAAGCGGGCACAGCGCGCAGGCCGGCTTCTTCGGGGTGCAGATCGAGGAGCCGAGATCCATCAGCGCCTGCGCACTATCGCCAGCACGCGACTTCGCATTGCCGGCGCGCGTCGTGTCGAGCAGCGTCGTCGCCAACCGTTGAATTAGCGGCTTTGCTTGCGGCAGTGGCTCCTCGACCGCGAACAGCCGCGACACCACGCGCTCGATATTGCCGTCGACCGGCATGGTTCGGTGGCCGAATGCGATCGCGGCAATCGCTGCCGCGGTGTAAGGTCCAATCCCCGGCAGCGCGCGCAAGCCTTCCTCGGTATCGGGAAACGCGCCGCCGTATTCGCGCAGCACCGCCACCGCACAAGCGTGCAAATTACGCGCGCGCGAATAATAGCCGAGCCCGGCCCACATCCGCAGCACATCGTCGAGCGAGGCGCGGCCGAGCGCGTCGACATCGGGCCAGCGTGCCAGAAATTTCTCGAAATACGGCCCCACCGTTTTGACACCGGTCTGCTGCAGCATGATTTCCGACAGCCAGACCCGATAGGGATCGGCGCGTTCGCCCGGCAGTGGCCGCCATGGCAGCGCCCGGCGGTGGCGGTCGTACCAGTCGAGCAGCAGCGCGGGGCGGGCGGTCGCATCGCGATCTGAGGGCGATACTTTCTTTCGTCTGACTGCGGCGCCTGATAGACTCATGCAGATATGTACGCAAAGCGTCCCCCAATGAACAAGCCCGGTCCGATCAGCGCCAAGCCGTTGTCCGTCCTGCTCAGCGACGTCTTTTCCGACGCCTACGCCAAGCAGGGATTCGCTGCACGCGAGTTGGTGACGCGCTGGGGGGAAATAGCCGGGCCCCAAGTCGCTGCCCATTCCGAGCCCCTGAAAATCCAGTGGCCGCGGCCAGTGGAGGGTCAGCCGCAGGAACCGGCCACGCTGGTGTTGCGGGTGGAGGGCCCGATGGCGCTCGAAATCCAGCATGCCTCCGATGTCATCCTGCAGCGCGTCAACCGCTTCCTTGGCTGGAGCGCGGTGGGACGGCTGGCGCTGCGGCAGGCGCCGCTGTCGCGCCGGGATCGTCCTGCAACTTCCCGTGCACCGGACCCGAAATCGGTCGCGAAGGTCGCGGAAACCCTGTCCGCGGTCGAAGACGAGGAATTACGGGCTGCGCTGGCGCGGCTCGGCGCGTCGATCAAGCGAAATTGAGCTTGCCGCCAGTTCCGGCAGGCGCGGCCCGCCATTGCCACAATTGCGGTTTCAAGCTAGCGAACATACTTCTTCTCTAGGTGTTCTTTGGGCGTGAGCAGCGCCGATTTTGGAGTAAGCCCTTGATTATTACGCGCCGCGCCTTCACCGCCGCCTTGTCGCTGACCGGACTTGCCGCTCTCGCCGGGCTTTCGCCGCTGCGCCTGATCGCGGACGCGATGGCGCAAAGCGCGTCCGACGTTGCCAAGCCCGTATCGCTGCCGGACATGGCGCTCGGTCCTGCCAACGCCTCGGTGACGATCACCGAATTTGCGTCGATGACCTGTCCGCATTGCGCGACCTTCACCGAAACCGTGTTTCCGAAGATCAAATCGGAATACATCGACAGCGGCAAAATCCGCTTCGTGTTCCGCGAATTCCCGCTCGACATCAAGGCCGCGGCGGGCTCGATGCTGGCGCGCTGCATCGCCAAGGACGATTCGGCAAAATATTTTGCGGTCATCGACATGCTGTTCAAGCAGCAGAACGACTGGGTGATGAAGAACACCACGGAAACGCTGACCCGGATCGGGAAGCAGGCCGGTCTCAGCCAGCAGGCGGTCGAGGATTGCCTCAAGGACCAGGCGCTGCTCGACAAGATTGCCGCCGATCAGAAATTCGCCAACGAAGTGCTGAAGGTCAATTCGACGCCGACCTTCTTCATCAATGGCGAGATGATCAAGGGCGAGACCTCGTTTGAGGAATTCGACAAGCGGATCAAATCGCTGCTCAAGAGCTGATTCCATCCCTCGCCGCCGAGCGGGAACTCAACGGTCCCGTAACCCCTGCAAAAGCCTTGGGAAAAGCCCCGGACGACGGTTGCCCTCTGGCCCCGGCCTCGCCATTGTCGCGGCCATGAGAGTCGCAAAAGGCGACCCGCCCACACACCGACATTGCCTTCTATGGTATTGTCCCGGCAGGGAGATTCGTGCCCTGCCAACAGAGAATCGTGCCCATGAAACTGACCCGCCTTCGCCTCCACGGTTTCAAGTCGTTCGTTGAACCCACCGACTTCGTGATCGAGCCCGGTCTCACCGGCGTGGTCGGGCCGAACGGCTGCGGCAAATCGAATCTGGTCGAGGCGTTGCGCTGGGCGATGGGCGAGACCTCGCATAAATCGCTGCGCGCCGCCGACATGGACGCGGTGATCTTTG
>Ga0193743_1003114_pt1 | contig 11254 bp, 10 predicted proteins | sample L2c2metaG_FD_143038 | JGI IMG/M metagenome (GOLD analysis project Ga0193743, IMG submission 143038) | Soil microbial communities from a riparian zone of the East river system, Colorado, United States - L2c2 | ecosystem: Environmental > Terrestrial > Soil > Riparian zone | place: USA: East River...
AATCAGTATAAGATGGCAAGGAAAATATCAGTACTCACTCGTAATTCTTGTCCTTTCCATTGCAAGTATGGAATAAAAAGCAAGAATAGTCCGGTGACAATTCTGGGAAGAAGCCATCAACGCCAATTTGGTATAACGTTATGTCTTTATCGACTTACGCAGCTTCGACACCGAACGTCTGGATAGCGCCATTTTTAGTGGCCCATGGAATTTGGAAATAAGCGACGCTGAATCCTGGGCATAGAGTGATGTTTGATCAGTGCGGCGGTGATAATACACTATGAAGTCACTCACCACCCAGCCCTCGTGCGAGGCTGAGCAAGGCGCTGACTTCTCCCTACAAATTTGATTCAGAGTTAGGGTCATGGAAAGTTCAGAACTGCCTGTAGGATTTTACATACTTGATGTTTCGGGAATGCGTCACTGCAGTATGCATACGCTGAAACCGTGCTGATCATGATGGACATCTCTGCGATACCCCATCCCATTATCAGAGCTCCGACGCTAAGATGTTTCTGGAAGGCTGCGCCGAGAGTAACGAATCCGCAGATGTAGAGTGGAATTGCAATATAGTTTGCCCTGTTGGATGGTGATAACTGTAAAACAGTGCGAAATTTGAATAATATTAATCCCATACCAAAGACGGCTTTCGGCTTCGAAGACACCATGGTTTCGCTTAATGCTAGCATTCATAATGTAGTCGTTGAAATATCGACCAAACAACTCTCCGAGAATCACAGACACCTTATGGCCACATTAAGTTTCAAGGGACTTTTTCTTAGACTGATCACTTACGATTGGGGTTGCATAAGTTCCAGCAATTGCAAAATGGCTGAAACTGTAACCGAGGGGAGGAGGGCTTCCGAGGAAGACCGTATTGGTAACCTAATCATATATGAGCATGACGAGCGTTGGAACTGAGAAGACTTATCCATCTTACATTCATGCCGATACCGAAACCGAAAAGCATACCCTACGTCGAAAGGTATTAGAGATTGCCATTGTTTACTGAGGTGGAAAATTACCTGAAATATCATGAGCATAACTAAATGAGGTCTCCATAGAAGGCGGAAAGGATTCAGGATAGAATCGGTCCAAGAGACGCGGTATTTCTGCATCTTGAAACCAGTTATGCCGATGAGGGTCTCTATCCTGTACCAATAGCTCGTCGTGGTAGGCTCAGGAATCGGTCTGACTGTGCGATCGTAAATGCTAAATGAACGGAGATTAGTTACTGATCGCGAATGTGTGGCGTCCAATCATACGTTTCTTCCATGAAAAAAGTGATTAGGAACACAACAATAGCGGAATATATAGCTCCGATGCCGTATGCCCATCGCCACGACGCCCGAGCGGCTAGGAAGCCGAAGGCGAAAGGAGAAATAAATGGCGACATGATGAAACCCATGGTCCAGATGTTAAGCTATTGATGAGGAGGGCTCAATTCTCAAGGTCTGGTCACAATCGACAACAAAAAAATAATCACCTTCCTCGCTTGGAGGTGGAATGGGTACATATCCGTGATGATATAGAGTCCCTGGAAGGATAGATGAAGTGATTCGCGATACATAACGGTAGAGAAATTTGATACATACTGTCACCTGTGGGGCAGTGCTGGTACAAAAATAGGATCAGTAATTTAAGGGCATGGAAAGGAGATTTACCCGAAGAAAGCTGCTAAACATCGCATAGCTGAATAAATATCAGATAATGTGGCCTGGGCGGTTGGGAGTCGAGATCCTCACCGGCAAATGTGTTGAGATTTGGAGCGAAAGTGCATCCAATCATAAAACCGAGGGCCAGTAGCTAAGAGAAAAGTATGAATGAGTAACGGCGGCAACAAATCGGACACCGATAAGCGCACCTGAGACCAGAACAAGATAGGAAGACGACCAAGTCGTCGAGTCAAGATGACTGCTACCAAGCCACCCCATCCTATGTACTGTGTTATTCATGTACGGCCTTTGGGCAAAATAAAAGAATTGACTGACCCAACAAAAAGATGCTCCAACTAGGGTTCTGTGAGCAAATATTCATGGTATATAGAGATTCGTTACATACTTCGAAGTCAGGTTGTTGATGACTTCAGTCGTCGTATTGTACTCTCTCGCCAATGGAAAGATGGCTGCGATACCTGGTCACCCATGAAACAGGGGATAGGCTTAGTATGGGATTGAAGGGGGGGTAAACCCTCTTCGCTCACCAATGCCAGAATCAAAGTCGGGAACGATGGATGCGAGGGTGAGAATGAGGAGCTGGATATTTTTGCGTCGCATACTCCAATTCTGAGGATCAAGGGCCGAATCAGTTGGTTGTGGCCATAAGACTTTTGTTCCATCTTCCGACAGCTTCAATCGTGCAGCGATGGCCTCTCCGAGCTCTTTTTTGGCCTCTCTAGACGCGTGGACATGACGATATTCACAAAGAAAAAAATGAGAATAACATACACTGGGTCAATGATCAAACGGCCAGCATGTTCCTCGTGAAATGAATAAAGGTTAATTTCTGAGGCGCCCACCACTTCTTGGAATGATGAAGTTTCTTTTTCGATGGACATGTTGGGTGAAGGGACGGGAGATATGCATTCCGTGGTTGTGTGTATTTGAACTGAGAGTCCTAGATGGTATATCCGAGAAATGATAAGCGATGGATGGATAGGTTGAAGGACCCCGGAAAGTACACCAAAACCTGATCCCAAAAACGCTGAATTTCGCGATTTTTATCCGAATTTTGAACCATGCTTTCGCCAAAAAAAATGGGTAATTTCTTTCCGCATACTCTAAACCGACTATTCAATCTTCGAAATTAAGACATCCACCCAACTGCGCTTTCTATTCGTCATCACAGTCTTCACCCTCTGAATTGGACTCAATTTTTTGTTTCTTCAAAGCTTTGATGATTTCTTTGATTGAGCTGTTAGCTTCTTGAAAAGGTCAAGGTCACCTTGAGAGATTTTTAGCCCTCCTTCAACTGTGGTAGGTGCCATGCTCAGATAACATAAGAAGGAGGATGAAGAACAATTGTTGAAGCAGAAAAGTTGAGGACAGGTGTAAGGTTTGTTGGTCCTGAAGCTAGAATTTCATGATCGACCTTTAGCTTATGTAATTAGTTAGGTTAAGAGGTCAACATGGGTTGTCTAACCTGGTTTCGAACCTCGCCCGCAGCACCAATTTTTATCTGAACAACAAGCCTTGGTTGGGCCAATTTGTTATCTGAATTTTCTGGGGTGGCATGTTGCGAAAAAATCCCATTTTTATCCGAACATGGCTTAGGCTAGGGATCTTAGTGTATTTCCGGGGTCCTTGGGTTCATCAAAGGTTCCAAACACCAAGAGGGGTTTATCAGACAGTGTAAATTTTGGACTCGTCCACTGAATAGTGTTTGCATCTCTCATCCTTTTGCTTAAGTTTATAGAAGTGAATTGTTTTAATCGATGTATTAGACATGAATATGATTTTTCAAAAAAGATTAGAGATTTTCTGTACCTTTATATATGCGTTATAAAATGGGGTCGTATACCTATCAACCTTTTCGTAATCAGAGTGTTCTCGCCTGTAGCGCCCATTATTCAGCCATGTGGTACCAGCAAGCGTAGTATAATTTTAAATAAAAGATGGAAATAAATGTTGGCTAGATCAAGTAATTCCGGTAACCAAGACTACGCGTTACGCCCCGTGGGGAAAGTGAAAGGTGAAAACTGAAAGTCAAAATGTGACAACAGAGGCATTCAAGGGAGATAATGTACAGACAGTTTGAATTGGAAAATGTGATGTAGGAAAGGTGAGTAGGAAGAAGAACTGTTAGACGAGAAGATGAGAAAAAGGACTCAGAAGCTTCTGCCCCGCCTAATCTAATGACTATATTTCAAGCTCAATCAAAAGCACCCATGTGAAGGCAACTCACTCGCCACTATTCGCCATTCTTTTAATAAACCTTCCAAATCCAAATCTGCATCATGACAACGTGTGCCTTCTTCAAGTGACCGACTTTAGTATTGAACTCTTGGCACGTTTCACGTAGGAGAGTTTTTGTGTCGCGACGAGCACGTCCGAGCCGCTCGGACAATCAAGTGCCTGGCTAAGTCCATATAAGATATTGTGCACATGTCGCCCAGGGAAGTGACGGGGTTCTGATATGTAAGATGTCGCTTCTAAGTACCGTAGAGTGGGTGGCATCATTTCGAGTCCTATTCCATCTCCAGGTAAAACAGCGATTGTCAGCGGTCAGTACTACAAGGCCCGAGGATTCAAATGAATTATTTGAATTTTATTTCACTGAGGTATTAAGGATTCTGAAATGGCTGTGAGGGTTTATATAGTTAAGTAACTTCGTATACGGCAGTCTTTTTCGCCTCAAGTTGTAACAGGAGTGAGAGATTGAACTGTACTAACCCAGCACGGGCACCTTCTTTCATAAGGTACTCCGTGTTCGAAGTCGAGTATTGAAATTATGGAGAAGTTTACTTACTGTGTGCGGTTTTGAGAATTTGAGACAGCGCAGTAATATGAATGTTTCATCAAATTTTACCTATATGTCTTTACGCAGGATGAAAGGTTGTGAACGTCAGAACGCCATCTACTGCTGAGTCCTACGAAGTTCGATGATCAGTGATCATCGAAACTATCGTGGCACAAATCAACAGTTGTCAACATCTTGAACACTTGTAATAGTATGGTTTCGAAATGCTTTGATGTGATAACCTATCGCCAGAACCCTCAGCAGCCTATGTCCAGAGTCAGATGGAACTTTGTATTTCTGATGAGGTGTGAGACAATTTGTATATGGGGAATCTTTGGCTGTGTATTTACCGGAGATAGCTTGTGTAGCTGATCACTTCAAACAAGAAACAAGGCTTATTGGACGTAATTAAAGCTTTGAAGGAAACACAAAAAATTGAGTGTGAACACCCATCCCAACTCAGAGGGTGAAGATTGCGATGACGAATAGAAAGCGCAGTTGGGTGGATGTCTTAATTTCGAGGATTAAATAGTCGTTTTAGCGTGTACTTACGAGTCCCCTTTAGGGGCTCGTTGCGGCACAAGGTAACGGAGTGTCCGGCAAATGCCGTGATCGCACGTGATATTTTTCACATCTGCTACGAGTCCCCTTCAGTGGCTCGCTAACTTCTCTCTCTCGTTCTACAATTGACACCATCAGGGACTCGTATATGCCACGCAGAGCGCTGGCCCTCCCCCACAAGTTGCTGATAGACCCGTTTCTAATATGCCAGCGTTTGGGGACAATCGCTTTTGCCTTTTCAATAATGGGCGTCATCGCCTCTGTGACGTTGACATTCTCCTTTGGTCTGGTCAATGGTTCGAACCCTTGGTTCATTACGTTGCCACCATGTCGAAGCTTAAAATTCGTTATTAGGCGGCCATGTGGGATTAGTTTTTGATAATCCCTTACTGTTTTGTTGCATTTGTGGCTCTTTCCATGACTGAAATGGCTTCCTCGATGCAGTATGTTTTCACACCCGATTCACCGATCATCGCCAATGATGACGTAGAACGAGCGCTGGTCTTTACTATTTCTCCACAAAACTGGCTCCACCGAAGTATGCTCCTCTAGCAAGCTGGACTACAGGTAGAATTTCCTACATCCCATGCGCTGCTCGGCTCAAGATAACATAGGTTGGGCGAATGTAACTGGGCAGGTTACCTTGGTGTGCGGAATTGATTTCACGTGTGCTCAGATGATTACCACGGCTATTGCAGTTAACTCTGACGGCGCTGTGATCCTATCTGCTGGCGCGACTTTTGGTATCCTGGCTATCGTATCCTCTCATGGAATCGTCTACTCTGCAGCCACGCAGGTTCTTGCTCGACTGAACCTTTTCTATGTTCTCATAACTGGTGAATTCGTCACGTTATGACACTGCTTTTCTTGTAGGTTTAATTCCTTACAGTGGGTACAACGGTTGCTGCTATTGTCTCGCTCCTCGTATTATCTGACGGCAAGAGAGCCTCTACTGCCGACGCGTTCACATTGTTTGAAGATAACTCGGGGTGGAGTGATAGTAAGTTTTTAATCTTACACTATCTCTCCTTTCTCACAAAAACATTTACATAGGCGGATGGGCATTTATGCTGGCTTTCACATCACCGATGTGGACACTGACAGGCTGTATGTGGCATTATTAAACTTATTTGCGGTTTGGCTACTCAATATTGCATACCAAGACGATTCTGCTGCCCACATATCCGAAGAAACAGCAAATGCTGCTCGAGCTGCTCCACTGGCAATTTCGATTTCGGTAGCCGGCACTTCAAACATGGGTTGGCTCCTTTTAATTTCAGCGTCTTTCGCCATTCCGTCTGTGAATGACATTCTCTGCCTCTTCCTATGGGTCAGGTGTTCCCTAATGTACTCGGGAAACATTGGATGCTCGCAATATGGTTGTTGATAACCATCGTACATATCTTCCTTAGAGTTGTTTCAACACCACATTTACCTCACTTGACCAGTACGTGACGGGTGCTGCACAAGTGGTCGATGCTTCTCGTGTCGTCTTCGCATTCGCTCGCGATAATGCCCTTTCTGGATCACGATTTTGGAAGCAGATCAATCGTCGTACACAAACCCCAGTGAATGCTGTATGGTTTGTCGTTTTAATCGCGTCCATTTGCGGCGTGTTAGGTTTCTCGGAAACTGCCTTGACATCTCTAGCGGGGTAAGTGTTATTGAAAATCGGTCATTATTATCATTCATCTATTTTCTGTAAACTCATCCGTTATCGGGCTTCACACTTCTTACGCGGCTCCAATATTCCTTCGCATAACGTCTGGAAGGAACAAAGTAACTCCAGGACCGTTCAGTTTGGGACCTTGGGCAGTCCCTGTTGGAACCATTGCTGTTGCCTGGGTATGTTTTATTGTCGTGTTATTGTTTTTCCCTCCAGGGCAATAGATGACTGCTGAAGAAATGAGTGAGTGGGTGAGTTCATGGCTGAGGTTTTGAAAATTGACACCATCTCTCAGATTATTCGGTGGTTATTATTATGGGGGTATGTTGGCTTCCTGGGTACTCTCGGCCTGCAAATGGTTCATTGGACCTGTCAGATCCATAGACAACTCGTCTTCTGCAAACTCGTTGGAAGAGAAGTGATCAAACAAGGGGCCCGCAGTTATGTAAAGCACTTATGTTTGATTACAGACTCCACGTTTATGATTAGAACAATATTTATCAATGGTATACCGGTATTCTAACTTGAAGCACTTATGGGCGATCATGTATTCTTGCCGTGAGATTTGCGGATCGTCGTTGCCGTGTCGTCTCTGCCCGTTGATGATACAAGCGATAAAGCTCTGGTCTCGACGCACCGCAAGACAGACATGAGGTAGCTGGACGTACCATTATTGGGCCCGTAGAATCCCGGGGTATGTGACCTATCACGTACTTTCTGGACTTTATCTTGGTGACAGAGAACCTAATGATATACATATATGAAATTCATGATTTGTTATTGGGTTGACAGGGAAAGTGACAGAAAAAAGGGCATAAACCAAAACGGATACAGGACATAACTAGACATTTCTGACACAAACAGAAGAGAAAAAAGGAAGAGACAGATAGCACAACTGTTGTATTCGTGCGCCTCATGGTTCCAACGGTCCGATAGGCAAATACTTTCATTAGACCATCACCCTACCTAACGGAGTCTTTGCCATAAGGCTTAAAACTTCGAAGAGAACCTGCAATTGAAGTGAGCACAGAGATGGATGGGCCGATGCGAAGAAAGAGTTGCATTACATCTGCAGCAGCCTATAGACGGTGCAAAGATCATAAATGGTAATCCATACAGCGTGGGTACGCCACATACCATAGTTGTTAATTCGGCATTCGTGTCATAAGCAGGGGCCACTTCGACAATATCTGCCGAAACAATACGGAGGCCGTCCAGACCCCTCAGAATGGTACGAAGCTCTCTGGTCGACCACCCGCCAGTTTCTGGGGTGCCAGTCGCGGGCGCGAAAGCAGGGTCTAGAGAGTCTATCTACGGATACTTGATTGTTAGCACAAGGAGAAGGGCGACAGGAATTCTGACTTCTCTTACATCAATGGACAAATATACAGGACCATCGCCAACTGTTTGACGTATCTTCTTGATGATCCCATTGGTTCCTAAAGGAATTAATCTAGTTAAAGGTGAGGTGAGGCTTCTAGGATATTTACCAAGGGTGTCTATTTCTCGAGCTTCAATGCGCTTGAAACCGATGTTATCATCATTGTCATAATCGTCTGGCCCAGATAAAGTGGTCCTAATGGCGCCATGCTATGAAAAAAAGACGAACTAGGATCAAAGCTTCTTAAAGAGAGTTCGAACAAAACAAAGGGTGCATGGGGATTATTAATATGAACAACTTGCAATTGATGTTCTGTTGTTAATCAAGCCTTCTTGGCTGGCCCAATAGAAATATGTACCATGGTTAATGGCAGCTTGGTCGGAGGGAGCGCCACCGAAGACGGATGGCTTCCATGTATCTGATAGGCACGTGAATAATGACAGAAACGCTCAAGAAATGTAAAATGAATCACCAAGATGAGAATCGAAATGGATGACAGAGATTGAGCCATATGCAGAATAGATAGATCGCAACAATGGCAAAACGATGGTATGGTCACCACCGAGGGTAATGATTCGAGGATGGTTTTTTCCGTCAAGCGAAATTGGAAGAAGCTTTTGGCCAGTGAGAGAATCATTACCCAAGGCGGAATATGCTTCTCGGTGAAGCAAGCTCTTGTGGCCGTCCTCAATTTGTTGGATTGCGTACTTGTTGTCGTATGGACTGGTACGAAATGCGTAATGAGATAAACTCGCTCGAGAGCAGGAGCGTTATAAGAGAACTTACGTTACCGGTATATCGCCGCAGTCGACGATCCTGAGGCCAGAGTTGAAGGGATTGATTTCAAGTGGAACGTTATATCCTCCACATAGGGTTAAGCGACGTGATCCCGCACGGATACCCGCTGCACTCAATTTGTTAGGGTGATGCCAATCAGGACAATAGAACAATATGCCTACCTGGACCAAACCGAGCACCTGGTCTGTAACTGGTGCCAGTATCCTGCGAACGAGTCAGTCTGCAAAAGATTTTTGATGTTACGATATTAGAAGGACTTACGAATGGGGCACCAATGAAAGCAATATCGAAGGGGATGTGCCGTTCTCTCGTAAGACATTGGACCCATGGAAGCTTGGCGAAGGTAGTAATTCCCGAGAATATTGCATCAGCCGTTACTGATGAGGGAATCAGCCTCGCCCTAACTCACGCGGGGGCCGTATGACCCACCTTCCCCGTTGATACCACGATATATGGGTTGTGGAAATTTGACATATTCAAGGGGTATCTGGTCGTGGTCATGGTTGTGAGCCTTAACGCCGACCAGAATAGACAGCAAGGTGAAGGTCGAGACAATCTGTGGCTTCATGGGAAGTATAACCTAGAGATAAACTAGGGCTTCTTTTTTTACTTTCCTGTGAGCTTTTAAATCATTCTCGGGGTGAAGAATAACCCCGGATTGAAATGTTTCCATTCCTAATTATCAGCACTGAAATCTATTGAAATTTTGAAACCTTCGGCGGAATTATTTTGCCTGATAGACTGAGCAAAAAAAAAACATAGCCATGAGGAAAACTGTAGATAATCACCTCATGTTCGACTCTGGCGTGAACAAGAATTGAAGAAACCCCACGTCGTGTTTTGCCTTGAGGTGATGGGATTGAGATTAAGATTCGAAATCTATCCTAGTTGGGTGACAACTGCATCCAATAAAAATATGAACAATGTTGCTAGATAGCCGTCAGTGAATTCCAAAGACACACCCCGTCATATTGCGAATTCCTCTGTGTGCCGAAACTACCCACAGGTCACAGTGTCACCTTTCGTCACAGGGACCATACAGTAACAAAGTCATCGAAGAACGCAGAGAGCCATCATACTTGCTCAAACTCCCCCTTTCCTTGGAATGCTTGCATCCCATTTTTCAAATTTCTTTACTTGAACCTCTGGACCCATCGTACCAAACGGAGTGTCGCAGACAAGGTTGCCGATTCCAAGAATTATATCTGATGTGAACGAAAACCTGTGTCCTGACAAGTCGATTGTTAGGGGTATCATACTATCTCATACTATGGGCCAGTCCGGAGGCCGGATCATGGATCTCATCATGTCGATCACGAACCAGGCTCATTCTAGCACTGGTGAATTGAGGGAACTTTACGAAATTCCAGGCACAAATCCTCTGCTTAGAGAAGCGGATCTTCTCCCATAGCCTTAAACCAGTCACCAACGCTGTCAAACAAGTTGTCGAAATGGCCGCGATACTTGTGGTGATAGAAATGTTTGCCTGTTTCACAGAGACAATTTCCTTGGTCATTGCATGCAGGCTCTAGGACATACCCAGGCTCGAGGAGAACCTATTTCAGGCAATGAATAAGCGCGTATATGCAATAACAGAAGGAGACAAAACCTTGCGGATATAAGTATCAATGGACTTGAACCACTCTCTCAGAGCCTGGTCACGACGAGTATCATCAATGATGGCGTCGATGGCGTCGATGATAATATCCAGAGATTTGTAATTTGCGAAACGTTTGAGGAGAGTTCGGAGCTCAGTCATTGAAGCTTGAAGTTTGTTTCCTGGAGTTAGGTTGTAGAAGAACAACAACGACGATGGAGGGAAGGGAAACACATACTCCAGAGACCCCTTGAACATATTGACCACCAGTGTCAGAAATACCACAACGAGTTTCATCAGCGTACTGCCAGAAGTGATTGAGGAACCAGCGGATAGCTTCTTATTAATCGTCGCGTTTTTTACATTCAATGATGACCTTGAAAGTGCAACATTAATTATTGTGAGATCGATCAGTAACAAGTATATACGACTCACCTTCTTGCCACGGAAAATAAATTAATCTCGCCTCTCTGCTGGAAAATATTCCTTGGAAAGCACACGCCTGCCACGTTCAAACTTATCGTGTGCCTCGTGCTTGCGTTGTTGAGGAATGCGATCCGATAAACCTTCCTGAGACCGTTGGGTATGTCAAAAGTAGATACCAACCAAAGAACGATGTACCCGAACGTTATTCTACAAAAGGCTGAGGTAAATCTATGCTCATGTTTGGACGAATATAGGACTTACACCTATCTGCCTCATCTTCTTCTTCATTCCCATCTTCTTCTCTTCAACCTCCTGGGGTGAATCGGTATCTGCGTAATCCTGCACTTTGTGGCCTGCCCGATCCTTC
>Ga0193743_1003115_pt1 | contig 11254 bp, 10 predicted proteins | sample L2c2metaG_FD_143038 | JGI IMG/M metagenome (GOLD analysis project Ga0193743, IMG submission 143038) | Soil microbial communities from a riparian zone of the East river system, Colorado, United States - L2c2 | ecosystem: Environmental > Terrestrial > Soil > Riparian zone | place: USA: East River...
CGGGCGACGCGCCGCAGTGGAGCTTCGCCCGCAGCGAACTGGCGGTGCTCTCCCGGTTCTACCGGCGCTGCGCCGACGGCGGCTTCGCGGTCTACGCCGACTACTGAAAATCAGCCATACGTGTCGCGCGGCCCGCGGCCCTGCACCCGCCGGAGGCCCTTCGACCAGGACGGCGCCGCCGGGCCGTGGATGTGCAGCTTCTTGACGACGTTGTGGCCCACCTCGCCGGCGATCCGCTTCAGCAGCGAAGCGGCGAGCAGGCGGAGCTGAGTGGCCCACGCGGTCGACTCGGCCTCGACCGTGAGCTCGCCGTCGGCGAGTTTGATGGGGCGGCAGTGTGATGCGACGTCCGGGCCGACGACCTTCTCCCAGGCGCCGAAGACCTTCGCCTCGGCGGCCGGCTTCTGCCAACCGCGGGCCTTGACCAACCGCTCCAGCACGGCGCCGAACAGTTGCGGGTCGCGCGGGTCGGGGCCAGGCCCGGAATAGCCGCGCAGGCGGCGGCCCTGCCCGTTTCCGCCGGCGGATCCGCCGGTCGGCCGGCGCCGCTGGCCGGCCGCACCGCGCTTGGCGAGCGCGGCGTCGAGCGCCGCCCGCGCCAGTTCCGGGCCGACCAGCCCTTCGGCGGACCCGCCTGGACCTCCCCCGGAACCACCTTCGGCGGCGCTGCCGCCGGACGTGGCCGGGCCGGAACCGGCGGCGCCGGGCGCCGCTGTGGCCTTGCTTGGCCGGGATCTGGCCCGCGGGCGTGACTCCGCGGAGCCAGCTTCCCGACGGTCGCCGGCAGTTGGGTCAGTCGGCACGGCGGACCGTCCTTTCGGAGACTTCGAAGCGGGCACCGCGCAACGCCGCCGGCACGTCTTCGGGGACCGCGCAGGTCACCAGGAGCTGGCTGGCGCCGCCGACCAGTTCGGCCAGCCGCTCGCGGCGGCCGGCGTCGAGCTCGGCGAACACGTCGTCGAGCGCCAGCACCGGCTCGATGCCGTCGGCGCGGAGCAGATCGTAGGCGGCCAGCCGCAACGCCAGCGCGTAGGACCAGGACTCGCCGTGGCTCGCATAGCCCTTGGCCGGCAGTTCGCCCAGGGTCAGCGTCAGGTCGTCGCGGTGCGGGCCGGTCAACGTCACCCCACGCTCCACTTCGGACGACCGGCCGGCGACCAGCGCGGCCAGCAGTGACTGCTCGAGCTCGGCCCGGTCGGCGCCGGACGGCGGGATCTCGACGCCGGACCGGTAGGCGATGCCGGCGGCGCCGCGGCCGGCCGCCACCGCGTCGTAGGCCTTGCCCACGAACGGGCCCAGCGCGGTCACCAGCTCGAGCCGGCCGGCCAGCAGCTCCGCACCGTGCCGGGCCAGGTGCGTGTCCCAGACATCCAGTGTGGACAGATCGCCGCCGCGCGTGCCGCCGGTCTTGCGGGCCAGGTAGGAGGTGCGCAGCAACGCGTTGCGCTGCTTGACCACCCGGTCATAGTCGGCCCGCACGCCGGCGTAGCGGGGCTGGCGCGCGACCAGCAGGTCGTCGAGATAGCGCCGCCGCTCGGCCGGATCGCCGTGCACCAGTTCCAGGTCTTCCGGTGCGAACAGCACCATCCGCAGCGCACCGAGTACGTCACGGGCGCGGCGGGCCGGTGAGCGGCCCAGCCGGGCCCGGTTGGCCTTGCCGGGCACGATCTCCAGCTCGACCTGCAGCTCGCGGCCATCGTGGACGACCAGGCAGCGGATCACCGCCGACTGCGCGCCGGCCCGCACCAGCGGGGCGTCGGTGGCGACCCGGTGACTGTCCAGGGTCGCCACGTAGCCGAGCGCTTCGAGCAGGTTGGTCTTGCCGACGCCGTTGGGGCCGACCAGCACACTCGCCCCGGCGGGTAGGTCGACCGCCACCCGCTCGTACGAGCGGAAGTCGACCAGCTCCAGCCGCTGGACGTGCATCTGACCTCGTCAGCTCTTGTGGACGGGGTGCCCACCGAACTGGTTGCGCAGTGCGGCCACCGCCTTCATCGCCGGTGAATCGTCTTCGCGCGACTCGAAGCGGGCGAACAGCGAGGCCGCGATGACGTGCATCGGCACCGCGAGCCGGATCGCCTCTTCGACCGTCCAGCGGCCCTCACCGGTGTCGTCGGCGTAGCCCTTGATGGCGTCCAGGCCCGGGTCTTCCTCGATCGCCCGGTCGAGCAGGTCGAGCAGCCAGGATTTGATGACCGTGCCCTCGCGCCACGACTTGATCACGCCGGGCACGTTGGTCACCAGTTCGGAGGCGCCGAGCAGCTCGTAGCCCTCGGCGTAGGCGTGCATCAGGCCGTATTCGATGCCGTTGTGGACCATCTTGGCGTAGTGGCCGGCGCCGACCGGGCCGGCGTGCACGAAGCCGAACTCGCCGGCGGGCTTCAGCGCCTCGAAGATGGGCATGAGCCGGGCGATGTGGTCGTCGGCGCCGCCGGCCATCAGGGCGTAGCCGAGTTCCTGGCCCCAGATGCCGCCCGAGACGCCGACGTCGACGTAGCCGATGCCCTGCGCGTCGAGCCGCTCGGCCCGCGGGGCATCGCTGCTGAACCGGGAGTTGCCGCCGTCGATGATCAGGTCACCGGGGCTGAGGTGGGTGGCCAGATCGTCGATCGTGGCCTCGGTGACCTCGGCCGGAACCATCACCCAGACCGCGCGCGGCGCCTGGAGCTTTGCTGCCAGCTCCGCCAACGTCTTCGCGTCGGAGATCTCTGGCTTGTGGTCAAACCCGACGACCTCGTGACCGGCGGCGCGCAGACGTTCGCGCATGTTGCCACCCATCCGGCCCAGGCCGATGAGCCCCAGCTGCATAGCGGGTTCCCCTCCCGTTGACGTGCCCTTGCTCGTGCCCTACCCGCCGGATCAGCGGGTTACCCGGATCGGCATGATCAGATACCGGTATCCGGGGACGATCTCGCCGTCGTCGGCGGCGGGCGAAATCACGGCGGGCTTGAAGGCATCGACGAAGGAGAGGACAGCCGTCGAGGCCAGCAGGTTCTGCAGCCCGTCGATCAGGTATTGCGGGTTGAAGCCGATGGTCAGCGGCTCGCCGCTGAAGGTGGCGTCCATGGCCTCGCTGGCCCGCGCCTCTTCGCTGCCGCCGGCCTCGACGACCAGGCCGTCGGGGCCGAAGCTGAGCAGGACGGGCGTGGTGCGCTCGGCGACCAGGGCGACCCGGCGGACGACCTCGACCAGCGCCGGCACGGAGACCCGGGCCTCGGCGTTGTGGCTGGCCGGGAAGAGCGAACGCACCGGCGGGTAGTTGGCGCCGTCGAGCAGCCGGCTGGTGGTGCGCCGGGTGCCGGCCGAAAAGCCGATCATGCCCTCGCCGGCGCCGCCGTGTGCCAGCGCCATGGTGACGTCGCCACCGAGCGGGCCGAGCGTCTTGGCGGTGTCGTTGAGCGTGCGGGCCGGCACCAGCGCGTTGATGCTGATTTCCGGGTCGTCCGGACGCCACTCCAGCTCGCGCATGGCGAGCCGGTAGCGGTCGGTGGCGAGCAGGGCGATGTTGCCGCCGCTGAGCTCGACGCGGACGCCCGTCATCATCGGCAGCGTCTCGTCGCGGCCCGCGGCGATGGCGACCTGGGCGACCGCGGTGGCGAACGTGGCGGCGTCGATCGTGCCGGCGCTGGCCGGCATCGCCGGAAGGCTCGGGTAGTCCTCGACCGGCATGGTCGGGAGGGTGAAGCGGGCGCTGCCGCAGACGAGCTCGAGGTGCGCACCGACGGCGGCGATGTCGACCGGCTTGCCGGGTAGGGCCTTGGTGATCTCAGCGAGCAGCCGGCCGGAGACCAATGCGGCGCCGTCGGAGTCACCCTGGATGTCGACGGTCACCTGACTGGAGACCTCGTAGTCGAAGCCGGAGACCTCGAGGCTGCCGTCGGACACCCGCAACATCACACCGGCGAGGACCGGGACGGACGGGCGACTTGGCAGGCTCTTCGCCGTCCACGCCACAGCGTCGGCGAGCGCGTCGCGCTCCACACGGAACTTCATGCGTTGCCTCCGGGTCGGCTCGGACGGGGCCGGGTCTGATGCGAGTTGCCCCAACGCACCTTAAGGCGAGGCGGGCGATGACGTGCGCCCGACCCCGGTGTTTCTGGCGAGGTTACGCGCGCATGCACAAATCCCCAGACGTGATGATTGGTTTTGTTCTCTCTAATAGAGATATCTAGTCGTCTTCATAGGCCCTGTGCGAACTGTGGAGAGCCGGCGTTTTCGCAGCTCAGACATGTTATCCACCGGTGTCGAACGTGTGGAGAACGCTGCGGGTAACTCGGCTCCCCATCCACAGCCGATCGCTCGCACACAGCGACGCCAAGTTGTCCACCGGTTGTCCACGGGGTTTCCCCAAGGTTTCTCCCCAGGCTTTAGAGATCATCTTTGGGCTTTCCCCAGAACCTTCAACACCCTCCGCACAGGTGCCTCGTCGCTGTGGACGTGGCGACCGGCATCCACAGCGCTGTCCCCAGCCTTCATCCACAGCCTGTGTGGACATCGACGGGTACGACGACCACGCCGTCCACGACGGTGGACAGCGCTTGTGGATTAGCTGTGGGAACTGTGGACGAACGCGAGTCACCTGTGTGTTCGGGGGATAACCACTCCTTACCTGGGGAGAAACCTGGGGATGCAGACTGATCCAGACCAATCATAGTAAACAACCTAATCCGGACAATACTGGAAACGCTGGCTGCAACGATTTTTCCTTGTGTGGACATCGTTGGGGGCAGACGTGTGGAAAACACGGTCGGTCTGTGGATTGACGTCGACCTGTGGATAACCGCTACGGGTTGTGAACACCCGAGTGCGATCAGGGAGACCCCCGGCGAGCGGGTCAGCAGACCCCTGGCGGGTTAGGAGACCCCTGGCGGGGTCAGGAGTTCTGCTTGATCCGGTTGGTCAGCTCGGCGATCTGGTTGTAGAGCGAGCGACGCTCCGCCATCTGCTGGCGGATCTTCCGGTCGGCGTGCATCACCGTGGTGTGGTCGCGGCCGCCGAACGCCTGCCCGATCCGGGGCAGCGAAAGGTCGGTCAGCTCACGACAGAGGTACATCGCCACCTGGCGGGCGTTGACGAGCACCCGGGAGCGGGAATGGCCGCGGAGGTCTTCGAGCGAGACACCGAAGTAGTCGGCCGTCGACACCATGATCTGGTCGGCGGTGATCTCCGGGCCCGAGCCGTCGGGGATGAAGTCACGCAGCACCTCTTCGGCGATCGCGAGTTCCACCGGGGAGCGGGTCAGCGACGCGAACGCGGTGACCCGGATCAGCGCGCCCTCGAGCTCGCGGATCGAGTTGGAGATCCGCGACGCGATGAACTCCAGCACGTCCGGTGGCGCGTACAGCCGCTCCTGTGCCGCCTTCTTCTGCAGGATCGCGATCCGCGTCTCCAGGTCGGGCGGCTGGATGTCGGCGAGCAGCCCCCACTCGAACCGGGTCCGCAGCCGATCCTCCAATGTGGCCAGCTGCTTCGGCGAGCGGTCGGACGTGATGACGATCTGCTTGTTGGCGTTGTGCAGCGTATTGAAGGTGTGGAAGAACTCCTCCTGGGTCCGCTCGCGGTTCTCCAGGAACTGGATGTCGTCGATCAGCAGGATGTCGACATCGCGGTAGCGGCGCTGGAACGCACTGGTCTTGTCGTCGCGCAGTGAGTTGATGAAGTCGTTGGTGAACTCTTCGGTCGAGACGTAGCGCACCGAGCGCGCGTTGCCGAGCGTCGTCGCGTAGTGGCCGATCGCGTGCAGCAGGTGCGTCTTGCCCAGCCCGGAACTGCCGTAGATGAACAGCGGGTTGTAGGCCTTCGCCGGCGACTCGGCGACCGCGACCGACGCGGCGTGCGCGAACCGGTTGGACGAACCGATGACGAACGTCTCGAACATGTATTTCGGGTTGAGCCGGTTGCCGCCACCGTCGGCGCCGCCGCGCCGGTCGTCACGCCGGTCGCCGGAGCGTCCCGGCCCGCTGTCGGAGCCGCCGTCGCGCCGCATCGGCTGGGTCGGCGGATCGTCGTACTGCCCGCCGCCGCCGCGGTGGTCGCCGCCCGGGCCGCGACCGTCGCGGCGGTCCCGGTCGGCATCCGCGCGGAACGTCGGTGGTGTTTCGGACCGCTGCTGGTACGCCGCCGGCCTGCCGTACGTCGTCCCGCCCGCGCCATAGCCGGGCATGGTCGGTGGCGGCGCCGGCGGGTAGGGCGTGGCGAAGAGCGTGTCCTGCCGGTCCCGGTCGACGTCGCGCGGCTGGGGGTTGGCCGCGGGCGACGGTGGGCGGGCCTTGCCGACCGCGCCGGTGCCCGCGTGGCGGGCCGGTGCGGCGGGGCTGGTCGGCGCCACCGGTGCCGGGTCGATCGGCGGGTTTGGCTTGGGCTGGACGACGCTGTGCAGCGCGGTCGGCGCGTTCAGCGCGCTGATCGGCTCCCCCGCCGGCGTGCCGCCGCTGGTCGGGGCGGGGTTGTCGGCCTGCGACGGGGTGCCCTGCCGGGGAGCCGGGGCCGGCTGTGGTGCCGGGCTGGTCTGCGGCGGCCGGGGCGCGGGCGGTGCTGCTTCGTCCGCATGCTCGGCGTCGGGTGCGGTGCTGCGCTGGTGGGGCGGGAAGGCGGTGTCGGCGTAACTCTCCGGCGCGCCTGTGTAGACGGTGCCGGCCGGGCGGTTCTGGCCGTCGTCCGGCGGGCGGACGGTGACCGCGACCTGGATAGCGCGGCCCATCCGGCGGGAGAGCGCCTCGGTGATCGCCGGGCGCAGCCGGGACTCGATGACGTCGCGGGTGAACGCGTCGGGCACGGAGAGCAGCGCGGTGTCTTCGACGATCGCGCGCAGCCGGGTCAGTCGGAGGTAGGCACGTTGTTGGGCGGAGACGATCTCGTCCGCTAGTTCATCTGTCGCCGCCATCCAGACGCCGGCGAGATCGATCGTCTCAGACACCCCGTTGCCACCCCCCTCGCTTCATGTGCTCGGTCGAGACGGGCCAGTTCACCCGCCGTGACCTGGCACAACCCCCGCGTACGGGCGGCTGGCCTGACCGTTGTCCACAAGTTATCCACAGCCTGTGTGCTCGCCGATCGTGGCGCCATACCCATCCGAACTGACGACCCCGGGCTCAGCCGATCCGGCATCGGTGTGACTACACCGTGCCGAACGATTAACTACCTCACCCGGTTTTGCCCCATATGGCAGCCGTGAGCCCCCCAGATCGCCGACCAGCAACCCGGCACGCTAACAGCGTTGTCCACACCCCTACAACCGTTGTCCACAGAACTGCCTTCTCGGCATACGCGAAAGGGGGCAGCGGTGACTGCGTCGAAGAGGCCGCGGCCTGCGTGGACGCGCTGTCTGCGGGTGTTTGACGGTCATTGCGTGCGTGCGTAGGCTTGAGCGGCCGCTCCGTCGCCCTCTGGTAGGGTGGCGGGTGTTTGCTGCGTGGGTCGACGCACGCACGGCAATGACCGTCAAACGCCGGCCGACCCACGCCCGCCAGCGCGGAGCGCGCCGTGCACAGACCATCACACGACCGGCCCGACCCTGGGGCCGCCCGACGACGGAGAGCCTGACGTGAGCAAGCGCACCTTCCAGCCGAACAACCGCCGGCGCTCCAAGACCCACGGCTTCCGGCTGCGCATGCGCACCCGCGCCGGCCGCGCGATCCTCTCCGCCCGCCGGGCCAAGGGTCGCAAGGAGCTGTCGGCCTGAGTCCGGCACCAGGATGGAAGTAGGGCAGCGATGTTGGCCGCCGCGCAGCGCCTCCGGCGCCGCGACGAGTTCACCACCGCCGTTCGCGGTGGCCGCCGAGCCGGCCGCGGCGCTGTGGTTGTCCACCTGACCCTTCCGTCCCACCAGGATCTCGAGTCGTCCCCGCACGACCTCGACCAGCCGGCGTCCGCCGCACCACCGGCGCGCGCCGGCTTCGTCGTGTCCAAGGCCGTCGGCGGTGCCGTGGTGCGCAACCAGGTCAAGCGCCGGCTGCGGCACCTGTCCCGGGAGCGGCTCGCCGCGCTGCCGGCCGGCTCCACGCTGGTTGTCCGGGCGCTGCCGCTGGCCGCCGACCGCTCGTACCAACGACTTGGTGTTGATCTTGCCAAGGCGATCGCCGCGGCACGGGGGGTGTGAGGTCGTGAGTTCTCAGGAAACCATCAGCAACACGACACCCAAGAACATCAGCATCCCCGCCCGCGTACTGGCTTTTTGCATCATCGCGTACCGTCGTTGGATAAGCCCGGCACTGCCGGCTCGCTGTCGGTTCTATCCGTCGTGTAGCGCTTACGCCCTTGAGGCGGTGTCGCGGCATGGCGCGATCCGCGGAACCGGCCTGGCGATCTGGCGGCTGCTGCGCTGCCACCCCTTCCACCCCGGCGGCTACGACCCGGTGCCGGAACCGCGTCGTCGTCGCCCCGCCACCCCGGCGGAACCCCTGGCCGAGTGACAGGAGCCCTTGGTGCACATCAGTCTTGACTGGATCTACTGGGCAATCTCGTGGATCCTGCTGCGCTGGCACGGGGTGTGGGATGCCATCGGCGTGCCGGACAAGGCGGTGCTCGGCACCACCTGGTCCTGGATCCTGGCGATCTTCTTCCTGGTCGTCACGGTCCGCGTGATCCTGTTCCCAGTCTTCGTCAAACAGATCAAGTCGCAACGCGCGATGCAGGCCCTGCAGCCGAAGGTGAAGGAGCTGCAGGAGAAACACAAGGGTGACCGGGAAACGCTCCAGAAAGAGATCATGGAGCTCTACCGGACCGAGAAGGCCAACCCGCTCATGGGCTGCCTTCCGATGTTCCTGCAGATCCCGGTCTTCCTCGGCCTCTTCCACGTGCTGAAACGGGTCAACCCCAACAACCAGCTCAAGGAGCTGTACGGGTGGACGGCGGCGCAGTTCGACAGCGCCTCGCACGCGACCCTCGGCACCGCGCCCCTCTCTGGCCGGTTCGGCTCGAGCGCCTCGGAGCTTGCCGTCCTCGGCGCCAGCGTCACCACCGTCAAGGTCATCGCGGCCATCCTGGTCGCCATCATGATCATGACGACCTACCTGACCAGCCGCCAGATGATCCTCAAGACCGGCTGGGCCGAAGACCCGCAGCAGCGGATGCTCCAGCGGATCATGCTGTACGGCATCCCGGCGTCGCTGCTGATCTCCGGCGCGATCTTCCCGATCGGCGTGATCATCTACTGGGTCACGAACAACCTGTTCACCCTGGCCCAGCAGCAGTGGGTGTTGCGCAAGTTCCCCCCACCGGCCGTCAGCAAAACCAACATGCCCAGCCGTTACTCCGAGGCGGGCGAGAAGGCGCGGGCCGTCGCGGCCGCCCGCGAGACCCAGCCGAAGTCCGGTGGCCTGCTCAGCCGGCTCACCGACGCCGCCAAGGCGGCCGCCGTGCCGCAGCCGGGCGCGACCGCCAAGCCGGTCGGCAAGGGTGCTGCCAACGGCAAGGCCGCACCGTCGCGCCAGGGCAGCAAGGCCAACGGCAAGCAGCCGGAGGCGAAGCCCGCGACCGACGGCAAGGCGCTGGCACCCAAGCCCGGCGCTAAACCGGTCAACCCGAAAAAGGGCGGCCGCCGCCCCGCTAAACGTCAATGAGCGCGGCGGCCGGCGACTCCTCCGCCGGCCGCGCCTCGCGACACGCATACGTGCCCGGCCCGGTGACTCCGCTCACCGGCCCGGGCTGACCAGCGGACCTAGGGGTCCAGCGAGAGACATACGGAGATGACACCGTGACCGACACCAGCATCCCCCGCACCGACAAGCCCCTCGACGAGGAGAACGACGAGGCTGCCGCGCGCGTGGACGAGGCCGACACGGCCGAGGACGACGAGGCGGTCGACGAGGGCGAAGACGGCGACGAGGGCGAAGACGAGGCCGAGGGCGAGGACACGGTGGGCTCCGCCGTCGCGGAGACCAAGGAGACCAGCGACAACGACCTGTTCCGGCAGAGCGAGATCGCCGCGGACTACGTCGAGGGCCTGCTCGACATCCTCGACTACGATGGCGACATCGACGAGCTGGTGTCCGGTGGTCGGCCGGTCGTCGAGGTCGTCGGCGGGCGGCTCCAGCCGCTGGTCGGCCAGCGCGGCGCCACGCTGGAGGCGCTCCAGGAACTGACCCGGCTGGCGGTCTTCCGCGAGATGGGCTCGCCGAGCCGGCTGTTGCTTGACGTCGGCGGCTACCGCGCCAGCCGGCGCAAGGAGCTCGCTGCGGTGGCCAAGAACGCGGTCGAGAAGGTCAAGGAATACGGCGAGGCTGTCCGCCTGGAGCCGATGTCGGCGTTCGAGCGCAAGTGCGTACACGATGTGGTTAACGCGCTCGCCGGCGTCGAAAGCGAGTCCGAGGGCGTTGAGCCGCACCGCCGCATCATCGTGCGGCCGGTTTCGTGACGCGGGCCGCGCTCAGCGCGGCGGCTTCGGCCCGGGCGGTCATCCGCCCGGGCCGTTCCATGCCGGGGGTCCGCTCGTGACCGCAGTCCCGCCCGCTGCTTTGGCACTGTTCGGCGACCGCCTTCCGCTCGCCGAACGGTATGCGGAACTGCTCGTGACCGACGGCGTCGTGCGCGGCCTGATCGGGCCGCGCGAGGCACCCCGGATCTGGGACCGCCACCTGCTCAACTGCGCGACGATGACCGAATTGATCCATTTCGGCGCTTCGGTGGTTGACGTGGGGTCTGGGGCCGGTTTGCCCGGTATCGTGCTTGCGGTGGCGCGGCCGGACCTGTCCATGGTCCTGGTCGAGCCATTGGCACGACGGACCGCCTTCCTGGCGGAAGTGGTGGCCGAGCTCGGCCTGGACGACGCCGTAACCGTCGTCCGCGGCCGAGCCGAGGAGGTAAGGGACGCCCTCGTCCCCGCCGACGTGGTCACCGCTCGGGCGGTCGCGCCGCTCGACCGGCTCGCCGGCTGGTGTCTCCCCCTCACCGCACCCGGCGGACGGCTGCTCGCCCTCAAGGGCGCGTCGGCCTCCGACGAGATCGCGGAACACCAGACCGCGATCGGTCGACTGGGCGGAGCCACGCCGGTCGTACGGCATTGCGGGGTCGGCCTGGTCGACCCGCCGACGACCGTCGTGGAAATCGTCCGCGAGCGCGTCGTCGAGCCGGCACACCCTCGGCCGGCAGGCCGAGGACGCAGCCGTCCGGCCTCGGACGGCGGCGGAGGTCGCGGGAGATCGCGGAGGGGATAGATGGGCCGGCGGGGAGCTGTACCTGAGTTCGGATCTTCTTCCCCGCCGTCACCGGTGGACCCTGTCCCGGCACCGGATGGTTCAGCCCGGCCGGCGCGCAA
>Ga0193743_1003116_pt1 | contig 11254 bp, 8 predicted proteins | sample L2c2metaG_FD_143038 | JGI IMG/M metagenome (GOLD analysis project Ga0193743, IMG submission 143038) | Soil microbial communities from a riparian zone of the East river system, Colorado, United States - L2c2 | ecosystem: Environmental > Terrestrial > Soil > Riparian zone | place: USA: East River...
CTTTACTCTGTGCGCCGACCACATCGAAGGGCACGGGCTCGACCGGCATTCCCACCAGCACCAAAGTGCCTGCTGGAGCCACCAACTCGATCAGCGTCTCAAATGCTTTGGCATTTCCGCTGGCTTCAAACACGACGTCGGCGCCCCATCCGCCGGTGAGTTCCGATACTCGTTCAGAGAGCGAGGTATTTCGGATGTTGACTGCAATGATCCCTGGGTAGCGTGCCGCCACCCCGAGCTTTTCAGGCGGCAGATCCGCGATGATTACCTGGCCTGCGCCGCCGGCCAAAGCAGCTAAGGCCACCATGATGCCGATGGGGCCGCATCCGACCACCACCGCAATATCTCCCGGCTTCAAACCGGCTTTGGTTGCGGCCTGCAAACCGACCGCGAACGGCTCAATCATGGCCGCCTTCCACGAAAGAAACGTTGTCCGGAAGCTGGTAGGTGAAAGCCCCCGGATGCATCACTTCAGGAGTCAGGCAGCCATGAACCGGCGGTGTGGCCCAGAACGCAACGGACGGGTCAATGTTATAGCGCCCCAGACGGCTGGCTTTTGAAGTCAGGTCCGGAATGCCCGGCTTCATGCATACGCGATCGCCCGGCTTCAGGTGCTTTACCTGGGAGCCCGTTTCTATCACGATGCCGGCGGCTTCGTGACTCAACACCATCGGCGCTTTGACTACGAATGGCCTGATCTTGCTGTGAGTGTAGTAGTGAACATCGCTGCCGCAGATTCCGACGCGTGCCACCCGGATTTTGACGTCCCGGACTCCCATAGGGCTGAAAATTTTAACTCTCGGATCGACAGTTTCCGTTTCTCTTCCAATACCAGAGCTTTCATGATTTGCGTTTTACAGGAACGATAACAAACGGCTCTTCGATTTCCAGATCGGGATACATGCGGCCGGCGCCGTTGTTGCCGATCGTTTCGACGAAATACATCAGGTCCCATTTGGGATCGATGAAGGAAGCCGGTATGCGGCCGACGTATGTGCCTGTTTTCGGATCGAGCGCCATTTCCGCTGTTTCGTAGTCTTCGACTTGGGTGACATGCCGGTATCGCAGGCGGACCGATTTTACACCCGGCTTCACGCTGGATGACGCGTTGACACGCGCGGAGACGACATAGTCGCTTCCCTGCTCCGCCATGCCTGCCGGCAACAGTTGCGCCGCCGGCGGCTCAGGCATTGCCGTCGACAGCGCAACATGACGTGCGCCGGGCGTGCCCTCTGCTTTTGCCCGCTCCGCGAGCAGTTGTTCGAAATCGCGATTGAGCAGTGCGTATTCCTCTTTCCAATGACGGCTGAACCCAACCGCGTGCGCACCGAAAGCCAGATTCTCGTTGTACACGTCGCCTGCCGCGGTAACCATTTGCTTCCATGATTCCACCGCGTGCCGCTCCGAAGCCACCGCGTCATCGAACGCCGCAAGGTCGCCGGACTGTTTGTACAGGTTGTACTGCACGCCGGCGAGCAGGCGCCATGAGTGATAGCGAGCCAGACCCGCAAGGATGTTCAGGTCGGTGATGGTTGAGCGAAATTCGTTGCCCGCGTGGCTGCCGATGCTTTTCTCCGCTTGTGCCACCTGCTCTTGAATAGCGTCCGCCGTTTTCGCAAACCAGCGGCTCGTTTCCTCCGGCCTGCGCATCGGCGTCTCCGTTCCCGCAAGGATGCTCTTGGCCTCATCGCGAACGTTCATAAACTGCTGAATGTCGCTGCCATCCTCTTTTGCGTATTGCACCAGGCTGCCTTGCCGGTTCATCTCGGCCCATCCGCGCGTCGTCGGGAAATTTTGGTAGAGATAGCTGGCCGCTACCACGCGAGGCAGCACGTTGCTCGCCAGATGCAGGCCCTGCATCACGCGCGGCCCGGCTTGCGGCCCGAAGCGCCTCTCGAATTCCCGCGTCCAAACTTCAGGACCTGCTTGGGGATTGTAGGTGAGCCGGCCCCATACGCGGTAGAAATGCCAGTAGCGTTCAAATTCGTAATCGTAATAGCGGTAGTTCGGATTGAGAATCTCCAGCGGTTTTTCGTCGTGCGGTTCGCCGAGCATCTTAGTGGCAAGCATTTCGTTTACTTCGAAAGTTTGTCCGTCGTAGATGCGCACGCTGGTGGCAAAGCGGCGGACATAATCAGGATCGCCCCACAGCAGCACGCGGGTGGTTCCGCCATTCCAAAGCTGCCAGTGGATGCGGTACTGCTGCGGATAGCGCAACAGGTCGGCGTACCCATGCCGGCGTTCGTTCTGGTTTTGCGTATTGATGTGCGTGGGCGGAAAAGGCATTCCCATTTGCTCCATCCAATACTTGGTGGAGACCCTCGACTTCAGCCCCAGGTTCACGGCGTCTTCGATCACGGCGTCCGGCAATTCTTTTGCACGCAAATCGAGGCGCACACGCGGATGGTCCTGCTTGATGGCGGAGAACACGTCGTGCCAAAACGGCTGCATCTCTTCATGCTTTAAGCCTGACTCGTCGTGCATGCGGAACTGAATCGCATCGAGTTCGGGAAACACATCCAGGAAGCGCCGTAGAGATGCTTTGGTGTAGGCCGAGAGATTTTCAGTACTCACGCCAAACACCAATCCCGGCACGCGTTTTCCGGCATTGTCAGATGCGCCGGGGATGCCGCCGCCCTGCACGCCGCCGCGGTAAATGTGGTCCCAGATGCCGGCCGTCACTTCTATGCCGCGCTCATGCGCAATGCGCATTAAAGTCTTGAACGCCGCCGTGTTTTTCGCTTGCTGCTCCGGTGTGAAGCCTACTATTTCGACATTCGGAAAGCCCGGTGTATTGAAAAAGAACGGATAGAGTGGCGCCATGAACCCGCCGTCTTCGTAGCCGAAGATCACAACGAAGCTATTGATGCGGTCCGCCGCCAGCATGTCGAAATAGCGCGTCCAATAACGCTCGTCGTACAGCCGCTGTTCGAAATACGCCCGCTGCATGGTGTAAGTCGAGATTCCTCGTTCGAGCAGGTATGGCGTCTCGGTAGTTTCCCGTACCTGTTGAAATGGATTGGAGGCGGGGCTGTCCGTGATTTTTTCCGCCGTGTCGAGCGCCGCATACATCAAACCGCGCGCGTCTCCACCAGCGAGAACCACCGCCGGTTTGCTTTTAATGCGTCCGCTGAAAACGGCCAGAGACTCCGCAGTCTTCGGCAGCTTGACACTGTTTCCTTTGATGGTTCGCGCCGCTGCTTCCGCCGAAGACCCGCCGGCAAAAATGAGGTAATCAGCGCCATCCTGGTTACCCACGACCGTCAAGCCCTTTGAACGTAGCGCCTGTTCGAGCACCGTGACGCCGTGACGCCCGGGAGACGCCAAGCTGCTATCCACGACCACCGCGACCTTCTGGGCGGCAGCCGCAATCACGCAAACAGACAATAAGAGAATAGCTCTGAATAGTCGCATGGATAAAGTTCCTTTCAAGAAGGACCTCTAGAACGTTTGGAACGATCTTATAGCACTGAGGCCCTGATACTCAAAGAGTGCCCATTCCGCCGTCGACGAGGAGTTCGCTGCCAACCGTGAACGCGGCCTCGTCCGAAGCGAGGAAGACAACCGCCTTGGCAATCTCGGCAGGCGTTCCGAAGCGGCCGGCGGGGACCTTACCCAGGATTGAAGCGGACACTGTCTTCAGATCGGCTTCGGCGAGGCCGAGTTTGCCATAGAGCGGTGTCGAGATTGGGCCTGGGCTGACGGCATTGACGCGGATGCCGCGCGATATCAGCTCGCCTGAGAGCGTGCGCGCCAGTGACAACAGCCCGGCCTTGGTCGCGGCATAGATACTCGTGTTCGGCATTCCGATGTGAGCGTTGACCGAAGTGTTTAGCACAATCGAGGCAGGATTGGACAAAACCGGCAGCAGTGCTTGAACGAGGAAAAACGGCCCTTTCAGGTTGATGGCGATGGAACGGTCGAATCCGGCTTCGTCCCACTGCTCAACCGGCCGCAAATCGGCGACTCCCGCATTGACGAACAGGATATCGAGAGATCCGAAGGCTTGGCGGACAGTTTCCGCCACTGCGCGCTGCGCCACGACATCGCCGGCGTCGGCACGAATCACCACAACGTCATCTCCGAGTTCGGCCTGTGCCGCTTCGATGGTCTTCGGATTCGTGCCGGTAATTGCGACACGGGCGCCTTCGTTGATAAACTGGCGAGCCGTTTCGAGACCGATACCGCTGGTGCCGCCCGTGATCAGCGCGCGCTTGCCCTTGACCCGGTTCATACTGTCATCCTTTTTCGATTTATTCGCGGTCAGCCGCTGTATCGATGTAAGTCTATGACATCCCCGGAAACCGACTAAGCTACGATGTTCGACGTAACTCGTTTTTCGTTTTCTCGTGCGCGGCCTCAGTTATGCAAGCGAAGCCTCAATCTCGTCGCCTTCTCCGGGTGCGAGCAACAGATTCGATTCCAGTCCGTGCTGGCGCGTGTAAAGGTCATAGTAGCGGCCTTTAGCCGCATATAGATTTTCGTGCGTTCCGCGCTCGATGATGCGCCCGCCTTCGACCACCAGGATCTGGTCAGCTCGCCGGATCGTGGACAAGCGGTGGGCAATCACGAAGGTGGTCCGGCCCTGCATGAGGTAGGCGAGGCCGCTTTGGATTAACGCCTCCGATTCGGAATCAAGGCTGGAGGTGGCCTCGTCCAGTATGAGTATGCGCGGATCAGCCAGAATCGCGCGGGCGATCGAAACGCGTTGTTTTTGGCCGCCGCTCAACTTAACACCGCGCTCGCCGACGATGGTGTCATAGCCTTCCGGGAAGTTTTCCGCAAACTCATCGACGCGCGCAATCCGGCAGGCCTGTAAAATCTGCTCTTCCCTAGCGGCGGGACGCGAAAAGGCCACGTTCTCCCGTATGCTGCCATCGAACAGGAACGATTCCTGCAACACGACTCCCAGTTGTCCGCGGTAGCTGTAGAGTTCAACCGAAGAAAGGTCAAAACCATCCACCAAAACCTGGCCTTGCTTGGGCGCGTGAAACGCGGTGATCAAACCGATCATGGTGGATTTACCAGAGCCCGACGAGCCGACCAGCGCGGTGACGGTGCCGGGAAGTGCATCAAAGGATATATCGTGCAGAACCGGCTTCCCTTCTTCGTAGGCGAAGGAGACTTCTTTAAATTGCACATGACCGTTTACGAGCGGCAGAGCGGTTTTTCGATTCGGATCCTCATCCTCCGGGCGCACCTTTAGAATTTGCCGCGTGCGCTCCAGCCCGGCCAGCGCCTCGGAAAGCTGCGTGCCGATGTTCGCAATCTGCATAACCGGCGCAACCATAAAAGCAAGCAGCGCCGTGTACATGACGAAATCGCCAACATCCATGCGATGAGCGGCAATCTGATGCGCTCCCAGAAACATGATGAGCGCGCCCACCAATCCCATCAGGACCGTCGCGGCCAAGCTCATGAGCGACATGGTATTTAATGAGCGGAAGGTGTTATCCAATAGACGCCGTGCCCCGGCCGCAAATACCGAGGCTTCGCGCCCTTCGGCATGGTAGCCCTTGATAACCCGTACTCCTCCCAGTGTCTCGGTAAGACGTCCGCTTACTTCCGCGGCGATTTTTCCACGCTCGCGAAAAATCGGGTGGACCGTTTTAAACGCACGAAAGAGCGCCGCGCCGAACAGGATCAGAATGACCAGTACGAAAGACGTCATCGTCGCGCTGGTGCGAAAAAGAAGTATCGTTGAGATGACTGCTGTAAGTGTCCCGCCGATCAGTTCCACAAGCCCGGTTCCGATCAGGTTCCGAACTCCCTCAACATCGCTGATGATGCGCGAGAGCAGCGTTCCAGTCTTGGTTGCGTCATAGAATGCGACGGGCAGCCTGCCGATGTGCTCCTGTATCTGAATGCGCATCTCATAAATCAGGCGCTGGCCCGCTTTGGAAAGAATCTGCGTCAGTGAATACGAAGTGATGCCCTGGATTACCGTGGCAGCGACAACCGCGAGGACGATTGGCAGGAGCAGGTTCAACTGGCCCCGGCGCATCACGTTGTCGATGAGGTATTTTGAGCTGACCGGCAGCGCGAGCCCGCAAATACGATTGACAATCATCAATCCAAGGCCCGCAAACATAAGGCCTTTCCGCGGCTTCATCAGCGCCCAAACTTCGGGTAAAAGCGTCTTCAGGCGCTCAGGTGGGCTTGATTTGTCCATGTCTCTTTGATGATCGCTCAGGGCACATCGTGGCGGCTCCGTTGCTCCGTCACGTACTCCGCGCTAGTTCAAAGATGCGAGCGAAGGCCTACCGGCTAACAGCCCGAAAGCCGTGGCTGGCGAAACCTGCATTGGCCGGAACGTTTGTCGCTGTAGCGGTGGGGTGAATGGCGCCCTGTGTCTGTTCGAGAGAGGTGATGAGGGAGCTTCTGGAAGCGCGCCGCACGATAGGCGCTATCAGCCATCGAAGCGAAGCCGGTATGTCACGGCTCAACGCCATCGCTTCCAACTCAACATAGACACCACCATCACGCTCTTCAAAGCGCGTAATACTGTGAAGCCGCCAGATCAGGCCAGTACCTACATCTTGCGGAAACATATGCTGCTCAGGCGTTCCATAGTTGTCCACCTCTTGTATGCGGGTCGTGTGGGAAATGCTGTACCAACGCCGTTCGCCCACGCGGAAGTAAGTAGATTCGCAGTCGGTATCCAGGGCCTTCTTCGATACGAACGTCTTGTTCATCAGCACAATGGAAAAGTGGTCTTCCAATCCTTCGGAGGCGATAGTTTTGGAGTCGATCACGCCTGGATGATAAAATTCTTTATAGCGCCTGTAGTCACGGACGGCTAGCATGACGTCTTCGATTTTCGTATCGGGAATAAATACCACACCCAGCCAATCGTGAATCAACCCGGCTGGAACTCTCCGGGGATTGTGCTCCCCTTCGGGAGCGATGTAGGGCTCCCCGTTTCGAACATTCGCGATTCGATCCTCTGCTTCATCCGCCCAGAGGAAATGTTTTCCCGGCTGCAAACGCTGCTGCATTCGCTCATCGGCCGCGCTCACGTAAGCTTCCCACGCTTTTAACGATTCCGGATTCAAACTGGCCGCGCCGGCGGCGTCGTGAGGTAGTAGAAGAAGAATCGCAGCTAGCCCGGCAGTCCAGGCTGATATGCCTACGCCCCCCTCCGTCAGCCAAATTCCGCGAAACTTTTTTTTGGTTAACGGCCCCATGCTGATGCGATTCAGCAAATCGGGCGAACGTTGCAATCAACTGCTGTTCCCGGCAGTCCAAGTGCTTCCTATGGCAACCGGCAGACAAAATTTGCCGACTCGTCGATGCTTCCGGTACCCTTGTAGTGAGCCACCTGTGGGTACGGGCAGAGGGGACGCGTCCTGTCTACCTTTTCGTTCCGGCGACGCGACGACGCAATATGATCCGGCGCCCTGCCTCGCTCCACCCATTGTTCTACCGCTCCGAGCATGTCGAAGCTGGAAGTACCGTCGCCGCCTCCGCAATGCGCCATCCCGGGCACCATGAACAGGCGGTAGAACTGTTGCACATTGACGCTTCGCAACTCTGCCACGACGGCGTTGTAATAGGTTGGACTGCTCGCCGGTGAAATTTGCGGATCGCTCCAACCGTGGTATTGGATCAGCTTTCCGCCGCGATCGTGGAACGCCTTTAAATTCGCATTCATGGCATTGAGTTCGCCGTTCTCTGCCTGGGCGACGCTGGCGAGGCCGTCATCGAAACGAAACGACTTATAATCCCAGTTTAGGTCCTTAAAAACCACGTACTTGAAAAAATCCGCGCCGATGCCGAACGGCCGCTGACCAGCCATGGTGGCCCACCCGAGTTCGCTCCCAGGTTCAAAACCAGGCACAACAATCTGATTCGTACTCGCATTCACGACATCGGCATAAATCGCCCGGGCCGTCTCCACCTGGTCCGCCGTAAGGCAAGCCGCGCCGTCTGCCCCTATGCATTGAAGCTCCTTCGGGTCGAAGCGGCATCGTGTGGGATCTTCCAAGACACCGTCCTCCACGCCGTCCTTGGCATCGCATGCTTTGAGCACGGCAGCGTGAATCATGGAATATTTCGCCGGAGGAATGAAGCTGGCCTCGTTCTTGTGTGCCGCCTGCGCGATCCAGACGGACTGTAGCGCCCGGCCGCTCCAGTTCAGGCCCGGCGCGCCGGCAACGATTCCGTCGAAGTCTTCGGGAAAACGCTGTGCCTCCATCAGAGCCGATCGCCCTCCGGCCGAGCAGCCGTTCCAATAGGCGAGCTTAGGCGCTTGTCCATAATGGCTTGTGATAATCGCTTTCGCTGCGACGGTCATCTCGTGCGCGGCACGGTAGCCGAAATCAATTAGTTTTTCTGGATGCCCGAGCGCGAACGAGGCGGAAGAGCCTTCATGTCCCAAATCGCTCATGGCCGACGCATACCCGCGCTGCAGACCAGCGGCCAATGCGGCGGGATTGATGGAACCCGACCAGCCGCCATTTCCATTCGCTTCGAGATTCCCATTCCACCCGGACGCAGGCATCCACACTTCCATCTTGATCTCAGAATCGGCGGATGGTTTTAGAGTGGCGGCCACGCGGCAGAAAGCCGGCAGACCCGCCAGGCTAGAGCCGCCGGCCGGTACGGGTTGCGCCAGAGTAATTGTGGTGTTCGGCACCCTTAACGTTGACAGACTCTCGCATGGAAGCTGAGCCGCGACGGCGACGCCACCGGAGCCTAGCACTAAGGAGAAAGGCAACAAAGAGATAAGCAGCAAACGGAATTTGCCGGAGGGATCGTTCTGAGTCATGGGTAAACGTGGGGTCACAAAACTTTGACGACCAATAAATCGGCTGTGGTGGGAACCTGGTCGCGGACTTCGGTCCGCAGCACCAATTGGAAATGCCACGAGCCTTTGTGCTGGGGCGCGGACAGCCGCAACCGTGCGATGAGTTCGCGAACACTGTTGGGATCACACAGATACTCCATCGCGATCTGCGTGCCCTCCGTATTCAGGCCGTTGACCAAGAGCAATTGATGCCTGCCGTCGACGCCAGCGATCATAGAGACTAGTGCATAGTCTCGCGAAATTCCATCCGCGCCGGTTGGCTTTTCAAGGTATAACTCCATCGGTTTGCCCTTGGCCGAGCCCGCGTCGGTGATTCGGCGCGCCTTCTCCCCATCGGTCGTCGCCATCCGGAGGGGAAGCTTATCTAGAATGGGGTCGAGCCAGCGGTTTGCTTCATCGTGCCCCAGCAGTATCAGATTCTGCTTGCGAAAATTATCCCAACTGAGAAACCGGCTTTGCGTGGCATGCACGGGGATTCCGGCCCTGGTCAACATGGATGCCAGAGTGACACTCCCCAGCGCCTCGCCCGTCTTCGACTGCGACTTCGCGGGATAGAGATAAAAATGACCTCCGGGGGACAGTTGGAAATACTGGCGGAATAAACCGGATTGCTCGGCTGTAACTGGAATTCGGGGCGGATCGTCGTGCACGTCGGACGGCAGAGAAAAGGAGAACTGCTTGACCACTGCGGTCAGCGGATTACTAAAACAGATCACCGCGCCGTTGGAATCGGACAACCATGGCGCCCAAATCTCAGCCACGACGGGATCGACGGAGGCCAGTGCCCGGCTCCGCGTTACCACGCTGCCACTGAGCCATCCCAGGGCAACCAGTGCTATCGCAGATGCAAGCACGGCCGGTTTATTCCAGTTGCCGTGAATGGAAGGTTGAGCGACAGGTGACGGAAGCCGGACGGGCCGGGGTGGTTCGGGCGCCGGCTGATCGGTCCGGGCAAACGCGGGGACATAGCGCCCCACCGGTAGGTCGATGCGAATCCGGCATTTGCTTCCTTCCCCTGCATAGTAGTCATGAATCTTTTGCCGCAGGGAATGAGCCTGACGGCGAACCACCGAGTCCTCAGTTGGTGAGTAGTTGGTCCCGCGGCCAAATACTTCATGTGCAATTACATACTCGTTTAGCTTCGCCCCTTCGCCCTTCAGAGCCATTTCGCAGATAAAGCGCAGGAATTGCGAGTGGCGCTCGGAACGGAGAAAGGCCGGGCTGGCGAGAATCGTCTCGAGCTCAGCCCGAACCTCGTCCACTTCGGGCGGCCCTAGGAGAGGCGGCTCATTAGTAGTCTGCGGTATCAACTCGGTGTGTAGTAGCGCGGCCCCAGCATTTGGCGCTTTTCATATACTGTCACAATCAAACCCGGCCGTGAACTCCGGAAGATTGGCCGCTTGTCGTCCAGGTTCATTATGTTCCGTAACATGTTCGTCGATGTTCCCTCATTAGTTGAATCAACAAAACCCGGTTTCCGGTGATACGATCCCGACGTATGTAGTTTCGGCGACACCGGCCGGCGCGCAAAACTAGGAACGATGAGCGAAGCAAAAGCGAATATCACCAGACGAACTTTCAACACCGGCATGGTGCTTGCCACGGCCATGAGCGGCGGGGCCGCGCCTTCCGCTACCGGGCCATTTTGGTACGAGCGCATACGACGCCTGGGACAGATCAACATTAACGAGAAGGATGCCGCTACCCTCGACACCGCCAAGTGGGTGAGCTATTGGAGCGGCCTCAAGACGGACGGCCTGATTGTAAGCGCCGCCGGCATCATCGCTTTCTACCCCACGCAGGTGCCGCATCACCGTAAGGCCCGGTTCCTGGGCGATCGCGACCTGTACGGTGAGTTCTCCGCCGCCACGCGCAAAGCCAACATACGCGTGATCGCGCGGTTGGACCCGACCTACGCCTTTCCGGAGTTGTTCGAGGCTCATCCGGACTGGTTCACCCGCGACCGCAACGGCAAGCCCGTGAAACATGCGGAGGCGAAGGAACTATATTCCACGTGCATGTTCGGTCACTATTACGACCAGCAGATGACCGCCATCATCAAAGAACTGAACGGGCGCTATGATCCGGACGGCTATTACACGAATGGCTGGCCCGGCACCGGTTTGGGGACCGTCTGCTACTGCGATCATTGCCGCGCCCAGTATCGCGAACGCTTCCAGGCGGAGTTGCCCGAGACCACCGATCGGAAGGATGCCAATTTCCGGCGCTGGACCGATTGGCGGCTCGATCGAGTGCTGGAAGTCTGGAACCTCTGGCAGACCACCGCAACGGAGGGACGCGCCGACCGCGTCTACGTCGGCAATCTTGGCGGCAGCATACGGGCGGAGGTCAACGTCAAGAAAATTGCCGGGCTGTGTAAATGGATGAATGCCGACCATCAGGATCGCAGCGGCACTACGCCGATGTGGGACTGCGCGCAGCAGG
>Ga0193743_1003117_pt1 | contig 11253 bp, 18 predicted proteins | sample L2c2metaG_FD_143038 | JGI IMG/M metagenome (GOLD analysis project Ga0193743, IMG submission 143038) | Soil microbial communities from a riparian zone of the East river system, Colorado, United States - L2c2 | ecosystem: Environmental > Terrestrial > Soil > Riparian zone | place: USA: East River...
CCTCATCTTCGAATGGGTTCCAGTCCCCAGGAGCTGCAGTAGGGCGAGGAGGAGGAGGAGTTCCCGGAGGAAGATAATTGCCGTTTTCATCGCATGGGCATCCTAGAGAAACACAAAACTTAGTGATAAGAACACAAAAAAAAACAACTTGCCATTTAGAAAAGGATGATACATTTTGCGTTGTGGAATGGTGGGAGGTGGTCCTGGAGCAGGATATTGATGCTCAGCTGGTTCTGAAGAGTCTTCTGGGAAGGGATTGATATCAGGTAGCTGGGGCGATGAGTGACTGGGAGTTGGTGATGCCGGGACTTCAATGTCTGGCTGAATAACCTGCCGATGTCTATCGGCCCTTGGGTGAACAGAGAGGACATGATTTGTGCACCCAGCTTGACTTCGAAAAGTTTTTGGGCATCCTTGAAAAGGGCAGCGCAAAGTTTGAAAGCTTTTGTGTCGAGAGCCCCGTGGCATTGTGGTGTGAGGGAGAGAACCAGGACTTGTGAGACAGGAGTATGGCAATCGAACCACATGACTTACGGATGATCAACAAAAATTTTCAACCACACAGACCCATACCAACATCAGACCCATACCAACATGAATGTTGGTTCATTCCTTCCCTTCTCTCATCCTGCTTGTACTCAATACTCGCCACGCAGATGCCTGAAACACAACTGGATGAAGAATTACACCATGCTCGAGCGAAGCACAAGACAACATACTCACGCGACCATCCTGTTGAAAATCCAAAACCAGCCAAACGGACAAAGGCTAAGATCCAGCAGGCAGCAAAGGAGAGAAAGGAGGCAGACCAGGCCAGAAAAGCTGCTGCAGAGGCTGAGAAAAAGAAGAAAATCCTTGATGCTGAGGAGAAACACAAGCTAAGTGCCCAATGCATTGCCACTGTCAAGGATTCTATTCAACAATTGCAAAAAGAGCGTTAGTCACGTTCTGAGCGCCCAGATCTCAAGACGATGGCAACTTACCAGGAGCAGCTTCGGAAGAAAAAAGCATTGGATATCAAGCCCATCAACAATCAAGAGGAGGAGCCTGAGGTTGACAAGCTGAAGTCGGATGATGATATGTATATTATAGATCCTCCACAGTTCGCGCCAGAATCCACTGTGGACACAGATTCAGATGGCATTCGTCTTGGGCTTTCTGAAGATGAAAAAGATATGTACATGCCCTCTCTGGGTCCTAATGACGGTGAAGATGAGGATGATGGACCCGAGTCAGAGGACTCAATGGTGCTGCTGCAAAGGAACAGACAAAAATGGCTGGATAAGAAGAAAAAAAAGGTAAGCGTTGTTTAAAACATGGGAAAGAGCTGACCTTGTGAAATTTGATCCAGGAAATCGGGAAACTCCAGGCTGAGATTCAGGCCCATTGCCAAGTCGCTCCGACTATCCACGCGCACCCTGACCAACGGTTGCTGGAGCAGGAGAAAGGGAAAAAGACGAAGTATGTGGCACTACATGCGTGGGAGTGAGTCACCTTGTGGACTGACTTCTTCGACAGGTTGAATGGGAAAGCTGCTGAAATAAGTGGGTTACACAAGAATTGGAAACAAAGGGCTGAAGCCCTGTCTCAACCACCTACCGGTCCTTCCCTCACTGCTCTACCTCCCACAAAATCATGCACAGGCCACCAAGGTCCGAATCCAAACCCTATGAGTGATTGCAACGATCTTGAGGATGCAGAACCAACCGATGGTGGGGAGATAGCTGCCGACAAAGCCGAGGAGTCCCTTGAAGCTGTGAGGAAGAGTAAGGAAGCCATAAGAGTGGCGAAAAAAGCTCACAAAGGTGGAACAAAAGGTGTAAGTCAGGCTTAATCTGTCAAATTTTCATGCTTAAATGATCATGATTTAGATGGGCATTAAGCTGAAGACGGCGGACATTGCTGCTGTCAAGCATGATGCCTCTGCTCGTCGTCCAGCTCGGCCACGCTATAAAAACGGCCATCTTCCGTTCAAAAACCCTACACGTGACCTCCTGACATGACGCGATGCAGTCCTTCCTCCCATTATTGATTGGGCTGGGACAATCGAGGATCCCTTCAGCATTAACTCTCATCCTGATCTCCAGGATGTTGTTGAATACCTTTGGGATGAAGAATTCCCAGAAATACCAGTGGATGATGCTGTCCAGGCTGTGGTTCATCAGATATGTTTTTTTTTTCACTAATTATTACTCATATCCAATATAACATCCCTACCAGGCCAGTTCTGCAATTCAAAACTGGAGAAGTGCTATTGGGAAGCACACCCTCCAGCGGCTCAACAAAATATTTGCTGCTGAACCATTCAAGAACTCGAAGAGCCAGCGGAAAGAGTACATTGAGAATGAATTGAAGGATCTAGCATACATTTATCGCGATCCACAAACCAAGGTAATAAAATATTAACCTCGGGATTGCAGTAACTGACTGTCGCATGTCTTTGTAGTCTGGAGCATACCGCTCTTCGTCAATGATGGACGTGTACACGGTCCATCAACAAACCATTACAAAAACCAACCAATTTTACGGTCATGGCACAGGCGCGCTGTCGCTCTGTGCAGCAGTAGTACGTAAACGAAATCTTTAGTTTACTATTTCTGATTATGCTCAAGCATGAGCGTGCACTCAAGTTGTGGCGAACTGGGAATGCACCTACCAAGGAAACAAAATTGAGCTTCGTCTGCAGACCCTGGGCTGTTCGGACTGCCGCACACCATAGGGTTATCGCCAAGCTGTCAGAACGGGTGTGGAAGGAGATCCATGACGCGTCGTCGCTGGTTATGGGGTCAGTTGATGTTGACGCAACGGCTGATGACAGCGAGATAGAAGATCCCGAAGACCTCGTCCAGCTGTCGTCTGAGGGCGAGCAAGATACATAGATGTTAGATTCACTGGCAACAGGTACGTTATTGAATTCAATGCACCAGCATCATCTGAATAAAACCTTGAGGCCTTATGCTAGCACGCCAGTTATACCCATCGCCACATAGCTTATATCTCTACCTAGGCCTAGCCAAATGCATTTATTTGGAGCCACCCCCATGGTCCACCTAAACAAAAAAATGACCCAAAGACTGAATTACTGGCGAAGTACTGGCAGAATGATATACTGACGAAGTTATGGCAAATCTGAGTCAGAAACGACTGATGTTGCCAGATTTTTTTTCCAACATCAGAATCAATAAGTGACCTGGGAAATTTTTATGGCATCGCAAGCATCGATATGTCATCAGACGTAATATGGAAGACTGGTAGCGTCTGGCTTGTCTGGTGCCAGACATGCCAGATGGATAGAGTTTTGCTGATGTTTGTTGATGAGAGCCCATTTGATCGACAAACTTCTATTCAAGGGAAGGCATGGGCACTATCTGGGCATCGTGCAATTCGCAAATGTTTTTTTGTGAGGGGGAAGCAGTGGGTCAGCTCCCTGCACACTGTAGAATTGTCTGTTAACTTCTTTGGCAGCTACTCACTGCTCCCAGCCCTCTCGCTTGATGGAATTATTTGGGCAAAGGTTGTCGATGGGTCATTTACCTCCATTCAATTTCAGACCTTTATTGAGGAATTGCTTGAGAGAATGCAGCCATTTCCTGGACCAAACTCAGTCATTGTCATGGACAATGCTAGGATTCATAAACACCCCGATATAATCAACACAATCCTTGCACAGTTTGAATATTCTTCTACTATAAATCGTGCAAACCAATTTACTTATTTTCTCTCCTTTTATTTCAGCAGCATGCGGGTCCTATTTCTTCCACCGTACTCTCCTGATTACAACCCAATTGAACTTGCCTTTTCTACTATCAAATCTTTTGTGAAATGGGCAGGACAGCTAGGCAGAGAAGAGCTCAATCAAGCTGAAGATGACTCTGTTTATTTACATCTCCTTGACGTTGCTTTTTCCATCACTCCAGAACATGCAGCAGGATATTTCAATCATTGTGGGTATCTTTAAATTTATAGCTAGGAGGAATTAATGACAGTATAAATGTAAAGAAGAACTATATACATGTAATGTGTAGAATAAATCCATCCATGAAGGGGTGTCACACTGGATTGAATGGGAAAAGAAACTAAAAAATTAAACAAGACGAGGGTGCTTTATGCTTAAATCCTCAGCTACAAACTTGACTAACCGATTTGCTGTACCAAATGGCATACCACAAAGCTCCTGGAGCTTTTCAGCAGAAAGGCCTTCAAGATCCTGAAGATCAAGTAAGCTGTGTTCACTGAACTTGGCAAGATACTGTAGATAATTGATGTTGTTCTTACCACGGATGACATGAGCATCAACTGAAGCAAGCCAGACATCAAGATCAGGAACATCAACAATTCCCTCCTGATGGCGTTTGAGAGTAGGAGTTGGCATGAAAGGAGTAGGGGCTGAGATAGGTGGAACATTATCAAATGGAGTACCAAAACCTCCATGAGCAACCCCTTGCATCATCATGAGGCCTAACATATCCTTAATCCAAGATGGAGGACCATCCAGCTGAGGTGTTTGTGGGACAACTGCAGCCACCGTTTTCTTTGCCGTTCGCTGACGAAATATTTTATCAGTAAGATTGAGGATCTCAGGAGGATCAACAATATTAGCCTTCCGGCAAGCCTAAAGGAAAGTATTTCTGGGTAAGGTTACATTGACGAAGAAAAGAAAAATTCTTGCACCAAAAGATGACCCCACTTTGCCTTGTCAGAAATCGTGAGTTTATAATGCTGGCCATCATGCTGAATAAGACAAGTCTTGTTATGCTCCTGACACTGCCAGCGCTTTTCGAGATCCTTGATTGCTTCAAGGTCTTTGACCTCATCTGGTGACAACGCAGAGACTGCAGGTTCATCTGACTTCTTCTTTGGTGCACCAGACTGACAGACAGAAGCAAATTAAAATATAGATATATATATAAATAGTATATGCTTACCTTCTTATTCTCCTTCCCATCTCCATTGCTCGTGTCAGTGAGGGAGATTGTGAATGCAGGAACTTGGCCCTTTCCCTTGTTTTTCTTCTTGCAATTTTTGCGATACTTGTGAACATCCTTGACCAGCTTATTCCAACTTGCTTCATCTTCAAGTAGCTTTGGGTGAGGTTTCGAGGACTTTGGAAGAAATGAGGGTACATAACCAATTGCTGAAAGGAAGGTGACGCCAACATCCATGCATTGGAAAAGACAGACAAGGAAAGTTGAAAAGAGTGTGTGGGAGGTTATTCCTTCAAGGTCGCGGGTTGCATTACGGTATGGGACTTTGAAGGGGATGTCAAACAAGGAGATATCGGCATTTTTTCATGCAGGAGACCCAGTGGGAAGGTCCAAGTCTAAAAGACCACCACAAATGAGTATCAGTTTATTACCAGAGAGATGGTGTGTGCACACCAGATGAATTGAGTTTGTCAACCTCTTTATTGTCGTCCATTAACTCATCCTCTTCCTCAGTTGTAGAGCCATCAGGGTTGGGCAGGATCTGGCGTGCCATGCGCTCCAAAGCATTCTCCTGTTGCTTGGGCTTGGGGGCACTGAGAGAGAGAAGAGCCTCAGCAGCAGTAGCATCTTCAGCCTCATCAGTGTCAGGTATTTTCCGAACAAGAGGTCGAGGTCTTGGGTAGGGCTTCTGTGCGGTTGGAGAGGGGCTCATAGGATTGATATTCTCGCATTCATCATCGGAGACTGCGTTTGACTGCGGTTTTTGAGGTTTTTTGTGTTTTCCAGTAGCCGAAGGCTTGCACCCTGCCATTCGTTTGGTGCGTATGCCCATAAATAATAGTGGTAAGAGGGAGAGCGAAGTTGCATCCAGGGTTTTGACACTCCGCTGAGCACCTCCTATCTGAACCATTTCTCAACTGTTTTCCACAAATTTTTGATGGGGTGCACGTCTATAAACCTCTAGCTACTGTTCTATTAGTTTAATATCGTGATATAGTGATATTACGCGAGGAAATGCACCAACGAGCTGAACAGCAACCAGAAAATTAGATTGTTCAAAATTAGATTTTTTTCGAGAAAAAATGCTGGGGCGTATATCTCCTCGTTTATACGATTCCAAATATACTAAATTTATGTCTTTCCGGAGGTTGGTTGTGGAGATCTCGCATGTGGAAGGTTGGATGCGGAAGATCCAATTTCGTGACCGTGGCGTCACGCATGCCATCTTCATCGAAAACGGCAATAAAAAAAAAAATTCCCTTGGTTGGATACAAAGTTATGGGTCCAAAAAATTCCTTTGAAGTGCAGTCGAGATTTTTTTATTTCCTACAATATAAATACTAGTTCATTGTTCAAAATAAATAAAAAAAGTCAATTCTATATTAAATTTAATGAATACCCTGATGATTAGGCAAAACCATGGGTTTTCAGAAACCCTTATCCCAATTCACAAAAACCCCTTGAGGGTAAGGGTTTTCAGGGGGTAGGGTAGGAGTACAGCTGAACTACCCCCAGGATAATCCCTAAAATTTATCCAGGTCCTTGGCCAAAAAAGCTAATAACATTGATATTAATAAATTGTTTTCTCAAGTTGTTACATATACTGTATAAAGGATATGGTGGTAAGTTTCTTTTACTGAAACTGAAGAAATGTGCATCTTGGAATGATCCATTGAAGAAGGAAAGATCTCTATCAAAACTCAAAGGAACCTAAGGACTGGCCAACTCCATAGTATGGCCATCAGAAATTTGCTCAACCACTTAATGAATGGACAGATGAATGCCAATAGTCTTTTGAAGAACTCAAGAAATGATTTACTGATAGGGATTGTCATGGGTTTGGTGTTTGTTAAGCTTGGAATTTGGACAGAGATGTCGGGTCCAAAGTCGTGCAAGGCGTTGGCTTCAACTTGTAGGTTGCGCCGCTCTCTTGATGGATGCCTCAAATTAGTAGGAGAGTCCGGAATCAAGCCAAGAAGAAGCTTAAGAAAGGCGAGAGCGAGTTAAGAGAAGTAGGTTGCTAAGTTGATATTCGAACTAGCGAAATACATACAACAAACTGGAGTATTTATACAGAGGAAAAACATAAACATATAAGGAGTTAACTGGGAAAGCATATGGTAGTAGAATGAACATATAATGAAGAGACTTGTACTCTGAAGGGTGCCGACTCAAATCCTTGCAAGTCCTTGTGGTGACCGAGACTTGTGACCTTGAGAACTGGTGCATGTGCGATATGATTGGCCTGGAACATGGAACATGTGTGGAGCGTGGTGGGGCTCTGGTTGTGCTGTGGTAGATAGAACATGGTGCTGGTTGGTAATGACAATGATAGGAATGCAGGTTTTGTTGGTGGTATCGGAGTAGAGGAAGTATTCGACGGAGCTCCGATATAAGTCCGATGAGGGTGGCTGGTGGTAATGGTGGCACTGAACAATGGTGGGTTGGCCATCATCAGAGACTCCGTCGGAGCTGTCCTATGATTGTTCTTCGGAAAGAACGTGACCGAGCACAGACCATGACAGTGTTTCCCTTGGAGAAACCTATTTTTAGACATGTTTTGTAATTTCCAAATAGTTTTTCTTATAGAAACACAAAAATTTTATCCAGCACTTTAAGTGTTTCCTTGTTTGCATCCTTCACCTGTAATTCAGCAAGGGCTTGCTCCAGGTTCACAAGTTGTTTGCTTCTCATAGAGTGCAAAGGGTCCTTGTTGGGAAATACAGTTTTGGGTAATGCTGAGGAGGGATCAAGAGTGGAGGAGTACATGGAGTTGGTGGAGTCCAAATCAGAACTGCAAAAGACGACTATGGTGGACTAGCTATCTGCTGGGATCAGTCCTCTGAGAGATCCTTTTCTGATGTTAGGGCAACTGTGGCTGTGGCTTAGTCAAGACCTAGCATGGGATCCTAAATATATATAAACACAAAATACGACAAGAAAGCACACCTAGCAGGGGGGATCTTAAAAGAAAAGAATGGAGTCCTGTTAAGTTGGGCTGTGTCTATATACAAAAATTGGAGTTGAAATAATAGAATGATGGAAAAAATGAGGAATGATGAAAAGAGTGATAAAAGTGCATAAGGTATCTATGTCATGTGTCCTCAGACTCTGCTATCGGAGCTGTGAGTGCACCCCATCTTGAGTTAGCGACGATGAGGAGGAATGTACAGAGGTGACAGGGCATTGCCGGAAGAAACGTCGGACAAAGCAGAACATCCCCTAAATGATAAGTAATGTTGTTAAAGTTCCTACTATCAGTCATGACACCACTAGCACCATGGAGGATCCACTTGTCATCATGTGCCCACTTTGTAGGCTTGGTACATTTGTTGTAATGGTTTAGTAGGGCATAGGGAATATTATAGGCTTTGTGGGCCTGCCAAACATACTTGACTGTCCCATTTCTAATGGCTTCACATGCTTCTTCTATGATGTAGATGACAGTGAGGTCATTGTAGTCATGTGTCCTGGCTTTGTTCTGTGAACCTTGACCTTCATTTTAGATTGCTTGAATTGCCTTCTCCATCTTTGCTGGCTGTGTGTTTTCAGAGTTTGAAATGGATTGCCACCATGATCATGAAGTGTCACCATTACAACACAAAAAATCAATGTTTTGCATTTTTCTGTGCAAGAAATGAACTCCTTGCCTCAATTCTTTGCAAGGTGAGTTGCATAAGGTAGTCAAGGATTCCTACTAAATTTTGGAAAAAGATGTCTACTCAATTGGACTCGATCTGACCTGACATTCACATACTGTTATGAACATTTACAGTTATGACCCTGGTGGACCCCATCAATTTCTTTCTCACCTCTGCCAGACAGACAATCCCTCTTTCTTCCTTTCCAACCCTTCACCCTACTCCAACCCTTAACTCTTACCTGTTAGGGCAACTGCGGACGACTTAGTTGAGATCTAGCAGGGGATCCTACACACATATATATATATAATCATAAATACGACAGGAAAGCGCACGTAGCAGGGGATCCTAAAAGAAAAGGATAAAACCCTGCTAAGGTGGAATGTATGCCTATATACCAAGAAATCGGAGTCAAAATCATAAAATGATGAAAGATAATAAAATGATGGAAAAAGATGGAGAATGGTGAAACAGTGATAGGAATGCTACATCACGTGATCATCGGACTCTGGTATCGGAGCTGTGAGTGCACTCCGTCTTGGACTAGCGACGATGAGGAGGAATATACAGAGATGATGGAGAAATATCGGAGGAAACATCGGACAAAGCGGAGCATCTCCTAACATTACCTGTACTATAGCCTTTGACTCACTTCCCATTCCAAAACACTGCCTCCTCCCTTTGACTCATACTATGACTCATATTCCTAACCCTTGACCCTGGACACTGCCTCATAGCCTACCTATATAAAGAGCCCATATTTAGTAGTAGTTCCCTAGTTTTGACCTTAGTACTCATACAGTTCAATCCACTACACTTCACCCATAACCTTTGGAAGTGCTCTTTGCTTGAATAGAACTTAGCTCTTTGTTATTGTCTCTGCCCAGAACTGAACACAAGTGCAAGCTAGTGATGCCCATAACACATACTTCATGCCACCAAAGGTAATGGCCACCATTGTAAAAATTCCTACTCTTGTTCATTTAGTTCTCCCTCCCAAAAAACTTGATATTCATGTTTCTGTAAGACTTAAGAATGAATATATGCAAAATTTGTAGAAGCAAGCTTTGAGTGAGGGAGAGGAAATTGACAATTACAAACTCCTGCGACATTACAAACTCCTGGACAATCATACAGTTATCCACCAGCTAATGATACACCACCCAATGATACACTTTTGTAAAATTGTTAACTTCCTCAAAACCTCATATTTTTGTGAAACAAATTTTCCTCAAAGCCTGTATATATTACCTATCTGCATCCATCAGTAATCATGCATTCCAGTTTCCATGGGTTTTTGAACCTGTTTGAAGAGGATTGTTAGTCTCATACCAAAACTGTCCATGTGTGGATGGTCTTGTCTGAAAGTCCATCACATGTCAGGGCAGTGCAAACTAGGTTACAAGCATTAGATATCAAATGTACTCTCTGTTGAAACTGATTACAATTTTCTAGTTACTGGATTTCGAGACTACAAAATGTAGACATCTTTTTCAAATGCAACTTGTTCAACCTGTGCAATTTTAAAAATACAAAAAAATTGATATTTATATTCCTAGAATATCATTGGACATATTATATCTATGAAGTTGACCTCAAAAATCAGCTTATATGACACCATAAATTCATTTGGCTGAAACTTTGCACTGCCCTATTAAAACCCAGACCTTGTTATAAGCCCTTCTCATGTTTTGAGAAGAGATTTGATTGAGCCTAAGAGGATTGGATAAATTCTGGGCACAGGATATCTCATTCAAAAATGGATGTTTTATGGATTTAGCCAGAAACACTGCCACCACCCAAATGATACACCTATGTTTTTGGCATGTCTCAACAGGGACATATCCAATTATTTTTAAAATTTGGAGAGCATGAACCAATGGTATTATAGGAATTTAATGTGAGGTTTTTCACATGAAAAAATCCCTCTTCAAGTTTCCCTTTGTAAATTGCAATGGTAAGGATTACAGATGATCAAGATTACAAAGGACTCTAAGTGAGAAGATACTGAATAGCAAGTAGAACAGTCTAGTCAAAGAAATGGGGTCGGACTGAAGAGTACTGTGAGTCTATTCAATCTGGAGCAAGGTCCTCCAGTCTAACCTGACTTGACAAAGGAGTTGGAATAGATGGAGTGGAAACAGGATGAATGGAGGGGTACTAGGCAGTGTGAGGAGTGCAGGGAAGGGGTGCAGAGTAAGGTAGGCGTCACCCATTGTCGGCACCCTTACATAAGCAGCTTACTAAGCGCCAAGACCAGCCAAATGTTCGATGAAAAAAAAATTCAAAAATTTATTGGTGACAGGAGTAAGGAGATCTACAGGTGGGACAGCGGATCAGGATTGGCACGTCGTGCACTTGCAGCCATTACAGGTGGGAGGGTCCAATGACCATGATATTTACAGTTAGTCCAAGCTGCTTCAGCACCAGACAAGCCCTGGTCATAAGCGGATATGAAACGTGCGGAATGGTTTGTGTTACGACTTCGAAAGATTCAGGCTATTTGCAGCCGTGATCTTAGCCAGTCGTTTGAGATCGAGTTCATTCGAGACTAAAGAGTGCCTTTGTTGCCAAAGGTATTGTCTTAAGTTCGTTGAGTTGGTACAAGTCTTTATTAAAGACTAACTAGAGAACAAGTTGTAAACTACTAGAGTTTATATACTTGTAAAGACAATGAAAAGTCTAGA
>Ga0193743_1003118_pt1 | contig 11250 bp, 13 predicted proteins | sample L2c2metaG_FD_143038 | JGI IMG/M metagenome (GOLD analysis project Ga0193743, IMG submission 143038) | Soil microbial communities from a riparian zone of the East river system, Colorado, United States - L2c2 | ecosystem: Environmental > Terrestrial > Soil > Riparian zone | place: USA: East River...
GATTGACATGCATTCTACACATGTTGCTGCGCAACATGCTTTTACCATATGTTTTACATGTGTTTGCCTTGAGGACAACACATGGACATTAGTATATAAACCATAGCTAGAATACTTGTATTCTTTAGCTTGTCTTTAACCATGTAACTTGTTAATAACGATAGTGCTTGATTGGCATTTATCCATTCTCAAACCTGTGGATACTTGACTGGACGTCTTCCAGTTGATATTCATGGGCTCAGCTAGCTCCTTGGACAGATGCTTGGGCATTATCAGATACTGACTGTATCCGATCACATCTGTAAAGACTGAATCGGTCGAAGTCGTAACACATTTAGCCCGACCAACCATTTATGAGAGTGAAAGAAGGCAGGAAAGTGAGGATATTAATTTTGAGCCATGAAGACGCCTTGTATAAAACCCATTGGGCACACCTTAAACATGCTTTTGACTGTCTCGCCAAATGCTGTCCAGCGCAGCCAAACATTGTTCATTCAGCCAAATTTGAGCTGTTTCAGCGTGACAAAACTTCATTCATGTTAAAAGAATTAATTGCAGGTAATTCTACTTGAAATTTCTGCTCGCACATGTCTATAAGCACTGAAAGAAATTCAAGATCCTGGGATTTGGCGAATTTCTAACTGAAAATATGAACAGTTCAAGGGTATCAATGCAAATCTCATTAATTTACTGTTCAGATGGAATGAGATTAATTTTCTGCTTGGACTACAAGTTCTTTTAACAAAAAATATGCACTTGGCATCCCACTGAGACCAGAAATAAGGTTTCTGTATCACTGTCATGTGGTGTGTCATTAGCCAGTTGATGACTGTATATGTTAATCTGTGTATATAGATTTCCTGAATTTTAAATATTAAAAGTTCTTACTGTGAGTCCAGTCTTTTAAATCCTTAGCAAAATATAAAACCCCTTTTCTAAGGGGGGTTGAAGAATAAAAAAATGGACCTGGGGTTCTGTTTTTTTTTAGTGGACTTTCACTGAACCAACCAGCCAACGTAATCAGGCACATGTCCATATTCGGAAATATGATGTCATCACCATGCTATTTTTCCACCTCATCCTCCCCTTGACGTCCCACAAGCCTCGCAAACCCAGTTTCTCTGTGCTTGCTCAAGTGAAACACATGACAAGTGATACTAAATCATTTACCGTGAGTTACAAAGGACTATGCAATGGAATAAAGTGATAAGAGGCAAGTTACTCACCCATACAGTCTCACATCCATTGCACTTGCACTGAATTGAGTTGCTTGCAGAAGGATCCACTTGGTCTCCACAGAGACAATCATCAAGAATGAGGTTTATCTTGTGATGCTCTCATCTCCCTGAGGGTCCATTACTAGCCTGGCTGCTAGTTTTCAAACTTAGTTCATCACAACATGTCCACAGCATGATTTAATTGTTATCTTAATCTTATCTACATTGTCATAGTTCACCTCTTCACTTGCTTTGGGGTCCAAAATGTGTTAGATACTTCTGGTGTTGCAATATATAGGATTTTTGGCCATTTCTGAGCCGTTTTCACCAAAAAAAATATGTAGGTTAAAAAAAAAATTAGCAGCCTGATGGCCGAACCAACCACCCAACCCACAGTCCGGTATTCAGATCCTGCATACCCCTTGCCCTTTTCAGTTAATATTAAAAATGGAGTTTGTAGGTTGTCAAATATTATATATATATATATTTACTGTAGCTTGTCCAATATTATAAATTAAAATTAATTTTATATGAAGCTTTCTATAAAAAATATTTTATTTGCTACAGGACACAGGTTAAAATCAGCTTTTAATCTTGAGCCTCCCGAAGTGTAAGTTGTTCATCGGTGCAAAATCCACACTTTAGGGCTTTCCTGATGCCGGTGCACGGTAACCGAAAAAATTCAATATATCGCAGAATACAATCACAGGTGCTAGTACAAGATGGTGAAAATTGAGAAGCATAGACGAAAATCACGGAGGTGATACAAGTGGAGAGTAAGACCCATGCACCAAAGCTTGTGAGAATTCCAACATCAGGAAAACATGGGGGTCATCTTTCGGCATCTTTGGGGTCTTTGGAAAGATCTAGAGACCTCAAAGACGTTGAGATGGCACATCTTTCAGGAGACAGGTACATAATCTCCCAGAGACAAGTTCGTCTTCGAAAGACCATTGAGAGTCTTTCAAAGAGGAGTAGAGAGCTTTGTGAAGACCATCTTCACCTTTGCACACTATCTTTCATAGATCTTTGATCAATTTTATCACATTTGTAGGTGCATTAAATCAATTGTATTCAGCACCTATGTGAACAGTGGGTAGCCTCTACATATGAGACCCGAACCGACACTTCTAATCAAACTCATCCATGGCACCAGCAAAAAGACTATATCCTATGGATAATGGTAGCAAGTGGGCGGTATATGGGTGTGGTGAGCACAAGGTAGGTAGTAAATCATGTTAGTGAGCGAGGTGGATAAGGCCCGCCGTAGGGTTAGGGTTGTGGAATGGTTTCAAGAGAAGCAACAGCAAGTTGCAACTGTGTCAGTTGAGGACACGGTCGCTGTTAGAGAACATCATCAGCAGCTGGAGGAGAATGTAGCAATTGAAAATACTTAGCATTTCCTATTCCATTTGATGCCAACTTTGGGGCCTTGTCACTGATGCAATCGACGCCCCATTTACATGTTTGTCAACTGTGCCATTCAGCATGACCCTCAACATGAGGAGGGCAGGGCTATACATATCCCAACACAGATAACACGGAGCAACACGCTCCGGCCACTACAGCAAGTGGTCTTGAGTGGGACGTCAAGGGCAAGGAAAACAAAGGAGAGGGGTGAGTCCTGAAGTCAAACATCAGCGACCAATGAACGAAGGATGTTCGAAGATCACACCAAGCAAGTAAATTACCCCACTCAAATGTCTTGAAGTAAATGGGTAGAGGGCTGCAGGGCGAATGGTGGTGGGTGGCGATGTCGGAGAGGTGAATGCCATGTCAGCTACCATTGCTGGGAAGTTAGATACGTTGTAATGGCAACCATGTCAGTCGAGGGCATGGCCGCCATCAGAGAGAGCCATTACTGGCTTATCTTGGACAAGGGATCTAAATAGTTAGCAACTTTTTCTCATGAGGAATAACAGGTTATGTAGCACACTTACTTCGGTCTTCGATGTTGCTGATAACAATTGAATTTTCTGCCACCAATCACAAGTGGAGGCAGTGCAAGGACGAGGTGGGTAGCATGGTGGAAGTCAAGTGCAAGGTAGAAGGTGGGTGGGCAGCACAATGGTGGGAGCAAGAAGGTAAGTCATGTTGAAATGTAATGTTGATCGTTAAAAACACAGACGCGTCCATCACGTGAGCCTCATCCATTCCAACATCGCTCATTGTCAAACACTTGCATATCAGGTAGCAAACACATTTATTGTTTGAAAAGGCAGCTAGACTCGTGTATTGTAGCTATAATGATGTTATCAAAAAAAGAAAAGGCATACTAGGCGCAGTGTACAAAGGCCAATTTATGAAATGGTATATATCCTTCATAAATCAGGAATATCGTCATAGAGAAAGGTGGAATATGTTTGTGGATGCATAAAATAGAAAGAACAAGGGTGTGGATGGGGAGGAATAATTTACACACTTTAATCATCATCATCAGAGACCAATATGTATTCCTGAGCTGCTTCCTCTTCTTCGGGGGCCTCACTTCCACGAGATGATGCTGACCGCGACCGTTTACGCTTCGGCTTATTATCAGCCAAAATGTTAGAAATCTCCGTGAAGATTGCCTCCCAGTGGTCTTTCGTGAGAGCTTTCACCGTGGGCATGTATTGAGTTGCACGACGAATGAGGACATTGACAGTCCTACCTTTTTCTGATTTCCGTTCAGTGCGGTCACCGTAGTTGTCAGCGGAGAAATGATTTGCACTGCCCCTAGGCTCAACATACTCTCCTGTTGTCCAAGCCTTCAGGGCATGCTGAACCTGATACGAATGAGAATTGAGAAATGTTCAGAAATGAGTGATGACTCACTGCTTGAAGAGCAAGGATGAACACTCCGTAAGGCTTCTCCTTCTCGCTAAGGCGCTCCAGGTCAGGTACATCCTCCCATTCTGCAAAGTGGGCAAGTGCCAGTGTGTATAAAACCAGTGGATTTTGCAGTCGTCCCTACGTGTCGCTCAGTGCAGGCCATGTATGATGGCTCACAATCATACACACCTTTTTCGTAACCTTTTCCATTTCATCATTAATTTTCCACTCCTTCCAGAGGAAAGGATAGGTTGGTGGATTTCCATCAGGCGTAAGTGAAAACTGAACCCAGTCGGCGATAACCTTACGATTTTCGAAGAATTCTGACTGATCAACCTCGATGTACCTCTTCAGTGCTTCAGCAGCCTTGGTATCAAACCCATTGCGCCAGTTGTTCAAGCGATAACTGATCTGTGTGTTCAGATGCCGCATTAACATTATTCAAAACATCAGAGGAATGTATGACTCACGAGAGGAGCCCATGGGTCGATTGGGGCATCCTGCACAGTGTACTGCGCAGGCCCATAAATATTGTCCACAAGTCCCTGGACTTGCTCCCTTGAAAGGCCCTCCCAGGGAGAGAGAGATCCGGCGAGACTCTTTGCAAGAGGAACTAGCTGGTTGGTAAATGCCTCCGATGTATCCTTTGGAAGGTGTTCGAGTTTCCACTTTTTTCCGCTCCCACCACGGGCTTCTCGTTGCGTGGGAGGGACAGATGACAGTACTTCTATCTTTATGGATGACGACTGAATTGATCTATGAACTTGTGGTTGCTTACATGGACAAGAGAAGTACGCACATAATGGTTTGGACCCCGTTTTGGACCTTTGTCATTCACGATGGCTGACCGCTCCATCTCATCATCTTCTTCATCACCAACCATGCCTCCATACCGCATCAGTGAGTCATCGCCTTCCTGGTTGGATTTGTTGGCTGGTGCAATTGATTTGGCTTTGATAGCAGAGTCCCAGCCAGAACAAAGGCCTGAAGGCGGCTGGTTCGACTTTTTAGGTTTCTTGGCTGAGACAGCCTGAGGCTCAGCCCTTCAGATTCAACAGAGAGTAATTAATGCAGATGATACAGATATAGATTGCATGGAACTGACCTTGGGCTCCGCTCACGACGTTTCGAGTGTTCAGCAGCAGATTTAGATCCAGTTGTGGGGACAGTGACTCTGACAGCTGCTATCTCACGGCGTCCTGGTTTGAACCTTTTGCCTTTCTTGGACAGAACGTCTTCCTCTTCACTCTCAGGCTCATTGTCATCACTGCCCTCTTGCATATGATCTGTGTCCTCTGGTCGGTACTGATCCTTATCGCTGTCATCAGACTCTATGCCATCAGGCAAGATCGTATCACTTCTGGTCGCTCGAACTGGTCATAAAAATCAACAGGTGAGAGTTATATTTCTCAAGAAGTATGCATTGACATACATAGAGCTAGATCGTCAGTATGAGCAGACCCAACCTCACCCTCTGCTTCTTTTGCCTCAGTAGGACCAGGTGGACGAAAACTGGCAACCTGCGGCTTGCGAATGTTCGATTGGGCTGCATGGTGAAGGTCCTCTTGGCGCTGTTCATCTTCAATATCAGCAGCGTCTTTCAAGGCTTGCTCCTGCTTGTGTGCTTTCTCCTGATTATCAAATGCCTGCTGATCCCGGATAATCTGCATTTCTGCAGGTGTTCTGCGTGGTTTGGGCATATCGATGGCACCTGGACGAGCATCTTTATTCTTTGTGCGAGTAGAAGGTCGAGTAGGAGCAAAAGGAGGAGGGAGCATATTTTTACGAGGTGCCATTGTGTGGTTATCGATAAAGGTGCATTTACTTGATGGTTCTCTTTGGATCTATCCTCATTTGCTTCCGTCAACAAATAGGTTGATTTACGGGCCCGGCAGTTGTAACTTTACTCTTTATCTACCATGCCCCGTTCTTTTAAAGTTCGCTACATTCCTTGCCCAATCAAATCATGTACTCGTCAATTTACAAATCAAGGAGGCCTCAAAAATCATATCCGAATGCATCGTATGCCACAGGCAAATCATGAACTACCAGCACATCAACCACCAGTCAACGAAGACGATATTCTGGTTGATATTGAAGAGGATGTTCAGGAGCAGGGTCCAGAAGATCAGGACCACCCTTCGAATCCTGAAAAAGCTGCAAAAGAGAAGATTACTCACCATCCATTGATTAATGGTGCACCACGTCACATTTTTATCTGCAAAAAAATAACTGACAATATTTAGGGCTACCATGCGATGCACAGGGCAATTTTTTGCCTGAAGGCGCACCACCCCCACCTTGGGAAGAGCACCCCGACGACGACTTTGCCACTTTCAACAACTCTGCAGCGTTCGAGCTTGCTGACCTTCTTTTCCGACGAGACCAGATGTCCGGCACCCACATCAATGATCTTCTTCAGATCTGGGCATCAACTCTTTCTGAGGATCAGGAACCCCCTTTTACAAGTAAGAATGAGATGTATAACGCCATCGATAACCTTGATCTTGGAGGTGCAGCTTGGAAGTGCTTCACTGTCAAGTACAATGGTGAGATCAAAGAAGATGACACAACCCCGTGGAAGCATAAATCCTTCGAGGTTTGGTATCGTGATCCTCGGATTGTCCGAAGCGAGCGCAGTCGCGATACATCTTGCCAACCCTTCGAGGGTTTCAGCGTCCAATGCAGCGTGGAGTGCATTCTTCAAGAAAGTGGCTATCGTGTCGACAATTTTAGACACCGTCGGCTCCGAGAAAGAAATGTTGGTGTTCTCGAAAATGTCGTAGGACAGGCCATCGATGCCGGCGTCGATCCGCTTCTTGAATCCACTCCAATCAAAGTGCATTTCGGAGGGGTGTATAAAAGCGCCACAAAAGCGTGCGACTTGCACTGCCGTAGGAATGAGGTCGCTAGGGAGTGTTTTTAGCGGTTGAAAGAGCCTGGCTATAGACATAAAAACTGAGCGGGTGAAAACTAGTAGTCAGTAGATAACCAGCGTCAAGGACCCACGTTCACTGTCAATTTATTACATCAATAAACACCAAGCGAGAAAGAACAGACTCGACATACGACATGATGATGTGATTGATTCGCGAAGATTCAATGGAAGTTTGCTATACAAGTTCTGAAATACTCGGTGCAGTGAGCCAGCTGACCTTTTATACCACTGCCACTGCCAGTCTGCACGGTGACTGGTTACATGATGATCAATGGACCGCTTTTCGAGATCGGATTAGCAACAGTATTCCTATCGATGCATGTCTAATTCACCAGATTATTTGAACCAGGCTATGGGAATCCTGTACCAAGGCAATTCCCGAGCCCAGGAGCTCGCCTTTCCGTGATCATATATGGTTAAATTGGATGTCCCTTATGTAAATTGTCATGGTAAATTGACTTCATGAACGCTGCGATATTGTTCTGCCTCACGCCTTTGTGATATCTTGTGTTCGGCCAGCACAAATTGGTTGCACAAACGCAGACAAAAGTACCGAAACCCTCCACTGAACTGGGTTCCAAAAAGCCTGGAGTCCTGGATAGGAGGAATGGAAGGCTGTCAAGGCCGCCAGCACCAAAATCACGGAAAAATCGCAGGTTTGAAGTGGCACGGAAGATCATGAACCCGACCTCTGTTTTTGAGCCCAACTTCTTGTATTTTGATGGAATTCAACGGTCCAAGTCTACTTTTGGAAATGATTTTTTCTTCAAACTTCGAATTTCGATAAAGTGCCGAGATCGTTCGAAAGCTCTCGTTAACCCGGTGTTATCAACTACCGGTGTGGCGCATAACAGCATAAATTTAGATCACCTCAGCGCCGCTTCTTTTATTGATGGAAAGGGTGAACGAGAAGACACACAGGTACGACTTGAACTGCCTTCCATATTTGTCACTTCTTTTCTTGAAAATGGTCGGAAATTGGAATTCACCGGATTGACGAGAGTTTCAAACGATCTTGGCACTTTGTCGAATTCCGAAGTTTCAAGAAAAAATCATTTCCAAACGCAGACTTGGACCGTTGAATTCTATCAAAATACAAGAATTGGGCTCAAAAAACAGGGGTCCGGTTTACCTGTCCAACACTATAATGGCGTGAAGGACGAGACGTCCCTGAATTTCGCACTACACTACTATTTGGAGTTATAGATAAGCAAAAAATAGAAATATGGAATGATGCAATGTAACACACGCTAAGTATACCAAACTGACAGAGGCCAGAATAAATGAAACCAGAAACATACTCGAAGGTTTCGCCATACAAAACAGCGCTGACGAAAAACACTATGTTGACTACACACCTTGGGAGTTATGATAAAGCCCAAATCAGACTTAAGACTACTCTGAATGAAAGTTTTCGTCCGAAATGGTCTTGAACCCGAAGAAAATGATAATGACTTGGGTAATGACTCTCATTTGGATGGTGACTCATGCTCTTCCTTCTTCTGATCAAAATGCTTCGCAACCAGAAGAGGATACCTCATTTGAAACCGAGACCGAAATACAAAACTCCATTTATTTTTGATGATGATAACGAGCCAGCTGAAGAAAGCGGCTCAACGTTCAATCTAGTCCAACGCGCGACAGGCAGAATACTGTATGACGCAAGTATGACGTTTGCAAGTACCGTTCTCACTGAAAAATAGGGTCAAGAATCATGATGGATGTCAATGTCCCTAATGCTTCTTAACATGTTAGCTCTGATAATTATCATCTTCACACCGAGAATAACGCCACTGAAGGAGACAGCGGATCTTCCAGGATATTGCCAAATTAAGACATTCTAAATAAGGAAATTAAGGACCTAGTAGTAGTAGGCTAAAGGACTTAAGTTAAAAACTTCTTTTAATCTTGAGCCTCCCGAAGTGTTACTGTCGGGGGTCCTTACAACCCTTATAAGGCACTTTTCAGATTTCCGACACCCTATCTATATCCGTGCTCGGTGGTGACCCGTGACTCGGCTACGGACGGTATCCGGATAGATCCATGCGATGTACCGTCTGTGCATAATGCGTGTTATGTGCATTGCAGGGTTGGACAATCATGTGTTTGCATTCCTCCCAACGTCCTCTCTTTTCTCGGAAATCTGTCCAGACTTAGGACTTAAAGGTAATGATTTACTAGTAAATAGTATGATTTTCCTAACTACTTTCCTTTCCAGGTTTCAGGAAACCAGGAAACGATCGGGAAACCCAGAAACTATTTTAATGTTTTGCTGATGGCCCTATATTGGTGTTCGTGTTCTTATAAACACCTCGGATCTTCAATCATTGACAGATTATGCTAATTGCTCTTCATGGTATAGCTCTTGTTTTGATTCTGAGAACGCTGTAAAGATCAAGGAAGTTACGTGTCAGAGGCACGCGGCATATACGAGTTCCTTTTTTTAACAAGATGGATGAAAGACTTTTAATTGGCTTGATTTACCGTTATATCTAACCAATAGGACTGCAAAACATGTTTGGGTTGCAGAAAGTAGCTGTTCGAAGCAAAAATCACCCGTTCGAAGCAAAGATCATCCGTTTACAAGTAAGATAGACAAGAGAATTGGCGGTTCCAGTGCCGAGACCCCGAATGCAAGAGGCCGGCATTTGCCGGCTAAGGCACCGTGACGGACCCCAACAGAACGCCGTTTGGTATAAGAACGAATTCCATAAATGGAACTCGTAACATAACATTATGGCAAGTGCTTCCATAAACACCTCAAGCTTATGTACATCCGAGCCTTGAGGCCTCAAGGCTCAGGACCTCAGGTGTACATTTTGATATTCTCAGGAGAACCGAAATCGCGCATCTAGGTATCCATATTTGAAATTTGACCAGAGATAGTATTGCCTTCCATAATCTTGTCAGCAATCGTCTGAACCGCGTCGATAGGAATGCGTCGATCTGAATTGAATCTGAGCTCAAACATCACCTATATGTTCAGCTTGCTCACTTGACTGGCCTTACCCACCGAGCATCTCGAGACTTGGGTAGCAATCTTCCATTTGAATGTCACAAACCAATTGTAATATCATGTCGTATGTTGACTCTATTCTTCTTCCTCGCTGTGGTGCTCATTGACGGACGTTCATTGGTTGACAGTCAATGTGAGCCATCGACGCAGCTTGTCCGCCGACCGTTCACTCACTTGGTTCTCATGTCTGCAGCCGAGCCATTTCATCCTCGCGTCACGATCCCTGCCGACCTCATGCCTACGAGCCTCCAAGTCATGAAGTTTTGCAACCATTATTTGATCATCGATCCTAAAACCAAGTCCTTTGATTGGAAAAATTTCTGGTCTCGAATCGTCCAATACAAGCCCCAGGACAAGATATACATGCAGACCCACTGGAAAGAAGTCATTCCCAGAAGCGACGCGTCGGTGTCGGCGATGGTCGACGCGATAGTCGGCTACTTGTACCGCGCTTACAGTGTCTATCTAGACGTCAAAGAAGTAACAGCAACGGTCTTGGCCACGTTCACCCACCTCAAGACGGCGAGCAGCAGCGGCTGGGCCGACTTTAGCAAGTCGATCCACGAGACCAATAGTTCTTATGAATATCGAGTTCTCTTCGATGTTAGGTCTAATTTCCCCGACACCTTCTGGTCAATCGTGACCACGATCAAGTTGACAGCAGATATTGAGACCGAGTCAGCTTGGTGGGGCCTTGAGAGTAGTTCCACCCAGAAGTTTTCCGCAGAGATAGAAACAGCACAGCTGTTCATCAGGAAGGGCTTCAAGGACCCGGGCCTATAGCTTGTAGAAAGAGGTAAATTCTTTGCTCAAGTGCATTGGTGAAAAGCGTGCTCATTCAAACTGTCCCTGTTAGAAGGACGTGTGGGGCAGTCCTTAATTCAGTTGGATTAGCTCACTTACTTACTCCATATCCATGCTTCTCATTTTTGCGCTCTTGTGCTAGGACCGGGAACATGTGTAAACCATAGCCGGCTGCATAGTTTTTCGATGTAAAGTACGTTTCATGCTATGTAATAGTCCAAGAGGTAGACTACAAGATTTCTGTGTAAAATCATCAAAATCTATATTTTCGAAGATCTGCATGTCGAAGATCTGTTGGGCTCGAAAACACCCCTTTATTTTGGCACGATTGATGGTATTATGTGAGATGTGGGATCATCGATCATGAGTCATTTACATCAATTTATTTACAAATTGTCCAATGATGTATGCATGCGAGATATCTTACGATATCCAACGATATCCACCACCGACAACTTGAATGC
>Ga0193743_1003119_pt1 | contig 11245 bp, 11 predicted proteins | sample L2c2metaG_FD_143038 | JGI IMG/M metagenome (GOLD analysis project Ga0193743, IMG submission 143038) | Soil microbial communities from a riparian zone of the East river system, Colorado, United States - L2c2 | ecosystem: Environmental > Terrestrial > Soil > Riparian zone | place: USA: East River...
GCGCAGTTGAAAAACATTCTCTATATTGTTCACAAGCTAGAATCATATCGCAGGGGTAAGAATGCGTTTTAAAGTTACTTGCAGGTGAGGGCCATTGCTCCGCATGGCATATATGAGTCCATCCCTGCTAAGATAGTATACCGCCTATAGGGGTTTCCTAAATTTAATATGCATATTTTTCCAATATCTTATTACATATTTTTATATATTGATCTCCGTATACAAATTTCCTGAATTACATGGTTTTTTTTTCAGGAGTGCAGATTTTATGTATATCTGTTGAAACTAGGTTTACTACATCAAGTATCCTAGTTGAATAGGAAAAGCTCAAAATCCTCTTCCGTGAATTCTCCATCGATTTTTACCCATGAATGTCACATATCAGTAACGGTGTATTGAAACATAAACTTACGGCACAGAACATTCCCGGGCATCTTCGGGCCGAACGGCGACGATATCGCATCTCGCGACCACGTGATGCGTAGATCATGGACGCGAATCGCGACTTGCTTTCAACCCACTCATTAGCACTCAAGGTACCCAGTCATGTCTGAACCGTGAGCCTTGTGTTTTCATATTCGGGGAAAACTAAAAAGCATCGGAATTCAGTGATCATGTTAATGATTGTGTATTGGAAACACCTGTCGCCACACGAAAACGAACGCATGCGTCAGTCACAAATCTACGTTCACAAAAACGAAGAAGGTCGTCGGTGGCATCTTTCGAGTTTGGCCGAGAATTAGATGTTGATACATTAAGTGTAAACGAGAACCATAGCGGGACCAGCAGCGTGAGCACCAACGAACCCTTCTGTTTCGTTACCTTTTTGTTCTGAAGAAATCTTCACAAGGCCGATCGATTTGTATCGAAGAGACCGAAAAACTCTCTGCCTCTGAATATTACACCGCGCACAAGGCGGATCAGCAAGCAATTTGGTCTGATTGACGACCGGGTCCTAAATTTTAGAGATGATACCGAGATCCTTCCATCTTCATCTTCCGTTTTCAAAGACGAAAACACTATGGCTCTTCTTCGAAGAAGTGCTTCTTCATTATTCCACTCACCACCTCCTTTGCATTCATCCTCTGTCACCGAAAATCTAAACAAACGTAGGCAATGCGTCTTGACTCTTGACAGCCCAGGAATCGCTAGTGATCCAGAAGCATTCCCAATCAGTTGGTCGCTCAATAACTGCATCGCTGTTGCCTGCGGACGAGATGTATTCTACCAAAGTCTAGACAACAAAATTGTCTCACATCTTGGTCACTCGACTCTAACTGGAGGTCTAAATGTGATCGAATGGGCTGGTAAGAAATGCCCGAATTATCTGGCGGCGGGTAACAATCATGGATGGATACAAATATGGGATGCTACAAGAAACAGTGGAATGCCCACGAAGGCAATACATACATGGTTTAAAGGGAAGGATCTTGCTATCAAGAGTATCAGTTGGAACGACGATGTCATGGCTGTTGGAGCAGATGAAGGGATGATATCTCTGGTTGACATACGTACCCCCGACGAGGGCATCAAGATCTCTCAACACCGCAATACGGTTCTTGGTCTGAAATGGAGCACAGATGGGGATTTTCTTGCAAGTGGAGATCGATACGGTCTTGTGTATATCTGGGACAAGAGGGCAGCAAAATCTCTAGTCGACATCAGTCCCACTAAGATCCGTAACCAGGGCAGTGCACGAGTGAGTTAAGCATCGCTTTATCCAGTAATTACTACTCCCCGTCCTAGAACTTGAACGATGTTTTGTGTAGGCTATGGCATGGTGTCCCTGGAAACCCGACCTACTCGCAACTGGGAGCACCTCTCCTGACGGAAAAATTAGGATATGGAGCACATCTTCAATATCAGGTCACAACCCCGAACCTTTACACACAATCTCCCTCAGCACGTCCATCAATTCTCTCCATTGGTCGCCGCATTGTAAAGAACTCCTGAGCACACAGGGTTCTTCGTTCGTCCATATCCCTCCCCCACGATCGTCTCGACGAAACAACATATCTCAAGCAAGTCTACCCTTCACCACTGTTCAGACCGCCTTGACAAACTCTATCGCAGTGCATGAGTACCCCTCATGCAAGCGACTCTCGACATTAACGCAAGCCCACGCCAGCGCGGTGACGCATAGTTGTGTTAGCCCGAACGGAGAAAACCTTTTCACTGTCTGTCCTAAAGAGGAGGCGATAAAAATGTGGCAGGTTTGGGCTGAGCCGCTTTCATTTGGGAAGAAGGAGAGTGCCTTTGCGAAATTTACGATTCGATGAAGAAAGAAACGAAAAAGAACAGATTGGTGTCGTTCAATGAAATTGTACTCGCTTTTTTATTTTTTTTGTATACACTCCTTGTTTCCAATAACAATAATACATATCCTTTCCTCGCCTTCATACGGTCATGTTGAAGGACTGTTAAGAGCATCGACCCATGTCTCGACATCATAAGATAGTTGAGCGCGTGCTCTATCCGAAGGAACACCTATACCAAAGCCCCAAAAATCATGCACCGCATCCGTCTGGATGTTGAACATCAGATCAACACCATCCTCCACCATTTTCAAAGCCAATTGTTCACATTCCTGTTTAAAACCTTCCCATTCACCAATTGAAATAAACGTTTTCGGATAGCCAGCATAGGCTCCTGAAGGTGCAATATCTGGGGGAGAGACAGGAAATCGTCAACACGGAAAAAATCTGAAAATATGGGAGAGCAACTGACTGCCTGAAAGAAGAGACGATGAGAGAAGGCTAGGTGAATGGTGACCCAAAAATCTTAGATTGGCAAGGTAAGAAGTAGCCAGGAGGTCAATGTCGGAGTTGGGTCTGGAGATGGAGTTGTCCGTAGCGGCGCTTTTGTCAATCGCGAGCAAGTATGCAACATTTTTTGTTAAAAAACAACAGCAACAAAAAAAAAACCTCTAGTTCCAAAGACTTGAAGAACGTACCCATATCAACCCATGGCTACAATGTATATGGAGATGCCGTGTTTAGTATCTAGTCCTTTGAGCAATGAGATTGGGAATGCTTCACCGAAAACAGCATCAACCCCAAAGGTAAGGGAAGGACTTTCTCGTCATGAAGATATCGAGTGAGCATCAGGGCTAAATGACCTATATGTGATCCACATAGAATCAATTGATGCACATAAAGTGAACCTAGGATGTTCAAAAATAAATTAAAATAGTTACCTCCGTCGCATGCACTGATTATCATTATCCTCGACGAAGGGATCCCCAGTACGTCTGTAAGATGGCAGTACCCAGACAACGCATCTATCAGCTGGGCCGGGTGGGGTGCGTCATTCACAAGACGGTAATATACGGCTATAACATTCAAGGCTCGTCAGCTAGATTTTCTTTTTCAAGTATTTTCCTTTTTGTAGAAACTCGGCAACTTACAGAGAATATCCTTTATCTTTGTAATCTAGAAGTCGCCAAAGCGTAAGGATTATAGCAATGACATTTCAAAATAAACAGGCGGATAAGCACCTTGGCAATTTTACGAGCGATATCTGTTACAGATATATGGTGAGTGGTATGTAAGTAGCGGGGAAAAAAAAAACCAAAGGGTACTACAAAAGGCATACCGCATTCAGGAAATGTTTCAGAGCCATTCCCCATCATATATCCTCCTCCATGCACGAACAGACCAACAAGAGCGGTATCATCTGATTTACCCAGATCTCCAGCCTTTGGCCAGATATAACCAGGAACGCGGATGGCGGACACTAAAGGATCCACTGCTGAACTTTTGAGCACATCATCCCTCGCAGGTTCAATCCAAATAAAACTTGTTTCTTTCAGCTCTGTTTCTGGGGCTTGACGTGTCTTATCGGTTGCCATTGGACAAAGTCCACAATTCGCATTGAGAGGCATTATCCACCTTAAAATACGCACCACGATAGACTCTCTGAGTGTCCATGATGCTCGTGGACGAGGGAAAATCGAGTAGGTGATCAGCCAGCTTGGTACAAGGGCGACTAGAGCGAGAAGGCGACTGGCGATGTAAATGGTTTTGAGAGGTTGCTTGTACCAGAGAGGCTCGAGAGGCGAAGGCATTTTCTCTTTCTAAAATTCAGGAGTCGTAGTCTAACAGAGGCTCAGACTGCGCTTTTGAACGTGTCAACAGGGCTGCCAATACATAAAATTCAAGGAATACGCAGCTAGTCTCTTAAATAAATAAAACAAATAACCAAATGATAGTTGCTCGAGGTGGAATCAATTGATACACAAAAAAACATTATGAATATGGTGAAAGCAGCTACAGCATACAGAACAAATACAAAGGCCCTCGTTGAATACTACTACGTATTCTTCAAGTTTGATGATAGAAAGGTAGGACTGATCAAGTAACAAAAAAAAAATTCTGCCAAGAAATATGAATAAATAATGTGAAAAAAACTCTCAAAAACCCTTTGTCGTTTAATGATCATGATCATCCCGAAGTTGTCACTTCGCACTAAAGCAGGTCGATCTGACATGCTTGCCATTACCGAATAGTAGCGTTGCCCATGAAGCTGGGCTGTTTCTTGATCTCCTTCCGCTTTGTCCAGGCATCGCAGACATTCAACTTGCCGTCGTTGGGCATGGCAAATATAATTTTCGTCCCATGCGCATTGAGTACGCTGTCACCAATCGCATGGTCCGCAATAGGTAGCGTCGTTACCTGCCGGAAGGAAGGATAAGAGTAAACAGCGAGGGAATTCGCCACGGTCGTCCGAGGCCAGGTGAGCGAATCGTTGGAAGTGGAGTCGCTAATGCTAGCTCCATGAGTGGCAAGAATCTCCTTGCATTGAGGAGAGAAGTGTAAGCCTGTGATAGCCGCGCCTGTTTCTAACTTTCCAGGTGTAGCGGCATTGCAGTGTGGCATATTTGGATTAATGTTCCACAGGCGGAGAATGCCTTTGGTATCGCCAGTTGCAAGCAGTCTCGGCTGCCAGGGGCACCAAACGACACCCTAGAAAGGTTAGATAACGTCAGCCACCTGTCGCATAACATGCCATAGGAGGAAAAGCAATCACCGAAATGGCACCGACATGTTGAATTTTTTTCCTTCGTTGAATAAATTCGCCAACGTCAAGAGGGACTTTCTGGCCAGGTTCCCAGCAGTAGACGGTTCCAGCCGCGTCTCCGCTCGCCAGGTATTTCCCGTCGACGTTCCAATCGAGGCTAGTGATTGGGGCCTGATGACGCGTAACTTTACGCGCCTGTTCCTTCATCTTCGGAATTGGATTGATTCTAGTATCGTAGTGGCGGATGGTTCCCTGTAAGCCGCCGATTGTGAGGACAGGTCCGTTCCATCGCATAGCCGAGATACCCTTCTTCGTCGTCCAGTTCATGGTAATTTTCTTTGCCTGAACGTCCCAGATCTGGACAATACCTTTAGTCGTGCCCAACGCGACAATATCTGGTTGATCGATGCCACCACATTCGATGACTCGCAGATCGCCACGACTATCCTGAAGTTTGCAGAGTTGTCCAACTTCCTCGCTGGTAGTCATGTTCTTGTAATGAACTCGATTTCCTCGCGTGAAAAACACGGTATTTCGAAAAGAGCAGCTTAAAAGACGCGCAGGTACTTCCGGTGAGACGTTGGGCGGCGAATAGTCGATCGTGACTTTAGTATTCCTGAGAAAATGCTTCGCGGAATTTTCCGGGTACACTTGGACGGCAGGAGAAGATGATCGAATTGATGCAGAGGAAACCCTGCGCATCAGAGCCATTCCTGAGCGGCTAATGTGCGCAGACCCGGTGGTGGCAGAAGCAAGTTCTCCGATGAGCAATGGGCTGCCAGCACGCGATCCAGCAGTGAACGAAGAGCTCCCACTCAAGGGTCGGCCATGTTGAGAGGAGAAAAAGAGACTGCTGCTGCTAGTGTCCGCTTCGTCAGAGTGGAGAAGCAGGGGCCTAGGTAATCGGTCAATCTGAGCATAGGAATGGTGCGACGTGAGTGTGTGACCTGATATAAAAATTTACTGGACCTACACCAACGCCTATAGAAATTGGATCATTGAGTGAGAAAGGCCCCGCCATTGACGAGACTCGAGGTCTTTTACGAAGGTTAGAAATTATCTGGTCATCTGTGATAGAATCGACGCGTTTCCTAACTCCAAGGGTCTCGCTGCCGGTGGAATCATTCATGGTGTCGATACCGAAAGATATAGATGCGTTAGCGCACTGCGTCGCGTACAAAATTGAAGATAAAAATTGAAGAAAATAAAACGAAAAGCGATGAAAAATGAGGAGAGATGGTGGTGGTGGAGGAGAAGACAAGAGATGAGAATCAGTAGCCAGGCTTGTTGACGTGTTATTTGGTATAATTGCTCGGCGATTCGGCAGCCATGGTTCCTCCCGTACTAACCTCCAGGGCCACATCAACATATCATCTTTGTTCGTTCTCTGTAGATGAAGCAAAAAGGTGGCCTTATCAGACAAACCCGGCCTCGTGCCATGCGAATCAACTGGAATGTCAATAGTCACCCCATACATGTTGAACCTCCACATACGGATATGCGGGAGGTTCAGATGGAAAATATAGCTACGCATGTATTTCCACTGTTTACCCGAATCAGTTTGCATATCTACTTATAAACTGAATATGCTGTCATGGCGGGCGTAGCAGTATGGGGCCATCAGAACCTTCTTTAACTGAAATTTCAAGTAAGCAGGTTCGACAGAGCACATAGAAAAGCCGCAAACAGTATAGACCGTGGAATGGGAACTCACTATGTCCGAGTCTATAGAATATTCGGTTTAGATTTGGGTCAAACTGGGGCGTATACAAGAGGGCTCAATTTTAAGGCCTCGATTCGACTTCTGGCAGCTGGCTCCTGTGGTATACGTGACGGCATAGACTGCGAACAACACGTGGCGATGGCAGTACTTTCTTCATGCTTACTTGGGTACCGACAAGCTATATGCTTCTCAAAACAAACAAAAAAGCCTTCACTAAGCTGTCAACCTTGGTATTCTACCAGTCAACTACTACTTCCAATCTCCATACGAGTCTTGAGAGGATGCCGCCTGAGACTACTGTGTAACTCCTTATATTTTGACGAATCGATGCCTATCGTGATGGTCAGACAACCCATCCGAACACCGGTCGAATGGATGATGAGGCGAGTTTTGTTTTTGTAACACTATCTGGTATTTGACTAAAACATGTGCGACGGGATGATATGTTCTTCTCAGCGCCTTGACTCGCAATGCGAAGCTTAGATGAGTTATAAGACGAACCTGATGTTTAACATGGGGCCTAGGACTTCGCCTCGTGAGGACTACGACCGCCTCATGTGCGTCGAATGGAACATCCTATCAACAATTACCTCTGTACCAGGGCAATTACTATTGGATAACCTCCCCAGTAGTCCTTCATTAATTGGCAAAGAAGAATATTAGACATTTCCATGTCCCGACTATGACGCGGCTTGGATGCCTCTATACTAGTTACATCAACCTGGGCCCAAAAATTGCTAATAGTCAACTGCCTTTTCTGTTCCGCTGTCCTTGCCGGTGTTATCAGTTCTTAAAAGCTTAACACTTTGTATCACTTTCCATGGCAATCACAATTGACATTGTATGTGTACGGAGTGACACAGAGCGATAGCGCTATGCAACTTTCTATTCCATGGCCCCCACTGTTCAAAGTACCAGCGGCTATAGCGGCTATATTTTGAGGCCCTCACGAGTCCTTTTATCTGTATCCACCACGTTCACCGAGGAGATATCAGATTTGCTCTCTTTGGTCTTGAGCGCTCGAGCTTCTGGATTGTGTCTATTTCTCGTGGTGGGGAGAGCGTTACGCCGACGAAGATGGTGAATTTGGCATCTGATACATTACAAGTGTTACGACATGGATATTTGGTTGAAGGTACGCCGATCGAGTGGTTCTGTATATATATATTCTCTCCTCTCTCTGACAAGCTACAGCGAGCGCTGTAACATCGTAATTATATAGCACGGTGGCGTCGACGATCGACTGCATCCTTTTCATTATCCTTTCCCCATTTATACGAGTCCGACATCTCGTCGCCGGTATTTTGAAATTTTGTTATTGGGGAGGGGAAAAAATGAGGATGAGGTGTTTTTGTATGAAGTCCAGATCCTCGATACCGCTCCATGCAAAGCTCAGTTCAGCGGTCTATACCTTGAAAAGCTTGACACATTTTACGCTCACTTGAACACAGGCGATGCTTCTGTTTGTCCAATAACTCACATTCTCTATGTATGCGTTCAGAGTTATTCAGGGTTCTCGGATTCCAGTGATATCTAGAGGCTACAACAAAGTCATAACAGGTAACATCTGAGTATACAACAAACTAGTTCACAGCCTTTACAGTAACAGAATCCGAATGGGTATAGCCAATATTATTGGTATCCACAGAGAGTCATAACAATGGGGAAAACTTGGAGTTCTTGTTTTGTCATCATGAGCTGGAGCTAGATCTAGACGGGGGACTCGGAGCGACCTTGATCTAAAGGTCAGATACATCATCACCGCACACATGATTCAAAAAAAATTACCTGTCTCCTTTTCAGCGTTTGATTTTTGTCTGGCCAGTTTACCAACCGTGAAGCAGTAGATCTCCCATGCGTATAAAAGGATCTTCTGTTCCCCGCCGGAAATGCGGTCCATCGCGTCGTCAATAGATAGTAAATGACTCTCGTAGTTTTGTTCATTCGGCATTCCAGTGCCTTTTTGCTGAACCTATCACGGCTCATCAATAACTTGTAACAATTGGAGTGGTGTGTATTACGCACCGCATTTTCAGCAATCCGTCCCACGTACCACATCGTGAGATATTCACCACCGTTATTCACTATGCCAGGTCGATGTCGTTTTGGTGACCATGCTTTTAAAGAAACGAAAATAGGCTCAGTGTTCGGGCGTTCGTAGGCATGACGGTCGTGCGGTGGTGCGGGAGCACGATGAAGGCTAAAGAGTGGCATGAACTCAGCGCGATAACCCGACTAACGTCAAAACGCCTTTCATCAGGGTTGCCTTATAAAACGATAGTGGAAATACCCCCATACCTCCTCATAAGCCTCTCTCAATGCTGCCTGTTCCAAAGACTCTCCGATATCCTTTCTTCCATGGGGGAAAAACCAACATTCCTTGTCTGACTCGTATACGACCACAATTTTGTGCGTGTTTTCTTGGATTAAGATCATTCCTGCACCCAACATGAAGTCCTGCGAGCACCAGAAGCTATTTTGAACGCCTGGCGTTGAGTAACTTGCCGATAAAGGCGGCGGAGGAGGTGAAGGCCGTTGTACAGTATTGCCAGGGTTGATGTTGCTCATCATAAAATATAGTACAGAGTGTTGATACTATCAGTCATAAGTACGTGAGGACGTGTAAGCGCTGAGTTGACGGTCACTGTCAGAACGTCATCACATCACGGGTTATTCTAATGCTGCCAATTAAAGGCACGGCGTTCAATAATATATAATTCGTGGCGTAACAAAATTCGTGGCGTCGTCGTTAGTATAGTGCTAGTCGTAATCGTGAAAGTAAAATTATGCAACTTGTCTGTGAATCCCCTAAGATCCTTTAACATTATAACCCGAGAGAGCCCAGGAAAAGAGTAAATGCAATCAATGATATCGTAACTGCCTTGGGAGATAGTTGATGATGGCGTTTCAACACGCCGTTGATGGTCGATGAGGGAGCGGGAGGCGCGCCATTCACGCCGGAGACATTGCCAAGGACCGCACTTCCAAGCCCACATATTTTCCTCATACCGTCTACAATGCCGGGTAGACTGGAAGAGTTGAGAATATCTTGCTGACCGGTTTGAATGAAGCTGATAATTTGCGCAATGACAAATATCAATAATATATCCTGGAAACCGAAAGTTTTGTAGAACCTACCAGTCAACACATTGCGGAAATACTGCCTGGAAAGTGTCCGTACATGCACACTTGATGATGTCTATAAATTCCCCTGGGTTGAAGATAATCTTATCTTGTGTTAGAAACCACTGCAGGCGCCGCGCACGAAGGGGCTGCGAACCATTGAGAAATTAGCTAAGACCGGAGCTGCCTGAGCACAGCCATTTATGCTACCATAATCCTGTTTCGAAGAAATAATTATTATGCGATTCAAAACAGGTTGAAGACAAGCTGGTCGCCCAGCCAACGATACCATGAATGAATATTGAATGTAGAAATATCATACTGCCCAAAGGTCATAAGATCAGTACAAAGCTCACCTTCTCACAAATAGGACACGAGACAGGACTGTCTGGAAAGAAAGGGTCTGTGCGACGGTGAAGCGCAAGTGAATCGCCAACAAGTGGCAATGGTGCGGGTGAGGCAGATATCTGGAGAATCAAGAGAAGGAATAAGGAAAAGAATGTTGGAGAACAAAACATCGTATTTAGGTTTATATCACAACCCGTCGTTTTTGTGGATCCGAAGGCTTGCCTGAGTCTCCAGAGCGTGTGCACTTCAGCGTAACTGAGCAAGTCGCGCAGAAGGTCCACTGAGGAATCCGAAAATGGAAAGATCGGCATCTATTTATTTTACACCGCACGGTGATTGCCGGACCTAAGTGGACAGTCGCCCAACTAGGCAACTGATTACACGGCGCCAAATTCCTACTGTGAATGGTAATATGCTGCCGTATGGTTAGTTACTTACAGGTTGCTACGTATACCATACACCACATTCGATGGAGTTCATCCGACAGCAGGCGTGACTCGAGCCTGTCTCGGAGTATGATTGTTCAGTAATGTTAAGGACCGGGTTCAATCAATAGAAAGGAGCGCAGCTGGACGACTCTGGAGGAAATTATAACGCTACGGAAACGCAAGAGAGGGTGAAGACTGGTAAAGAAGAGAATTTGAGAAGCTAAAAATAGGTCGCACGTGATTTATGTCCGCCTCAATTGAAATCACCCGACGCCAGGACCCCGGAAAGCTCCTTCAAAGTGATGAATACCAATTCGGACAGAAATTCACAAAAATTGGCGAAAATGTTGGATCCAGAGCCCAGACAGGATGATTAAAGTGACCAGTGACCAGGCAGCCTTCTTGATGAAGCTGTTGGTTCGAACCTCCCTAAAGGTTGTTGTTATTTCTACAACTTTTGCTTACAGCCATACTCATATCGCCAGGCCCAATCAAAAAAATTATCCACTCAAGCGGAGTCCATATTTCAATTGCTGACGGTCGGCCGACGGTATTATCAACCGGCAGAATGATCAAAAAACTCACAAGTTCGCCCAAAGACCAC
>Ga0193743_1003120_pt1 | contig 11241 bp, 10 predicted proteins | sample L2c2metaG_FD_143038 | JGI IMG/M metagenome (GOLD analysis project Ga0193743, IMG submission 143038) | Soil microbial communities from a riparian zone of the East river system, Colorado, United States - L2c2 | ecosystem: Environmental > Terrestrial > Soil > Riparian zone | place: USA: East River...
GGGGCGTCCCCTCGATCCCGGTCCGCGGATGAGCCGAGCGCCCGCGTACCAGGTGGCGCAGCGGCTCGGCTTCCACATCGTCGAGCGCTGGCAGTTCAGCTTCGCCCAGGTCACCCGATCGACGCGGTGACGCCTAGCCTGCCTGCGCGCGGCCGAAGTACAACTCCTGGGTGGCGATGCAGACCAACTGGCCTGCGCGGTTGTACATGGTCGCGCTCGCCAGCCCACGACCGCCGACTCCGCTGGGCGAGAACTGATCCGAGAGCACCCAGTCGGACAGGTCGACGGGGCGGTGAAACCACAGGGCGTGGTCGATCAACGCGGAGAACGTCGAAATCGGCGTGGCCCGTCTCATGGCGATCGCCGTCTCCAGCATGGTGGTGCCCGATAGATAGGTCAGCAGGCAGCTGTGCAGCACGCCGTCGTCCGGCACGGGTTCGGTTGGCCGCCACCACATCCGGATTCGGGGTGACGTCTCGGGCAATTCCACGGCCAGCCGGGGTGGCGGGTCCACGTAGCGCAGATCGAACGGCTGCGGCCGGACCCAATGGCCGCGATGCTCTTCGGCGTAGGCCGCCAGTTGGATCTGCACGGGCGGCAACGATTCCGGTTGGGGCACATCGGTCATCGGCAGTTGGTGGTCGAGACCGTCGACCGGTGTACTGAACGAGGCGAGCGCTTCGAGCAGCACCCCGCCGTCCTGCCGCGCGGTGACCTGCCGGGTGGACAGCGTGCCGCCGTCGCGGGACCGAACGACCTGGAAGTCCACGGGATGCCGGGCGTCGCCGGCCCGCAGGTAGTACACGTGCACGCTGTGCGGAATCCGTCCCGGCGCGGTGCGACTGGCCGCCATCAGGGCCTGCCCGGCGATGTGGCCGCCGACGATGTGGTGGCCGGAGTTGTCCATCTGGGTGGCCACGAAGCTGTCGTCGTCGATCTGCTCGACCTGCAACGTGGTGATGACGTCGGTCAGCGTCGGCGATCGGAAGCTCACCCCGGCATCATGCCGCAGCGCAAGCCCTCACCACTGATCGCGGCGGGCCATCGCGGTGGCCGAGCCGATTTCGTCGCCCGAGTCTCGGTGCCGATTCCGGGTGTCGAGTTTGCTGGGATGACGAAGCCACGGTCCGGGATTTCCCGCACTGTGGTTAGGTCGGCTAAGCTGGACTGTCATGAGGTCCACGAAGGCATCAGCCATTGCTGCCGCGGTGACCGTCGCCGGCTTCTGGGCAGCCGCTGGAGCCCATGCCGACCCGGCCCCCCCGGCCCCGCCGCCCGCGCCGAAGACGACCATCGACGCCAACGGCACATTCAAGGTGGGTACCGACATCGCCCCGGGCGCCTACAGCTCGGCTGGACCGATCACGGACGGCGTCTGCTCCTGGAAGCGGTCCAACGGCGACGGTGTCGTCGACAACGCGATGACCAAGAAACCCCAGGTCGTGCAGATCGACCCGACCGACACCACCTTCACCACCAGAGACTGCCAGCCGTGGCAGCTGACCGACTGCTCGCAGGGTTGCGCGACGACGACTGCCTCCCCGGGCAGCGTGCTCGGTCAGCTTGGGACGTTCCTTGCGCCCCGCTTGGGTGGTCCCCCGCCGGCCGCCCCGCCACCGCCTGGCCCCGACGGCTAGCCAGGGCCAGCTCGAAGTTGGAGCGGATGGCGCGCCGCTTCCTGCCGGCTACCAGTTCGGCTTCTGGTACACCAGCCAGCGCATCTCGATGGGGCATTCCTCACGCCGCAGATCGAACACGTCGAGGCCACTGACCCAGTCGGCGTACCAGCTCGTCGGCGGCCAAGCGCCTTCGGGCAGGTGAGCGTTCTCGTACTCGTACACGGAGTCGTCGGCCACGAGTCGCAGAGGCAATCCGGACGCCGCCGCTCCCATCTCCTGCTGCGTGAAAATGCTTGTGTAGCACTGTTGTCCGAGTTCACGTGCCGCATCGTCGGGTAGATAGCCGGGGCGCGCCATGAAGGCATTGAACACCAAACGGCCGCCAGCAGTCAGGCACTGGGTGGCGAGTTCGAAGATGCCGCGGAGCTGCTGCGTCGTCCGGAAATCGGAAACCACCTCGGAGAGCAGGATCAGCCGATAGTCGCGCCGGAGGTCGTCGATGGTGGTGAAGACGTCACGCTGGATCACGCGTACGTCGAGCGCTTCCCGTTCGGCGTCGGCGCGGATCATGTCGGCGAACTTCGGGGTCAACTCCACTACGTCGACCGGGTGGCCGCGCCGTGCCAGGGCCAGGGCATTGCGCCCGGTTCCTCCGCCGATGTCGAGCACCCGATGCATCGCGGGATCGGCTGATTCGTTCGCCAATGCCCGCACTCGGGCGTCCGGTTCGGTTCCGAACAGTGGCGGCTCGCGCGTACTGATCCAGTTCTCGTAGGCACCCTCGACCGTCCGCCATTCGGCTTTGACGTGGTAGTTGAGGACGGTACCGACGGGAGCGTTGAACGAGACCACGATGGTCGAACGCGGAGAGGCCGCGTACGCCTCCGCCAACTGGCCTTCCAGCACCGTCCTGACATGCGCAAGCTGTTCGGCGGTAAACCTCCGGCCCACATCCGCAAAGATGTTCTCGCACATCGACACGTACTCGTCGATCATGCCCGGCGCAGCGGGCAAGGTGATCTGCCCCGTCACCACCGATCGGCGATGCAACCGCCGGGCCATGGATTCGCGCAACAGCCTCGGATCAGCCGACCTAAGAGGCAACGGTCCGGGTTCGGTCGTCACCCTCCAACGGTAGGCAACGCGGTGCCGCCTCGTAACGCCTTTGCCTGAACTATGGAGCGGATGACGGGATTCGAACCCGTGTAAACGGCTTTGCAGGCCGGTGCCTAGCCACTCAGCCACACCCGCGTCGCCATCGACGATGCCAGTTCGCATCGCACCCGCCCAGCGTTTGGCTCCGCGTGATCGCTACTCCAGCGGAGCGCCTGCGGCCAGGCCGTCGCGGGGCCATCCGGCCGGTGAGTCCTCCCAGCTCTCCTGCCTGCCGTACGGGGTGAGGTCGAGGAACGGATAGCCGACGGCGGAATGGTCGAGCCCGCGGGCGTACGCCGAGTAGGTGTGGAACACCTCGTCCCCGCGCAGGAGGAAGACGCTGGCCCCTGGCCAGTCACCGCGGAGGTCGTCGTCGGTCCAGCCGTCGGCGTGCAGTTCGTCGAGGCTCTTGTAGTTGTATTCGATTGGCGCGCGGTCCGCATCGAGGGTGACGTGGTAGTCGTACGTGAAGTCGCCGTCGCGCGACGAGTACCACGGGAACGTCCAGCCGTGCTCGTCGCGATACCCCGCGATGCTGGCGTACGGCGCCCGCGACACGCATGCGAAGGTGACGCCCCGTCCGTTGAGAAGCGCCCGGTCCCGTTCCGTGAACGTCAGATCGGCGGCGGCGGTGCAACTCGGGCACCCCCGGTCGACGGCGTCGATCCACATGAAGTGGTGGACGTAAAGCTGTGGCCTGCCCTCGAACAGGTCGAGCAGCCGCACCTCACCGTCGGGGCCCTCGAACACGTAGTCCTTCACCACCTTCACCATCGGCAACCTCCTGCGCTGCGCGTTGACGGCGTCACGTTGGTGGGTGACCTCGCGCTCGCGGGCCAGCAGCCTGCGGCGTTCGACCAGCCAGGCGTCGCGGGTGGCGACATCCGGAAATGCGGTCATTCGATTCTCCTCTCGAAAGTTGTTCTCCCATGTATTGACTCGACGGAGGGCGAAGAGTCATCGCAGGGCCCCGAATTCGCGATAGCTTCTTACGCATGCACCTTTGGCTCGCCGATCCGGCGTTCTTCGGCGGCCCGGGTCAGGGCACCCGGCAGATCATCGAGTTGTTCGTCGCGTTCGGACTGACGGCACTCATCGGGATCGAGCGCGAGATCCAGGGCAAGAGCGCCGGCCTGCGCACCCAGACCATCGTCGGCACGGCGTCGGCGTTGATCCTGCTGGTCAGCAAGTACGGGTTTGCCGACGTGTTGGTCGAGGGTCTGGTGATCGTCGACCCGTCCCGGGTGGCCGCGCAGATCGTCACGGGCATCGGCTTTCTCGGTGCAGGCATCATCATCTTCCGCCGCGGTTCGGTGCACGGACTGACGACGGCGGCGTCGGTGTGGGAGTCGGCGGCGATCGGCATGGCCGCAGGATCGGGCCTACTACTGCTCGCCTGCACGGTCACCGCCATGCACTTCCTCATCGTGCTGGGCTTCATGCCGATCGCCCGACGCCTGGCGTCCAGGCTGAGCGGTTCGACCCGGCTGCACGTCACCTACGACGAAGGTCGCGGCGTGATGACTGCGCTGCTGCAGGCCTGCGAGCGTCGGCAGTGGCAGCTCGCCGAACTGGCAGCAGACCCGGCCGGCGAACCGCTCGGCGCCGCGCCAGGCCAGTCGGGAGTGCTGCTGACCTTGTCGGGCCGCGGGATTCTCGACGCGCCCACGGTGCTGGCCGGGATCGACGGCATCACCTCGATCCGCCAACTCGACGAGGATCCCGACTAAGCGGTTTCAGCCAGGTTCGTTGCCTCGCGTGGCGCGGACGGACGCGAACGTGCCGAGCACCGCGAGCACCGCAAAGACCGCGAACAGCCACCGCGCCGCCGTTTCGTCGCCGCGGTCGGTCAGGTTCACCACCACACCGGCCAACCCGGCGCCGAACGCCCCGCAGATCAGTTGGACGGTATTGATGGCCGCCGCGGCCGTGCCACCCTCAACGGGATCGTCGACCGAGCCCATCGCCCACGCCGACAGATGCGGCCACGCCATGCCCACCCCGGTGCCGGTGATCATCAGAGCCACCACCCACACGGCGATCACGCCGACGGGGGCATCCTCGAACTGGCTGACGGCGGCGATCCCGAGACCCACGGCCATGACCAGCGGCGCCACGGCCACCGTGCGCACGATCACCCGCGACTTCGTCGCCGATGCGCTGACAATCTCACCGGTCGTCCAACCGATCGACAGGGCCACCCCCAGAAATCCCGCCGCCACCGGCACCAGATGTGCCAGGCGCTGGCCGAACAGCGGGACGTACATGTCGACCATCGTCGCGGCCATCAGCAACCCGAGGGTCACATAGATCCACTTCAGCGGGCCCGGCCGAAACGCGGTGGGCGGCAACACCGAAGCCGACATCCGGCGGTCGACGACGAGGAACGCCCCGACCAGCGCAACACCTGCGGCCAGCAGCGCGGCGGTGAGCGCGGTGTTGCGCGGGATGCCCGCCACACTGATCGCCAGCGCCGCCGTCCCGAGCAGGAGCAATGACCAGACCGGGATTCGGCTTGGTGGCGGCGGCTCGGCGCCAGGGCGTCGGCCAGGCAGCGCGAACGGCACCAGGATCGCCATGGCCACCGTCAGGACCGCGAGTGCACCGAATGCCCAACGCCACGAGCCGAATTGGGCGAACAACCCACCCGCGGCGGGGCCCAGCACGGTGCCGACGCCCCACATCGCCGAGACGAGCGCCGACGCCTTCGTCCACAACGATTGCGGCAGAGCGGCGTTGATCACGGCATAGCCCAAACCCGCAAGGACGCCGCCGCCCGCACCCTGCACCGTGCGGCCGACCAACAGCAACTCCATGGTCGGAGAGAACGTGGCCAGCAGGCTGCCCACTCCGAACACGCTCAGGGCGGCCAGGTAGGACCACCGCGGCCCAAGCCGGGCCAGCGTCGCGCTCACCGTCGTGGCCGCGATCACCGAGGCGACTAGATAGACCGTCGTCACCCACGCATAAAGCCGCTGACCGCCGATCTCGGCGACCGCGCTCGGCAGCAGACTGATGGTGAGGAACTCGTTGGTGGCGTACAGGGCGACGCCGCCCGCCAGCACGGTGGAGGCCCCCAGATACTTCGGGCCAAGGAGGTCCCGCCAGCCTGCAGTCGGCACCGCATCAGTCTGAGTCACGCGCACCACCGTAAGAGCTCAACCACGGTTGAGATCAAGTACTACTTGAGCCCGGCCGCATCCATCCCGCGGAGCTCCTTCTTGAGGTCGGCGATCTCGTCGCGGAATCGGGCCGCCAGCTCGAACTGCAAGTCCCGCGCCGCGGCCATCATCTGTGCGGTGAGGTCCTTGATCAGGTCAGCGAGCTCGGCCCGCGGCATGTTCTTGGTGTCGCGGCCCTCGAACACGCCGCCGCTGATCGCCCGGCCCGGCTCACCCTGGGCGCGCCTGCCCCGCGAGGCGTTGCGACCGGAACCGCCGACCTCGACGGTCGCATCGGTGTCGTCGGCCTCGCTGTAGACCTTGTCGAGGATGTCGGCGATCTTCCGCCTCAGCGGCTGCGGATCGACGCCGTGCGCCTCGTTGTAGGCCACCTGCTTGGCCCGGCGGCGGTCGGTTTCGTCGATGGCTTGCCGCATCGAATCGGTCATCCTGTCGGCGTACATGTGCACCTCGCCGGACACGTTGCGCGCGGCCCGGCCAATGGTCTGGATCAGGCTGCGAGCGGATCGCAGGAAGCCTTCCTTGTCGGCATCGAGAATCGACACCAGCGAGACCTCGGGCAGGTCGAGACCCTCGCGCAGCAGGTTGATGCCGACCAGCACGTCGTACTCGCCCAGCCGCAGTTGCCGCAGCAGTTCGACCCGGCGCAGCGTATCGACCTCGGAGTGCAGGTAGCGCACCCGGATGCCGGTCTCCAACAGATAGTCGGTGAGGTCCTCCGCCATCTTCTTGGTCAGCGTGGTCACCAGAACGCGCTCGTTCACCTCCGTGCGCTTGTGGATCTCCCCGATCAGGTCGTCGATCTGGCCCTTGGTCGGCTTCACGACGACCTTCGGGTCCACCAACCCGGTGGGGCGGATCACTTGTTCGACGAACTCGCCACTGGCCTGGCTCAACTCGTACGAGCCCGGTGTCGCGGATAGATACACGGTCTGCCCGATCCTGTCGGCGAACTCCTCCCAGGTCAGTGGCCGGTTGTCGACGGCCGACGGCAGCCGGAAGCCGAAGTCCACCAGGTTGCGCTTTCGCGACATGTCGCCCTCGTACATGCCGCCGATCTGGGGCACCGTGACGTGCGACTCGTCGATCACCATCAGGAAGTCTTCCGGGAAGTAATCGATCAGGGTGGCCGGGGCGGTGCCGGCCGCCCTGCCGTCGATGTGCCGCGAGTAGTTCTCGATCCCGGAACAGAACCCGACCTGGCGCATCATCTCGACGTCGTAGTTGGTCCGCATCCGTAGGCGCTGCGCCTCCAGCAGCTTGCCCTGACCCTCGAGTTCGGCCAGCCGATCCTCCAGCTCCTGCTCGATCGATGAGATCGCATGTGCCATCCGCTCCGGACCTGCCACATAGTGCGTGGCCGGGAAGACCCGCAGCGAGTCGACCTTGCGCACCACGTCACCGGTCAGCGGATGCATGTAATAGAGCGCCTCGATCTCGTCACCGAAGTACTCGATGCGCACCGCAAGCTCCTCGTACGACGGGATGATCTCGACGGTGTCGCCACGCACCCGGAACGATCCCCTGGTGAACGCCATGTCGTTGCGGGCGTACTGCACGTCGACCAGCAGCCGCAGCAAGCCGTCGCGCGGCACCTCGTCGCCGACGTTGAGCTCCACCGACCGGTCCAGGTAGGACTGTGGCGTGCCGAGGCCGTAGATGCAGGACACCGACGCCACGACGACCACGTCCCGCCGGGACAGCAGGCTCGAGGTCGCGGAGTGCCGCAGCCGCTCGACGTCGTCGTTGATCGAGCTGTCCTTCTCGATGTAGGTGTCCGTCTGGGCGATGTACGCCTCGGGCTGGTAGTAGTCGTAATAGGACACGAAGTATTCAACGGCGTTGTTCGGCAACATCTCCCGAAGCTCGTTGGCCAACTGCGCGGCGAGCGTCTTGTTGGGCGCCATCACCAGGGTGGGCCGCTGCAGACGTTCGATGAGCCAGGCCGTGGTGGCCGACTTGCCGGTGCCGGTGGCGCCCAGCAGCACGATGTCGCGCTCCCCCGCGGCGATGCGGCGCTCCAGCTCCTCGATGGCGGCCGGCTGATCGCCCGCGGGCTCGTGCGGGCTGACCACCTCGAACCTTCCGCCCACGCGCACGACGTCGTCGACGGCGCGGTACTCCGAGTGCGCCAGGACGGGGTATTCGGTAGCGAAGGCCATGTTCACAGCGTAGAACCACGCACCGACATGCGCTGTTCCCCGCGACTTATGCTGGGCACATCCACCCGCCCAAGCACGAGACGTTCGATCTCACCGCCCGCACCAACACCGATCCCAAGGGCATGGTGCGGGCCGTCGACGTCTACACCGTCGAACCGTGGGGGCTGTACATGGCCCGGCCCACCCCCGGCCGCACCCAGTTCCACTACCTCGAGTCGTGGCTCCTGCCGTCGATGGGGTTGCGGGCCAGCGTGTTTCACTTCAACGCCGGCCACGAGCGCGCGCAGGACTTCTACCTCGACGTCGGCAGTTACTCGCCGGGGCCGACCGAGTGGCACGCCGAAGACCACTACCTCGACCTGGTCGTCCGCACCGGTCTAAGTGTCGAACTGACGGACGTCGATGAACTGCTGGTAGCGGTGCGGCATGGCCTCCTCACGCCGGATACCGCCGAACGGGCCGTTCGAACGGCGGCACGTGCGATCGACGGGCTGGCCAGGCACGATTACGACCTGAGAAAGTGGCTAGCCGACCTCCATATGGTTCTGACCTGGCGGGGAGCGTAATGTCTGTTCCCATGAGCTCTCCCAAGGCTGGATGGATCGCGGCCGCGGCGGCCGCCCTCCTGCTGTCCGGCGTTCAGTCAAGCCCAGGTGTAGCGCAGGCCGATCCCGACGCCCCGTCGGGACCCGAGGCCACCGAGCAGTCGGCCGACGCACCTTCCCCACCACCCGAAGGGCAGGTCCCGGATCTCGGCCCAGGGCCGTACAACGTGGTCTACCGGGCTCGTGTCGACGGCGTGTCACGCGGTGCGACCGTCAACTACGCGTTCGCCGACGATCAGGTGAACACCGCGAGCCCGACGATGGTGCCCGGCCGGACGTTCGAGGCGACGGGCGTGGTGTCCGCAACGCAGAAGGCGGGCATGCAGGTGTCCATCCAGTGGCCGTACTCAGCCAGCCTGCACTGCGAGATCCTGGCCAACGATCAGATCATCGCGCAGGCCGACCAGTTCGTCGCACCGCGCCTGACACCGCAGCGGCAGGACCCGGGGTACGGCGTTCTCAGTTGCGGGACGGTGGCCAACTTCCCGACCGGCAACACGGCGCCCATCGATGTGCCTGCGCCGGTGGACGGCCCACCGCCTGCCGACGCACCACCGCCTGCGGCTTAGGGCCGCCAGCCCGTGGCGTCGGCCCACGCCCAGGCCCGGCGGTAGGCATCGACGGACCAGGGTTGCGTGGCGTTGCGAACATCCGGCTCGGCCATCAGCCAGTCACGGGCCAGCAGCGCGAACTGCTGGTTCGGCCAGCCGTCGACGCGGATGTGCACGTTGGTCGGTCGGCCCGGGTCTGCTGATGCGTGAAAGCTCTTGTGCCACAGCGCCGGATCGTCGACATGGTCGAACTTCGGGTTCGTGCTTCGGGCGTCCGGCTCGGCTACGTCACCGGTGACGTCCACGATTCGCGGATATCCGGCCGACAGCAGGGCCTCGGTGAGCTCATCGGCGACGTTCAGCGAGGCGACCGTGACCTGAACGTCGATGACGTCCTTGGCATCCAGTCCCGGCACGGCCGTCGAGCCGATGTGATCGATGCGGGCGGCGTGATGTCCGCACGTGGTCTTCAGTCGGGCCACGATGCGCCGTGCCTGATCCGGCCACGTCGGGTCGGACGGCACCAACCGCGGCGTCACGCGTGCCGGTTCGCGTGCGGCGACGTTGTGCGCGAACGGCGCGATGCGGTCGTGCCACAGCGTGCGGGCACGTTCGGCCAATTCCTCTGCGGTACCGGAGTTATCAAGCCAGACGTCGGCCACGGCGCGCCGCTGTTCCTCGGTGGCCTGGGCGGCGATCCGGGCGCGGGCGTCGGCCTCGGGCATACCCCGTTGCTGGACGAGACGCGTCACCCGAGTTTCCACGTCGGCATTCACGATCACGACCAGCGGGAACATCGGCGCCATCTGCGACTCCACCAGGAGCGGGATGTCCTCGACGATCACCGCATTCTCGGGAGCCGCGGCGATGAGCTCGGCGCGGCGCTTGCCGACGAGCGGATGCACGATGCCGTTCAGCGTCGCTCGCTTCTCGTCGTCAGGGAAGGCAATCGCCGCCAGCGCAGGCCGGTTGAGTGCGCCGTCGGGGAGCAGAATGTCCGAACCGAACGCCTCGACGAGCGCCGCCAGCCCCTCGGTCCCCGGCTGGACGACCTCACGGGCGATGACGTCGCCGTCGACGATGATGCCGCCGTACGCCTCGAACGTGGCGGAGACCGTCGACTTGCCGGCGCCGATTCCGCCGCTCAGCCCGATGCGTAGCACGCTCATACCCCGAAAATGAAGCCACGCAGGAAGTTACTCGAACATCCCCTGCGTGGCTTCAATCTCGTGGATCCGGGTCAGGCGCTACGCGCTTCCGGCCAGCTTCTCGCGAAGCGCGGCCAGCTGGGCGTCACTGGCCAACGTTCCGCCGGTGGGCTCGCCCGAGCTCGACGAGGAAGACGACGACGAGCCGTTGGCGGTCGCAGGCCTGCTGGCTGCCTCCGCATCGGCCGCCGCAAACTTCTCCATCTGGGCGGTGTGCATCTTGTGTCGGCGCTCGGCCTCGGCGTACCGGGCCTCCCACTCGTCACGCTGCTTCTCGAAGCCTTCCAGCCATTCGTTGGTGTCGGCGTCGAAGCCCTCGGGGAAGATGTAGTTGCCCGCCTCGTCGTAGCTGTCGGCCATGCCGTACTTCGACGGGTCGAACTCCTCGGTGTAGTCCTCGTTGGCCTGCTTGAGGCTCAGCGAGATGCGGCGCCGCTCCAGGTCGATGTCGATGACCTTGACCATCGCGTCGTCGCCCACCTGAACCACCTGGTCCGGGACCTCGACGTGGCGCTCGGACAGCTCCGAGATGTGCACCAGGCCCTCGATGCCCTCCTCGACGCGGACGAACGCACCGAACGGCACCAGCTTGGTGACCTTGCCAGGCACGATCTGGCCGATGGCGTGGGTGCGGGCGAAGTGGCGCCACGGGTCTTCCTGAGTGGCCTTGAGCGACAACGAAACCCGCTCACGGTCCATGTCGACGTCAAGCACCTCGACGGTGACCTCGTCGCCCACCGTAACCACCTCGGACGGATG
>Ga0193743_1003121_pt1 | contig 11238 bp, 8 predicted proteins | sample L2c2metaG_FD_143038 | JGI IMG/M metagenome (GOLD analysis project Ga0193743, IMG submission 143038) | Soil microbial communities from a riparian zone of the East river system, Colorado, United States - L2c2 | ecosystem: Environmental > Terrestrial > Soil > Riparian zone | place: USA: East River...
TCTATAGCCGAGAAAGTCGAACTGGTAGACCGAGTAGTCACTCTTGCGATTAGTGTCCTTGCAGTAGACTACTTTCGTCTTTTCTGGGTGGAGCACCAATCCACACTCGGTGAACCGCCGATCCAAGACCCTGCGCAACGCCAGGGCCTCGCGTTCACTGCGGCAGTGACAGATGACATCATCCGCGTACCGCTCAAACGGCACTGGGAACACCCGTCCTATCCATACATCGAACGCGTAATTAAGAAACAGGTTAGCCAGAATGGGACTTACTACCCCGCCCTGTGGCGTCCCCCGCTCCCTCGGCACAAGCGTGCCATCCTCCAGCATCGCAGGCGCCTTCAACCAGCGCTCGATGTAGAGTAACACCCACCGACACTGCGTGTGCTTGCGCACCGCCCGTAGCAGGAGTTCCCTATCAATGCTTTCGAAGTAACCCTTGATGTCAAGATCGAGAATCCAACCGTATTGCCAGCATCGCTGACGCGCGATCCGAACCGCATCGATCGCCGAGCGCCCCGGCCGATACCCATAGGAGTCTGCGTGGAACATGGGTTCCAGCAGGGGCTCCAGGTATCGTCGAACCACCTCTTGCGCAATGCGGTCTGCCACCGTCGGCACGGTCAGTGCGAACTGCACTGGACCACAGCCAGCATTTGGGATGGACGGAGATCCGCCATCCGTTCCACCCGCTTCGAGGCCAGCGCTTCGAAGTACTCAAGAAGAGACGTGTGGCTGGCGTTGACACGCTGATCCTCCGTGAGTGCAAACGGGGCAGCTTTAGCATCGCGCGCGACTGGACCGACTGGGCCGATCCATCCGGATATGACTCGCTCAGTTTGCCGCCAGGCAGGTTCGAGGCCGAGTCTCTTTGCGAGTTGGCCACTCTTGTTGAGCAGCTGAATCGAGCAAAACAAAAAGGTTGAATAATGTATTTGAATAATTTGCAATCAGACCAGTTAGACGCGTGGTCTGATGAATTTACAGAAGCAGTCGCCGACCATCTTGCGCAAACGACGCACTGCTCTAGCACGCCAGTTGCCTCCCCTCCAGGCGATTCTGCGTGGCTCCCTTATCGAGCGCTACAAGCGCTGCGGCAAACCGGGATGCAAATGTGCCGATGGCCCCGGTCACGGGCCCAAGTACTATCTCTCTGTGAGCCACCCAGGCTTACGGCCGCAGATGGATTACGTGCCGCAGGAGTCTTACGGACAAACGGCAGAGCTCCTTGCCAACTATCACCGAGTTCGCGAGATCTTAGAAGAGATCTGCGAGATCAACCGCGAACTGCTGCGGCGCCGGGAGGCACTCTGAGAAATGGCCGTGAGCGGCGCGCATACCTCGCTTACGACCTCTATCGATGTGAAATTGGGTGGCGTGCTCCTCGCCAATATGCTCGCAGCCTGGCTGCAAGACAATGCAAATGTTTCGGCGGAGGAGGCAGCAGATGAACCCGAAGATTACCGAACAGCATCGGAGCAAACCTGCCTACATTTACCTGCGCCAGTCGACACCGGGGCAAGTACGCCATCATCGCGAGAGCACGGAACGCCAATATGCTCTGCGAGAGAAAGCGCTGGAGTTGGGATGGAACGAACCGGCGATCCGCATTCTCGACCGGGATCTGGGAGTGTCGGGGGCGCAGACAACGGGGCGGGAAGACTTCAAGACCCTAGTGGCAGAGGTTTCGATGGGTCAGGTGGGTGCGGTGTTTGCGTTGGAGGTTTCGCGACTAGCGCGCTCGAATTTAGACTGGCATCGATTGCTGGAGTTGTGTGCGCTCACCGAAACGCTGGTGATCGACGAAGATGGTTGCTACAACCCTGCCGATTTCAACGACGGCCTTCTTTTAGGATTGAAGGGCACAATGGCCCAAGCCGAACTTCATTTTCTGCGCGCGCGCCTCCTGGGTGGCAAGCTCAACAAAGCCAAGAAAGGGGAGTTGCGGTTTCCACTCCCGGTTGGTTTTTGCTACGACGAGGAAAGCCGGATCATCCTGGACCCGGATGAAGAAGTGCGTGGCTCTGTGAGCTTGGTGTTTCATCTTTTTCGCGAGACCGGCACTGCCTTTGCCGTGATGCAACACTTCGCGGAAAACGCGTTACGATTTCCCAAACGATCCTACGGTGGAGCCTGGGATGGCAAGCTTCTATGGGGTCGCCTGACGCACAACCGCGTGCTGGGCCTGCTCAAGAACCCGTCTTATGCTGGGAGATACGTCTTCGGCCGATATCAGTATCGGCGTGAGATCAACCCCGCCGGTGAGGTTCAGAAACGGATGCATGCGGTCCCGATGGCTGACTGGCGCGTCAGCCTGCACGAGCACCACGAAGGATACATCACCTGGGAAGAGTTCCTCAAGAACCAGGAGCGCTTAGAGAAGAACCGCACCAACGGTGAGGAAACAGTACTGAGCGGCGCGGCACGCGAAGGCTTGGCCTTGCTGCAAGGACTACTGTTGTGCGGCCCTTGTGGCCGGGCGCTCACCGTGCGCTATACGGGCAACGGCGGCATCTATCCCTGCTATCAATGCAACTGGTTACGGCGCGAAGGTTTGGCCAGCAAAGATTGCCTGAGCTTCCGTTGTGACCGGCTCGATGCAGCCATCGCCGAGGAAGTGCTCGCCGCCTTGCAGCCGGCCGAACTCGAATTGGCCCTGGCCGCGCTCGAGGAGTTGGAAGTTCGCGATCGGTCCATTTTTCGTCAATGGCAGATGCGGCTTGAACGCGCCGAGTATGAGGCCGCACTCGCCGAACGGCGCTATCAAGAGGTCGATCCTTCCCAACGCCTGGTCGCGGCCACATTGGAACGACGTTGGAACGCGGCCCTCCTTCAATGCGAGGAAATCAAAAAACAAGCGGCAGAGTTTCAGCGTCAAGAAGCACGTGCCGCTACGGCTGAGCAGAAGGCAAGAGTTCTCGCCCTGGCCAGAGATTTGCCGCGTTTATGGCGCGCTTCCACCACGGAGGCCAAAGACCGCAAGCGGATGTTGCGGCTGCTCATCAAGGATATTACGGTCGAGAAGCCCAATCGGAAACAGTTGGCGGTTCACATCCGATGGCAGGGAGGCGCTGACAGCGAGCTCTGCGTGCAGATTCCCCCCAATAGAGCAGACCGCGTGCGATATTCCGCTGCGGTAGTCGATCGCGTTCGGGATCTGGCACAAAGTCTACCCAATGTGGAAATCGCCGAGCAACTCAATCGAGCGGGACTGGTTAGCGCCTTGGGCAAGCCCTTCACTGCGTCCATCATCGAATGGATCCGCTATCGCTACCAGATCCCCCAGGTCACGCTCGCACGTCCGGGGGAGTTGACCGTCGAACAAATGGTCCAGCGTTTTCGAGTCAGCCCCCACGTGGTCTATTACTGGATTGATCGCGGTGTCATTCGGGCGCGCCGGCTTAATGCCGGAACTCCGTACTGGATTACACTCGATGAAGCAGACGAACAGAAGCTTCGAGACTGGGTGTGCAACTCACGAAGGATTCAACCGGTATCCTCAATCCCTTTGGAGGAAAGTGCATTATGAAATCACCGTGGGTATTCCCAACGGCCGCGTTCCGCCATTCGCCTTTGGTATGTCCACCCGACGCACCGGTGGAGGCAGATAGCTGCCCGACGACAGCCGGTTCCAGAGCTTGTACAGATTCCCAGCGAGCTGGGTTTCAAACTCCTCGATCGACTGCCCGTCTACTCCAGCCGCTCCCTGGTTGGCCTTCACACTCTTGAAAGCCTCCCAGACTTCCCGCTTCGGAATGTCAAATGGCTTTGCCTTGTTCAAGCGGCTCCTCCCACTACTTGGTTGGCCACCTGCCAAGACTGAACACCACAGCTCCTTCGATCCAGCGCCATTACAGCGCCTTCCTCCCTACTACGAGCTGTTCTGCCCCTGTGCCCCGCATCGGTACTCAGAGCCTCACGGGGATCACCCGCTCGACTCGCTCCCTTTGCATCGGGACGACAGGTTCCCACGTTCCGTGTAAGAGCCTGATCCAGATTCACGCCGCCTTCGAGCCGGATGCCGCAAGAGCCGGTCTTCAGGACTCCGCCCATGCTTGTCCCGGAGCGACCACCATCCCCGGTTTCGACATCGTCTGTACAGTTTCGACCTTTCATCGACGGTTTGCTTTCGCTCGTCTCTCTGGACCTTACCTGACGGGATCTTGTCCCGCCGTTTCCGCGACGCTCACCACCATCGCTCTTAACGACAGCAGCTTGCGGTGGTTTGGAGCCGGCTCCTGATCGCAGGCTCCGAGGGGCCATCCCTCATCTCTCGCACAGCTCCACACCTCCTTCGCTGAAGGTGTGTTCGTGGCACACCATGATCAGAATATTTGGAGACCAGAACATGCGCCAGCAGGCCTGGGGCCGCCATACCCCGCTCAATCGGCCGGCTCGCGGCTTCGGCCTGCACGATCACGTCGCACCTGGTGCAACTGAGCTTGGCACCGAGTTTACTCAGTGCCGCACCGCATGCTGGACAACCGTTGTCTTCCGCTTCGGGCATCTGGATCTCGCGTGGAAGATGATCCGGCAGAGGACGGCGCGCCGGCTGGCCGCTTGCAGCAGCAAGGATGGCCGCCGACGCTGGAGGAAACTTGCTCGCTTCTCGTTCCCGTTTCTCCGCGTTGCCAGCCTCCAGATCCTCCAATTGCAGTTCGAGCTGTTCAATCTGCCGCTGGATCTTCTCCGATTTCCGGCCGAACGCAGGTGCTGCAAACGGGCGATCAGCAAGCGGAGACGTTCCACCTCAGCGGCATGCGATGCGATTTCCTCGTGCTGCTTCAGAATGAGGCTCTTCAACGCGGCTGCATCCAGTGTGTCGAGATCCGGCAGCGGCGCGGCGGGCATGTTCAAATATGCCATGCCTTCTTTACTCAGTCATCAATAAATAGAAACAGTTTGATCAGATCTCCACGCCGCCCGCGGAACACGAACACGTGTCCACCAAATGGATCCTGTTCGAGTATCGTTTGCACGGCTACGCTCAGACCAGTGAAGCCGTACCGCAAATCCGTGATTCCCGCCGCAATCCAGATCCGTGCCCGGTCGGTGACGAAATCATCGCGCCGCTTTGCCTCTACCGCTTCCGATCCCTTGTCGGTCTGACTGGATGCATCCATTCCCAGAGCATGACCCAACTCCGCCATCCTCGCTAGACGGTGTTCAGCGTGCCGTTACGTCGCTAGGACGGAGGCAGAAAGCTCTAAAAAGGCATCCACCGGGGGAGGCATCGTGGACAAGTCACGCAGCCGTCTGTAGTCGAGGATCGAGCACAATCCCGTCCGCCCGAAACCGCCAGCCCGTGTAATGCAGTGCGATTCCGTTCCCGGATGTCCGGGCGTTCTCAGCAAGAACCGCGGGTTCCCGTAGCTTTCGACTTGGTCAAATCAGTCTGCCTGTTCTTCAAAAAAGCCCGCCTGAAACACCTTGACATACTTAATAAAGACCGTTAACTTAGATCATTACCACCGAACACGTTTAGACACTAGCGTGCGCGTCTAGTAGTTGATTTGCGCTAGCGCAGCCCGGCCTCGCTGCGCTGACAGGACGGCTGTGCGCTCGCAATCAAAGGCTTAGGCCCCACCAGGAACTCCGAAGGATCCTGGCGGACCGGCTTGGCGGTGCACATACCGCGGAGCTTTGCACTTTAAGCAGTTCTTCATTCCACGTCGGAATAACATTTTTTCAAAACACCTTTTGGAAGAGAGGCTTTTGTTCCCTATGAGTTCTCGCAAACAAGAAACAACTCTCCGCAGCCGCCTGGCGTTCGCCTTTCTTGGCCTCGCATTACTGCTGTGCAATTCGAGTGCTAAAGCACAAGTCACGACCGCGGACGTCTTAGGTACCGTGACCGATCCGAGCGGAGGCGCACTGCCGAACGCCACCGTTGTGCTCACTAACACGGGCACTCAAAGTGCTCGCACCCAGCAATCAAATGCCGGCGGCGAGTATACCTTTACCCAGCTCGAAAGCGGCAGTTACTCCATCAGTGTTAGCGCCGCCGGTTTCAAGACCTTTGTTCTGAGGCAGTTCTCATTGAGCGCCGGCGACCGCCACCGCCAGGACATCAGCATGTCTCTTGGTCAGAACAGTCAGACCGTCGAAGTAACTGCTACGCCCCCCAGCCTCGACACTGATTCGTCCGCCCTCAGTAGTATAGTGACCAACAAGCAGGTGGAAGACTTGCCTTTGAATGGACGTAATTTTGTGCAATTGGCACAATTGGCTGCCGGAGCAACCGAAGCACAGCCGGGCGCAATTTCAAATGGTAATCGTCCGGACGACCGGCGGCAAACGGCGGCAGTTTCCGTCAACGCTCAGTCAGACACGTTGAACAACGAACTGGTGGATGGACTCGACAACAATGAAGCCTCCATCGGAAGCATCGGTGTCCGGCCTTCCGTGGACGCCATCTCGGAATTCCGGGTGGCCACAAACCTTTACCCTGCCGAAGCGGGCAAAACGCCAGGCGCCGTCATCAATTTAATTACCAAGTCCGGCACGAATGAGTTCCATGGATCGGCCTATGAGTTTCTTCGCAATGACGCCCTCGATGCAAGAGACTTCTTTGCGACCATCGGCCCCAAACCCGAATACCGGCAAAATCAGTTTGGCGGCAGTATTGGCGGTCCCATACGCAAGAACAAAACTTTCTTCTTCGGAGATTACGAGGGGTTGAGGATCGTCCAGGGCACAACCAGCGTCAGCACGGTGCCTACCTTGTTTGAAGAGCAGAATCCGGGCAACTTGTCAGACATTGGAGGGCGGGTCATTCCTGCCAGTCAGTTGGATCCCATCGCCCTCAAGTTCCTAGCGCTTTATCCAGCGCCGAATCTTCCCGGCACGATCAATAACTTCACCTACAGCCCGAACGTGACCCAATTCAGCCATACTGTGGACGGCCGCGTCGACCAGCACTTCTCGGAAAAGGATAATTTCTTCGCCCGCTTCACCTACAACAACGTGGCCACAAACACGCCGAGTGGCCTGCCCGCCGTCAACGGCATCGAACCAGGAGGCAACGTGTCCTATCCTGGTGTGGCGAACGAAACTGCCCAGCAAATTCTGCTGAACCATATCCACATATTCAGCCCCACGCTCATCATGGAGTTGAAAGCGGGCTACACGCGGATCAACAATGCTTCTTACCCCCTGAACTACGGCACGAACGCCGCGCAGCAACTCGGCATCCAAAACGCGAACATCAACATGCTCACGTCCGCCCTGTCCAATGTGTCAATCACCGGCTACGCGGGACTCGGCGACTCCACCTACTTGCCGCTTATCTACCTGGACAACACATTTCAATATGGCGGAAGTCTGACCCAAACAAAAGGCGCGCATACCTTGAAATACGGAGCGATTCTGATTCGCAGACAGGTGGAAAACCAGCAAAACACTTCCGGAGTGGGCAGCTTCACCTTCAACACTTCACCCAGTAACTTTCCGTTGGAGAACTTCCTGCTAGGAGACGCCTATCAGGTGAGCCGCATCATGCAACTCCAGCCTCGCTATTTACGTGACTGGGAGCCTAGCTTCTTCATCCAGGATGACTGGCGAGTCACCAAATCCCTGACAGTCAATCTTGGCCTGCGATACGACATCATCACTCCTTGGGTGGACGTCCACAACCAGATCTCGAATTTCAATCCGGCAACGGCTTCCGTCATTGCCGCGGGTGTCAACGGCGCGTCTCGCACGGCCGGCGTCAAGACTGACTACGGATCTGTCGGGCCTCGTGTCGGGTTCGCGTATAACGTCAGACAAGGCACCGTTTTGCGGGGAGGCTACGGCCGCGTTTACTTCCGCGACAGCACGTCTCCTTCCCTCCCCTATACGGACCCGCCGTTCGTGACCACCTACTCACCAAATCCGATGACGGTTTCGCTCTCGACACCACTGCCGCTGCCCACGGCTCAGTCTACGCTGAGCGGCGCTTTGCGTGGAATACAACTCGACTATAAGAATTCCTATGTCGATCAAACCAACGTCAATCTGGAACAGTCTTTCGGTGCAACTGTCGTAACAGTCGGCTATGTGGGTGAGTTTGGCCGCCGTTTGCGCATGAACTCTGATCTGAACCTAGCTACTCCCAGCCCCGTGAGTTATGTCACCCGCAGGCCCCTTTACGGCGTCCTTCCCAACGTGACTTCCGCTCTCGAGATGCAATCCAACGGCTACTCCGATTACAACGGCCTGCAAGTATCCGTCCAGCGGCGGCTCAGCCGCGGGATTACAGCCGCCGCGAACTACACCTGGAGTCACGCCATCAGCGACGTTCAGACCTATTCTCAAGGCGGATCGTTCTCGAGCGCCATACCATCACAAAACGCCACACTGGAGCGTGCAAACAGTGACCTCGATGTGCGCCAGCGCTTCACCCTCATGCTGAATTACGAGCTCCCGTTCGGGAAATCTCTAACCGGCTGGAGAGGAACGGCGATCAAGGACTGGCAACTGAACGCGATTGACGTCTGGGAAACGGGATTCCCGTTCTCTGTGACCAATTCGAGCCCGCGCAGTAACACCGGCGTAAGCGCCGACCGGCCGAATGAGATTGCAAATCCGGTGCTGAATGATCCAAGCATTTCCGAATGGTTCAATACGGCGGCCTTCCAGCCGCAGGCGTTGGGCACAATCGGTTCCGCAGCGCGAAATGCGGTGTATGGTCCTCATTTCCGCCATTTCGATCTTTCGCTATTCAAGACTTTCCAGCTTGCCGAAGGCCTCCATCTTCAGTTCCGCGCGGAAGCCTACAATCTGACTAACACTCCGAACTTCAATCAGCCCAATGGCAGCCTGGGCTCGACTTCGTTCGGAACAATTAGCAGCACGCGAACAGGCAGCACGCCGCGCCAACTTCAGTTCGCGCTTCGCTTCATGTTTTGAGATGACCTTGTGTGCGCGGTTTCATTCCGCGCACAGCATAAACGATTTGAAACCTCATTCTTGCCGAGTCGAAACCGATGATCTGTTGGGAGTCCAACCGGAAGAACCCTGAAATCGTCGCATTGACAGACTTAGTAAAGATCGTTAACTTAGTCATTGGAATCCAAGGAATGAAGCCCACGACGAACCTGCCGCTCCCTTATCGCCTTATTTCTACTGACGCGCCGGCTCCCGCACGTCCGGAACGTATGCGCGCGGCGAACGTTCGTGACCTGTTGCGATTGCTCCGCCGCCACTCTCCCTGCTCGCGGGCTGATTTGGTTCGTTTGTCCGGGTTGACCGCGCCTACTGTTTCCGCCGCTATCGCCAGCCTTGAGCGGCGGGACCTGGTGACCACGCTCGGTCAGGGAAGCTCCAGCGGGGGCCGGCCTCCGGACTTGCTCGAATTCAACGCGCGGAACGGTTACGTGGTCGGCGCCGACATTGGCGGCTCAAATGTGCGCCTCGCGCTGGCCGATCTCAATGGGACAGTCTTAAACCGGTGGAGTTCCGCTTTGCGAACGGACAGCAGCCCTAAGGCAGTGACCGAGATGATGGCAACCGGTATAGCGCACATGGCCCAACAGCAAAAGGCGCCGGTTAAGAAAATTATCCATATAACAGCTGGCGCGCCGGGCATTACCGACGCCGTTGCCGGCCTCGTGCTTTCCGCACCCAACTTGAGCGCCTGGCAGGATGTCCCTCTTCGCGATTTGTTGCAGGAGAAGACCCGCATTGCGGCAACCGTCGAAAATGACGTTAACCTCGGCGCGTTGGGCGAAGGCTGGCGCGGAGCTGCCGGGAACGTGGCTAATTTTATTTTCCTGGCCATCGGAACCGGAGTGGGCGCCGGCATCGTTTTGAATGGAGCCCTTCATCATGGCGCCAATTGGTCCGCTGGTGAAGTGGGCTACATGCTGCTGCCGGGACTGGCCGCTGATCCTCCTTCCACCGACCATGCGGGTGCGTTCGAGAAGGCTGTTGGCGGAAAAGGCATCGAGCAGACCTGGCTACAAGCACAGACTGAGCAGCCGGGCTCCGCGAACGCGCTCCGGGCGACTGATATTTTCGATCTGGCAGCCTCCGGCGACAATCGGGCTCGCGACCTTCTATGCCAGACAGCCGACCGGCTGGCCATGGCAATTACGAATTTGAGCCTTGTTTTGGATCTGTCGCTCGTAGTGCTCAGCGGAGGCGTCGGCGAACATCGCTCGCTCCTGCAGGCAATTCAGCGCCGCTTGGAGCGCAACCAGTTCGCGCGGCCACAATTAGTGGTCAGCAGCCTGGGCGGCGAAGCGCAACTGTACGGAGCCGTTTGGCTGGCGCTCCAAGCCGCCGAAGAGCAGGGCTACCGGCGCAAAACGTTCGAGCCCGAGAGTTCGAGTGCCGTCTCACTGGCGGGAATTTAGTAGCAAGGTCGCTTAGCAACAGATAAAAGTCGAGGTCACAATGATACTGTCCCGTCGAGAATTTGGAAAGCTATCACTGGCATCCGCCGCATTGCCAATGGCATTCGGCATGTCTTCCAGAATAAATGGAGTGCAGATAGGGGCTCAATCCTACAGCTTCCGGGACCGCTCCCTGGACGCAATGATATCCGCGATGACGGAGATCGGCCTGAGCGAGTGCGAACTCTGGCAAGGCCACGTGGAGCCCAAACTCCCAGCCGCGAACCGGCGCGAGGAGTTGCGGAAATGGCGCACCACCATCCCGCTCGATCACTTCAAAGGCATCCGCGAACAGTTTGACAAGGCCGGCATAACCCTGAGCGCCTATAACTATAGCTTTCGAGATGACTTTACCGACACGGAAATCGAACGCGGATTCGAAATGGCGAAGGCGCTCGGGGTAAAAGGCCTGACCGCATCATCCACCGTCTCTGTCACCCGCCGCGTGGCTCCGGTGGCGGCGAAATACAAAATGATGGTGGGAATGCACGGTCACGACAATTTGAATGACCCCAACGAGTTCGCGCGTCCCGCCAGCTTTGAGACTGCGATGAAGGAATCTAAATGGATCGGGCTAAATCTGGATATTGGGCATTTCATCGCCGCGGGCTATGATCCAGTTGAGTTTCTGACCAGGTTCCACAATCGCACCGTAACGTTGCACATCAAGGATCGCAAGAAGAATCAAGGGCCGAACATGCCGTTCGGTCAAGGTGACACGCCCGTCAGAGCGATTCTCACCCTCCTGAAGCAGAAGCGCTGGAATATCCCCGCTAACATCGAATACGCGTACAAAGGCGCCGACACTGTCGCCGAAGTGAGAAAATGTTACGAATTTTGCAAAAACATATTGGCCTGA
>Ga0193743_1003122_pt1 | contig 11236 bp, 13 predicted proteins | sample L2c2metaG_FD_143038 | JGI IMG/M metagenome (GOLD analysis project Ga0193743, IMG submission 143038) | Soil microbial communities from a riparian zone of the East river system, Colorado, United States - L2c2 | ecosystem: Environmental > Terrestrial > Soil > Riparian zone | place: USA: East River...
TCCTACTCCGTCCGGACCTCCGAAATTCGAGGCATCCAGCAAGAGAGCGGCGCAACCTACAAGTTGAAGCCAACGCCTCGCACGACTTCGGACCCGACATCTCCGTCCGAACTCCGAGCTTAACACTGACCATCCTACCCAATTCGACATCCGAGAGTTGAGTATAGATGACCTCCAGACCTACTTAGAGGATTGCCTTGCAGAACTTGATGTGAAACAGCTGGAGCTGACAGCGGAGGTTGAGGAGCACGATTTTTCCTGTCACAACAAGTGAACAGCACTGTTAGGGCAACTGCGGACGACTTAGTCGAGATCTAGCAGGGGATCCTAAACATATATATAAACATAAAATACGACAGGAAAGCGCACCTAGCAGGGGATCCTAAAAGAAAAGGATAAAGCCCTGCTAAGGTGGGATGCATGTCTATATACCAAAAATTGGAGTCGAAATAATAAAATGATGAAAAATAATGAAATGATGAAAAATATGGAGAATGGTGAAACAGTGATAGGAATGCTATGTCACGTGATCATCAGACTCCAGTATCGGAGCCGCGAGTGCACTCCGTCTTGGACTAGCGACGATGAGGAGGAATATACAGAGGTGACGGAGAAATATCGGAGGAGATGTCGGACGAAGCGGAGCATCCCCTAACAGATATAAAATACTTTGTAATTTATAATATTGAACAAGCTGCAGAAGAAATACATATTTAAAATATTCTAATAGCTATAAAACTCCTTTTTAGTGATATGAACATTTTAACTGAAAGGGTGTTTTACACTCTGCTGAGTATTTAAAATGCCAGACTCATAGCAAGAATTTCTAATACTTAAAATTCAGGAAATTCCTGCACCAAGGCTAACATATAACATATGTGACATTTTTATATTTTATATTTTAGATATTTCTATAGGCAGGATAACATATAAAATATGATGTGAGATATACCAAAATTCAATATTTCAAATTTAGGACAGTTCTATATTTGGAATGTTTGACAGGATTAAGGAATACTTTTTATTTTGCTTTATATTTAAAATATAGCTCTCAGGGGCTTTTAATTGTGTCAAATATTTCAAATATAAAACTGTCCTAAATTTAAAATAATTATTTTTTGAATCTTACTTGATATTTTTTATGTTATCCTACATATAAAAATTTCCGGAATTTTAAATATACATTTTTTCAATACCTTATCACATATTTTATATGTTAGCCTCAGTGCGGGAATTTCCTGAATTTTAAATATTTTTGCTATGAGTCTGGCATTTAAAATACTCAGCAGAGTGTAAAACACCCTTTCAGTTAAAATGTTCATATCACTAAAAAGGAGTTTTATAGCTATTAGAATATTTTAAATATGTATTTCTTCTGCAGCTTGTTCAATATTATAAATTTATATCAAGTATTCTATTTAAAATATTTGATTTGCTGTGGGACTCAAATTAAAAGCAGCTTTTAATCCTGAGCCTCCCAAAGTGTAAGCTAGCATTGCTCCCCCGGAATTTGCCGTAGATAGTACGATCAACCACTTTGTAATTCAATCGGCAGTCTCCGAAGATAATATAATTACGAGTTCCATTTATGGAATTCGTTCTTTTGCCAACAGGCTTCCTCCGTCACGGTGCCACAGCCGGCTTCTTGCGTTCAGGGTGGCACTGCCATGCTCCTGAAAAAGCTTCATTTGAGGTTACGACGGTACGGTAGAAGAGCAGGCAATACTTAACAACGCGATGGTAGTGGATGTAAGTAGTGAAGTCACTGCGTTCGGAAAGTGTCTTATTTCCTCTTCCAATCGCTCGACCTCCTTTTATAATTCAAGTTCGTGGTTGGTTCGTGTTGGAATATTCGGGTCACAAATTCGGGTCGATCGCTATGTGCGCCTCATGCATCATTAGCCATTTAGCAATTCTTTTTTGTTTCATGTTTCGTGCACATCCCAGTAGTATTTAAGTACCGACTATATTTTACTAGTGCGCCACTCGTTGTTACTCGTTTCCGTACATAGTGCGACAAACTGACGTTTTAGTCATTTTGGCAAACTCTCAGATTTTTTCACAGCATCACTCTTCTATAATGTCTTTGCTCCTAGGCTAGTCTTGCTGTCTACGCACATATTTAGGCCAAGTGCTATCAAAAACAGCAACAAAAAACAAGGAACTCGTATATGCCGTACGACGGCCCTCACTGACATGTCAAAGTTGGACATTCACCATGACTGCCCACCAAAATCACTCTCACCCGGACCGGGTATTACCTAGGTTTGCAATCCTGTGTCTTCTACCACGAATACAAGTTAGTATATACATACTATTATTGTTACCTGTGTTTGAAGAAATTCGGCCTGTGGATGTTTGCAAAAGTGTGTACAACACATTTGGAGAATTCACATCGTTTCAAGGTTCATTCTGTAACTATGTAACAAAGGATTCCTAACGATTACAAACAGTTGTCAAAATTGTCAGTTTTGCAACACTAGTGTGATAGTCTTGCTTTCGAACAAGAAGTCATCGGGATAATAATAGCCAGCCAATCTAGCCATCTTGATTCCTGAGAACGTATTCTCAGGCTTTCTTGACGCCTGTTAGCGTGATGAGGTAAAGTATATCTTGACAGAATTTGGGCAAACCTGGTTCCAATTCCCCTCCCTTGGCGATTTTGTGTTCCCCTACGATCGACCATGGCGTTACAGATTGACGTCGCCGAGCTTGCTGGTGTAGTTGCTGAGGGTTGTCTTTACGGTACTCAATTCTCCGTTTACTACTATGACACGAGCGCTGACATCAGCTTTCTTATCAAGGAATTTTCATGGTGTTATATGTATTATCTCTTCATATTCTTTTATCGAAAAGGAAGAAATCGGCTCAATCCAGTATCTTCACGGTAATAGCGGGCTCTATCATGGCCGCGCTAGCAACTTCTCAATACGTTGTCGACACGGTGAACATATTTTGGGCATTCTTTGGCACAAACGATCGGCAGGCCCGAATTCTGTTTCTACATGATGTTACTCGCCCCATCTTTGCGGCCAAACATTCTATTTTTTTTACCATGATGGTTGTAGGAGACGGTATAGTCGTATGTCTTGGAAATATTTTTGCCTGGTACAGGGTGGTCGAATACGGAATTAATAATATTATTGCAGACCTACCGTGCCTTTGTTGTATGGGGACGCAAGTTGTGGGTTGTGGCATTACCCTTGCTTTGTTCCCTTGGTTCCGCAGGTAAAGTTATATATATATATAGCTCCAGTAAATTCTCTCTCTAATACTGCAAGGTCAGCCTGTGCATATCAAACTATCTACGCCGTCCGGCACATAGCTACCGCATCGATCAAAGCCGAAACATCATTTGGGATCGCGGTGTTTAGTCTTAGCCTCGCTGCTAACACACTGTCTACAGGTAATTGTCCATCTATGAATCTAAATATGACGATTCCGCTGACTTGATGTGAATTCCGTCAGGTCTCATTGCCTACAAAATATGGAGGAGCGAACAACGACTCCGCATTGCCCAGGTTTCTGTCAGCGGTGGTGGCCGATTCGCACTGACCTCACTCCTGAGGATCTTGACGGAGACGGGTATCATTAATGCCGCTTACCTGCTCACCTACACGGTCATACTAGTGTCTGGGTCGCAGGCGCTGGAAATAATGGCCTCTATTGTGCGTATCATATTATCACCCTTGCAGAAATGTTTCTGACATTCGTGAATCGTCTGCAGGCTACGCCACTCATTGGCATACTTTTCGGAACCGTGATCATCCGTGCGGCTACCTCAGGGCACAGTGACAACACTGTCGTATCCAGCACTAATAGATCTTACCCGATGTCACTACCTCTTGGATCTATGCATACATCAACCGCTGTACATGTGGATGTTGAATGGGCCAGGGATGGACCTGAGTATGATGGTAATAAAGCACTCGGACTTGCCTCCTGACACCCAAAAATGCAGATTGGTCGTCGTGACAAAATCTATGCACAGTAGTAGGAAACGGGGACTTTGGGATACCCTCCATTACAATCTGTATCTCCGTATGGTAATATATATTTAGACTCTGATTCTGCCAGGCGCCTAACTGTAATAATCGATGGATGAGCATCCAATGTCTGAAAACCTTGTATTATGCAAGTATTATCTTTATCTAATAACCACTTAATCCTTTGATATTACGAGTTCCATTTATGAAATTCGTTTCTTATATCAACTGGCGTCCTGTCGGGGGCCGTCACGGTGCCATGGCCGGCAAACGCCGACTTCTTCCATTCGGGGTCCTGGCACTGCCAAAGGTATTTTACGACGGTAGAAGAGCAGGCAAATAACAACGTTAGCTCCTTTGATAATATGCCATGTTCAAGTTCATGTTGGAATATTTGGGTCTACTTTACTAGTACGTCACTCGTTTGCGCTCGTTTTTGTAGTGCGAACAAAATGAATTTTTTTTACAGATTTCGGCCAAGTGCCAGCCAAAAAAAAAAGAACTCGTATATGCCGCGTACCATAACGGCCCTCACTGACACGTCAAATCCTCTGTGAGTAGGACCATGTACCTTGACATGATCTTTACAACCTGTTGTGGCTGTGGCTACTCCTCAAATTAGCTTCCGGCCGAGAATACCTGATGGATGATACTAGTATCACCACAATACATTTATTTGGCAGACCCTTTTCAGGGTGTATTTCTGAAGTTTGCAACTGAACAAAATCGGAAATTTCTGCTCAGCGAGTTCCCTCGACTTCCAATTACATAAAGAAATTTGGAATATTAGGTGAACGACTTGATAATTTTGGTACATACTTTGGCTACTTGGACATTTTGTGTACCTACTTTCAAAATGATATGTACAAACGGAAATAATAAACAATTATTTCACAAGAATGCAGCCGATGACAATGATTAGTTGTGTTCGGAATATGGTGGTCACTATTCCAACACTCTGGTCATTCAATAAATGCCTTCCAGCTCGGAGGACAGCAGCCAGCAACCAATTAAGTGATTGCTTTCAGGGATCAACGAGTGCCTCAACTTGAAAAGGTTTTGTTCAGATGGCGAAGAAGCATGCGTCGTGACTACATGGTCAATTATTTAGTCGAAAATAGGGCGATGTTATGGTTACAGCATGTTTATTTTGATGCTATCTCACCAACTACTGATGTAAGTCTACTAAAGGAACGGAGGTCTTCAAGTTCAAAACAGCCTGGGAGCGTACCTTATAGTGACCTAACTCAATATAATATCTACAGAAGGAATGGGCCCGAATCAAACGAGTGGGAAAGACTGATGAATATGAGAGTACAGTAGACATGATTGACGGGGAGTGAGAACACCCGTTATATTTAATCTATACGTTACGATAAGGATCTGTCACTGCTGTAATTGTTCTGCTCCAACACTGCTTAAAAGAGAGTGTGCTTCAGATCTCCCCAGAGGCCACCAACCCCAACCATCGACGGGCCAGAAAACACTTGGTTTACCGTTTTAGCAGCATCTTTTGCTTCTCACTCCACATCTCCCTGAGTCTCTGAGTCTCCTGATCTCCATTTTTCAATATCGTAACCTCTCCATTCTCACATCTACAACTTGAAACGGCGTTGTCAAGCGCTTTTGTCTTCTTTCCTTCTGATTTCTGGGGATATCGGGGTAACTGGGTAGGGTCAGCAAGACACATGCTTTGTTTCAAGTTGTGCATATTACATATGTTTCTTTTTTTGTTCACTTTCTGGGAAGAGCCCGTCGATTGCTGGCAAATGAAATTTTTAACGACATCTGCAAATACAACAATGGATGGATGTCTACCCTCTGCGCTTCATCCTTATTGTCGTTGCATATCACAATATGCTTGACGTACCGTTGGAATGGAATTTGCTAGTGGCTTCTCACCCAATGCGTAGCCAGATATGGTTTGTGCATTGCTATATAACATGGAAACAATCCATCGACAACCGCAGAACTTTGAGAACTCGACAACTCTCTCTCTCTCTCAATCCTTGTCCGCAGGCTTTCAACGCGCTAACCTCAATCGATTATACCCCTCACACATATTTGATACCCTTTTCCTTCTTGCTGTCTCGACTTTCTCCACGGATTTCTCACAATGAGACTTCGCAATTACAAAGAAACTGTTCCTTATACCATTGAAGATACGCTCCGCGATGTTCATCCCCATACACTCGAAGAACCATTCCATTGGGCTGCATCGGTATTTCTATTTTTTTTGCCTTTATCGAAACACTTGCCTGAACCAAAGTTTAATTTCTTTCTTTCTTTCTTTTTTTTCTTCTTCCACTTTGCCAGGTAGGCGAACCAGTCTTGGTCCTTGCAGGGGACGAAAATGGACTCAACCAAAAATGGCGTAAAGGCTATGTATTTTATGAAGGTGATCAAATTTTAACAGATTGGGTATGTACGCAACACGCCAGTTTTTAACCAAGTACAGGCCACATTGATTAAGCGCATTCCTTCTACATTACGCAGGGTATATTTCGCTCATATTATGTCAAATACAACGTGAAGCGCAAAGAAGTAGCATCTCTCTTTACGCCTGGACTACAGATGGAGATGAAGCCAGACACACCCGAGGTCAGGGAGCTCTTGCGGGAAGCAGGCGTCATCATGTAACTTATAGTCAAAACCACGATAATTCCCTGTTTTCGGCATCGACATGTATAAGTAGTTCGCAGCTCACCATATTATTTGTTCGTTCTTTTAGAATTCAATGTACAATTATAATCGCCATCAGTCGAAGCCAAGTCGAAGCCATGTAAGGTAACATAAGACTGAGCACCTAGCATCCAGCTTCAAGTGAGCAAGAATGCCTTCGCAATATCAATCTGGAATCGTCCAATATATTCCAGGAGGTCCTTGTCTGGTAAAGCAGAATGTTCGAACGCTTGAGTCAAATGCGTCCGGAGCTATCGAATAATGAACGGCAGTCAGTTTCCAAAAAAATAATAACATATCAAAGTCGACTGGGTAGCAACGCCCACAAAAATCAAGTCATGCGACAACCCCAGAAAATCAAGTATATGGAGACGCAGGAGGAAGAGACAGAGAAAGGAATTATTACCCTCAACAGAGCTCTTCTTCGTATAGCAACTTTGTTACTTTCGCTTGATACTTCTTGGCTTGTCTGTGAAGCTGCAAGACGTTCTGCAACTCTCCTACCTTCAACCAAGACATCCGGAGGTAGATCGGCAAGGCGTGCAACATCTATGCCTGTCAAACCAGTTGTGATAGACAACGACGAAGGAAGAAGAAAGCCAAAAAAATAGCCGACCATACCATAATGACTGTCGTCTTCCGACGCGCCATCCACAATCCTGCCAACAAAAGAAGTGATCAAACAAAAGGAAAAAGGTCAAAGACGTGTGACATATACTTGTACTGAAAATTCATTCCAAAGTTGCTGGTAGATTGCCGGCTCCGCTGCGTGACAAAATCGGGGTTTACCAGTTGAGTGACAAAATAAATGGTTCTGGAATTCACCTGTACAGACAAATGCAATCTATTTACCACGTCATTAAAAGCCATTCTTCCTAACAGGAAATCCAAACGTACTTGACAACAGTTGGTTGCCGGGAGAGGGTTTTTGTAAGATCACTAAAATGCCTAGTAGGCTGTCAGTCGAAACGTCTTAGAAATTTGGAGGAATATTAGAGGACGTTGCAAAGAAGACGAAGGGCTATTAAAGAAGTTCAAATATGGGCCTATAATGATGATGATTGCATAGACGAACCTTGAGTGCTATTAAACCTTCTGCTATGGCATGCGATATTCCGACACCTTCCCCTGTTGACGTCCCACGGCCTAGCTCGTCAACCAAAACCAAACTCTTTTGAGACGCAAGCCCTATACCAGTATATAACATCAAGCCTGAGAAAAGCCCACAGAGAATAATATTGCAAACCAAGGATCATGGCGGAAGACGCCATCTCACTTGCAAATGTGGCCAAATTTCTTTCCAAATCATCGTTGTTCGACAAGCGGGTTAAGAGGGCATCGTGAATTCTACATGGATAGAAAAAGCTTCTGAAACCATCCTTGGTGCATTGGGAAGGAACCGAACCTGAAACTCGCATATTCTGCCGGAACGAAACATCCGCACATAGCCATCACGCTAAGCAATCCTATCTGTCGCAAGTACGTGCTTTTTCCTATTTATGGATGAGGATCAGCCCAACCATTTGATGAGAGAGGGTGCAAATTTGCAATTACCAGACATACTACCAAAACGTAAATGTTTTAACATTTATAGAGAGAAAATGTCTGTGAACATACTTCGGGCCTTGTATGATTTGGAAGGAGGAAGAATCATCACAATAGACATCGTTTGGAACTAGACTGCCAGCTGATTGCACTGTCTCCAAAATCGGGTGTCGACCTGACTTGATCGCCAAGGTGCTTGTGAACTCTGGACGAACTATCATCAAAGCACAAAGTTTTTTGATAAGTATTTTCATCTTGGGCCACACTCACCGTAATTGCGCACTGGGAAGAGATATTTGTCATATAAGATCAATAGGAATGAGATAATATACATACTGATGGATGCATGCGCAAATGACCACAACATGTCAACGAGCGCTACCTGGAGTGGAGTTTGATCATCAACCAGAATATAAGAAAGACGAGAAAATTTACGGCTTCTGAAGCCTTATACAACGCTCCAATCTCTTTAACAATTTCGGCGACAAGATCTTGGATAATCCTAGAAAGAAATAATGAACATGGACACTACACTTCGAAACAAAGTGTCACACTTATCACTTAAAATCATAGCCTCATCCAAAGCATCCTTCATGCGCGAGTTCATCTTCTTCTAGAGGGACTGAGATATGAATTAAGCCCCGGAGAAAAAAAAGAAGGAAACAGACCAATTCCATACTAGAAAACATCCATCTTCCCTTCTTCAATACCACGTTCACAAATCCTTTTGGCAATTCTCCCTCAAGATCGGTCTTCCTCAGCGCAAAAACAAATCCTGTGTCTTGGTACACCAGCGTAAAGGGTAAGCTGTGCTCCTCTGAGAGTATGCGGTTCAGTTGATAAATATCTCCAACATTTTCCTTGTATGTCTCCCGCGCGACATCGAGTAACCGATTACAATTAGCCTGGAAGATCACTGCAATTGGGACCGGCTCCCTATCTTTGAGGGATTGTTTACCTGTACTGCGTAAACTCTAGCATTGACAGCTCCAAGTCCGCCCTATTAGACGTAAATGCATAATACATTATTTCCGTGCAAAAATCGAGCGTACCTTCGTCTGAGGGCCTGCTTCGTTCAGGGTCTCAGCCACCATGCGTTCGATTTTTGCAATTCTCTCGTCTAAAAGCATCTGATAAATCCAAAAGTGAGCAACAGTGTCCCGCGGATGGTCCTTTACAAACATCGTGAACAATTTTTAACAATTGTGAATGGCTCCCTTCAAGAGCCTTCCGCAACACGGGAAGGTTTTTGACGACGTTGCGAAGGTTCAATATTTGGAGAACACGCTGAGAAGCTGGCTTCGCGCTGACTGTAACTCGAGCTTCAGATGAAGCAAGCTAAGACATTGGTAAGAAGAAGGCAGCAGGAAGATTATGAAAAATTAGGCACCGAAACAATCAGCTTATCAAAATCCATTTTATTCAGAGTCCTCAGGGCGTCTCGGACGTAGGTAAAACGGTCTTCTCCATTGATAAATTCTAAATTGCCAATTTAACAAGGAAAATTTGGTATTACTAAAAGTTTCTTACCTTCGACGACGTCCAGCCGAGCATCGATAGAGCTATGAACTAGACACGATTTGTCAGAAAGATATGGCAAGTAGAAAAAAGAAGGAAGCTCACTAGTAATGGGTGACAGAATATTCGCCCGCAAAAGACGAGATGCCATGGGAGTATAGGTGTGGTTCAAAACTCTATGAGGTATAAAAAATAAATACTTGCACTCATGGTCAAGTAAAACAAAGAACCCAAATAAAGAGTAGTTAGACTTTTTTTGAGTCAGGTTGCCAACGAGCTCCAGGTTACGAGCTGTATCGGGATCAATCAACATAGTGCCTTCCACAGGGACGTATCTGATGCGGAGAGATGCTGGAGCGAAGCGTGTATTCATTTGGGCTTCTAGATATTTGAACAAAGCACATGCAGCAGAGAGAGCGTAATATCTATAACAAAAAATGAGTATGGGGAAGTCTGAAAGTCGAATTATATGCGTAACTTGTTTGATACCGCTAACACGGTGCCTGCGCGTTCGTCATCTTCCACACAAAGCTGGAGAATAAACTCAAGCCCTGATATGTCTTGAGATTGATATCCATGAAAAAAGGTATAAGGGCTCACCGCCGGCGTCATTCCAGTATCGTCGTCTAACAGGTTCAATCTTGATATTTGGAAACTCTTCACGAATGTACTCCACAAGAAGCGAAGTGGACCCAGATCGTCTTCCGGATGCGGCCAAAGTAGCATTAGATGCAGATAGAGAGGTGTCAGGAATCAAAACGAGGCGTGGATTGTGGAGATGCATCTGGTGTAACGATTTTACATATGTTTGACAATCGGCGACCTATGATTGGTGAGTATATGCGTAATTGACACAATCGACGATAGTTATGATCACCTGAACTAGCATTACTTTACCGGTGTCCTTATCGAGCGCTGCAATGCCAACCTCTCGCGACACACCTCGACCCTCCAGAAGGGCAATCACATATGAGCCTTCATGGACAATAGAAACGGCCGTTTGAGGGCGTGCTGTCGTTGGTCTGGATTGAGCAGTCCAAGGAAGTGATTGTCCAGTTCTAGAGTATGTACCTGTCCAGAGACGATTGGTGGTTGGCCTAGAAGACATGAGAGATCCGACAACAGCCTATACAAGCCTATAACTCGCGACTCGTCACATCATGTGATATGACTTGGTGACCAATGAAAGAAATGACACTATCTAAAAAAAATAAGTTTTCCCCCCCACATGGAAAAAAAAGGAAAAAGAAGTAGAGAAAGGGAGAACTTGAGAGGCTTACTGTAGACCTTCGAAATTCTATTCTAGTGTATGAAAAGTGAGAAAATGCTTTGAAGTGTTTTTTTTTCCTTGCGAAGTGGAGATCAAGCAAAGTGTCATGGTCCGTGCTCTGTCACGTTCTTTCCGAAGAACAATCAAAGGACGGCTCCGACGGAGTCTCTGATGATGGCCGCCTCACCATTGTTCAGTGCCACCATTACCACCGGCCACCTTCGTCGGACTTATA
>Ga0193743_1003123_pt1 | contig 11236 bp, 1 predicted proteins | sample L2c2metaG_FD_143038 | JGI IMG/M metagenome (GOLD analysis project Ga0193743, IMG submission 143038) | Soil microbial communities from a riparian zone of the East river system, Colorado, United States - L2c2 | ecosystem: Environmental > Terrestrial > Soil > Riparian zone | place: USA: East River...
TGAGGGCGTCGTCCTGGGCGATCCGCTCCGCGCCCCACAGTCCCCAGGCCTGGGCCTGGGTCGGCAGCCCCTCCGCCCGGCGGGTGTGGGCGAGGGCGTCGAGAAAGGCGTTGGCGGCGGCGTAGTTGGCCTGGCCCGGGTACTGGAAGGAGCCGGCCAGCGAGGAGAAGAAGACCAGCTCGCAGCCGGGGTCGCGGATCAGCTCATGCAGGTGCCAGGCGGCCCCGGCCTTGGGGCCCATCACGGCGGCGATCCGATCCGGGTCGAGGGCATCGATCAGGCCGTTGTCGAAGACGGCGGCGGCGTGGATCGCGGCGACCAGCGGCCGCTCGGGCGGGATCGCGGCGAGCAGGTGCTCGAGCTGGTCGCGGTCGCCGACGTCGCAGGCGACGATCTCGACCTCGGCGCCGAGCTCGGCCAGCTCTGCGGCCAGCACGGCGGCGCCGGGGGCGTCGGCGCCGCGGCGGCTGGTCAGGATCAGGTGGCGCACGCCGTGGCCGCGGACCAGGTGGCGGGCGAGCAGCGAGCCGACCGAGCCGGTGCCCCCGGTCAGCAGCACCGTGCCCTCGCCGCCGAGCGCCGGCGCCGGGCCCGCGGGCGCGCTCAGCGGCGCCAGTCGCGGCGCCAGGACGCGGCCGGCGCGGAGGGCGAGCTGGGGCTCGTCGGGGCTGGCCAGGGCCGCCGGCAGCGCCGCTTCGGAGGCCTCGTCGCCATCGCTGTCGAGGAGCAGGAAGCGGCCCGGGTGCTCGCCCTGGGCGGAGCGGACCAGACCCCAGACCGCAGCCGCGGCGGGGTCGGCCGCCTCGCCCTCGGCGACCGCGACCGCGCCGCGGGTAACGAAGGCGAGTGGCGGTCCCGGCTCGGTCTCGGCGATCGCTGTCTGCATCGCCGCCAGCGCCTCGGCGCAGGCGGCCGTGGCGGCGGCGGGTGCCTCCATCGCGGCCGGTGGCGCGCACTCGACGCGGCGCACCTCGACCGTGCCGGCGGCCGGCTCGAGCTCGGTCCAGCGCAGGGCGAAGAGCGAGTCGGCCGCGTCGGCGAAGCGGGCCCGCAGCTGCGCCTCCTCGAACGGGCGCGTCGCCAGCGAGCCGACCGTGGCGACCGCGGCGCCGCTGGCGTCGAAGGCGGTGACTTCGATCGCGTCCGGGCCGGCGGGGGCGTGCCGCACCCGCAGCACCGAGGCGCCGCCGCGGTGCAGCCGGATGCCGGTGCAGGCAAAGGGGCCGCGGGCCGGCGAGCCCGCCCCCTGGTTGAGGAAGTCGGTGTGCAGGGCGGCGTCGAGCAGCGCCGGGTGCAGCCCGAAGCGCTCCGCTTCCTCGGCCTGCTCGGGCGCCAGCTCCGCTTCGGTGAACAGCTCCTCGCCGCGGCGCCAGATCGCCCGCGCGCCCTGGAAGGCGGGGCCGTAGTCGACGCCGAGCGCGGCGGTGTGGTCGTAGAAGGACTCGACCTCGACCGGCTCCGCCCCCGGCGGCGGCCAGGCGCCGAGGTCGCCGGGTCGCTCGCCGGCGTCCTCGCCGAGCCGGCCCGAGACGTTGCGGACCCACTCCGTTCCCTCGCCCTGGGGGCGGGAGTGGATGGCCAGCGACCGACCTCCCTCGGCGTCCACCTCGCCGACGCTGACCTGCACCTGCACCGCGCCCTGCGCGGGCAGGACCAGCGGCGCCTCGATTGTCAGTTCCTCGACCGCCTCCGCCCTCACCTGCTCCGCCGCGCGCAGGGCCAGCTCGATGAAGCCGGTGCCGGGCAGGATCGGCGTCCCCAGGACCGCGTGGTCGGCCAGCCAGGGGTGCGTCTTCAGTCCCACCCGGCCAGTCATCAGCCAGCTGCCGTCGGGCCGCGAAACGCTGGCGCCGAGCAGGGGGTGGTCGGCCGCCTCGAGGCCGATCGCGGCCGCGTCGCCGCCGCCCTCGCCGCCTCCCTCCAGCCAGAACCGGCGGCGCTGGAAGGGGTAGGTCGGGAGCGGCAGGCGCCGGCCGCGCCCGCCGAGCAGCTCCTCCCACTCGACCTCGACGCCGCTGACATGGGCGCGGGCCAGGGAGCCCGCGAAGTCGCCGAGAGCGGCGGCGTCGCGGCGCACCGAGTGAATCGGCGCCACCGAACGGGCGCCCTCGGCCCGAGCGGCCGCGATCTCCTCGATCGCCATCGTCAGAGTCGGGTGGGCGCTGAGCTCGACGAAGGCGCTGAAGCCGTCCCCGAGCAGCCGCTCGATCGCGGGCGCGAAGCGCACCGGTTCCCGCATCGAGCGGTACCAGTACTCGGCGTCGAGCGCGCTTCCCTCCACCGGCTCCGCGCTCATCGTCGAGTAGATGGGCAGCGCAGCCGGGCGCGGCTCGACCGGCGCCAGGGCAGCCAGCACGCGCTCGCGGATCTGCTCCACCTGGCTGGTATGGCCCGCGCCCGGAAGCGGCAGCGCGCGGCCGCGGATCCCATCGGCCTTGCAGCGCTCGAGGAACTCGTCGACGGCGGCGGGCGCGCCGGCGACGACCGAGGAGCTCGGGCTATTGAGCACGGCGAGTTCGAGACCGCCGCCGAAGGCCTCGAGCCGCTCCTGGGCCTGCTCCGGCGCGAGCCGCAGCGCCGCCATCTTCCCCTGCCCCGCCGTCAGCTCGGCCTGGGCCTGCGCGCGCAGCACGATCACCCGCGCGGCGTCGTCGAGCGATAGGGCGCCGGCGACGTGGGCGGCGGCGACCTCGCCTTGGGAGTGACCGGCGACGGCCTCCGGCTCGACCCCGTGCGAGCGCCAGAGCGCGGCCAGCGAGGTCATCATCGTGAACAGGGCCGCCTGGACGAGGTCGAGGGGCCAGGTCTTGGCCCCCTCGCCGCCGCGCAGGGCGGCTTCCACGGAGTGGTCGAGGTAGGGGCTTAGGGCTTCTTCGCAGGCCCGCGCCTGGGCGGCGAAGACCGGCGAGGAGTCAAGCAGCTCCCGGCCCATGCCGGCCCACTGCGCGCCCTGCCCGGCGAATACGAAGGCGAGCCTGCCGGAGTGGACGCGGCCCTCGGTCAGGCCAGGGTGCGGCTCGCCGGCGGCGAGCGCGGCCAGCGCCGCCCGCATCTCGTCTGGGTCGGACCCGAGCACGACGCCGCGCCGGTCGAACTGGGCGCGGGTGGCCAGCGTGCGAGCAACGTCGGCCGGGCCCGGGCGCGGATCGCGCTCCAGGTGCGAGGCGAGCCGGCGCGCCCCCTCGCGCAGGGCCGACTCGCTCTTGCCCGAGAGCAGCCACGGGACCGGCGCCCGCGGATCCTCCGGCGCCACGGGCCCGCCCTCCTCGGCCTCGGCGGGCGCCGGGGCTTCCTCGAGGATCAGGTGGGCGTTGGTGCCGCTGATCCCGAAGGAGGAGACGCCGGCGCGGCGCGGGTGGCCGTTGCGCCGCCAGGGGCGCGGCTCGACCAGCAGCTCGATCGCGCCCGAGGACCAGTCGACGTGCGGAGTCGGCTCGTCGAGGTGCAGCGTCAGCGGCAGCTCGCCATGCCGCATCGCCAGCACCATCTTGATTACGCCGGCGACCCCGGCGGCGGCCATCGTGTGGCCGATGTTGGACTTGACCGAGCCCAGAGCCAGCGCCGCTCCCTCGCGCTCGCGGCCGTAGGTGGCAAGCAACGCCCCGGCCTCGATCGGGTCGCCGAGGACGGTGCCGGTGCCGTGGGCCTCAACCGCGTCGACCTCCGACGGCGACAGCCGGGCGTTGGCCAGCGCCTGCCGGATCACCCGCTCCTGCGAGGGGCCGTTGGGGGCGCTGAGCCCGTTCGAGGCGCCGTCCTGGTTGACCGCGGAGGAGCGGATCACCCCCAGTACCTGGTGCCCGTTGGCGTGAGCAGCGGAGAGCGGCTCGAGCAGCAGCAGCCCGACGCCCTCGGAGAACCCGGTGCCGTCGGCTGCCGCGGCGAAGGGCTTGCAGCGCCCGTCCGGGGCGAGGCCGCGCTGGCGGCTGACCTCGACGAACTGCTCCGGGGTCGCCCGCACGGTGACGCCGCCGGCCAGGGCGAGGTCGCACTCGCCGTTGCGCAGCGCCTGGCTCGCCAGGTGCAGGGAGACCAGCGAGGAGGAGCAGGCGGTGTCGAGGGTGATCGCCGGTCCCTCGAGGCCGAGCGTGTAGGCGACGCGGCCGGAGAGAACGCTGGCGGCGGTGCCGACCCCCTGGTAGCCCTCGACCTCCGCCGGGGCGCCGCCGCCCTGGCCGTAGTCGTGATGCATGACGCCGGCGAAGACCCCGGTGTTCGACCCGGCCAGCGAGCCAGGGTCGATGCCGGCGTCCTCGAGCGCCTCCCAGGACGCTTCCAGCAGCAGCCGCTGCTGCGGGTCCATCGCCAGCGCCTCGCGCGGGCCGATCCCGAAGAACTCGGCGTCGAACTCGGCGGCGTCGCGGAGGAAGCCGCCGTGGCGGGTGTAGCTGGTCCCGGAGTGGTCGGGATCGGGGTCGAAGAGGTTGTCGAGGTCCCAGCCGCGGTCCTCGGGGAAGGTCGTGATCCCGTCGCCGCCGACGGCGAGCAGGTCCCAGAGCTCGGCCGGCGAGGAGACCCCGCCCGGGTAGCGGCAGCTCATCCCGACGATCGCGATCGGCTCCTCCGACCGCGTCGCCGCCCGGGTCGGGGCCGGCGCGGCGCTCTCCCCGACGGCGGTCTCGAGCAGGAAGCGTGCGGTCGCGCTGGCGCTCGGGTAGTCGAAGACCATCGTCGAGGGCAGGCGCAGCCCGGTCGCCTGGCCGAGACGGTTGCGCAGCTCGACCGCGGCCAGGGAGTCGAAGCCGAGGTCCTTGAAAGCCGCTTCGGGATCGACCTGCTCGGCCGTACCGTGGCCGAGCACGGCGGCGACGTGGGTGCGGACCAGCTCAAGCGCCGCCGCCTCGCGCTCGGCTGGGCCGACGGCGGCGAGGCGCTCGGCCAGCGAGCCGGCGCGGGCGCGTCGGGCAGAGGGACGGACGAGGCCGGAGAGCAGCGGCGGCAGGGTGCCGGCGCGGGCGGCGGTGCGCAGGGCGGCGGTGTCGAGGCGCACCGGCAGCAGGTGCGCCCGCCCGAGCCCGCGGGCGCGGTCGAAGGCGGCGAGCCCGTCGGCGTCGGCGAGGGTGCCGAGGCCGCTGCGAGCGATCCGGGTCCGGTCGGCGGCACTGAGACGGGCGGTCATCTCACTCTCCCGCTCCCATCCCCCCCAGCCCAGCGCCAGGGCCGGGCGCCCCTCGGCGCGGAGCCGGCGGGCCAGCCCGTCGAGGAACGCGTTGGCGGCGGCGTAGTTGCCCTGGCCGGGGCTCTCGAAGGTGCCGGCGATCGAGGAGAAGAGGACCAGCTCGCAGCCCGTCTCGGCGCTCAGCTCGTGCAGGTGCCAGGCGGCGTCGGCCTTCGGGGCGAGGGTGGTGCGCAGGCGCTCGGGGTCGAGCGACTCAACGACGCCGTCGTCGGTGACGCCGGCGCAGTGGACGATCAGGGCGAGCGGGCGCTCGGCGGGGATCGCCCCGAGCAGGGCCTCCAGCTGCGTGCGGTCTGAGACCTCGCAGGCGCAGAGCTCGGGCTCGGCGCCGAGCTCTGCCAGCTCGGCGAGGAGCTCCTGGGCGCCAGGGGCGGCGGGGCCGCGGCGGCTGGTCAGGAGCAGGTGGCGGGCGCCGTGGGCGGCGACGAGGTGGCGGGCGAAGAGCGAGCCGAGGGCGCCGGTGGCGCCGGTGATGAGGATCGTGGCGTCGGGGTCGATCGGGGCGGGCTCGGCCTCTGCCTCGACCCGCTGCAGGCGCGGGGCCAGCAGCTGCCCCTCGCGCAGGGCGAGCTGGGCCTCCTCGGGATGGGAGAGGGCGGCGGCGAGGGCGGCCTCGGAGGCCTCGGTGCCGTCGCTGTCGATCAGCAGGAAGCGCCCCGGGTGCTCGGCCTGGGCGGAGCGGACCAGGCCCCAGAGCGCGGCGGCGGCGGGGTCGGGCGACTCCCCGGGCGCGGCGGCAACGGCGCCGCGGGTGAGGAAGGCGAGCCTGCCCTGCGCCTCGGAGGCGATCGCCTCCTGCAGGGCACCGAGGGCCTCGGCGCAGAGGGCCTGGGCGGCGGCGGGGGGATCGAGGCCGGCCAGCGGGGCGAGCTCGAGCAGCTCGGGCTGCTCAGCGGCGGGCTCGGGCAGGGGGAGCTCGGTCCAGGCGAGGGAGTGAAGCGAGACCGCTGACCCGGTCTCGCCGCTCAGCTGCGAGCGGTCGATCGGGCGCAGCGAGAGCGACTCGATCGAGATCGCCGCCGACCCGCCGGCGTCGATCGCCCGCAACGAGATGCCGTCGCCCTCGGGCCTCATCGCCACCCGCAGCGAGGTCGCCCCGGCCGCCCGCAGGCACAGGCCCCGGCTGGTGAAGGGGACGAGCAGGGTGTCGGAAGGCTGCGGTCGCAGCAGCATGCAGTGGAAGGCCGCGTCGAGCAGCGCCGGGTGGAGGCCGAACTCGGCCGCTTCGGCGGCCTGCTCGGGCGCCAGCTCGACCTCGGCGAAGACCTCCTCGCCGCGCCGCCAGGCGCTCTTTAAGCCCTGGAAGGCGGGGCCGTACTCGAGCCCGAGCTCGGCCGTGCGCTCGTAGAAGTCATCGACCGCGACCGGCTCGGCAGCAGCCGGCGGCCACTCGAGCAGGCTTTCGGGCGCTGCCGGCTCGGCGGCGGCGAGGGTGCCGGAGGCGTTGCGGGCCCACTCCGCGCCCTCGGCCTCGGGGCGGGAGTGGATGCCGAGCGAACGGCGGCCCTGCTCGTCGGGGGCGCCGACGGCGACCTGGACCTGGACGGCGCCGCGCTCGGGCAGGACCAGGGCCGCCTCCAGGGTCAGGTCCTCGATGGTCGGGGTGGCGGCCTGCTCGCCGGCCCGCAGCGCCAGCTCGACGAAGGCGGTGCCGGGCAGGATCGTCGTCCCCAGCGCGGCGTGATCGGCCAGCCACGGGTGCGTTGCCAGCGAGAGCCGCCCGGTCAGGAGCCAGCCGCCCTCCTCCCCGGGCAGGGAGATGGCGGCGCCGAGCAGCGGGTGCTGGGCCGGGCTCTGGCCGACCGCGGCGGGGTCGGCGACCGAGCCGGCGGCGGGCTCGAGCCAGTAGCGGCTGCGCTGGAAGGCGGAGGTGGGCAGGGAGATGGCGGCGCCGAGCAGCGGGTGCTGGGCCGGGCTCTGGCCGACCGCGGCGGGGTCGGCGACCGAGCCGGCGGCGGGCTCGAGCCAGTAGCGGCTGCGCTGGAAGGCGTAGGTGGGCAGGGAGACGGGCTTGGCGCCCTGAAAGAGCCGGGACCACTCGAGCTTGGCGCCGTGGTTGTGGGCGGCCGCGAGGCCGGCCAGCAGGGTCTGGGCCTCAGGGCGGCGGCGCCGGCCCAGCGGGGCGACCGCGGGCTCGAGATCGCGCTCGGCGAGGGTCTGCTGGGCCATCGCGGCGAGCACGGCGTCGGGGCCGAGCTCCAAGAAGACGGTGGCGCCGCGCTCGGCCAGCCACTCGACGCCGGCTGCAAAGCGCACCGGCGCCCGCACCTGGGCGACCCAGTAGGCGGGGTCGGTGGCCTGCTCGGCGCTGAGCTGCTCGCCGCTGAGGTTGGAGACGATCGGGATCCGGGGCTCGTGCAGGGTGACGCTGCGGGCGACGGCCTCAAACTCCTCGAGCATCGGCTCGATCAGCTTGGAGTGGAAGGCGTGGCTGACCCGCAGGCGGGATGCTTTGCGCCCATTCTGCTTCCAGGCCTTGGCCAGGGCCAGGGCCTCCTTCTCCTCGCCGGAGACGACCACGGAGCGGGGCGAGTTCAGGCCGGCCACCGAGAGCCCCTCGGGGAGCTCGGCCAGCACCTCCTCCTCGCTTCCTTCCAATGCGACCATCGCCCCGCCGGAGGGCAGGGCGCCCATCAGGGCGCCGCGGGCGGCGACCAGGCGGCAGGCGTCGGCGCGGTCAAAGACGCCGGCCAGGTGGGCGGCGGCCAGCTCGCCGATCGAGTGGCCGATCAGGAAGTCGGGGCGCATCCCCCAGGAGTCGAGCAGCTTAAACAGCGCCACCTCGTGGGCAAAGAGGGCCGGCTGGGTGAACTCGGTGCGGTCGAGCAGCGCCGCCTCGGGCGAGTCATCGGGGGCGAAGAGCAGCTCCTGCAGCGGGCGCTGCAGATGCTTGTCGAGCTCGGCGCAGACCTCGTCCAGGGCCCTCGCGTAGATCGGGAAGGCCCCATGGAGCTCCGCTCCCATCTGCGCGCGCTGGGCGCCCTGGCCGCTGAAGAGGTAGGCGAGCTTGCCGGAGCGGGCCCTGCCCTGGAGCAGGGCGGCGTCGGGCTCGCCCACCGCCAGGGCGTCCAAGCCGGCGAGCAGCTGCTCGCGCCCGCCCGCCACCACCGCGGCGCGCAGGGGCAGGGCGGCGCGGGCGGTGGCGAGGGTGAGGGCGACGTCGGCCTCGCCCAGCTCGGGGTGGCGGCGCAGGTGGGCGGCGAGGCGCTCGGCGCCCTCGCGCAGGGCGCCCTCGCTGCGGGCCGAGAGCAGCAGGGGCGTGGCGGGGAGCGGCGCGGGCTCGAGCGGCTCGTCGGCCTCCGCGGGCAGCGGCGCCTCCTCGAGGATCAGGTGGGCGTTGGTGCCGGAGGCGCCGAAGGAGGAGATCCCGGCGCGACGGACGCGCTCGCCGCGTGGCCAGGCGACCGGCTCGGTCAGCAGCTCGACCTCCCCCGCCGACCAGTCGACGTGGGGCGTCGGCTCGTCGACGTGCAGCGTCCGCGGCAGCTCCTCGTTGCGCAGCGCCAGCACGGTCTTGATCACGCCGCCGACCCCGGCCGCCGCCTGGGCGTGGCCGATGTTCGACTTCAGCGAGCCCAGCCGCAGCGGCCCGACTCCCTCGCGGCCCTGGCCGTAGGTGGCGATGATCGCCCCCGCCTCGATCGGGTCGCCCAGGGTCGTGCCGGTGCCGTGGGCCTCGACCGCGTCGACCTCCGCGGGCGCCAGGCCGGCGTTGGCCAGGGCCTGGCGGATCACCCGCTCCTGAGCCGGCCCGTTGGGCGCGGTCGGCCCGTTCGAGGCGCCGTCCTGGTTGGTCGCCGAGCCGCAGACCAGGGCCAGCGGTCGGTGCCCGTTGCGTTCGGCGTCGCCGAGCCGCTCGAGCAGAACCAGGCCGATGCCCTCGCCGCAGCCGACCCCGTCCGCCGCGGCCGCGAAGGACTTGCTGCGCCCGTCCGGCGCCAGCGCCAGCTGACGGCTGAAGTCGATCATCATGTTCGGGGTGCCGGCGACCGCGACCCCGCCGGCGAGCGCGAGATCGCACTCGCCGCTGCGCAGCGCCTGCACGGCGAGGTGGATCGTCACCAGCGAGGAGGAGCAGGCTGTGTCGAGGGTGATCGCCGGCCCCTCCAGGCCGAGCGCGTAGGCGACCCGGCCGGAGGCGGCTGAGCCGGTCGAGATCGGCCCGCCCAGCTCGAAAACCCCGCGGCCGCCAAGCCCATAGTCATGGTGCATGAGGCCGGCGAAGACTGCGGTGGCGCTGCCCTTCAGCGCGGTCGGGTCGATGCCGGCGTCCTCCAGCACCTCCCAGGCGGCTTCCAGCATCAGCCGCGGCTGCGAGTCGAGCGCCAGCGCCTCGCGCGGGGTGATGCCGAAGAACTCGGCGTCGAACTCGCCGGCCTCGCGCAGGAAGCCGCCGTGGCGGGCGTAGCTGGTGCCGGGATTGCTGGGGTCGGGGTCGTAGATGCCCTCGAGGTCCCAGCCGCGGTCATCGGGCAGGGGGGTGATCGCGTCGGTGCCGCTGGCTACCAGCTCCCAGAGCTCAGCCGGCGAGGAGACCCCGCCCGGGTAGCGGCAGCTCATGCCGACGATCGCGACCGGCTCGTGCCGGTCCCGTTCAAGCTGGCCGATCCGGCGCTTGGCGTCGCGCAGATCGCCGGTGACCCGGCGCAGGTACTTGCTGAGGGTCGCCTGGTCGGTCATGGCGGCGACTCCCCATCCGCTCCCGCGCCGGCGGCCTCGGCTACCGCTGCCAGATGGTAGGTGTCGCCGCGCCGGCACACGGCAAAGCTCTCGGAGATCAAGATCGTCGCCTGGCGGCCGCTGACGATCCGGTAGAGACGGCGGATCGTCGCCTCCACCGCGGCCGCGTCGCCGGCCCAGGCGGGGAGATCGTCGAAGCCGAGCCAGAGCAGCTCGCGGTAGCTCTCCAGCGCCACCCGCTGCAGCGACTGGCCGATCCCGTCGGGCGCACTGTCGAGCAGGCCCATGAACCCCGGCGGCAGCCGGTCGAGGAGCAGGTAGGACTCGGCCCAGAGCACCGGCTCGCCGGCGTCGGTGCCGATGCGGACACGGCGGCGGATCGACTCCTCGTCCCCCTCCACTTCGAGGTGCTCGCTGAGCGCAGCCGGGATCGAACCCTTGCTCTGCTCCAGCGGCTCCACCGCAACCGGCGCCAGCATCTGCACTTCGAGCGCCCGGGTGACCGTCCCGTCGGTGAAGAGCAAGCCGCGCAGGAAGGGGTCGAGCCGCTCGACCTCGACCGCGCCGACCCGGCCGGGTCGCTCTTCCTGGGCAAGGAAATGACGGCCGACGATGCTCGCGCCCGTCGCCGCCGCGTCGGGACGCGAGCCGCGCAGCCGCTCCAGCAGCTTCCCGGGCCTAGCGCTCACCGGGCCCTCCCAGCTCGGCGTCGATCATCCGCAGCAGCTCCTCGTCGGAGGCGGACTCGAGGTCGGCGCCGGGGGCCGCCTGCCGCTCACCGGCGGCCAGCAACGACTGGAAGCGGGTGGCGGCGCTGCGCCGCTCCTCGGCCGAGAGCGAATCGAGCAGCTCGGCGATCGCGTCGAGCCTGCGCTCGGCCTCGGAGCGGGGATCGCCGCCGCTGCCAACCTCGCCGAGGATGTGGCCCGCCATCGCCGCCGCGCTCGGGTAGTCGAAGACCAGGGTCGCCGCCAGCTGCAGGCCGGTCGCCTGGCTCAGCCGGTTGCGCATTTCGACCGCGGTCAGCGAGTCGAAGCCAAGGTCCTTGAAGGGCAGGTCCGGGTCGATCTGCTCCGCCGCCGAGTAGCCGAGGACGGCGGCGGCGTGGCTGCGCACCAGCTGCTCGACCACCTCCCGGCGCTCGCCCTCGGCGACCGCGGCGAGCCGGTCAGCGAGCGAGTCGGTGCGGGCGCGGCGGGCCGGGGCGCGGACGAGGCCGCGCAGCAGCGGCGCCAGCTCGCCCGCGCGCGCCGCGGCGCGCAGGGCCGCCATGTCGAGCTTGGCCGGGACCACCAGCGCCTCCGGCACGGCACGGGCCCGGTCGAACAGCTCGAAGGCCTCCCGTGGCGACATCTCCAGCACCCCCTCGCGGTTGAT
>Ga0193743_1003124_pt1 | contig 11235 bp, 8 predicted proteins | sample L2c2metaG_FD_143038 | JGI IMG/M metagenome (GOLD analysis project Ga0193743, IMG submission 143038) | Soil microbial communities from a riparian zone of the East river system, Colorado, United States - L2c2 | ecosystem: Environmental > Terrestrial > Soil > Riparian zone | place: USA: East River...
CGACCTGCCCGGCCGGGGTCACGACGGTCAACCCGTCGCCGCCCCGGGTGATCACCACCGCGCCGACGCCGGCCCGCAGCCACTCGTCCGGGTGACGCATACCGAGCCACGCCGCGTCCTCGTCGGACACCTTCACCAGCCCGACGGACGGCAACCAGGAACGGAACCGTCGCCGGTAGCCGTCCGGGTCGGTGATCAGGTCCGGGCGGATGTTCGGGTCCAGGCTGATCAGCCGGCCGGCCTCGGACTCGCGCAGCAGCACGGCCTCGTACGCGCTGGCCCCCGGTTCCAGCACCAGGGACAGGGTGCCCAGGGCCACCGCGGCGGTATCGGCGGGCAGCGGTCCGGGGTCGCTGATCAGGCGGTCCGCCGTGCCATTGGTGTAGAAGCCGTACCGGGCGGACCCGGAGGGCTCCAGGCCGACCACGGCGAGAGTGGTTGGCTCCGGCCCGCGCTGCACCAGCGAGATGTCCACCCCGGTGCGGCGCAACCGGTCCAGCATCGCGGTGCCGAACGGGTCGGTGGACAGCCGGGACAGGAACCGCGCCGGAACGCCGAGGCGGCCGAGCGCCACCGCCACGTTGTACGGACCGCCGCCCCAACGGGGCAGCAGCGGGCCACTCGGGTCCCGGGTGCCCGGGCTGGGCACCAGATCCACCAAGGCTTCGCCGCCTACCACGATCACAGCCGGAAGGCTACGGCGGTGGGCGGCCGGGGACGAGGCCCGAGCGGGCGGTTCGTTGCGCAAACGCGGCTCAGTCCCGGGGCTCGCGCGGGTGGTCGCGGCTGTCGTCGAAGTGACTCGGGTCGAAGTTCACCCGACCGACCACCAGATAGTTGATCAACCAGAGCAGCACGCCGACCGCGAGCAGGATGCCGGCGACCAGGAACTGGCTGGCCGGCCGACCGGACAGCGGGGTAGCCAGGAAGCCGCACAGCACGATGCCCGCCACCGGGGCCCAGGTCGGCGCCCGGAAGTGCTTGTGCTCCACCTTGTTCTTCCGCAGCACCAACACCGCCACGTTGACCAGGGTGAACACCGCGAGCAGGAGCAGCGCGGTGGTGCCGCCGAGCACGCTCAGATCCACGCTGACCACGAGGATGTAGGCGATCACGCTGGTGAACACGATGGACACCCACGGGGTGCGCCGGCCCGGGTGCACCCTGCCGAACACGCTGGGCAGGATGCGCTCGTTGGCCATGCCGTAGAGCAGCCGGCTGGCCATCAGCATGTTGATCAGCGCTGAGTTGATCACGGCGAGCAGGCCGATGGCGCCGAACAGCTGCAGCGGGAAGCCGGGCGAGCTCACCTGCAGCACCTTCAGCAGCGCGCCGCTCTTCGCCGCTGCCAGCTCGTTCGCCGGGACCAGCGTGGAGGCCACCACGGCGACCAGCACGTAGACCGTGGCGGCCACGCCCATCCCGATCAGCATCGCCTTCGGGAAGATCTTCACCGGGTCCTTGGTCTCCTCGGCCATGTTCACCGAGTCCTCGAACCCGACCATCGCGAAGAACGCCAGCGAGGTGGCCGCGGTGATGGACAGCAGCACGCCGGTGTCCGCGGTGTTCACCTCGACCAACCGGCTTGCGTCACCCTGTCCCTGCCCGATGGCCCACATGCCGAACCCGATGATGAGCAGCAGGCCGCCCAGCTCGATGCAGGTGAGCAGGACGTTCGCCTTCATCGACTCACCGACGCCGCGGAAGTTGATCAAGGCGAGGCCGGTCACGAAAGCGGCCGCCACCAGCCACAGCGGGAGGGTGGCGAACTGCCTCAGGTAGGTGTCGCCGAACGCCTTGGCCGCCGAGGCGGCCGAGGTCACCCCCGAGCTCATCACCGTGAAGGTGACCATGAAGGTGAGGAACTGGATGCCGAACGCCTTGTGCGTGAACAGCGCGGCGCCGCCCGCGCCCGGGTACTTGCCGACCAGCTCGAGGTAGCTGAACGCGGTGAGGAACGCGACGATGAAGGCGGCCAGGAACGGCACCCACAGCGCGCCCCCGATCCGGGCGGCGACATCCCCGGTGAGCGCGTAGATACCGGTGCCGAGGATGTCTCCGACGACGAAGAACAGCAGCAGCTTCGGGCCGATGGCGCGCTTCAGCTCAGGTTGGCGAGGAGTTTCCGCTACGGACGAGGACGTTTGCTCCACCATCCTGAGATGCTCTCAAGATCTGGTGCGGGTGTCATCCCCGGCCGGGTAACGGTCGCGGGACAGATACCCACGGTGAGCGCGCTCGGACCGGCGCTACCGAACCGGAGCCCGGTAGCGCCAGAAAGCCGGCAGCAGCGCGACGGTCACCACGGTGGCCAGGATCACCGCGAGTCCACCGCCGGCGGCGGCGGTTCCGGTGCCGACCACGTCGGCGGCCGGGCCGTGCCAGATGTCCGCCAGCCGAGGACCGCCGGCGACCACCACGATGAACACCCCCTGCATCCGGCCGCGCATCTCGTCGGTGGCCACCACCTGCAGCATGGTGGACCGGAACACCGCGCTGACCAGGTCAGCGGCCCCGGCCACGGCGAGCGCGAGCACCGCCAACCACAGCAGGTCGGTGAGCCCGAACACGGTGACCCCGAGCCCCCACACACAGATAGCCACGGTCACCGCGACGCCTTGGCGGCGGATCCGGTGCAGCCAGCCGGAGAAAAGTCCGCCGGCCACCGCGCCGATCGCGATCGAGGCGTAGAGCAGCCCCAGTGCGATGCCGCCGCCCGGCGGGTCGTGGAAGGTGCGCTCGGCCATCTCCGGGAACACCGCGCGGGGCATGCCAAGCGCCATCGCAATGATGTCCACCAGGAAGGACACCAGCAGGATCTTCTGGGTGGCCACGTAGCGGAACCCGGCCAGCACGTCGCGCAGCCCCGCCGTGGGCCGGGTGCCGTTCTCGGTGGTCGAGGGCGGCATCTTGGGCAGCCGCCAGGTCGCCCACAGGGTGGCCAGCAACGCGATGGCATCCGCCAGGTACAGCGTGGAGAGCCCGATCACCGGGATCAGTGCGCCGGCCAACACCGGGCCGACGATGGCGCCGAACTGGAACACCGTCATGTTCAGCGCGTTGGCCGCCGGGAGCTGGGCGTTCGGCAGGATCCGGGGCAGCACCGCGCTGCGGGTGGGCTGGTTGATCGCCAGCAGCCCCTGCTGCACCGCGAACAGGCAGAGCACCAGCCACACCGAGCCGACCCCGCTGGCGGACACCACCCACAGCGCCAGCGACATCAGCGAGATGCCCGCGCCGGAGGCCAGCAGCAGGGTGCGGCGGTCCATGGCGTCCGCGATCGCGCCGCCCCACAGGCCGAACACCACCAGCGGGACCAGCCCGAACAGCCCGGTCAGCCCGACATAGGCGGAGGACTGGGTGAGGGTGTAGATCTGCACCGGGACCGCGACCACGGTCATCTGGGCGCCGATCGTGGTGACCACCCCGGCGGTCCACAGCCGGCGGAACTCGAGGGTGTTCAGCGGCCGGGTGTCGGCCAGCGCGCCGCGCAGCTTGCCGGCCAGCCTTCGGGTCACCCCACCCCGCCCGGGGCCGGGTGGCGCCGGATCAGGCCCGGGCAGTGCCCGGGTGCTGCCGCGCCGGTCGGCCGGGTCGACCGGGACCGTGGGCGGCTCGTCGTAGCCTGGTTCCTGTGGCAGCCCCGGTAACCGGGGCTTGGGATCGGCTGGCTCAGACGCTCGGGGCACAGTAAAGAATTAGCACGGCGAACTATCCAGTTTTCGCCTGCGGGTGCGCCGGGAGGTCACGGAGCCAACCGGTGGACCCGCCAGGTGGTCTGGTCGTTGCCCCGGTCGAAGGCGAGCCGATCGTGCATCCGGTTCGGGCGGCCCTGCCAGAACTCCGCCCGGTCCGGGCGGAGCATCCACCCACCCCAGTGCGGCGGCACCGGCACCTCGGCCGAGTCGGCGAACCGGCGGGTGATCGCCGCCAGTGCGTCGTCCAGTGCCTGCCGGCTGGACAACACCACCGACTGCGGCGAGGCCCACGCGCCCAGCTGGGAGCCACGCGCCCGGGTCGCCCAGTACGCGGCCGTCTCGGCCCGGCTGACCCGTTCCACGGTGCCTCGGATGTTCACCTGCCGGTGCATCGCGTACCAGGGGAAAGTCACCGAGGCACGCTGGTTGGAGCGCAGGTCGCGGCTCTTCGCCGAGGTGTAGTTGGTGTAGAACACGATGCCCCGGGGCTCGACCCCCTTGCAGAGCACGCTGCGGGTGGACGGCGCGCCGTCCAGGTCCACGGTGGCCAGCACCATCCCGTTCGGCTCGGCTAACCCGGCCTCAGTGGCTTCGGCGAGCCATCTCACCAGCTGCAGGTCCCAGCTTTCCGCCAGGTCCGCCACATCCAATCCGGCGCCCAGCCCGTCCGCGAGCTTGCTGTGCACCCGATCTGCCCGGTCTACCGTCATTCCGCCCACCTTCCGCCCCGGACCTGACCGTAGGCGGGCGCCGGGCCTGATCGCCAGGGCTGATCGCCTGAGTGGCCACGGCTGACCGCCAGATTGAAGTGATCCAGAATCGCATGTGGTACGGATGCCGCCATGACGTTTCCCCCGCTCGTGGTGCCCAAGGGGCTCGAGCTCATCGCTCCGGTCACTGGGGAGGAGTCGCCGAACCGCACCGGCAGCCGGTTCAGTTTCCTGGCCACTGACCTGGGCATCCTGTGGGACGACGGGGATGGCGGGGTGTTCGTGGCCTTCGGCGACACCTACGGCGAGGGGTGGGAAGGCCCGGGCGCCGGCGCCCGCACGGCCGACCATCGGCGCAACGTGCTGGCCCGGTCCACCGGCGGCGACCTCTCCGCCGGGCTGTCCCTGGACGAAGTGATCGAGGACGCCCCTGGGCACGCGGCGGAGATTCTGCCGGCCGATCCGAGGCGCCGGCTCGAGTCCACGGTGATTCCGACCGCCGGCATCGCGGTGGACGGCGTGCAGTACATCCACTACATGTCGGTCAAGCTCTGGGGCGTGCCCGGCGGGTGGCGGACCAACTACGGCGGCATCGCCCACTCCCGGGACGGGGGTATGACCTGGCACAAGGACCGCGACGCGCGCTGGCGCAACAGCCTGCTCGGCCGTCACCGGTTCCAGATGGGCGCGTTCACCAGGGACCCCGGCGAACCGGACTGGGTATACCTGTTCGGCACCCGCAACGGCCGCTTCGGCCCGGTGTACCTGGCCAGGGTCGAGTCGGCCCGGATCACCGAGCCGCATCGCTACCGGTTCTGGACGGGCGCCGGGTGGCATCACTGGTGGCGCCGGGCCCGGCCGGTGGCGCCCGGTCCGGCCGGCGAGCTGTCCGTGGCATTCCATTCCGGGCTGGGCCTGTGGCTGATGGTGCACCTGGAGGACAAGGCGGGTCGGATCGTGTTGCGTGCGGCCCGCGAGGTGACCAGCCCGTGGAGCGATGGCCAGACGTTGGTCTCCGGGCAGGACTACCCGGCGCTGTACGGCGGTTACCTGCACCCGGGCGCGCTGGACGGCGACGAGATCTACTTCACCATGTCGCAGTGGGGCCCGTACAACGTGTACCTGATGCGTGCCTCGCTGGCCGTTCACTCATGATTGGTATATCAAGCGTCGGCGTTAGTGAGCCTTAACACTCGGCGTTGCGAGGTGCGCCAGGCAGGAGCAGTGTTTTCCCAACCGTGTGACGTGTGCCATGGCCCCGGCACTGACCTGCGAGGCTGGTGCGCGACGGTTTCCCCACACCGGTGTAGGGAAATGACGAGGAGGACCCGTGTCCACAGCTGCCAGCGTCGCCCCGGCCACGAGCGGGACCACGCCGACCGCAACCGCCGGGCAGTCGGAGGTACCGCCTCCGCCACCCGGCTTCAAATCGGGGCTGGAGGGCCATGTCGCCTTCCGCACCCAGATCGCCGAGCCGGACAAGGACGGCGGTGCTCTGCGCTATCGGGGCGTAAACATCGAGGACCTGGTTGGCCACGTGACCTTCGGGAACGTCTGGGCGCTGCTGGTGGACGGGCGCTTCGGCCCCGGCCTGCCGCCCGCCGAGCCGTTCCCCATCCCGGTGCACACCGGAGACGTCCGGGTGGACGTGCAGGCCGCGCTGGCCATGCTCGCCCCGTACTGGGGCTACCGCCCGCTGTTGGACATCTCCGAGGCCGACGCCCGTGACCAGCTGGCCCGTGCATCGGTGATGGCGCTGTCCTACGTCGCCCAGTCGGCCCGGGGTATCGGGGTGGCCGCGGTGCCGCAGCGGCGGATCGACGAATGCAACACGATCACCGAGCGGTTCATGACCCGCTGGCGCGGCGAGCCCGACCCGGCGCACGTGCGCGCGGTGGACGCCTACTGGGTGTCGGCGGCCGAGCACGGCATGAACGCCTCCACCTTCACCGCTCGGGTGATCGCCTCCACCGGCGCCGACGTGGCAGCCTCGCTGTCCGGGGCGATCGGCGCGATGTCCGGCCCGCTGCACGGCGGCGCGCCGGCCCGGGTGCTGCCGATGATCGCCGAGGTGGAGAAGACCGACGACCCGGCCGGCCTGGTCAAGGGCATCCTGGACCGCCGGGAGAAGCTGATGGGCTTCGGCCACCGGGTCTACCGGGCCGAGGACCCGCGCGCCCGCGTGCTGCGGCGCGCCTGCCAGGAGCTCAAGGCCCCCCGCTACGAGGTCGCCGTCGCGCTCGAGCAGGCCGCCCTGAAGGAGTTGCGGGAGCGCCGCCCCGACCACCCCATCGAGACGAACGTGGAATTCTGGGCGGCGGTCATCCTGGACTTCGCCGAGGTCCCGCCGCACATGATGCCGGCCATGTTCACCAGCGCGCGCACCGCCGGCTGGTCGGCACACATCCTGGAGCAGAAGCGGGAGTCCAAACTGGTCCGCCCATCCGCCCAGTACATCGGCCCCGGCCCGCGCAGCCCGGAAGAGGTCGAAGGCTGGTCGGAGATCGCGCACCAGTAGAACCTGTGAGTGGTATTGGTCGCTATAGCGACCAATACCACTCACGGGCTAGCGGGCACCTGCGCCGGCCGGGGCCTGGCTCCTTACCGGGCCAGGGTTTCCACGGGGCTGAACCGCGCTTTGCGACCGGCGGTGTGCTGGTTCAGCCAGGCGTCGCGCTGGGTCCGTTTGCGCTGGTCCAGCCGCTGGGTGTAGCCGGGCACGAGCCGTCGGGCCAGTTCGTCGCGCAGGTTGGGCGCGAGCTTGGTCAGCGGTTGCCAGCGGCGCCAGGCCGGTGGCGGGGTCAGCTGGTTGGCGGTGAAGGTCTCCTCGGTGAGGAAGAACCGGGTCCAGCCCAGGATCAGCCGCTGCTCGGCGGCCTTGCGCGCGCGGTCGGCCCGCGAGTCGCGGTCGGACGGACCGAACGCGGCGACGAAGGACTGCGACAGCATCCGGCTGTCCGGGCCGTCGTTCGGGTCGTCCATGTTCAGCATCAGGTAGATGAGCCGCCACCAGTCCTCGACGGTCTCCGGGTAGAACGCCGGCTCGATGCCCATCAGGTAGCCGATGTAGCGCCAGAAGTGCATGTGGTCGAGCACTTCCTGGTCGGTGGGCCAGTGACCGATCAACTTGGCTTGCTGGGTGATCAGGAACGACAACGAGATCGTGCCGAACTGGGCGTTCTGGCTGAGCGGCTCACCCAGCCGCTCGGCGTCCCACTCCGGATGCCGCCCGACCTTGCGCCGGATCATCGAGTGCATCACCCGGATGGTGACCGCCGTCTTGCGCCCGGGGCCGCCCTGGCGCAGCGCGCCCGGCTCCGAGGTGTCCAGCCAGAATCGGCAGGTCTCCAGGTACCGGCCGAACGCGGTGCCCCCGGTGTAGCTGCCGGTCAGCACCAGTGGCTTGTAGATCATCTCCGTTCGGTAGCCCTCCAGGGAGATGAGGCCGTAGTAGTAGAAGCTGTCGAGGCCGTAGCGGCGGGCCAGCAGCGCGCCCCGCTCCACCCGCTCCCAGTCCAGCCACTCCGGCTCGGTGTCCAGGTGCTCGAAGAGCGCGACCAACTCCGGCGGAGCGTTGGTCACGCTGTCGATCCCGTGGTCCAGCGCCTGGTCGATTAGCCGACGGGTGTCCCGCACATAGTTGGCGTCGAACGCGGCCGCGATGAACGCGTCGGAGATCGGGTCCGCCCTGGCCCGGTCCCGGCCGAGCTCGGTGGCGACGTCGTCGGGCAGCGCCAGCGGGCCGCGCACGAACCGGCCGAGCAGCGTCAGCAGTTGCTGGCCGCGCGCGCTGCTCCGGTTTGCGAAGTAGTGGAAGGAGCTGGGTACCTCGGGCGTGATGGCGGTCGGCCGAGTGGTGGTCGGTCGGGTGGTGGTCGGTCGGGTGGTCATAGCACCGAGGGTAGATTAAAATTGATATGTGTCAATATTAAATCAGTCTCCTAGGGTGGATCAGTGACCGACACCTCGAGCGCGCGCCCCCGGGGCCGGCCGCGCAAGGACTCCGGGCCGGCACCCAACCCGGACGTACTGGCCGCCGCGCTGCACGCCTTCGCCAGCCACGGGTACCAGGGCGTGTCGGTACGCACGTTGAACCGGGAGCTCGGGGTGAGCCACAACCTGCTGCACCAGCGGTTCGGCTCCAAGGAAGCCATCTGGTACGCCGCCGTGGACTGGGGGTTCGGCGGCCTGCTCGAGGAGTTGGCACTGGCCGACGCGGACCTGGCCGACCCGTTGGAGCGGCTGCGCGCGTTCATCCGGGCGTTCGTGACATTCGCCGCCCGCCATCCGGACCTGGCCCGGGTGGCCAACGCCGAGGGCAGCGCGGAGGACAGCGGAGCCATGGAACGACTGGAGTACCTGCTGCACTCCTACGTGCGCCCGAGCATGGAGCGGATCGCCCCGCTGTATCGCGAGCTGGTCGTCTCCGGGCGGGTCCGGGAAGTTCCCCCGGAGACGCTGTACTACCTGGTCACCTCGGCCGGACTGATGTACAGCAACCACGCCATGACCCGGGCGCTGTTCTCCGGAGCGCCGCTGGCCGAGGACCGGATCGAGTCCTACGCGGACAGCGTCGCCACGGTGATCCTGGACGGCGTGGCCCTGCGGCCGGGCAGCGGTGGATCAAGTACCGGCGAATCAAGTACCCAGGTGGCGCGGGGGCGGCCAGACTGAGAGCCGCGAGCGATGCTGGTCACCCGGAGCAGCCACACGAGAGCGAGATTGAGAGACTGGGCGACGTGACAACTGCGCCAACTTCGAGTCCGACCACCCTGGAGATTCCCGCCGACCTCAAGCCGTCGGACGGCCGCTTCGGTTGTGGTCCGTCCAAGGTGCGGGCCGGCCAGCTCGCTGCCCTGGCCCGCGAGGGCGCCGACGTGATGGGCACCTCGCACCGCCAGAAGCCGGTCAAGTCGCTCGTCGGGCGGGTCCGCGCCGGGTTGCGGGAGCTGTTCTCGCTGCCCGACGGGTACGAGGTCGTCCTGGGCAACGGCGGCACCACGGCGTTCTGGGATGCCGCCGCGTTCGGCCTGGTCCGGGAGCGCTCGTTGCACCTGACCTACGGCGAGTTCTCCTCGAAGTTCGCCACGGTCACCAAGGGCGCGCCGTTCCTCGCCGACCCGGTGGTGATCTCCGCCGACCCGGGCAGCGCGCCGGACCCGACCAGTGACCCCTCGGCGGACGTGTTGGCCTGGGCGCAGAACGAAACCTCTACCGGCGTCTCGGTGCCGGTCCTCCGGCCGGCCGGGTGGAGCGACGGCCAGTTGGTGGCGATCGATGCCACCTCCGCCGCCGGTGGGCTGCCGGTCAACGTGGCCGACACCGACGTGTACTACTTCGCACCGCAGAAGTGCTTCGCCTCCGACGGTGGGCTGTGGCTGGCTCTGATGAGCCCGGCCGCGCTGGAGCGGGTGGCCGAGTTGGGCGCGAGCGACCGGTGGATCCCGGAGTTCCTCTCGCTGACCACGGCGGTGGACAACTCCAGCAAGGACCAGACGTACAACACCCCGGGCGTGGCCACCCTGTTCCTGCTCGCCAACCAGATCGACTGGATGCTGCGGCTGGGCGGGCTGGACGGCTGCGTGGCGCGCACCGTCGACTCGTCGACCAGGCTCTACGACTGGGCCGAGCGCTCGAAGTTCGCCACCCCGTTCGTTGCCGACCCGGCACACCGCTCGCAGGTCGTCGGCACCGTCGACTTCGACGACTCGATTGACGCGGCCGCGGTGGCCAAGGTGCTGCGCGCCAACGGCATCGTGGACACCGAGCCGTACCGCAAGCTGGGCCGCAACCAGCTGCGGGTCGGGATGTTCCCCGCCGTGGAGCCGGCCGACATCAGCGCGCTGACCGAGTGCATCGACTGGGTGGTCGAGCGCCTCGACTGAGCGCCGCACCGATCCCAGAAAGACACAGGCCCGCCACCGGGGAATCCCGGAGGCGGGCCTTGTCGCTGGGACGTGCGCCTTCTAGCGGCGTAAGCGGGCGTGTCTGCGCGGCGGTGGCGGGCTCCACCAGTCCACCGGCTGACGGCGGATCGGGCGGCGCGCGCGGTCGATGCGCACCGCCAGAGCGATCATCGCAGGCAACGCAAGCATTGCGATGACAAGCACCCAGGCAACGCTCACACCCGCCTCCCAGCGCTAAAATGATCACCGTTTGATTCGGTACGTTGACGCTATCCTACGTACGTAGAAAACGCACGTAATCGAATGAGTGATGCGCGATACCACAGAAGGGGCGAGCGTGACGGAACGGCGCCATGGCCTGGCGCGCATCCAGGTTGCGGCCACGCTGCGCCGGATGCGCGAGCAGGCCAGCGTGACCAGGGACGCGGCCGCCCGCGAGCTGTACTGCACGGTGTCCAAGATCGGCGACATCGAGACCGGCCGGTCCGGGGTCAAACCTGCCGAGCTGGAGAAGTTGCTCGACCTCTACCGGGCGTCTGGCGAGGACCGCGAGGCGCTGATCGAAACCGCGCGCGAGTCACGCAGCCGACGCAAGACCGGCTCGAGTATTCCGACCAGCCATCGGCGGTATTTCGACCTCGAGGCACAGGCCCGCTCGGTCACCTTCTTCTCCCCCGGCCTGATACCCGGATTTCTGCAGACCGACGGCTACGCCCGCTCGGTGCTGGAGTGGTCGGGGAGCCTCGGCGTCACCGAGGTGGACTCGAAGCTTGCGGTACGTGCGGAGCGGCGAAAGAACCTCACGCGAACCGACCCGCCCCCGGCGTCCTACTGGTGCATCCTGGGCGAGGCCGCGCTCCGGGCTAACGTAGGCGGCCCGGTCGTCATGGCAGAGCAGTTGGAGTGCCTGCTGGAATGGTC
>Ga0193743_1003126_pt1 | contig 11229 bp, 8 predicted proteins | sample L2c2metaG_FD_143038 | JGI IMG/M metagenome (GOLD analysis project Ga0193743, IMG submission 143038) | Soil microbial communities from a riparian zone of the East river system, Colorado, United States - L2c2 | ecosystem: Environmental > Terrestrial > Soil > Riparian zone | place: USA: East River...
TGATGAACTGGTCCGGCATACCCGTCGTGCACGTGCGGCCGACGGTGTTCCTCGACAATCCGTTGTTCACCGTCCTCGGTGCCGCGTCGGTCCGCGACCGTGGCGTGCTCGCGCTGCCCTTCGGCGCCGGGCATACGTCGCCGATCGCGGCCGACGACGTGGCCCGGGTGGTCGTCGCGCTACTGCGCCAGCCGGCCCCTTCGATCGGCGACGTGTACGAGCTGACCGGGCCGCAGGTACTCGACGTCGCCGGGCTCGCCGAGCAGTTCGGCCGAGCCCTCGGCCGACCGATCATCCCCGAGGATCTCCCGGCCGAGACAATGCTCGGTCAGCTGGCCGGTTCGGGACTGTCCGAGCATGTGGCGCAACATATTTCGACCATGGCGCGGCTGCACCGCGAGGACCGGTACAACCGCGCGACCGGTGACGTCGAGCGCATCACGGGACGTCCGGCCCAGACCGTCGAGCAGTACGTGTCGGCCCACCCAGACCTGTTCTCCTGAGGCCATTCGCCACCGTGTTCTACTGACGACGTGGATCGCAGCGCATTCGATCGTCTCTTCGACATGACCGGCCGAACCGTCATCGTGACCGGCGGCACCCGCGGCATCGGGCTGGCCCTGGCGGAGGGGTTCGTCCTGGCCGGCGCGAACGTCGTGGTGGCCAGTCGCAAGGCCGACGCCTGCGAGGAGGCCGCCAATCACTTGCGCGACCTCGGTGGGCAGGCGATCGGCGTACCCGCGCACGCGGGCAGCCTCGACGACCTCGACCTCGTCGTGGAGCGCACCGTCGCCGAGTTCGGCGGCATCGACGTGGTAGTGAACAACGCCGCCAACGCGCTGACCCAGCCGCTGGGGGAGATGACCGTAGAGGCGTGGACCAAGTCATTCGAGGTGAATCTGCGCGGCCCGGTGTTCCTGGTGCAGAAGGCATTGCCGCATCTGAAGGCCAGCCCCGCGGCCGCGGTGCTGAACATGGCGTCGGTCGGCGCGTTCATGTTCTCGGCGTATACGTCGATGTACTCGGCGGCGAAGGCGGCGATGCTGTCCTTCACCCGGTCGATGGCCGCCGATTACGCCCCAATCGGCGTTCGGGTGAACGCGTTGGCGCCGGGACCGGTCGACACCGACATGATGCGAAACAACTCACCAGAGGCAATTGCCGGGATGGCCGGTGCGACGCTGATGAAGCGCCTCGCCACACCCGACGAGATGGTCGCGCCCGCACTGCTGTTGTGTTCGGGCGCAGGAAGTTACATCACCGGCCAGGTCGTCATCGTGGACGGCGGCGGGACGCCGCGCTAGCTCTTGCGGGTGGCGAACGCGGCGACCGCCTCGCGCAGTTCATTGCTGGTGGACGCCAGGATCTGACTGCGGTTCTCCACCTGCAGCGCGGCCTCCAGGCTCGGCGCCTCGAGGTTGGCCAATAGCACCTGTTTGGTGGACTCGACCCCGAACTTGCCGTAGCCGCATAGGGTTTCGGCGATTTCCAGCGCGTCGTCGACCACCGAGCCGTTGGACAGTCGCGACACCAGGCCCAGCCGCAAGGCCTCGTCGGCCGCCACGGTGCGGGCGGTGAGGATCAGGTCGAACGCCTGCCCGGCACCGACGACGCGCGGCAGCGTGTAGCTGACGCCGATGTCGCAGCCGCCGAGGCCCAACTTGATGAACTGGGTGCAGAACCGCGCCGATTCCGACGCAATGCGGATGTCGGAGGCCAGCGCCAGGGCGAAACCGCCGCCGTAGGCCGGTCCGTTGACGGCGGCGATCACCGGCTGGCGCAGGTGGATCAAGCGGGCGGTGAGGTTCGCGATGCGCTCCTGCCACCGCATGCTCGACCGGGGAAACCCCAACCCACGGTTGGCCTCCTCGGGATACGGATCCGTCAGATCCAAGCCCGAGCAAAACCCGCGGCCGGCACCCGTCAGCACCACGACGCGGCACTCGTCGTCCCCATCGATCGCTTCGAGCGTGGCGTGCAGCTCTTCGACCAGGCCGTAGTTCAATGCGTTCAGCTTGTCGGGCCGGTTGAGCGTGACGAGGGCGACGTCCGGACGCGGCCGGGTCAGTTCGAGATGCGCCATAGGGCTTCACACTAGAGGCTCGTCAGCACGGCCAACGGTCAATGTCGGTGAGCCACCAGTTGAATGAGCTGAGCTCGGGATGTGATGTCGAGCTTGGCGTAGACGTGGGTCAGGTGGGCCTGCACGGTTCTCGGCGACACGAACAGCCGGGTCGCAATTTCCTTGTTGGCCAGTCCTTCGCAGACCAGGCGGATGACCTCGTGCTCGGCTGGGGTGACTGATGCCCACCCGCTCGCCGGCCGTTTGCGTTCGCCGCGGCCGCGCTGGGCGTAGGCAATGGCTTCTGCGGTGGAGAGTCCCGCCCCTTCGGTCCACGCGCCGTCGAAGGCCTGATCGCTCATGGCGTTGCGGAGTGCTGCCACCGAGGTCTCGTAGGCAGCTTGATAGATGTGGAAGCGCACCTCACCCGTGCGTTGGCGGACCGCGTCCGCCGCGCCGAGGAGGCGCGCTGCCAAGGGTTCGTCTCCGACCACGCTGGCGAGGCACTCCAGCACATCGGGTACCGCAAGTTGGGCGCCGAGTTGATCCGCGAGCACGAGCGCCTGATGAGCGTCCTGCTCGGCCTGATATGAGTCGCCCTGTGCAATCGCGACGCGGGCCCGCACGCCCAGAGCGTTCGCCAGATGCCAGCCCATCGTCTCCGCGACGGCGACGTCGGCCCAATGTCGCGCCTCGGTCACGTCACCCCCTGCCAGCGCAATCGCCGCCCTGCGCCACAGGCCCATCGTGGACATCGCGTGGTCGCGTGGCAGTGCTCGCCAGACGTTGTCGGTGGCCTTCTTGGTGGCCGCGACATCGCCGGCTGCGAGGGTGGCCATCGCCACGGCCAACTGGGAGTAGTGGCGGTAGTTGCCACCGAGCTCGTCGCCCACGGTCTCAGCGGTGTCCGCCGTCGCGTAGGCTGCGTCGTTGTCGCCAAGGCGGGCGAGCGCATCGACGGCGTTGAACAATCCGGTGAAACTCCAAATGGCATCGCCGTCCGCGTCGGCCTCGGTGGCCACCTCAAGGAGCTGCGCGGCGGCCGCCGCCACGTCGCCGCTCAACATCTCGGCCCACCCGAGCGCCCAACGACACGAGCGAGAGACGAACCGGTCGCCGATCGCGTCTGCGAGGTCGCGTCCCTCCGTTCCGGCGACGCGCGCGGTGATCGGATCCCCGGCGTAGTACGCGCCCGCGCACCGCCACGCCAGCACCTGACAGAGCCATCCGCGGTCGTCCGCCGCGCGCGCCATTTCGATCGCCTCGTCGCCGTACGGGCGCGCCGCGTCCGGGTTGAATGCGGCGGTACTGGCGCAGGCAGTCAGCGCCCGACCGACCAGTGCCGGGTCACCGATTTCCCGGGCGATCGCCAAGGCCTGTCGAGCGTCCTCGAGCGAGTCCTCGGTGTGTGACATTCCCTCGAGCATGACCTTGTCGGCCAACGCGCGTGACCAGGTCGCGCCGTCGATGTCCGGGTAGCGCACCTCCTCGTCGCCGAGGGCAGACTCGAACCAGCTGCGGGCCTCCCGCAGCCGCCCCCGCCCCACCCACAACGGCCACAGCGCCGATACGAGCCGCAACGCTGCCTCGACGTCGCCGTCGTCGCGACTCCAGTCGAAGGCGGCGCGAAGGTTGTCGATGTCGCGCTCCGCCCGCGAGATCGGCCAGCGGTCGGGGTCCTGGCCAGGACGGTCCAGCATGGCGGCCTTGCCCGTGTAGTAGTCACGGTGAGCGGTGCGCACCTGCTGAGATTCACCGGACTCGCTGAGCCGTTCTTGCGCGAACTGGCGCACCGTCTCCAACATTCGATACCGCATGCGCCCGCGGCCGTCCTCGGCCATCACCAGTGACTTGTCGACGAGCAAGGTCAGTTGGTCGAGCACCTGATGGGGCTCGATGTCAGCGCCGCCTGCGACGCTGCGTGCTGCCTCGAGGTCGAATCCGCCCATGAATACCGCCAGCCGGCGAAACAGAACCCGTTCGGCTTCGGTGAGCAGCGCGTGAGACCAGTCGACGGAGGCCCACAAGGTCTGCTGTCGTCGCACCGCGCCTCGCGCGCCGCCGGTCAGCAGCCGGAACCGGTCGTGCAGGCCGTCTCGGATCTCGGTCAGGGTCAGCGCGCGCACCCGCGCTGCAGCGAGCTCGATCGCGAGCGGCATTCCGTCCAGTCGTCGGCAGATGTCGGACACCACGCCGGTGTTGTCCACGCTCAGGCGAAACTCGGGGCGAGTCAACCGCGCCCGATCGGCGAAGAGCTCGATCGCGTCGTCGGCCAACGGCAGGGACGGCACGCGCCAGGTCGCCTCGCCGGATACACCAATCGGTTCCCGGCTCGTCGCCAGCAGCGTCAGCCGTGGACACGAGCCCGTCAGCGCCGTGACGAGCGCTGCGCTCGAATCGAGCAGGTGCTCGCAGTTGTCCAGTACCAGCAGCATGCGCCGTTTGCCGATGAACCCCGACAACATGTGCATCGTGTGCGCGCCGAGCTGATCGACGAGCCCCAACGCGCGAACCACCGCGATCGGCACCACATCCGCATCCGTGATGGGCGCCAGGTCGACGTACCAAGTGCCGCCGTCGAATTCGGCCCCGATCCGAGTCGCCACCTCGATCGCGAGCCGGGTCTTGCCCACCCCGCCCGCGCCGGTCAACGTCACCAGCCGGTTCTCGGCAAGGATGCTGGTGACTTGAGCGAACTCGTCGGCACGCCCGACGAAGTTGGTGAGTTGGGCGGGAAGACTTTGCGCGGCATGGATGTTCGGTATGCGGAGGGGCGGGAACTCGGCGGGCAGCTCGGGGTGGCAGAGCTGTAGCACGCGCTCGGGGCGAGGAAGATCGCGTAGCGGATGGGAGCCGAGGTCGATGAGTTGTGCGTGCTCAGGCAGCCGGTCGAGAACGAGATCGCCGGCGGTTCCCGACAGCACCGTTTGGCCGCCGTGAGCCAAATCGCGGAGCCGCGCCGTCCGGTTGATCGTCGGGCCCATGTAATTGCCTTCATCCCGCAGCTGCACCTCGCCGGTGTGCAATCCGATCCGCAGCCGGATCGGAGCCAGCGGCGCGCGCTGCAACTGCAGGGCGCAGGCCACCGCGTCGGATGCGCGAGCGAATGCGATCACGAAGCTGTCGCCTTCACCTTGCTCGACGGGGCGGATGCCGTCATGGGTGGCGACGGCGTCACTGATCGCCTGGTCGAGGCGCGCAAGAGCGGCAGTCATCTCGTCGGGCCGGGTCTCCCACAGTCGCGTCGAGCCTTCGACGTCGGCGAGGAGTAGCGTCACCGTTCCAGTGGGGAGAAGGTCGCTCACGCCTGCGTCGCTCCAGTCGATTTCGCTCATGCTAACCAGCATGTGGGGGCGCACGAGCAAGAACATCAGCGAAATCGCCAATATCGACGGCGCGCGTACGCGTATCGGTGTCCATCTACGCGTCGGGGCCCTTCGAGGTGTCGCGATTATGCCGATGGTTCTGGATCGGAGTGCGCCGATAGTCGGGTCATGACTACGACTGCGCACCATCCGAGCGTCTTCGACGCTGCACTTCCCTACCTCGATCACTACGGCACGCGCTGCCCGGAGGAAAGCCATCGCGCCATCGCAGAAGTGCGCGCGATCGCGGGTATCGCGTTGGGTCCCTACGGTCCCGAGGTGCTCAGCTATGAGTTGGTCCGGACCGTGTTGCGCGACTCGCGTTTTGCGATGCCTGCGGGGAACGGCTTGTCTGCGCAGGGCATCACCTCCGGCCCGTTGTGGCGCCGGGTCTGCGAATCGATCGTCGGGATCGATGGCGCAGAACACCTACGACTGCGCCGCCTGGTCTCGCGGGCATTCACGCCGCGGGCTGCCGAGCGGATGCGCACCGCGTGCACCGACGTCATCACCGAGCTGGTCGACCGACATGGCGCGGCAGGCCATTGCGATGTGGTCGGCGACATCGCCAGGCATTACCCGATCCCGATCATCTGCGGGCTGTTGGGCGTGCCCCGGTCCGATTGGCGTCTGTTCTCCGGTTGGGTGAAGGGCATCGGAAAGGCCTTCGGAGCCAACGTCGCCGGCAACGAGCCGGCCATTCTGTTGGCCTGGGAGAACCTCGACGCATACCTCGACGAATTGATCGACCGACGGCGCAGATCGCTAACCGACGATCTCCTGTCCGGTCTCATAGTGGCCGAACAGGATGGCCAACGGTTGACGCATGACGAGCTGCTCAACCTCGTTGCCATCCTGCTCGTCGCCGGAACCGACACCACCCGCAATCAACTGGCCGCGGCGGTGGACGTGCTGTGCGACCACCCGGACCAGTGGGACCTGCTTGGGGAGCGTCCCGAATTGGCGCCGCGAACCGTGGAGGAGCTCATCCGTCACAGTCCGGTCTCCATGTCCGCAATCCGCATCACTGCCTGCGACGTGGAACTCGGCGGCGTGGTGATCCCGGCGGGCACCTTCGTCGTCGCCAACACGGCCGCCGCCAACCGGGATCCGGCGGCGTACCACCAGCCCGATCGGTTCGACATCACCAGGGAAGGTCCACCGCCGATGCTGACGTTCGGGGGTGGCGCGCACAACTGCCTCGGTGCTCACCTCGCCAGCGTGGAACTCGCCGAGGCCCTGATCGTCATGGCCCGACGAATGCCTGGTCTGCGCCGCGCCGGGCCTGCCCCGTGGCGGCCGATGATCGGCATTACTGGTCCGATGGCGGTGCCGGTCGAGTTCGACCTGGCCCACTGACTACTGACGCTTTAGTCGGTACTGCGCCATCCGGTGATCCCGATGACGATCAGCCGGAGCTGCTTCACGGCGATCCGCCTGATCTCGTCGAGTGCGGTCTGGTCGCTGGCATCCTCGATGGCCTCGGCGATGGAGATCATCGAGTTGACGAACAGGCTCGCGAGGATGTTGAGGTCCTCGGCGCTCCAGGTGTTCAGTCCGGGGAAGCGGGCCAGGTCGATCGCCAATTCCGAGGTGATCAGCCGGATCTCGGTGCGGATGGCATAGCGCAGCACGGTCACGCCGCTGTTGCGTTCGCGGACGATGAAGCGCCAGTGCTCGCGGCGTTCGTTCACCCCGGCGATGAGGATGTCCACGCTGCCTTCGATGACCCGGCTCGGGTCGAGCTTGCCCGCGCGGGCGCTGCGCAACATGTCGCGCAGTGCGCGGAACGACTCGTCGATGAGGATCAGTCCGAGCGCTTCCATCGTCTCGAAGTGCCGGTAGAACGCCGCGGGCACGATGCCCGTTTCGCGGGTGACCTCTCGCAGGCTCAGCGCGCTGAAGCTGCGCTCCTCGAGGAGCCGCAGCGCTGCGGCGATGATGGCCCGCCGCGTCGCTTCCTTGCGTTCCTCGCGGGACAGCGTGTTCCGGGAGGAGCGGGAGGACGACGAGCGTCCCGATCGAGACGTTCGTGAACTAGGCGTACGACTGTTCACTATGTGAAACCTACCACAACCTGGCCTGATCGATTGGCGGATTGGGTAGATGAAGCGCACGGTGTACACATGTTCACCCAAATTTCGAAGCTGAGCCTACGGCACAGGGTGCTGCGGTCGCCGCTGGTTGACCTGCTCACCGGCCCGCACGGCGTCGACCGCTACACCGAGCTGGTGGAGCCGACCTGGACCATTGGCGATACCCGCGCCAAGGTCGTCGCGGTCCGGCGACAGACCCCCCGCAGTGTCACCCTGACGCTGGAGCCCAACGCGGCCTTCACGGCAACATCCCCCGTCGCTTCGCTCGCCCCCCGGGGGACCCGACCTGCGGGCCGGACAGCACGTCAACCTCTCCGTCGAGGTCGACGGACGCAGGCAGACCCGCTGCTACTCACCGGCGAACGCCGAGTACGACCGGCTCATCGAGCTGACCATCGGCGTGCACGACGGCGGCGTCGTCTCCCAGCACCTCTACCGCAACGCCCGCCCCGGCATGGTCGTCGGAATCCAGGGCGGCGGCGGGGAGTTCGTCCTGCCTGCCAATCGGCCGCGGCGCATCCTCTTCGTGTCCGGCGGCAGCGGCATCACGCCGGTGCTCGCGATGCTGCGCACGCTGATCGCCGAGGGCCACACCGGTGAGCTCGCCTTCGTCAACTACGCCCGCAACGCCACCGAGACGTGCTACCGCGACGACTTGGCGGTGTTGCCCGGCGTGCGCGTGCTGCACGGCTACACCCGCAGCGTCGACCCCGCCGATCTCGTCGGCCGGTTCGGACCCGAACACCTCGCCAAGGCCATGCCCGATGCGAATGCCGTGTTCGTCTGCGGCCCGCCTGCGCTGGTTGAGGCGGTCCAGGAGCACTGCCGCAACGTCCGCTCGGAGAGCTTCGTCCCGCCGGTGTTCGTCGTGCCGAGCGAGGGTTCGGGGAGCCGGGTGGCGTTCGCCGACTCCGGCGTCGACGTCACCGACGACGGGCGCTCCCTGCTGGAGCAGGCCGAGGCGGCCGGACTGTCGCCCGAAAGCGGATTCGTCGCGCTCCAGCGGTGCGTGTCCGGCAACCTCGGCGTCGGCCATCGTCATCTGCCACTCCAGTCCTTTGGGGCGTGCACCACCTGACAAGTGATGGTGCAATCGATTGCGGGCGAGCTTAGTCCGTATCAACACACCGCGGAAGTCCCGCGCGGAATTCTTGTTGCGGCGCTTCGACTCCGCCCGTAGCTAACTGGGCGAACGCGAATGTGCTGCCCTGAGTGGCTATTGACACCTTCTGGGTGCCTGTGACACGATTCACTGCAATCGATTGCACATGATCCACGCGACATCGGGCCACGTGCGGGCAGTCGGTCTGACAGAGAGGTTGGACATGCGCAGGACCACTCCACTTCGAGCCCTCATCGGGCTCGCCGTCGTCGCGCTCGCGGCATCGGGTTGTACGGCTGATCGACCGGAGAACTCCGACACCATCACCATCGGCGCCTCGCTTCCGCTGACCGGCGAGTTCAGTCAAGGCGGGCTGGACACTCAGCACGGCTACGAGACCTGGGTCGAGATGACGAACGAGAAGGGCGGGCTGCTCGGCAAGCCGGTCCAGATCATCGTCAAGGACGACGCGACCACGCAGGACACCGCCGTGACCAACTACAACAATCTGATTTCCCAGGACAAGGTCAACCTGCTGCTGGGCAGTCAGTCATCACTGCTGAACATCCCGGCGTCCGCGGTGGCCGAGAAGAACAAGATGCTGTTCGTCTGCCCCTCCTGCGGCTCGCCGGACATGTACAACCGCGGATTCAAGTACATCTTCTTCTCCCAGCAGGCCGTCGCGACCGAGCAGGCGAGGGTGTTCGCCGAGTGGATCGCAGCGCTGCCGGCCGACCAGCGGCCCAAGACCGCGGCGTACCCCTCGCTCGATGATCCCTTCGCCGGGCCGGTGGTCGAGGGCGCCGAGAAGATCCTCTCCGCCGCCGGTATCCAGACCGTCTACCGCGACGAGTACCCGGCGACGACCAAGAACTTCGACGCCGTGGTGAACGCCATGAAAGACGCCGGAGCCGAAATGGTGGTTCAGGGAGCGCAATTCGAGGACGGCGTCAACATGATCCGCTCGATGAACCGGGCCGGCTACAAGCCGTCGATCGTGTATCAGAGCTCCTCGCCGACCTACGGCCAGCAGTACATCGACGGCGTCGGAGCGCAAAACGCCGATGGCGTGTTCTTCTCCTCGAGCTACAGCCCGCTCGCCGACACCAAGGACAACGCCGAATTCGTGAAGAAGTTCGAGGAGAAGTTCGGCGGCCTCCCGCCCGAGGACGCCGCCGACGGCTTCGCCGCGGCTCAGGTCCTCGCTACTGCGGTGCAGGCCGTCGCCTCTTACGACGACCAGGGCAAGCTGGCCGACTGGTTGCGCGGCAACACCGTCGAGACCATTCTCGGCCCGCTGCAGTGGAACGAGGACGGCAGCCCCAAGGGTGACTTCCTGGTTGGTCAGTGGCAGAGCGGCGTCTCGCAGGTGGTGCTGCCCAACGACGTCGCGACGAGCGACAAGATCCTGCACTGGCAGGGCGGCGGCATCTAGTCGATCGACTACTCCGCCGCCCCCAACCTCACGCGAGGAGCAGACAGCATGGCCTCATTCGTCCAGACGCTCATCCTCGGGATACTCGTCGGCGCCCTGTACGCCCTGATGGCCTCCGGCCTCACCCTGATCTTCGGGGTGATGCGGGTCATCAACCTGGCGCACGGTGCCTTCGCGATCCTGGCCGCGTTCCTCACCTACACGCTGTGGCAGACGCTCGGACTGGATCCGATCCTGTCGATCCCCATCGTGATGGCGGTGATGTTCGGGATCGGCTGGCTGGCCTATGTCCTGGTGATCCGGCACGTTCGTGGATCGCACGTGAGCATGACGGTGCTGGCCACCTTCGGCATCGCATTGATGCTGGAAGGACTGATGGGGTTCATCTGGGGTAACACCTCGACATCGGTGCGTGCCCCCTATACCGATGCCTCCGTCTCGCTCGGGCCGCTGTACGTCCCGCAGGTCATGCTGATCGCCGCAGGCATCGCCGTGCTAGTGATCGGTGCGCTGTATCTGATCCTCAACCACACCTGGGCCGGGCGGGCCATTCGGGCCGCGTCGTCCAACGAAGGTGGCGCGCTGCTGGTCGGGGTGAGCGTGGCGACCGTCGCCGCGCTCACCTTCGCCATCGGCGTCTCGACGCTGGGGGCCGGCGGAGCGATGCTGAGCACGGTCTATCCATTCCTGCCCGGTTCGCACTACCAGTGGATCGCCCGACTGCTGGCCATAGTCGTGCTCGGCGGCCTCGGCAGCCTCCCTGGCGCCATCATCGGCGCCCTCGTCATCGGAGTGGGTGAAATGGCAGCCACCACGTATCTCGGGGCGGCGTGGCCCGTCGCGGTGCCGTTCCTCGTCATCATCGTCGTGCTGGTCACCCGGCCACAGGGCATTCTCGGCACCCGCCTCAGAGAGGACGCGGTCGTATGACCACCACCTCGACATCGACCGGCACGGCACCCGCGTCCCGGTTGCTCGACCCCCGACTCTGGAAGCTGTCGAGTCGCGGCGTCGTGATCATCGCGGCCGTCGTCATAGTGCTCTTCCCGCTGTCGCCGAGCATGTCGGCACAGAACACCGTGATCCTCGCCCTGGTGCTGGCGATCGGGGCGAGCGGGTTGAACATCATCACGGGCTTTACCGGGTACCTGTCACTGAGCCAGGGTGCC
>Ga0193743_1003127_pt1 | contig 11227 bp, 10 predicted proteins | sample L2c2metaG_FD_143038 | JGI IMG/M metagenome (GOLD analysis project Ga0193743, IMG submission 143038) | Soil microbial communities from a riparian zone of the East river system, Colorado, United States - L2c2 | ecosystem: Environmental > Terrestrial > Soil > Riparian zone | place: USA: East River...
GGCAGCGCTACGATCACCAGCACGAAGATCGAACCGATAATCAGCTTCCAGACATAAGGCAGATTGCCGGACAGGTAGGCGCTGATCACGTCGATGGCGATCGTGCCAAGCACGGGGCCGATCAGCGTTCCACGCCCGCCGAGCGCAACCCACATCACCAGTTCGGTGCCGAACACGAAGCTCCCGATCTCCGGCGCGACGACCACCGTATACCCGGCATAGGCATAGCCAGCGACCGAGGCGATCATTGCCATGACCACCATCAGCAGGATTTTTACCCGCGGCGCATTGATCCCGAGATAGGTGCAGCGCTGTTCGTTCTCGCGGATCGCGATCAGCAACCGGCCGAAATCGCTATTGACGAAGAACCAGGCCGCCGTCGTCAGCACCACGAGGCCGATGCCGCAGATCGTGAACCAGGCTTCCACCGACAGGTCGAAGGTGTTGTAGCCCACGAGCCCGCTGGATGAGCCGGTAAAGGTTCCGCCGGAGTAGAGGACCTGCACAAGGATGATCGGCAGCGCCAGCGTTACGATCGCGACATACAGCGGCGAGGCGCCGTGGAAGAACGAAATCCAGCCGGTTATGCACGCCACCACCGCCGAAACGGCCAAACCGGCCAGCAGCGCCAGCACCGCGGTTTGTGGCGAGAAGTCCATATACGTGAAGGTGATGCCGGCAGCATACGCCCCGATTCCGAAAAACGCGGCCTGACCGAAGGTGAGGATGCCGGCATAGCCCCAAAGGATATCCACCGTCAGCGCCGTTGCGGCGTAGAGGAAAGACCGCACAAGGATGTTGACGGTGTAGGAATCGAGGAAATAAGGCCCCGCGACGACCGCCACGATGCACAGCCCCGCGATCGACCCAGCAGGCACGAGCCGGCCGGAAAAGGCCCGCCGGGGCAGAGTCGCGGGCGTGGTGGTGAGGTCAGCCATGGCCGAACCCCGCCGGCCGAATGCGCAGTAGGAGGGCTGCCAGAAGCACGATGGTCAGTCCGCCGATCACCGGACTGATGAAGGTGGAAACCAGCACCTGCGCCCCTCCAAGCGTGAGCGCCGCGGTTGCAAGACTTGCGAGCGATACTGACGACACGAGGACCAGCATGAACGCGTTGACCAGCCAGGGCACGCCCATATTCGGATCGACGCTAGAGAGAGGCGTGATCAGCGCACCGGCGAGGCTCGCAAGCCCGGCCCCGATGCAGAACGTGACGAAGCGCACATGGCCGCTATTGATGCCGAGCCCCCGCGCGAGCGGTTCGTTCATGATCACCGCGCGCGCCTCGAGGCCGAGCCGGGTTGCATTCAGGAGCGCTGCGATGCCGCCCGCCACCGCCGCCGCCGCCAAGATGAGAAAGAGACGATACAGGGAATAAGTCTCTCCAAACACACTGGTGGCCCCTGTGATGGGCGTCTGCACAAACTGAATCTCGCGGCCAAAAACGATCGTGATGAGCTGGCCGATGATAATGCCGAGACCCCAGGTCGCGAGGATTGCATCGAGGGGCCGATCGTAAAGTGGACGTATGACGAAGCGTTCGACAACGGCTCCCATCACGATCCCGGCCACAACCGCCGCCGGATAGGCGAGCCATGCGTTCAAGCCAAGCTGCGTCACCACGAGTCCCGAATAGCCGCCGATGGTGAGAAAGCCGCCATGGGCGAAATTCACGATTTTAAGCACCCCAAGGATGATGAGAAGCCCGGACGCGACGGCAAACAATATTGCGGCGGTTGTGATGATGTCCAAAACGAGTGCGGTCATGCCGGTCTCCGCGTGGCTTCGATGCTGCCGAAGAGCGGAATGAGCCTCCTCAGCGCGTCAGGAAAATGAGCGAAATTGGCACCGCTCGAGGGCACACGCAATCGTCTGCGACAAAAGTCGCGACTACGGCGCAGATAACCCCCGCTGTTGCGGGGGGCACCGTGGCATGGAAGCTCTCGTCTTCTCACCCGGTCAGAGCTTCGGGCACTGCTCGCCCGGACTGACGTTCGGGAAGCTCTTCACGATCTTCACCGAGCCGTCGGCCTGCACCTGCCCGAGATACATCGTGAGCGGCGCATGGCGCTGGACGTTCATCTGCACCTTGCCGCGGGGGCCGTCGAATGACACTTCGGCTAGGGCCGCGATGACCGGCCCGGCATCGGTAGTCTTCGCCTTTTCGACGGCCGCTTTATAGAGATAAACCGCATCATATTGCGGCACGGAAAGGTCGTTGGGCGTGAGAAGCTTGTTCCCAAACTTCGCCTTCATTGCCGACATGAATTTATGATTCGCGGGCGTATCGATATTCGTGAGGAAGGAGGCGGAGATGAACACACCATCCGCATCGGCTGCCATTGCCTTTGCCGTGCCCTCGTCCACGCTTAGATTGCCGACAGGGGCTTTCATCCCTGCTGCCTTATACTGCTTTTGCAACGTGACGTTCGGTGCACCGCCGGCGGTTGAGAAGATCACCGCGTCCGGGTTGGCGCTTCGCAGCTTGGAGATGATTGCGGTCCAGTCGGTCGCGTCCATTGGCTGATACTCGTCGCCGACGACCTTGCCGCCTTTCTTCTCGATGTAAGCCTTGGTGAAGGCCAACATTCCGCGCCCGAACGCATAGTCGCTACCTACCAGGAAAAAGGTCTTCGCCTTGTACTCGTCCATGAAATGATCGACGATGGGTCCCACCATCTGCTCGGGGACCGCGCCATCGGCGTAGAGATAATTATTGCAGGAGCGGCCCTCATAGAGGGACGTATAGATGTAGGGGACCTTGCCACGCGTTACGACCGGCAGCATGCCGTTACGGGCGGCGCTCGTCTGCATCGAAATCAGCGCATTGACCTTCTTCTGAAAAATCAGCGAGTCCGCGGCTTTCTGAGCGCCGGCCGCGCCCGAGCCGTCATCGGCAACCTCGAACTCTACCTTTTTGCCGAGAATGCCGCCAGCCGCATTGATCTCATCAACGGCCAATTCAGCTGACTGCACCACCGAAGGCGCCACCACGCTGTTGGCCCCGGAAAGCCCCGTAGGTATTCCGATTTTTATGACTTCTTGAGCCTTCGCCCCCAGGCCCGGCACCAGCGCCAGCGCAAGAATGACGGCGCCTGTTCCCAACTTTGAAAACATCGCATTTGAACGCGCATGATTTGTCATAGCCCTGAACTCCAACTCCCCGCGTAGGCCAAAATGCCAAGCAAAACACTACTGCGCCTCGAACGAGCAGCAAGGAGAAATAAGCGACGGGATTGCACGAAATTTGGCCTGCGCAGGTCTTTATGTCGCTTGTGCTGACATAAAGTCAGCCGGCCTGGCGCACCGTTTACAATTCACCGCCTGGAACAAAGATTTGCCGATCAAGCCGGCGCCACGCGGTCTTTCAGTGCGTCCATATGGCCGCACAAAGAAATTGCAGTCGAACAAGTGCGAACGCGCCCCTCCTGCGCGCGGGAGCGCGACACAGCAAGGTCTCGAAATGTCGGGTGCCCGGCAATTTCGGCCGAGCATGCTTCAGCGATTAACCCGAACCGAAGCAAAGTGTCCCGTGAGCGCGCCGCCACATTTTTCCGCGGCAATACGGCTCGCTCGCATCTGATCGCGCGCCCTCTCATCAGCGTTCCGAGGGGCCGTCGCTTTCAGCGTACGCTTCTCCTCCGGCGCGTTGTCATCAGGCCTCCGCAACCGTTCAAAGAGGTTACTGACCAAGCCGCGCAATCGCAGATTCTCCGACACCAGATCTTTCATCTGCCTCACGGCCGGAACGTCGAGACCGCCGAACTGGCGGCGCCAGCGGTAGAAGGTGCGTGGGGTTATGCCGGCGGCACTGCAGATCTCCGCAACTGGAACGCCGGCGCTGGCTTCCCCAAGCAGTTGGAGGATTTCGCTTTGCATGAATCGGGAACGCCTCATTGGATGCTCCGTCTCTGAGTGTCTCTGTAGACAATACAAGATCCGGGGATTCGGATCTGTTGTCGCAACGGTCCTTCGCGCGATTGATGGCGCGACGATCAATCCACAAGCCAAGTATACCTCAGCAACAGCGATCCCCTCACGCCGATCTGCAACACATGGGCATTGCGCGGAGATGAGCCGGGTGTGACGATCAGCCGTTCTGTACTTCGCCGGAGCCCACTTATGCCGCGTCGCTACGAGATACCCAGTACTCCCCAAAACATGGTATGGGGATACCTAGATAGCAGCACGCCGCACATCCTGGAAGTAAGTTCGGGCGACACGGTCACGCTGCATAGTTTCCCGTCAGGAGGGAAGGAGACCCTGCCGGATGATATCAACCTGGTCCCGAGCGATTATCTTGCCGCGCTCGAAACGCTGCCGCCCGGCCCCGGGTCGCATTTCATCACGGGACCCATCTATGTCAGAGGCGCCGCAGTCGGCGACGCGCTGCAGATCGACATTCTCGACGTGAAGGTGCGACAGGACTGGGGGTTTGTATCGATACTGCCGCTGTTGGGCACGTTGCCGGACGAATTCACTGATTATGAAACCATCCATCCGAGAATCGACCGGCAACGCAACGTCTGCATTATGCCCTGGGGGAGCGAGATTCCGCTTGAGCCGTTCTTCGGGATCATCGCCACCGCGCCACCGCCGGGCTGGGGCCGGTGCGGCTCGCCCGTCCCGCGTGCGTTCGGCGGAAACATGGATAACAAGGAACTCCGCGCAGGGACGACCCTGTACCTGCCCGTCTTCAATGAGGGAGCGCTGTTTTTTGCCGGTGACGGTCACGCCGTACAGGGCGATGGTGAAGTGTGCATCACAGCGCTTGAGACGGGCATGACAGGAACGTTCCGCCTCACCGTGCGCAAGGACATGGAGTTACGATGGCCCTTCGCTGAAAGCGCAACACACCTCATGTCAATTGGCCTTGACGAGGATCTCGATGACGCGGCCAAGCAGGCCGTCAGAGAAATGGTCAAACACGTCTGCGCGCGCACCAATCTCACTCGCAACGAGGCTTACATGCTGTGCTCTCTCGCCGGCAACTTGCGTGTGACGCAGCTCGTCGACGGCAACAAGGGGATCCATATGCTTCTGCCGAAATCGCTCTTGTAGTGGTGCCGCAGGCTCTGCAATTAGAGATGCCGCACCGGCCGTCGGAGACTTTTCATCAATGGTACTTCCGGAACCGCGGAGGCAGGCCATGAGTAGCCACGACATCATCCTAGTTTAGCGGCTATTCGGATTTTCGTGTTGAATTGTAGTAATCGCCTGCCGGCATTAGGCCTGCGCCTACTTGGGTTGAACGGAGTGCGAGGCTTCCGGCAACGAGAGGGGGACCGGATCCAAGCCTGTCAACGGTTGGACGGGCAGGAGCCGCCGCCGAACCACGAAGTCGAGCGCTTCGTTGAAAGCCTGCACGAGGCCGCTGATGCCGGCCCTGTACAATACCGCTGGAGATCCGGAGAACGACTGGGTGGACGTCCGTAAACCGAACGGCCGCGCAGGGACGCTGGACGAATGGCTTGAAGAGGGCCGCGGTCTGGTGCTCTATCGGCTTCTCACCTGGCAGAAGGAGACAATGGAGGCGATGCGCGACCCCAGCGCCGTCACCGACTTCATCCTTAAAAAGGCCCAAGAACAGGAGCGGCGGGCGCAGAAGAAGAGAGGGAAAAAAGGAGTATGGACACCGACGTTCTGCTGACACGGGAAACATTTCTGACCGAATTGGGCGTGGGCCAAGCCAGGGCCACTCTGGATGCCGCGAAAGCCGCCCGCCTTTATGCCCTCTTGCGGGACCGCGGGGCCGCCGTGCCCGTTGAGGCATCCGGCGGAAGCCCCGGCGAACTTCCCTACAAGGTTCCTGGCATGCCGATCCACGTGCGGCTTAGCGCCCCTTCGCGCGAGGAACTGAACGATTTCCTCTCCTGTGGGATAACACTCCTCGGCATGGCCAAGGGCGATCCAACTGCGATCACCGTGGGTATCGTGTACAGTCTAATGACGAGAATAACACTGCTGAACGCTAGATTCGGAGAGCGTTGCGTCGTCGAGGCTGTGCTCGAATCGCCGCGCGCGACCGAGCGCAACGTCTGCGAAGTGCTCTATGCAAAATCGTGCCGACGGCCCACCGTGAAATGCCGCTTCCATGACAGCGAGAACGACGTCTGCCAGCTTGGTCTCAAGGACACAGCCCGTGTGCTGCAGGGCTTGCGCGACAAAAACGTCCTCGAAATCATACTGCGGTGGACCCTCCGGAGTATGGCGTCGTGACGTGAGGCGTCGCTACGGATCGGCTCGATGCACTCGCCGCGCTGGTTCTTCACGCTGTTGACCGTTCGGCTGCGGTCATCTGGGGTGCTATTAGCACTTGTCTCTTGCCCGTAAAGCGCGACTACTGCCGCCAGCCATACTCTGAAGGCATGCGCCCATATGTGAACCGGTACTATCATGCGCGAACGGCACGTGCCTTAAAGGGAACGCCTTGGCTCTCTGCAATGATGTATGCCTTGAGATAGAGCAAGACAGAACCAAGTAGCAGAAGCTCGATCCCCATCATGTCTTTGCCCCTCCCTCCCCGCTGTCAGCGGGAGAGATTCACTCGCGCAAGGTCGATGAGTTGGGTCGCCCGGCCATCGAGAACCGCCTTCATCATGTACATCCCAAAATGGTAGGCCTGATCCAGTGTCGTTTTGGGCGGCATGGCAAGCTCCTGTCGAGCACTCAGCACGTCGACCAGAACCGGCCCCTTATGCGCCAGCGCCATCACGATGGCGCTCTTCAACTCCTGCGGCTTCTCTACCCTGATGCCGCGGACCCCCATCGCTTCCGCCATCAGCGCAAAGTTGGGGTTCTTGAGATCACAGCCCGTGTCCAGAAATCCATTCGCCTTCATTTCCATTTCGACAAAGCCGAGCGTTCCATTGTTGAGGACGATGACCTTCACCGGAAGCCCCATCTGGGTCAGTGTGATGAAGTCTCCCATCATCATACTGAAACCGCCGTCGCCTGACATTGAGATGACCTGGCGATCCGGATATGTTGCCTGTGCGCCGATCGCTTGCAGCATCGCGTTCGCCATCGACCCGTGATTAAACGAACCGATAATGCGCCGCTTGCCGTTGACCTTGAGATAGCGTGCCGTCCAGATGATCGGCGTTCCGACATCGCAGGTGAAGATCGCGTCGTCGGCCGCCAATTCGCTGACCACGCGGGTGACATACTGAGGATGAATGATATTGCTATTCGGACCGCTCTCCGCCAAGGCGTCGAGGTCATTGCGCGCTCTCTTGTAGTCGCTCAACGCTTCGCTGAGATGACTTGAATCCGTCTTTTCCTTGATCGAAGGCAGCACGGCGTCGAGCGTGTCCTTGACGTTGCCGAGCAACCCCAAATGAAGCGAGCAGCGATTGCCGAGTGCTTCGGGCCGCACATCGACTTGCGCTATTTTTGCCTGCTCTGGATAGAACGCCCGATATGGAAAATCGGTACCGAGCATCAGGAGCGCATCGCAATTCTTCATGGCGGCGTAGCCGGATGCAAAGCCGACGAGGCCGGTCATTCCTACGTCGTAGGGGTTGTCGTATTCGACAAACTCCTTGCCGCGGAATGCATGCACGATCGGAGCCTTCAGTTTGCGCGCGAGTTCGATGACCTCAGCATGCGCGCCTGCGCACCCGGCGCCGCAGAACAAGGTTACCCGGGATGCTTTATTGAGAAAGTTTGCCAGGTGCCCGATATCGACCTCGTTTGGCCGCAAGACGGGCGCAGTGGGCGCTATCCATTCCGGAACATCGTCATCAATCTTCATCAGCGCGACGTCGCCAGGCAGCACAACGACTGCAACACCTCGCTTGGCGATCGCGACCCGGATTGCGCGTTTCAATATCTGCGGAAGCTGCTTGGGATTGGAAACCAGCTCGACATAATGGCTGCAATCCCTGAACAGGTTTTCCGGATGTGTTGCCTGGAAATAATCGATGCCGATTTCGCTGCTGGGGATGTGGGCGGCGATTGCCAGAACCGGCACGCCATTGCGCTGGCAGTCGAACAGACCGTTGATCAGATGAAGGTTGCCTGGGCCGCAGCTCCCGGCGCACACCGCGAGGTTTCCGGTAAGATGAGCTTCAGCGCCCGCCGCAAAAGCCGCCGCCTCTTCATGCCGCATGTGAATCCAGTCGATCGACTTTCTTCGCCGCAGCGCGTCAGTGATGCCGTTCAGCGAGTCTCCCACCACTCCGTAGACGCGCTTCACGCCCGTGTTCTCGAGGGCTTCAACCAAATATTCGGATGCAGTTTTGCTCATCAACTTTTCTTTCCTGTCGCCAGAACGCCTCCCCACTGAGGGTCTTCGCGGGACGGGGGTGCCGCGAAGACCCTCTCGGCGAAGCGGAGGGACCGTACGCTTCGCCGTTACGGCGGGAGTGTTTTCAGTCATCTGCGAGCCGTGTTCGGCAAAAGAGATTACCGAAACCAGCCATGATTGATTTGATTGAAGTGCGTCGACTTGTTTATTCCTGCCACAATCCCGGACGCGCTTGTTTGCATGTCAGACGGCTTCGCTCCGAATGCGTGACTGGGCACGATCGGCAGCCTGCACGAAACGCGTCTGAGCAGTACGTGATGGCAAGCGCTGCCAGCGCGAGACCGGTGGGCACTGCGAGCGACCACAGCCCGAGGCGCGCCTGACACCAGGCGCCAAGGTACGCGCCGACAACGAAGCCGGCAATCGCTGTTGCGGTAAGCCGCGCTCGTGCCACTGCCTTGCCTCGGCGGCCGGGGTCCGTTCCGAGCAGCACCTCACAAAGATCTACGACAAACCGCGTCAAGTTGGTCGTCATCACCGCCGTGGACGGCGCGTCCTTGAGCGAAACCTGTACAAGAACGTTTTGTACAGCCATCGCGGAAACGCCAAGCATGGCAGCAATTATCATTACTGCTGCGCCCGGGTCGGCCGAAGAGCCAACCTCGATCGATATTGCAAGAAGCCCCGCAAGGAACATAAACTGCAGGAGCAACAACGGTCTTAGGGTGGCAATCCCGAAGCGGTCGAGTATTGCCGCCAGAAGTCGCGCTGCAAAGAGCGCGATGACGAACACCGGAACGGACAGCAATTGAGCCGCCGACGCGCGCTCTCCTGCAGCGGTTCTTGCCGTCAGGATCACGAGATTGCCGGTGATGTGGGCAACGAACAGGCTCCCCAGCCCGAGGAACCCGATTACGTCCACACTGCCCGCAATGACGCTCAGCACGAATGTCAACAACGTCGTGCCGAGCCTGTCACTGACCGATTCCACCTTCCGAGATCCCTTTCAACAGCGGTTCAAATCGTCCTCACTTCGGGTAGACCGGTTGGTAGACGCACGATCGGATCAGTGCACCGACATCGGCAGGCCGAGGCACCCGCGCCAGGCCCTGGTCGAAGATGCAAGCGGCGACTCGTTCGGCCACATGTAGCGAGGACTTGAAAATCCGCTCACGCGGCGGGTAGATAAGCTCTGCGGCGAGGTTTTCCTCGCTGACCTGTTCGGCAATGGCCTGCGCGGCGGTAAGGAACATTTCGTCGGTGACCCGCTCTGCCTCGGTGGCAAAGAGTGCCATGGCCATGGCTGGGAAGATGTAGACGTTGTTGCCCTGGTTCGGGACGAATTTCCGGCCGCCGATATCGACCGGGGGAAACGGGCTGCCGCTGGCAAAAATGGCGCGACCGTCGGACCAGCGATAGGCTTCCTCGGCCGAGCATTCGGAGCGCGAGGTCGGATTGGAATATGGAAAGATGATCGGCCGCTGATTGAGCTCGGCCATGGTTTCGATCACCTCACGGGTGAACAGCTTCGGGATCCCACTGACCCCGATGATGCCGGTAGGCTTCAGGGCCTTGACCGCCTCGACGAACGTCGCGATCGGCGGTCGGTCCTGCGCGAACGGACGCTGAAAATCCGCGATATCCTTGCGAGAGGTGACCAGCAGACCATTGACATCGAAGAGGACGTTGCGACGCCGCGCTTCGTGTATATCCATGCCGGTTTCAGCCATGGCTTGGCTGATCAGCTCTGCAATCCCGGTCCCCGCCGAGCCGGCACCGAGAAACAGGAACCGCTGATCAGTAATCTTCTGTTTTGTGATGCGCAACGAGGCTAGAATACCGGCGAGGGCCACTCCCGCAGTGCCCTGGATGTCGTCATTGAATGTGCAGACCTCGTTTCGGTAGCGCTCGAGGATCGGCACGGCGTTGATGTTCGCAAAGTCTTCCCATTGGATGCAGCATTTCGGGTAGAGCTGCTGCACCGCTGTCACGAATTCCTCAATGAAGGCCGCGTATTCGTCGCCGCGGACGCGGCTTTGCCGCAGTCCCAAGTAGAGAGGGTCGTCCAGCAGCGCGTGGTTGTTTGTGCCGACGTCGATAACGACCGGCAAACAGTATTGCGGCGGCACGCCAGCACAGGCAGTGCAAAGAGCGAGCTTCCCAATCGGGATGCCCATGCCACCGGCGCCGAGATCTCCCAGTCCCAAGATGCGCTCGCCGTCTGTGACGACGATGAAGCGCACGTCCTTTTCCGGCCAGTTGGAAAGCAGCTCCTTCACCCGACCGCGCGCGCTGATCGGCAGATAAATGCCGCGCGGCTGGCGGAAGATATGGCCGAATTTCTGGCACGCCTCGCCGACCGTCGGCGTATACACAATCGGCATGTAGGTCGCCGGATCCGACATCAGGACCGCGTAATAGAGCGTCTCGTTGCGTGCCTGCAGATCCGACAATACGAGGTATTTGAGCAAATCGTTTTCGAGACGCACAATCTCATCGTGTCGGCGCGCGACCTGCAGCCCCAGCGGAAGCACGGCCGGCGGCAGCAGGCCCTCGAGACCGAAGGCACTGCGCTCTGCCTCCGTGAATGCGGTACCTTTGTTGAGGCGCGCGTTGTGCAGCCGATCATAACCGGTGAGCTGCTTCGCAGTAATTTTGGTTGGTGCGTTCATCGTGTTTGCTCCATTTGTGCGATTTCGACAGTGTCTGCTGCGAGCATCCCTGAATGGATGAGCGCAGCCGCCTTGACCGTGCCGGCGGCGAGTGCGGCGCCGGTGCCCTCCCCCTCGCCCATCCCGAGATCGAAGAGCGGTGTCAGGCCGATCTTCTCCGCGAGTTGACGATGGCCGGGCTCGGTCGCGGCGACATAGGCCAACAGGCAGTGGTCGAGAGCCGCCGGATTGGCGCGATGAAGCACAGCCGCGGCCGCCGTCGCCGCAAAGCCCTCGAGGACGACGGCAACCTGTGTCCGCGCCG
>Ga0193743_1003129_pt1 | contig 11221 bp, 10 predicted proteins | sample L2c2metaG_FD_143038 | JGI IMG/M metagenome (GOLD analysis project Ga0193743, IMG submission 143038) | Soil microbial communities from a riparian zone of the East river system, Colorado, United States - L2c2 | ecosystem: Environmental > Terrestrial > Soil > Riparian zone | place: USA: East River...
GCCGATGCGTCGCGGGCCGGGTGGAAGTTGATCTCCTTTCTCCCAGATCCGGACCAACGCGAGCCCGAGCCACGCTCATGAATTGTTCGCTGGATGCCCGGCCGCCAGACGGCGTGGGATTAGCGTGCGACGGCGCCGAAAGCGTCGGCGAGCAGTGCGTCGGTCGGTCCATCGAGGACATCCGTCTCGGCGAGGCCGTCGAGGACGATGAAGCGCAGCCGTGATCCCCGGGCCTTCTTGTCGACCCGCATGGCGGCCAGCAGGTCCGGCCAGGCATCCGCGTCGTAGCTGGTCGGCAGGCCCAAGGCGGTCAGGATCGCGCGGTGCCGGTCGGCGGTGGCGTCGTCGAGGCGGCCGGCGCGGCGGCTGAGTTCGGCCGCGTAGACCAGGCCGACCGCGACCGCGTCGCCGTGCCGCCAGGTGTAGTGCTCGACCTTCTCGATCGCGTGGGCCAGCGTGTGCCCGTAGTTGAGGATCTCGCGGCGGCCGGACTCCTTGAGGTCGCCGCCGACGACGTCGGCTTTCACCCGCACGGCGTATTCGATCAGGGTGCGGACCGCCGGGTCCGCCGGGTCGGCGGCCGCCCGCGGGTCGCGCTCGACCAGGTCGAGGATCGCCGGTTCGGCGATGAAGCCGCACTTGACCACCTCGGCCAGGCCGGCGGTGAGGTCGGCGGGCGGCAGCGAGTCGAGCGCATCGAGGTCGCAGAGCACGCCGGCCGGCGGGTGGAAGGCGCCGACCAGGTTCTTGCCGGCCGCGGTGTTGATGCCGGTCTTCCCACCGACCGCCGCGTCGACCATGCCGAGCAGCGAGGTCGGGACCGGAACCCAGCGCACCCCGCGCAACCAGGCCGCGGCGACGTAGCCGCCCAGGTCGGTCGCCGCGCCACCGCCGACGGCCACCACCGCGTCGGACCGGGTGAAGCCGGCGGCGCCGAGGCGGTCCCAGCAGGCGGCGGCCGTCTCGATGGTCTTGCCGCTCTCGGCGTCGGCGATCTCGATGCGGGTGACCTCGCGGCCGCCGGCCCGCAGCGTGGCCTCGATCGTGTCGGCCCGGGCCGCGAGCGGCGCCGAGGCGAGCACGGCGACCCGGTCGGCACCGGGCAGCAGGGCGCTCAGTTGATCGGTGAGCCCGCGCCCGACGACCACGTCGTAGGCCTGCTCACCACCGACGGGGATGCGCGTGATCTCGTTCATCGGCGCCGAGCATAGCTGGCTCAGCCCATCGTCTTCTGGCCGTCGATCGACTCGCGGATGATGTCGGCGTGTCCCGCGTGCTGGGAGATCTCGGCGATCAGGTGGAGGAACACCCGCCGGACGGACCACGACGCGCCGGGCTCGAACCACGGCGCCTTGGGCAGCTCGTGCGCGGCGTCGAGGTCAAGCGTCTCGACGAGTGCGTCGGTGCCGGCCGCGGCGGCCTCGAAGCCGGCCACCACGTCGGCCAGGGTCACGCCTTCCGGCATGGCGAAGCCGCTGGCCCAGTCGACCTCGACCTTCTCCATCTCGGCCGCGCCGCCGACGGCGAACGCGCACCAGCGCTGCTCGGTGTCGGCGACGTGCCGGAGCAGCCCGCCCAGGCAGAGCACGCTGGCGGTCGGTGTCAGCCGCGCCTGCTCGTCGCTCAGGCCGCCGACGGTGAACAGCAGAAACCCGCGGTGCCGACGCAGAGAAGCCAGCAGGTCTGCACGTTCAGAACTCGACGTCATGCCGAGCACCTTAGGTGCCGCCTACGACATTCCTAGCCGTGCACCGGCGCCGGATCGCCGAGCGCGTGCGCCGGCATCTCCAGCTCGGTGCCGTGCGCTTCCTGCCAGTCGTACACCTTGCTCATGGTCACCGTCGAGGCGAAGAACTCGCGGGCCGTCAGCCCGCCGACCACCGGGTCGTTGTCTTGCGCCAGCAGGGTTCCCGGCACCATCCGCGACCCGGCCCGCAGCGCCGCACTGAGCCGCCGGTGCCCGTCGACGACGAAGAACCGCGAGTCGGCGTAGCCGATCGAGATCGGCTCCAGCGTGTCGGTCGCCACCGCCTCGGCCTCGTCCATCCCGCGCAGGGCGGAGATCTCACCCGTGGGGTAGATCCGCGCCGGGTCGAGCAGCAGCAGCGGTGGGCTGTCGGCGAGCACCGGTGCGCCGAGCCGGCCCTCGATCGCGCCGACGACCAGGTCGATGACCTCTTCGGGCCGGGCCCGGGTGGTGTCGCAGACGAGGTCGTAGTTGCGCAGGTTGTGCTTGTCGGCGTGGTAGCGGGTCAGGAACCGCTGCCGCTCGCTCTCGCTGCGGCTGCGCAGCCGGTCCTTGGCCTCTTCGAGGGTGGCGTAGTTCTCCACCTCGTTGGCCGGCCGGCCGAGCACCCGCCGGGCCGCCACGGTCGGGTCGGTGATCAGGTGGACCTTGAAGCCCTTGGTGAAGAAGAACCAGGCCAGCCGGCTGTCCATGATGACCCGCTCGCCCGACTCGGCGATCTCCCGCTGCATCGCGTCGACGGTGCCGTCGATCACGTCGTCGAGCTCGGCGTGCAGGTTGAGCTGCAGCGCGGTCATGCCCCGCTGGCGGGCCATCTCGCGGTAAAGGTCTCCGACACTGATCCGGCGCAGATCGAGGCGCTCCGCCAGGCCTACCGACACGGTGCTCTTGCCGCTTCCCAGGTCACCGTTGACGGTGATGGACCGCTGGTTGCCCATGCGCCTCGATCCTCGAAGTAGAGGACGGAATTGCCCGAAGGGCGAGACACGTCCGCTTTACGCCAATCTCCGAAAATTTTAACACCCGTCCAGCGGCCCGCCGATCGCCCGTTTGCTCGACCCGAACGTCCTCTGTGGAGATTCAACGCGCCGCGTGCTGGATCAGTAGCTCGCCGTGTGCACGCACCGCGTCCCGCAGCTCCGGCGGACCCACGATCCGGAAGGGCCAGCCCAATCCGGCCAGCATTTGCGCCATTCCGGGCAGGCTCTGGGCTCTGGCCCGCATCAGCACGCCGTCGGCGGTCTCGGTGATCTCGGCAACACTAGCCGGCACCCGGCGCCGCACCTGGGCCTGATCGGCCTCGAACAACACCTCGACCTCCCACGTATAGGGGACACCGGCCAACGAACGGGTGACGTGCCCGACCGCGTCGAACCCCTCCGGAACGGTGAACGTCGCCTCTACCGTGTCGACCGCGGCGATCCGGTCGAGCCGGAACGTGCGAATCTCGCCACGCCGGTGATCGAACCCGGTGAGATACCAACGCCCGGCGTGGAAGACCAGGCCGTAGGGGTCGACGTCGCGCAGCGAGACCGCGCCGCGCCAGGAGCGGTAGGTGATACTGACCCGCCGGGTGGCCCGCGCCGCGGCGCCGAGCTCGAGCAGCGTGGTGGTCGCCGGCCGCGCCGCCGCCGCGCTCCGACTCAGAGTGAAACCAAGGCTTTCCTGGACGCCCGCGAGGCGCTCGGCCAGGTTCTTTGGCAGCACCCGGCTGATCTTCGCCAGTGCCGGGCCGGTCGCCGGCGCCTCGGTGGTCAGCCCGAGGTGCTCGGCCGCGATCAGCCCCAGCACGACGGCGGCCGCCTCGTCGTCGGTGAGCATCAGCGGCGGCAGCTTGTATCCCGGGCTCAGCCGGTAGCCGCCGTAGCGGCCGCGCGCGGCGGTGACCGGGATGCCCAGGTCGGCGAGCGTGGTGGCGTAGCGGCGGACGGTGCGCTCGTCGACGCCGAGCCGGGCGCCGAGGTCAGCGCCGGTCAGGTGGTGGTGGGTCTGGAGCAGTTCCAGCATGCCCAGGACCCGGGAGGCGGGATGTGACACCCGTCACGCTCCTTATCCGGACCGAAAACGTCCGGATGCCACTTTACGCTCGCCACATGACTGAGACATTCGTGTTGGTGCCCGGCATGTGGCTGGGCGGCTGGGCGTGGGACGACGTGGCGGCGCACCTGCGGGCCGCCGGTGACAAGGCGGTCCCGGTGACCCTGACCGGCGTCGGCGACCGGGTCGACGAAGACGGGCCCGGCGCCGACCTGGAACAGCACGTCGCCGACATCATCGACGCCGCACGCGGCCACGACCAGATCGTCCTGGTTGGACACAGCTACGGCGGACTGCCGGTCACCGCCGCCGCCGCGCGGATCCCGGTCTCCAGAGTGATCTATGTGGACAGTGGACCGCTGCCGGACGGCACCCGGCAACTCGACATGTCCGGCCCGCCCCCGGCATCGACCGACCCGGTCCCGCCCCGGTCGTGGGAGCCGGCCGGCGACGACCCGCTGCTCGCCGGCCTGGACGCCGAAATGCTGGCCCTGCTGGGGAAACGGTCGACCACCCACCCCTACGCGTCGGTGGCCCAACCGCTGCACCGGGGCGGAGATCTGACCGCACCGGCGACCCTGATCGCGTGCACGTTCTCGCTGGAGCAGATCCGCGAGATGCGCGCGGCCGGCCATCCGTTCTTCGCCGCGATGGGCGACGACGTGGCGATCCGGGCGCTGCCGACCGGCCACTGGCCGATGCTGTCGGAGCCGGCCCGCCTGGCCGAACTGCTCAGGGCTTGAGCAGCGCGGCGATCTCCTCGGCGACCTCGTCCGGGGTGCGCCCGTCGGTTTCGATGGTGATCGTCGCGACCGACTCGTAGAGCGGGATCCGCTGATCCAGCAGGTATTTCAGGGTGGCCCGCGGGTTGATCGCGAGCAACGGCCGCCCGGAGTGGAGGCCGACCCGCTTGACCGCCTCGCCGAGGCTCACCACCAGGTGCACGACCTGGTGCCCGGCGAGCGCGGTGCGGTTCTCCTCGGCCAGGATCGCACCGCCGCCGAGGGCGAGCACACCGTCGAAGTCGCCGACCGCGGCGGCCACCGCGGCCCGTTCGAGGGCGCGGAAGTGCTGCTCGCCCTCGTCGAGGAAGATCTCCGGGATCGGCTTGCCGGCGGACGCCTCGATGTCGGCGTCGGTGTCGCGGAACGCCACGGCCAGCCGGGCGGCCAGCGCCTCGCCGCTGCTGGTCTTGCCCGCGCCGGGCGCCCCGACCAGAATCGCCCGTGGCTGCCGGCCGCTCACCTGATCACCAGGTTGTCGAGGTAGCCGGCCAGGTTGCGGCGGATCTCCGCGACCGAGTCACCACCGAACTTCTCGATGGCCGCCTCGGCCAGCACCAGCGCGACCATGGACTCGGCGACGATCGCGGCGGCCGGGACGGCGCACACGTCGGAACGCTGGTTGATGGCGGTGGCCGGCTCACCGGTCGCGACGTCCACCGTGGACAGAGCCCGGTTGAGCGAGGAGATCGGCTTCATCGCGGCGCGGACGCGCAGCGGTTCGCCGGTCGTGATCCCACCCTCGAGCCCGCCGGCCCGGTCGGTGACCCGCTTGACCCCGTTGGCCGTGGGGATGATCTCGTCGTGCGCCTGCGACCCGCGGGACCGCGCCTGCGTCCACGCGTCGCCGACCTCGACCCCCTTGATCGCCTGAATCGACATCAGCGCGGTGGCGAGCCGGGCGTCGAGCTTGCGGTCCCACTGCACGTGGCTGCCGAGGCCCGGCGGAACGCCGTAGGCGAGGACCTCGACCACTCCCCCGAGCGTGTCGGCGTCTTTCTTGGCCGCGTCGACCTCGGCGACCATCCGCGCGCTGGCGTCCGGATCGAGGCACCGCAACGGGTCGGCGTCGATCCGCTCGGCGTCTTCCGGCCGCGGGTGCAACCCCGGCTTGGCGGCGACGCTGCCGAGCTCGACGACATGCGACACGATCTCGATCCCGAGTCCCTGCCGCACCAGTTCCCGCGCCACGGTGCCGACGGCGACCCTTGCCGCGGTCTCCCGCGCACTGGCGCGCTCGAGAATCGGCCGCGCGTCGGTGTAGCCGTATTTCTGCATACCGGCCAGATCGGCGTGCCCCGGCCGCGGCCGGGTCAGCGGCGCGTTACGCGCCTGGAGCGCCAGCAACTCCGGGTCCACCGGGTCGACCGCCATGACGGTCTCCCACTTGGGCCACTCGGAGTTGCCCACCCGCACGGCGACCGGACTCCCGAGGGTGAGGCCGTGCCGCACCCCACCGAGAATCTCGACCACGTCCTGCTCAAAGGCCATCCGCGCGCCACGCCCATACCCGAGCCGGCGCCGTGCGAGCTGGCGCCCGATCTCGGCGGTGGTCACCTCGATCCCAGCCGGCACCCCTTCGAGCACAGCGATCAACGCCGGCCCATGCGATTCCCCTGCGGTCAACCAGCGCAACACGGCCCAAGTCTTCCACGGCCTCACCGTGCACCCACCATCCGGTCACCCAGTCCCAGAACCCGGACAAGCCTTTCGAACCATCAAGATCATGGACTCGGGTCCGCGCTGGTCCGGACCGATGCTCCCGCCAGGGAGCGCTGCGCTTCGCTCCGCTACCAGGTCCGCGCCACACAACCCAGAAAACGACGTCAGGAACGGGCCAGATACAAGGCGTTGCGCATCGCCTCGGTCGGCGGTTCGGCGCCGGTGAAGAGGCGGAACTGGCCTTCGGCCTGGGCCAGCAGGAGGTCGCGGCCCGACAGGATGTGGGTACCGGAGCGGGCGGCCGATTCGGCCAACGGCGTCGGCCACGGGTCGTAAAGGGCATCGAACAGGATCGTGCTCGGGCGCCAGACCGCGTTGATCGCGATCGGGTCGGCCACCCCCTTGGGGACCGTGGAGATGACCACGTCGGCGTCCAGGGCAGCGGACGCGTCCGGCCACAGGGTGGGCGTCAGTGGCAGGCCCAGGTCGGCGGCCACCGCCGACAGTTGTTCGATGGCCAGGGGACGACGGGCGACCACCGTCACCGAAAGGGCCGCCAACTGGGACGCGGCCGCCACCGCGGCGCGGGCGGTGCCGCCCGCGCCGAGCACCGTGAAGCGGGCGCCGGCCGGCACGCCAGCCGACCTGAGCAGCTTGACCATGCCCTCGACGTCGGTGTTCGTGGCGTACCAGCCGCCGGCGCGACGGACCAGCGTGTTGGCCACGCCGACCATCGCGGCCACCGGGGCGATCTCCGTCGCCACCGTCAGGGCCACCTCTTTCAGCGGCATGGTCAGCGACAGGCCCGCCCACTCGGGGCCGAGACCGGCGACGAAGCCGGGCAGGCCGGCCTCGTCGCACTCGATCGCCGTGTAGGACCAGTCGGTCAGGCCCAGCGCCGCGTAGCCGGCGTTGTGGATCACCGGAGATAGCGAGTGGGCGATGGGCTTGCCCAGGACTGCCGCTCGGGTCAATTGATGATCCCGGCCTCGCGTGCCCTCTGCTTGTTGTCCTCGTGCTCGGCGTCGGTCACCGCGAAGGCCGAGTGGCCCTGCTTGTCGATCGCCACGAAGAACAGCCACTGGCCGGCCGGCGGGTTCATCGCGCCCTGGAGCGCGTCCTTGCCGGGGCTGTCGATCGGTGTCGGGGTCAGGCCCTTGTAGTAGTGGCTGTTGTATTTGTTGCTCGCGTCGGCGTAGTCAGCGTCGGTCATGTCCTTCGAAGCCAGCGTCTTCTTGCCGGCGACCTCGAGGCCGTAGTTGAGCGTGACGTCGAACTGGAGCGGCATGTCCTTGAGGTAGACCCGGTTGTAGGCGACCCGGGAGATCTTCCCCAGGTCGTCCTTGTTGCCCGCCTCGGCCTGGGACAGCGACGCGACGATCAACGCCTCGTAGGGCGAGATGCCGCCGCGGTTCTTCTGCACGTTGTCGGCGAACTTCAGGTCGCCGGTGACGGTCAGGAACCGGTTGACCATGATGTCGAGGATCTGCTTGGCGTTGGGCTTGGGCGGCATCTCGTAGGTGTCCGGGAAGAGGAACCCCTCGATCGACTTGGTCACCTTCTTGCCGTCGCGGCGTTCGAACCAGAACGGCGGGATGTCGAACGAGTCGACGTTCTTCGCCGCGGTCTGGAAGTCCTTGACCGGGATCTTGGTCTGCTCGGACAGCTTCTTGAAGGTGCTCAGCATGGTGAGGCCTTCGGGCACCGTGACGCCGTTGACGATCTTGTTCTTGGGGTCGACCAGGATCGCGAGGGCGGCCTTCGCGCTCATCTGCTTCTTCAGCCCGTAGACGCCGGGCTGGATGTTCTTGCTCCGGCTGTCGGCGTCGGCGGCCTCGACGAACGCCTTCGCGCTCTTCACGACGTCGGCCGTGACCAGGATGTTGGCGATGTCGGTCGCGCTGGCGAACTGCTTGACCTCGACGTTGACCTTTTCGGCCGTGCCCGCGCCGTCGTAGTCGGCGGTGACGAAGTAGGACTGAATCCGGTCGAAGCCATACCAGGCCCCGACGCCCAGCGCGCCCAGCAGCACCAGTGCCATGAGGAAGGCGACGGCAGTCTTGCCACCGCCGCCCCTACGCTTCTTCTTCCCGACGTTCTTGCGATATCCACGACGATGCCGGCCCTTGTCGGCCCGTTCCTCGAACGCGAGGTCAAGATCGTCGATCACGTTCGCCTCCGCTGCGCGTCCAGCCAGCCCTGCAGAATCTCCACCGCGGCCGCCTGGTCGACCACCGCTCGTTGGCGTCGGCCCCGCACGCCACGCTCGGCCAGCCTACGGGTCGCGACGACGGTGGACAGCCGCTCGTCGGACAGATCGACGGGCACCGGATCGATGACCGTCGCCAACCGGAGAGCATAAGCCCTGGCCGCGACCGCCGCAGGCCCGTCCTTGCCGGCCAGCGTGACGGGCAGACCGACCACCACCTCGATGATCTCGTGCTCGTCGACAAGTCGGGCAAGTTCGGCGATATCTGCAGGAATAGCGTCTTCTCCGGCATTCAGGTCACGACGCAGCGTTACCAACGGCGTAGCGAGAATGCCGTCGGGGTCGCACATCGCGACCCCGACACGCACGTTACCCACATCAACACCGAGTCGTACACCCCGGTGAAAAGCGGTCAGACCGTCACGCTCCGTCAATGGCCTTTTCCACAGCAGCCAGGAGGTTGGCAGCCTCGGACGCCGGAACGCCGCCACCCTGGGCGAGATCGGCGTTGCCGCCGCCGCGCCCGGACAGGGCGCCCTTGACCAGATCGCCAGCCGACAGGCCGCGCGCCTTGGCGGCCGCGTTCGCCGCCACCACGAGCGAAGCCTTGCCGCCCGACCTGGCCGTCACCGCGACGATCGCGGCCCGCGCCGGGTCGATCTTGCCACGGATCTCCTGAGCGAGGGTACGCACGTCGTTGCCCGCGGCACCCTCGGGCGCCTCGGTGCCGACGAACGCGACGCCGCGGATGTCGACCGCACCGGCCGCCAGCGCCGCCGCGCCGCCGAGAACGAGTTGGCCGCGGAGCTTCTCGAGCTCCTTCTCCGCGTCGCGGAGCTGGCTGATCGTCTGCGCGACCCGCTCGGCGACCTGCTCCCCCGGCACCCGGTAAAGCTCGGCCAGCCGGGCCACCATCAGGTGCTCGCGGGCCAGGTGCTGGAACGCGTCGATGCCGACCAGCGCCTCGACCCGGCGTACGCCGGAGCCGATCGACGCCTCTGAAAGGATCTTGACCAGGCCGAGCTGGCCGGAGCGGGCCACGTGGGTGCCGCCGCACAGCTCGCGGGCGTAGTCGCCGACCTCGACGACCCGCACCTCGTCGCCGTATTTCTCGCCGAACAGCGCCATCGCGCCGAGCCGCCGCGCCTCCGCCTGCGAGGTGATGAACGCGTGCACCTCGAGGTCGCCCAGCAGCACCTCGTTGATCTGCTGCTCGACGTCGGTCAGCACACTCGGCGGCACCGCGGCCGGGGTGTTGAAGTCGAACCGCAGCCGGCCGGGCGCGTTGAGCGAACCCGCCTGGGTCGCCGACTCGCCCAGGAAGTTGCGCATCGTCTGGTGCACCAGGTGGGTCGCCGTGTGCGAGCGGGAGATCGCCTTGCGCCGGGCGATGTCGATCTCAGCGAAGCCGGCCTCGCCGACCCGCACCTCACCGCGGATGACCTTGGCGCGGTGCACGACCAGGCCGGGCACCGGCGACTGCACGTCGAACACCTCGACCTGCCCGCCACCGACCGTGACCAGGCCCATGTCGGGCTGCTGGCCGCCGCCCTCGGCGTAGAACGGCGTCGCGTCGAGGACCAGCTCGATGGTGTCGCCCTCGCCGGCCGCGGCCAACGGAGCGCCGCCGCTGTCGAGCACCGCGCGCACCCGCGACTCGCGGCTCACCTCGGCATACCCGGTGAAGTCCACCGGGCCGCCGGCGTCGAGCACCGCGCGGTAGGCGGAGAGGTCGACGTGGCCGGTCTTGCGCGCCTGCGCGTCGGCTTTGGCCCGGGTGCGCTGCTCGGTCATCAGCCGGCGGAAGCCGTCGGCGTCGACCTGCAGGCCCTGCTCGGCCGCGATCTCCAGGGTCAGGTCGATCGGGAAGCCGTAGGTGTCGTGCAACTGGAAGGCCTGGTCGCCGGAAAGCGTCGTGCCGCCGGACTGCTTGGTCTCGGCCACCGCGGTGTCGAGGATCGTCGTGCCGGCGCGCAGCGTCGACAGGAAGGCCTCTTCCTCCGCGTACGCGTAGTCGGCGATCCGGCCGAACTCGGCGGACAGCTCCGGGTAGGACGGCGCCATGCAGTCACGGGCGACCGGCAGCAACTCGGGCAGCGAGCGCTCCTGCCAGCCCAGCAGCCGCATGGACCGGATGGCGCGGCGCATGATCCGCCGCAGCACGTACCCCCGGCCCTCGTTCGACGGGGTGACCCCGTCGCCGATCAGCATCAACGAGGTGCGCACGTGGTCGGCGATCACCCGCAGCCGCACGTCGTCGGGGTGCGACTGGGCGGCGACGTGGCTCGGCGCGGCGCCGTAGCGCTTGCCGGTCATCTCGGCCGCCCGGTCGAGGATCGGCTTGACCTCGTCGATCTCGTAGAGGTTGTCGACGCCCTGCAGCAGCGACGCGATCCGCTCGAGGCCCATGCCGGTGTCGATGTTCTTCGCCGGCAGCTCGCCGACGACGTCGAAGACCTCTTTGTTCTTCACGTTGGTGATCTCGTACTGCATGAAGACGAGATTCCAGAACTCGAGGAAGCGGTCCTCGTCGACCTCGGGGCCACCCTCGGGGCCGTAGGCCGGGCCGCGGTCGTAGTAGAGCTCCGAGCACGGGCCGGCCGGGCCCGGGATGCCCATCGACCAGTAGTTGTCCTTCTTGCCCCGGCGGACCAACCGCGCAGACGGGATGCCGGTCCGCTTCCAGATCTCGATCGCCTCGTCGTCGTCGAGGTAGACCGTGGCCCAGATCTTCTCCGCGTCGAGCCCGAAGCCGCCCTCGCTGACCGGCTTGGTGACCAGGTC
>Ga0193743_1003130_pt1 | contig 11217 bp, 9 predicted proteins | sample L2c2metaG_FD_143038 | JGI IMG/M metagenome (GOLD analysis project Ga0193743, IMG submission 143038) | Soil microbial communities from a riparian zone of the East river system, Colorado, United States - L2c2 | ecosystem: Environmental > Terrestrial > Soil > Riparian zone | place: USA: East River...
TAAGGTAACCAGTAACTATACGATAGCACGCCCCTCCTCCCGCGCACGCTCCACCTCCGCCTTGGATGCGGCTCATAAAGCATTTTTTGGATTTTTTTTTACACGATCTATTGGCATAAAAGGGATGGTTTTAATGAACCTTCGCATACTACACAACCTTACCTTTCAAGTTCAACCATGTATCTGGCATTTCTCCCAACATTACTCTCTTTTGTAAACTCAGCATTGGGAAACATTATTTATGCAGGAGTCAATGAGGTTACATTTGCTATACGGTTTTTCTCCCATTTTTGAACCACCCTACTAATGCCTTTTTCTTTACTTAGTCTGGCGGTGAATTCGGCGTCTATGCTCCTGGTCAACTAGGTTTTGGGCTTCCGGGACAATTCGGTGTAGACTATGCTTTCATTAACAAAGTAAGCAAGAACGTCTTTATATCCTTGACGACCTGACAGAGAAGGATTTCTTAGAGCACTGTCGACATTTTTGTTGATCAAGAAAAAATCAATTTCTTCCGTGTGACGTTTCTTATGGAACGAATGTGTCCCCCTTCTACCGGTCTTGGAAGCAAATTCGACGAAACCGTATGTCACTGGTTGCCTTCCATATTAAATTTTGATCATTCCCTGACTAGTTTGAATGTTTTTTTTTGTCAATATAGTATTTCACTGAATACGCGGATGCGATTAACTATATCACGGAGACGAAAGGTGCATACGCACTCCTCGATCCACACAATTACATGAGATACAAGTAAGCATCTCACTTACACTCCTTTTTTTTAAAAAAAAAGAAAAAAAATTCCTCTAAACACAATCCCAGTGACCCGTCTTATCAACCATTCTCCGGAAGTGTAAGTCAAAAAAAAAAGGACCTGGAATTTGAACTTTCTCCATTTATCAAACACGCGACCAACAGATTATCGGCAATACGTCAGACCCAAATGCAGCCACTACCAAGGATTTCGAAACGTTTTGGCACGAACTCGCCCACCGATTCGTGAACAACCCCAAAGTTGTATTCGGAATCAACAATGAACCTCACGGCATGGTACCTTTACCCTTTTTCGCATAGTCTTTCTGCGAGAAGATACTTTATTATACTAAACTCTTTTCCCCAGCCAACAGAACTTGTTCTGGAAAACGACCAAGCAGCTATCAACGGCATCCGCTCAGCTGGGGCTAAACAGCTCATTCTCGCTCCTGGAAATGGATTTACAGGTGGTAATTGCTGGACATCCTATACTGGTGACACAAGAGACCAGCCTTCAAGTGATTTCATGAATAAACTCGTCGATCCGCTGAATAATACCGCTATTGATATACATGAGGTGAGTTGTACTTTGCGCTCTTAGTGACAATGATGGTTGTGTTGTATTATCCGCTCAAAAGCGATGATTGTTTTTTAGTATCTGGGTAAGAGTGTATCCAAAAAAAAAAAAAAGTTGTTTATTTATTGAATGTGTTATAAAGATTCCGATTTCTCAGGTGGTCATGATGCTTGCGTGCAGCCAGGTATGTTTCATCCAACCCGTGGTGGGCCCTGCCTGCTAAATTTAAGAACGTTTTCTCTCATCAACAAGGTCCTTCAAACCTCGCAAGCCTCACGGCATGGCTACGACAAAATAACCTCAAGTATGTCGTCTTGTATCTATGAAATATATTTATTTATTTATTTTTTCAATCATTTTCTTTCTTTCAAAGGGCTATATTAAGCGAATTCGGAAGTGGTAGCAACCAAAACTGTTACACGGTGTGTGTTTTTTATTCATGATAAGAAATTTTACGGACTTGAAAAGTTGACCATAACCTACCAAGTTCATCGATGACCTACTCAAGTATCTGTCCACGAACGACGAGTATATCGGATGGTCGGTTTGGGCTGCAGGACCAAGTAAGGTGTCATTATCAAAAATCAAAAAGATATTTTAATATTATTTTTTTCCTCAGAATGGTACGCCAACTCACCTTGCTGTGGACGTTATACTGGAAGTATGGAACCTGGCCAAGTGAATGACGCGGGTGGACCAAAGTAAGCCTTGTCCAAACAACAACAAAAAAGTTTCTCGGCAAGATACTCACTGCCAAACAATTTTATTTTATTTTAATAGCGCATTCGATACGGTATGGGTCAATGCCGTTAGACCTAATATACCTAAAAGTAAATCACTCCTTTTTTTTTCTCTCTCTCTCTCTCTCTCAAAAAGTGCTTAATACTCACCTTTTTTTGTTTGTTTGATTACCCCTACCTAAATTGGTATTAGATCTTAAAAGTACGGGAACCTCGAGCCTTTCATGAACAAGGTCGTACTTGTTCAAAGTTTGAGAGAGAGAGAACCCCATTATTATTGTTATCCAGCCTACCTACCCCCTGGCCCCTCCTCCCCTCACTCGAATGACGATTTTTGTCATGTAATAAAAAAATTGTCAGAAAAGGTTTATTTAAACCCCCTCAATAAAAAAGAAACCATAAGACTTGTCTTATATAAAAAAAAAAGTAGTGTATTGCTATAACAAGACATTGAAACCACGTTCATCCAGAAAAGAAACACACAACATCATTTCTACGACGACACTAACTTCAAAAACGTCTAGTGCATGCACACTTTTTTTTCTTTCTTTCTACACATCATCTTCCCAATCCTCAGGAACCGGTTCACTACTACTACCAACCCGCACATTCGCAGCAGGAGACACAGTTCGAGAAGAAACATGACCGCTACTCGATCCACCTAATAGCACTTCTAATGAAGATGTAGTCGTAGGTTTTGGCGCCACCAAAGAGTGGTGGGTGGTGGTGGTGGTGGTACTAGCCGTAGCCGCCGCAGATGTCGATGTTGATGATGATGATGATGTTCCAGAAGCGACTACGGACGTCCACCCACGTTGTACAGGTACAACAGATCCTTGTTGAGTCGGCTTGGTGACCGTTGCTGCTGCCGTCGAGCGCCAGGATACGGGGGATGGAGTGGTGGTGGTGGTGGTGGTGGTACCTTTGACAGCTCTAAAATCTGCAAGCTTTCCAAGACTTGGAGGAGGAGTTATAAAGGTTGAAAGAAGTGGAGTTGGGATACGGGTATCGATACGACGAATGACTTGTACACTAAAATCAAAAATGTCAATCAGCATAAAAAAAATATTTGAAAAAAAGAAAAAATGTAAAAACCTTCGATGAGGTTCTTGATCTACCATCTGCGTATCTATCCTATACACGCTTGCAAGCTACAAAGGGAAAAAAAAATTGAAAGAAAAAAAAAGAGTCAGATCAACTCGTCTAAAAATAAAAATGAATTGGGCGCATACATCATGAACAAACTTTCTTCTATCCGGAGGCATATGAGGTAAAACATTTGTCCGCTTCTCCGATGAAATGAAACTAGATATAAAATAGAGAAGTAAAATATTATTTTTTATCAGCATACATTTCAGCAAAAAAAAGAAAAAAAAGACTCAACTCGGTAAACGTCTTCTCAACAAGACTCAAAAACTTTAAATTCACTCTCGCAAACCCAACCACCTCATCACTATACACCACCCCACCAGATTTGTTATTATTAGTATTATTATTATGGTCACTCCCCCTAGCCTCCAGATTAATCCCTAAAGCATCAGCTAATCGTGCATTCCGTTTCGCAATCTGACAATCGTTTGAACATTTAAGAGGTGCATGGGAAGAACGATGAGAAATCGTTTGACCACACAAGACGGATTGACGGATTCGATGGCAAGGACAGGAGAGCGTGATGAGGGATTCACAGGATTCTGTTTCGGGACAAGTGGAGGGAGCGTGGCAGGTACGAGTACAAGGATGGAGTTCGGGTAAGCTTATTGAAAAAAAAAAGGAAAAGGAAAAGTTTGGGTTTTTGAGCTACCATTCTCATTGCGTGATTTGAAAAAGAAAAACATACCAAGATTTACGCGCTTTCCCGCAAGGAGCAGTACATTGTCCACATTCATCGCTGCTGTGACATAATCTTTCGCAATGATGGAACCCACATGCCATCAACCTAAAGAGTCTCAAGTCAGGGGGGATACAGAAACAAAAAAGTAAGAAACGTAAAAAAGAAAAAAAACATACTTTCCACAAACCGTCCCACAGGACACCTTTTCTGTTTCAAGGGAACAACGAACGTTCGATATCAACTTCTTACCGCAGGCGCATAATTTGGTGGATAAGAAAGGGCAAGGGGGGCAAGAAACAGTGTCTCCATGACACATATGAGAGGTAGTCGGATGACCACATGGAGGGGCTGGGCGAAGGCAAGGGTGAAAACACTCCATCACGGTACCACAAGGAATAGGAGGGTCATAAACCGTAAGACCGCAATTACAAACGAGCTGAGAAAAAAACCTCGTCAGCGTGTTTACTGGAGAAACCAAGGGAGAAGAAAAGAATTAAATGAGAACCAACCTCCTCAAAGGAACTCCTCATACATGGTCGACAGGTACCTTTATGATCCCTCTCTTCACATTTATGATTCCCACAAGGTAGCATTTTACCGCATACCAGATCACATTCGTGTAAACCTCCATGTTCCTCGCCTATAAAGTCATCCTCTGCAACACGTCTACGACCCTTCTTGCCGGTTGTAGCCAAAGAAGCTAGAGGACAACAAAGACGCCTGCATTGATGTCGTCCACATGCACGGAGAGCAGCGCATGGTCTATCGCATAAAATTTCCATAGTGGGCACGTTGGAGGATGTATATGCTTCATAGCAGGCTAGACTTCTTGTCGTAGAGCCGCACCTGCACGGACGTGAAATTCGAACTGAACATGGGGGACAAGCGCCGACGTGGCATTTGGCCTTGCATGGATGAGAACAAGTAGGGTTAGGTTTCGAGCAGACAGAATCGCATGTTGGGATGGGAGAGGTACAGTTGACGCGGGATGAGAACGTGTAGAGAGATTGTTCGACAGAGGAATTTGGTGCGATGGTGCTCTTCCCACATGGGCAATGACTGATGTTGGAGGGAGAGCGAGGACAGAGGGCAGGTGTGGATGATGGTAAATGACACGGTTTTTCACATTTATGAATTCCGCAATCGAAAAGCCTATATGATGAAATTCCGTCAGTTACGCTTGGAATGAAGCAAAAAAAATATGCGCACCTTTCGCAGAATTGATCGCAGCTGAATCGACCTAACCACGGAGGTTGACCATCAACAAAACACTGTTCTTCCTTCCCTTCCCCACATCCCATCTCCTTCTCCTCTTTTCCACACCAACAGCGAGCGATGTCTTTGACTGGGCATCTATTACATTCTCCACTGTGGCACACTCTCTCGCAAGTATGTTTCCCGCAGCCAAGTGTTCTTCTGCAAATATTACCGCAAGAGAGATCGCGTCCAGCATTAGCGTCGATTCCACAACGGAAAGCCAGCACTTTTTTCAGAGGGCAATAACATTCGGGACGTGTGGTGATTTGACACGGCGGGCAGGGCCCTGGATGACACTGGAGAGTACATGGATGACCGCATCCACTTTCACGCAGACGAGAGCAGGATTTTCCACATGAATGAGGGGTAGCAAGACGGAATGGTTTCGGTTCGGACGTCGAATGGCAAAAACACCTGAATCTACGTATAAGAAATGTGTGTCAAAAAAAGATTTTAGTAACAAGAACTATACCAATATCCAGTAGGAACAATCTCTCTCTTCGCTTGACAACCAGGACATCGCCAGTCGCCCTTTTTGCCAGGCTCTCCTCGAGCCCTCCATGCTTCTGCGACATCTTTCACGCTTTTATCTGCCCATGAACGGATACATTTTACATGAAAGGATGTCCAGCAATATTGCAATGGCCCTTGTTGTGGGCTATGGATCAGAGGAATGGAAGGCGAACATGACCAAATGGCTTGGTCAGGACGGATGGATGAGAAACAGATTGGACAATCGTGATACGGCGCAGAAGTCAATCCACGGATTAATGTGGATGTCAAGTCATCCCCTGTGTGGTTAGAAGATACGGCTGGGCCTTTGCGTTTGTTGGATGATGATGGAGTTGTTGATGAAGAGGTGGCTTCAGGTTGGGTAAGTCCGGCGCCAAATCGAGATCGTCGATTGCCTCCCCCCTGAGGCTTGTTCCCTGGGGCTGGACCCTTGGAAGTAGGAGCATTGGAAGGAATAGCAGAATCTGTCGTGGGCGGATTGTGTGGTTTCTTTCGTCGAGGTTGGGAGGCTGGGGGGAGTTGTCGATGGGCAGGATTGTCTGCTGCATCCGCAACGCTCGAAAACGAGGGAGCTGCACCAGGATTTCGACGTCGAGGTGGACGTGGTTCAGATGTGGAGCTTTGATTGACTCCTCCATCATTGTCACCACCCTCTGGTGGTGGCTTTAGCCTAGCATTTCTTGGTGTGAAATCTTTGGGTCTTTGTCTAAGCCTTGGATCGTTAGTACTCGATCCTCTATGGCGTTGACCCTGAACATCAACCAGTTTAGAAGTCAAACGTTTCAACATCAATTCAAGGTAACAATTCAAGGTAACATACCGTCGGTCTTCTTGACTCGTTTTCTACAGTATTTGTAGTTGGGGGATCCATCCCTTGCAAGTCGATGTATACCTTGAGTTTGGGAATTATTTAAAAACCTTCGATGACTAAGCCTGACTCCAAATTGGCGACCGGTTATACTCGAGTGTTGCGGCTATGCTCATCGAGTCACTTAGTAGTCTCTCAGGCTATGAATTCCGTGATTATTCAACAACCGACTTGGAGATTGTGAGTCCATCATGATACCCGAAATATATTGACCATGTTGGAATTATTCGAACGTCGGGTTCTTCGCTGTTAATAGTACTGCTTGGCAGTGCCTTGTACGTAAAGGAATCCTCGAAAGAGAGGAAATGAGCGCTCAAAGTGGCACAGCCGCACAGGCTTTGAATCAAACCCTTCAACCCTATACACACCACCATGACTTACACATACCGCTTCAAAAGCAAGAATACGAACTTCTACCTCGTCAGTACGAGGCAGGACAAAAAAGGCCAGGTGGTCAAAACTGTAAACGGCAAGGATTCCGTTCCAGAGAATTCCGTGCGTGCCCACCTTCCCGCTTCTAGTAGTTCCAAAAAGCGCACGCTATTCTTTTGGTCAGATTTTAACCGTTACTGGAGTTATCATTGGGGATGTCATCGAAGCTACCATCACTGGAGTCAATCATTTATACGTCTCGCTCCAGGTCAGTCTGCACTTGCATCCCCCCTCATAACAAACTGTGGGTGATCTTGTCTTTTCCAAAAAATCGGTCTTACATAGAAAGATGCCGAGAACACCAAGCTCACTTGGTCTGACAAAGAATACAAGTGGATAATCAGAGCGACTCAGCAGGGGACCAGCTAGTAAGTCACTACGTGGACTGAATAAAGAATATACCTTGCTTGACTGCTCCCTAGCGTTAATCCTGCTGACGGCGCCGATCTTTATTGGTTTGACGAGTTCGGTATTGGAGCAGTCGTAAGTGACCCCTACCGTATCCCAAAAAAAAACCTCCGCCGGGCGGGATTTATGCTTTTCGTCTGCGTCCTACTAGGTTATTGTCAAGGCTGGAAGGCACACTCATGCCCCACAGAACGAGTGGGTTGTGATGAATGCCTGATTTGCCGTCCACCTCAACTTCGGAATTGGGAAGCAAAATTTCTTTTGACGACCCTAATGATCTGTAGCTTCAATTTCATCAAATCATCTGTGATTATTTTTGTATTTATGTCGGAAAAAAAAAACAGAGTTTTCAGGAATTGAGGAGTCGATTCTAAATCCTCTTCTCCCAACCTAGCCGCCTCATTTGTGCTCAATGGGAGTCATATTTTTTTGGAGTGCCTTTGTTGGGCCATTTTCAGGATCCTTCAGTAATGTGTATCGATCCCGGGGGTGGAATCTTTGGAGATTGCGAGGCAGGTTATATAAGACCGAATCCTCAATATTGAGAACTCGGGATCAGCCTTCAAATCCCTCAAATCACCGAATACACTCTCTTCAACAATTTTTACGGGTGTTATCGGTGGATGGCCAAGGAAGATCAGGAGTGTATTAGCCTAGGGCCAGATGGACAAGAGGAACAACAGGCACCAGTGTCGTTGACAGAAAGAGATGACGTCATTGGGTGATACACTGGCCAACCAATCCACTCACCATGCCTGATAAACGAAACAGAGATGACACCGATATCGAATCCATTATTGAATCAGTCCCTCTATATAAGGGATTGGTTGGTGGGCTTCAGGAACTTGACCGCGATGAACTTGTTGCGGTATTGGCCCATGTTGCCAATTTAGCCAAAATTTCTACTGCTGCTTTCAAAATCACCAGAATTGAGCTCCCGTCTTTCTCTCTTACCAAATGGTCCGATGTTGCTAAACGATTTGGTCTGCGGCAGGATGCTGAGAGTCTCCAACTTGAACCTTTCACGACCCCCAGATATCACCTTCCGTTGTCATTGCATGAGACCATGTTTGAAGATGCTTGGCGTTGGCAGGACGTTTATCGCGAGAAGGTTGATTACACAAGGGAGCAGGCAAAAGTTAGAATTTTAGATCCGGTATGTCAACCCAAAATAGCAGCTACATGCACCCTTTTCTTTAACGGTGAATGGATGCTAGTACATCGTTCCCATTCTGGCATTATTTCAAGGTCGAATCATCGACAAGCCGGAGCAGTCAATGAGGGAAACTCAATACTCAACTGGGGGCGGGGTTGAGCACGAGGTCAGCACCTTTGTCTTAAATATTTTTGCGGGTATACCGATATTTTGGATATTTTGGTAGATCTTCATAATAGGCAACTCCCTCTTCATTGTCATTGAGTTTAAGCTCAACAAGCAGGATGCAAGCGCATTGGCACATATGTTCCTCGAACTTCTATGTGTGTGTCTTGACCTTTTATCTATGTATGCTACAGTATTAAGCAGACCGCCAGCCGCTGCCGAAATGAACAAGTCAATTGATGTCAAAGAATTGCGGATTTATGGTCTTTTGACCGACCTCGTCCGATTTGCATTCTACTCATATGATCCCACCAATAACCGATTCTGCTATGATGAGACGATATTTGTCAATAACAAAAGGATAGATGCATCCTCCGACATGATGGATGGTCCGTATTTCTCCCCCATGCCACTGTGTTTAGAGAAGTTGACTTTCTCCCTCAAGTCTCCAATAAGATCTTCGGCATTATTCTGTCAGCATATATAGAGAGTTTGCGTGCAAATATAACAATGAGCCAAGATAGGGCAAAAAACAAAAACAAGGTGAGTCTGTCTGCGAATGTATTCAAGTACACACTTTCAGAACTCAAGTGGCGGATGGAAGAAATCGGGTGGCCGTAAATCAACTGGCGAGTGGGAATCTGCACTTGCGTTAGCTGAGGAATGTTGCACCAAGTTCAAAGAGCCACCTGCTAGTCTCCTAGACATCGAAGAGAAGGCAAACGAAGCTTTGAGTTTACTAACCAAAAGGTAAGCGAGCTGCAGCCATGTTGAATCGGAAATGCTAACCAACTTCACACCCCTACCTTTTGACATAGTGTTCGTTGCATTCCTCGCGCATCTTCCTTTACGGGAGGAGATGACGACCCCTCAACGCCAGCTGAACTCAAGGCACTGGCTACTCGTGTTGTCAAAGAAACGCATGAGCGTTACTTGTCCAAGCTTAAACAGTCAATACATGTATGAAGGGCATATTGTAATTTTTTTTCAATAATGCCACAATCGGCTCTTTTTAAAAGAACATGTCCTCCATTCTGCCCGATTGGCTCTACAGCTACTATTTAACACAGACACCATTGTTGCCGAGCATCACCTGCTCTATGCTGGCGTAAACGACTTGAAGGACACACGTGATTACTAGACAGTTCATAAGAATGAGATGCCCAAGTTTTTACGTCGAACAGTTTGAGTATGCAAGGGGAGGTAATTTCGGAACGTTTGTGATATTGATATGAATCAGATATGTACTACGGGTCAATTCTGAGTCGTTTGTCCGCAAGCAAAGTGGACGCCGAGAATGAATGGATAGTAGGGTGTGCGTATAGCTGCTTGCGAGCGTAGATTAACCAACATGGCGAGACTGTCGCAAGCGCTAACAGATCTCGCGGCAAGTGAATTCGAATAGTTCGTCGTAACTAACCTGACTCACACAATTGGACCCCAATGTATAAATGAATACATCAATATAACCTCCCTTCCCTATATACAGAAGAGTTCAAAAATGGAAGTCAACAGTCATTTGGCAAACAACAACACATTGGCAACTCGACGTCGATTTTAAAAAAAAAGGATTTTGCTATACTTCAGTGAGGGCTGACAGTGATGACAGACACGTTACTTAGGTCCTGCAGCCCCAATGGAGCCATCTGAATATATTCGTCCGTTCGTGGCAAGATAGTGGAGTATTGTCATCGATAAACTAAAAGATTTAAAATGTCATTTTAAAGCAAGTAAAAAACACACCCTGAAAATAGTTCTGGTGGTTGGCCCCCCTCCGAAATCGTAGATGACAGCCCTTCCAGCAGAGAAGAGTTATTGAAAAAAAAAACTGTATCTTTTGTATTATACGACGAACTTGAGGTTATTTCGTTGTAGCCATGTCGTCAGGTTTGCGGACCTGTGATGATGAGAGACACTCCTGATTTGGTAGGGCACTAACAGAATTGTGGAGTTGGGTGACCATACCTGGCGGCGTGCACATGTCGTGAGAACCTGAGAAATCGATATCTGTGACACCCATTTTAACACCAACTTTTTGAGAGACTCATAACGATCTCACTCCATATACTACACAATCGCTTGAGCGGATACCATGTCCAAAAAAAAGTACAACCCACCTCATATACATCAATAGCAGTTTAACAAGGCGGATCGACGAGTTTATTCAAGAAATCACGTATCCTGCAGTACCAGTAAGTTGTGTCCAAGAATGATCACCTGTGAATCCGTTTCCAGGAGCGAGGATGAGCTGTTTAGCCCCCCCGGCTGAGCGGATGACCGTTGATAGCTGCTTGGTCGTTCTCCAGAACAAGTTCTGTTGGCTAGATATATTTAAGTGTTTTCTTTTCGCAGAAAGACTATATGCGTAAGGACAAAAGGTACCATGCTGTGAGGCCGCTTTTACTAGATCATCTTCGAGGGCCGTTGCTGGATATACCACAACGCAACGACGTCTTCTCCATCCAGAGCCTGGGTGGTTCCTTCGAGCTGATAGTCATGCGGACCGAACGGCAGTCT